>Ga0137415_10001693_pt1 | contig 21867 bp, 18 predicted proteins | sample CZODoug3_1_1_16f_FD_183082 | JGI IMG/M metagenome (GOLD analysis project Ga0137415, IMG submission 183082) | Vadose zone soil fungal communities from Angelo Coast Range Reserve, California, USA - CZODoug3_1_1_16fungal (Hybrid Assembly) | ecosystem: Environmental > Terrestrial > Soil > Vadose...
CGACACCTTCACCGCGGCGACGTCGTCCGACGGCAAACAGATCTGCCTGGGCCTGAACGGCGAGAAACGCTGCGGCTTCGGCTACACCCTCGGCGACGGCTGGAAGCTGATCTTCGATCCGGAGCGCTGGCCCGGCGGCGTGCTCACGACGATCAATGCGTTATGGATCGCCGGCTGTGTCATCGGGGTCGGTTTTTGGGCGGCGAGAACAAGCGGCGGCGAGGGGCGGCGAGAGGCGGCAACGGCCAAAGTCGCCGTCGGGATCGTCCTTCTTGGGCTGATCGTCGCTCCGTGGATTACCGGATTGAACGGAACGACCGTGTGGGAATGGATCGGGGCGTTGGGTGGGATCGAAGTTGGTCTGGTCATGGGGAAGCCGTAGTACCTCGCCGCCGTTTTACGGGCTCGGCGCGATCCGATACACCTTCCCACTCAGCTGCAGGATATACAGCTCCCCTTTCGCGTCCTGCCCAAACGAGCTGATGTTCGGCCCCGGCGAGAGCAGCGACGACCAATCGACGAGACCCGCCCCGCCCGGGTAGGCAAAGCTGTGGACCTCGCCGTTGCAGAAGTCGGCGTAGAAATACTGACCCACCATTGCCGTTGCCCCAAACGCGGCGCCGCGATAGACGTAGCCGCCCGTGATGGCGCAGCCGCCGAGCACGTGCGGATACTCGAGCACCGGTAACACGCTGTGCGTGGAGTCGCAGGGCGCAAAGGGATAGCAGTGCCGCCCTTCCATGATATTCCAGCCGAAGTTCGCGGCGCGGCCGCGCTGCACCGCGGTCGGCGAAACATCCACTTCCTCCCACGTATCCTGTCCGACGTCGCCGATGTACAGGTCGCCGGTCGAGCGATCGAACGAAAAGCGCCACGGATTGCGCAGCCCGTAGGACCACACCTCCGGCGCGAAGCTGGTATCGCTGCCGGACGGATTGTCCGCCGGGATCGCGTAGCCGCTCGCGCCGCTGACGTCGAGCCGCAGCAGTTTGCCGAGCAGCGCGTGCTTGTTTTGCCCGTTGCCGCCCGGGTCGCCGCCGCCGCCGCCGTCGCCCAGCCCCGCGTACAACATCCCGTCGGGGCCGAACTGCAGCTGGCCGCCGTTGTGATTGCTCTGACCGGGATGCGCGACCCTGAGCACCGTGTCGGCCGTCGCCTCGTCGGCGCTGTCGGGATCGCTCGACACCCTATAGCGGACGATGCGGATGTCGCCGGCCGGATTGGTGAAATAGACGTAGAACTGGCCGTTTGTCGCGTACGACGGATGGAACGCGACGCTCAGCAACCCGCGCTCGCCGCCCGAAGAGATCCGGCCCGACAAGTCGAGAAACGGCCGCGTGCGGACGGTGTCATTGTGCAGCACCCGGATCGCGCCCCCCTGCTCCACGACGAACAGCCGCTGCGAATCGGCGGGCGGCGCCGTGAGGTAGACAGGGCTCGAAAAGTTGTCGATGAGCTTGAGCGAGGGCGTGCCCGGCGGCGGCGGCGGCGGTGGGTTCGAGTCGATCCAGCTGTTGCACGCCGCGAGCACGCACAGCAACGGTAGCATTCGCTTCATGCTCAACTCCCCGGCACGATCCGATAGACCGTGCCACCATAGGTCATGATGTACAGCTCGCCGCGCGCGTCTTCGCCGAATGAGACGATGCCACCGCCGCCGCCAACCCCGAGCTGCGGCCAATCGCGGCTCGAGGTCGCCGCCCCACCGCTGTAGGTGAAGCTGCGCACGAAGCCCGCACAGTAGTCGGCGTACAGGTATCGACCCGTGAGCTGCGTCACGACGCTGCCGCGATAGACGTAGCCGCCCTGCACGTCGCAGGCGCCGTTGGCGTGGGCATACTCGATGACCGGCATGGTGAATCCCACCGAGCTACAGCTGCTGGCCGCATAGCAGTGCGTCCCTTCCATAATACTCCAGCCGTAGTTCAACCCTTTCGCCGCGTCGGGTGCGGCGGCGACGTCGACCTCTTCCCACTGATCCTGGCCGACGTCACCGATGTAGAGATCGCCCGTCAGGCGGTCGAACGAGAAGCGCCACGGATTGCGAAAGCCCCACGCCCACACCTCGGGCGGAAAGGACGTGTCGGACACGAAGGGATTGTCCGTCGGCACCGTGTATCCGGTGGCGCCGTCCACGTTGATGCGCAGGATTTTGCCGTTGAGGGTGTGGTGGCGCTGGCCGTTTTGCTGCGGATCACCGCAGCAGCCGCCGTCGCCGAGCGAGACGTACAGCATGCCGTCGGGCCCGAACTGCAGCTGGCCGCCGTGATGATTCCCGAACGCCAGGCTGAAGCCGGCGACGGGATGCGGCACCGCGAGGATCGTGTCGGCCGCCGCTTCGTCCGCACTGTCGGGATTGGACGACACGAGGTAGCGCACGACGCGGATGTCGCCGTTCAGATTGGTGAAGAAGACGTAGAACTTGCCGTTGGCCGCATACTGCGGGTGAAACGCCATGCTGTAGACGCCGTTCTCATCCGCCGAGCTCATCTTGCCGACGATATCGAGGAACGGGCGCGCCTGGAGGATGTCGTGCTTCACCAATCGGATCCGGCCGATGCGCTCCGTCACGAACAGCCGTCCCGTGTCGCCGGGCGGCGCCGACACGAACGTCGGATTGGTGAAGTCGCCCACTGAGTGGAGCGTCGGTGCGCCGGGGGGCGGCGGTGGTGGTGGCGGCGGCGGCGGCGGTGGCTTGTACGGCGACGTGAACCAATCGGCGCACCCGGCCAGCAGCAAAAGCAATGGGAGATATCTCATCCGAGCACCACCTCGATACCCTCCTGCCGCAGTTTTCCGAGTACGCGCGCTTCGATCCGCGCCCTGAGCGTCACCACGCCGTTCGTCTGCTCCTGGTGCAAAATCTCTGCGTCGCGGTGTAAGGCCGCTAGTAATTTGCCGTTCGAGACTGGAACGCGAATCTCGGCGATGGGGCGAAGGGCCTGGGCCGAGGTGCGGAGCGCGAGGCGGAGAGCGTCGACGCCAATGGACGTGGGGCGTGCGGCGTGCGGCGCAGCGGACGTGAGGATGGCGTGCGGATACTTCTCCCGGACCATTGCGAGAAATGCCGCAGGGTCCGGAACCAGATCCGCCTTGTTGAACACGTAAATCTCGCGCTTGCGCTCGACGCTTGCATTGCCACGCCGCACGCCCCACGCCGCACGCAGTTCGTTCTCCACGACCTCCACCTGCTCTTCCCATCCCGGGTGAGAAGCATCGATCACGTGCAACAGCAGGTCCGCATCCTCCGCCTCTTCCAGCGTCGCGCGAAACGATGCGACCAGATGATGCGGCAGCTTGCGAATGAACCCCACCGTGTCGGTCAGCCGATAACGATAGCCTTCGCCCACGTCGACTTCTCGCGCGAGCGTGTCGACCGTCGCAAACAAACGATCTTCGATAAACACGTCCTGGCCCGAGAGCGCCTTGAGGAGGCTCGACTTGCCGGCGTTGGTATAGCCGACCAGCGCCGCGGTCGGCAAGTCGCGCCGGCCCTGCCGCTGATTGGCGCGGTGCTCGGCGACGTCCTTGAGCCGCTTCTTGAGCACGGAGATTTTGGTGCGAATGCGGCGGCGGTCGGTCTCGAGCTGTGTTTCGCCCGGCCCTCGGAGCCCGATGCCGCCGCGGATACGCGACAGGTGGGTCCACATGCGCGTCAGGCGCGGCAGCAGATACTCGAGCTGCGCCAGCTCCACCTGCAGCTTGGCCTCGCTGCTGCGGGCGCGCGTCGCGAAGATGTCGAGAATGACCTCGGTGCGGTCCATCACGCGCACGCCGAGCGCCTTCTCGAGCTTGGAGCCCTGCACCGGTGAGAGGCTTTCGTCGAACAGCAGCAGCGTCGCCCCGGCCGCGGCGAGCGTGTCCTTGAGCTCTTCGACTTTGCCCTGGCCGATGTAGAAGTTGGACGTCGGCGCTTCGATGCGCTGGATGGCCCTGCCGATCACCTCGGCGCCGGCGGTGTCCGCCAGGCGCTCCAGTTCCTCGAGGTGCTCGTCGACGTGCACCGCGTCGTCGGAACCCTTGCGGGGAGCGCCGACGAGAAAGGCCCGCTCGACAGGCGATTGGATGTCTATCAGCTTCCGAATAGCTCCTCCGGCTGCGAATGATCATTGATCAATGATCAATGATCATTGATCATTCGAGCAGTTTGCGAAGATCAATCGAGCAGTTTGCGAAGCGGCACATTGCCCTTACTCTGTAACTGTACCCTACGCTCCCCCAGGGGTGTATCCAGTATCACAGCCCCGGTAATTCCATAGGGCAATGCTTGCGACTGCAGCAATGAGCGGGCCGCTGCGCCCACCCCCGCCCACGTAAACCGCACGGGCATGACCACGCGACTATGGTTTTGCGGGGACAAGTCCAGGGGTTTGTCTATAAGGGCTTCCCCGAAATCCGTGCTGGCGAGCTCCAAACCAACTTCGAGCCGTGTGCTCCGCAACCGATACTGGTTCGGATTGTACACGTCGAACACGAGGTCGAGCGTGCCGCCACTCAGGCCCATGCCGGTGACGTTGATCTCCTGCAGCTCGATTTGTGGGCTCTCGAACGTGAGCGCGTTGCGGAGCGTCGCGCAGGCCAATACGGCCACGCTGACAATGACGGCGCTGGCGGCTTTGCGCATATACGCTAACATAACGCACCCGTGTCCACAGAACCGCTAGTCCTCCTCGCCAACGCCGACAAGTGGCTGACGGAGTCGCTCGAGAGCGTGCTCACGCAGAGCGGCTATCGGGTGATCGTCACCGCCAAGCGGCAGCAGGTGCTGGAGCTCGCGCGGCGCCAGCTGCCCGACGCGATTCTGCTCGACATGGCGCTGGATCAGCGCGTCACCGACAACCTCGCCCTGTGCCGCGCGCTGCGCGCCGATCCCGTCATCTCGCGCGCGACGCCGATCATTCTCACCACCGCCGGCCCGGCGCTGCGCGCGCAACAGCTCGAAGCGCTGCGCGCCGGCGCCTGGGAGCTGCGCGGCGATCCGCTCGACGTGGAAGAGCTGGTGCTGCGGCTCGGCGTCTACGTCCAGGGCAAGCTCGAGGTGGACCGCCTCGGCGCCGAGGGATTGCTCGACCGCGCGAGCGGACTCTACAACGACGAGGGGATCGCGCGGCGCGCGGCGGAGCTCGCCGCCTTCACGGCGCGTCAGGGCCTGCCGCTCGCCTGCGCCGTCTTCCAACCCACCGACGGCGTCCTCACCGCCGGCGGCACGGACCGGCTGGCGCAGGCGTTTCAGCGCGCCGGACGCATCTCGGATGCCGTCGGCCGCACCGGCCCCGCGGAGTTCACGGTGTTCGCACCCGCGACGGATGAAACCGGCGTGGAGGGTTTGGTGCAGCGGATCGGCGATGCGGTGGCAAAGAGTGCTGCGGTAAAGTTGCGCGTCGGGACGAGCACGGCGCCTGCGACGCCCAAACGTCCCTCGGTTGGGGCTGGTGCCCGACAGTCCGCCGGCAACCCGCAGACACCCAAACCGGTTTCGGCGACCGATCTACTGGCGCGCGCGCGCGAAGCGCTGCACTAGGAGCTGCGGCGCTGCGGCCCGCTGTTGCGCGGGGCGTGGGAGCCGCTGTTGCGCACCGGATGCACGACGCTGTTGCGGGCGGGCCGCGGCCCGGAGCGCCGCGCCGCCACCACCGGCAGATCCAGCTCGAAGAAGAAGCGCGTGCCCCACCCGATCCGCGATTCCACTTTCAGCTCCGATTTCAGCGCCGTCGCCAGTTTACGACAGATCGTGAGCCCGAGCCCGGTCTGCGAGAACAGCTGGCCGCGCCGGCCCGATTCCTTGCGCAGCGGCTGAAACAGCGTCGTGACCTTGTCGGGCGGAATTCCCCGGCCCGAGTCGCGCACCGCGAATTCGATGCGGCTCCCTCCCGCCTCACCCTGATCCAGCTCCTGCGCCACGATCTCCACGTATCCCTGATCGGTGAACTTGAGCGCGTTGGTCGTGAGGTTGAGGAGAATGCGGCTGAGGGCGACGGGATGTCCCGTGCGTTGATCGTTGGTGGGCGCCAGCAGTCGCACGGTGAGATGTTTCTCTTCGGCGATGGGGCGGACGATGTCGCGTACCGACTCGAGCATCGCCGTCACGGAAAACGCGGACGGCTCCTGCTCCACGAGCTGATCCCCCCCTTGCGTGAACTCGATGATGTCGCTGGCGACCGACGACAGTCCCAGCGCGGCGGTGTAAATCAGGCCGAGCTGGCGGCGCTGCACTTCATTGACCTGACCGCTCTGGCCGCGCTGCAGTGTTTCGGCGAGCACGAGGATCGACGTGAGCGGCGAGCGCAAATCGTGCGCGACGTCCATGAGCAGCGCGAGTCCGTCCGCACCCGAGAGCTGTTGGGCGAACGTCTGCGCCCAGTTCGGCTGGATCGTGACGCGCACCCGCTCCATCGCGGTGAGCAGCGGCAACAACTCCGAGTCCGGGACGCCGCCTTCGCGCCATCCCTCGACCACCTCGCCGCGCAGCAGCTCGAGCAGGCGCCGGCCGAGCGAGGAATGAATGCGCGGATCGACTTTGGGCCGCACCGGCACGGCGGGACTCGTGGAAAACCACGCCTGGTGAATCGCTGTGGCGAGCAGTCCCAAGAGCTCGGACACTTCGTCGGGTCCCATGGAGCGCGGCCGTTTGCCGCGCGACAGCACGGTGCGTATGGCGCTCTTGAGGACTTTGCAGGGCACGCAGCGAACATCCGTGCCGAATGGATGGGCAGGCGGGTGCGAGTTCCGAGGTGACAACGGGATCGGCGTCACTCGTTGTGGAGGCACGGGACTTGTTACCCTAGGGAATCCGCTGGGTTTCCTTAAGGGAAATCCCTACGGCGCGATCCAACCTTCCCGGATCGCGTAGCGAACGAGGTTGGCAGTGTCGTGGACGTTGAGTTTCTTCATGAGCCGGCCGCGATGAAACTCGGCGGTTTTGACGCTGATATGCAGCACTTCCGCGATCTGCTTGGTGGATTTCCCCTCGCCAACCAGTTGCAGGACCTGACGTTCCCGCGGCGTGAGATGCGAGCCCTCCTCCTGTTGCGTCGCGCAAGCATCGACGATTGCTTGAGATGCGCCGGGGCTGACGTACAGCCGGCCGCCGCGTACTTCCTCTATAGCGTGGACCAGGTCGTCGGCGCCCTGGCTCTTCTGGACGAATCCCCTGACGCCGACCTTCAAGGCCTCCTTCACGAAGCGCGTATCGTCGACGCCCGAGAGGAGAATCACGGCACAGGCAGGGGCGATGCGGGCGATCTCCCGGGCGGCATCTACGCCGTTGAGCACCGGCATGGCCACGTCCAGGACGACGACGTCGGGCGCGTAGCGTTGTACGGCCTCGACGGCGGCCTTGCCATCCGCTTCGTCCGCAACGACTTCCAGGCCCCGCTTCTCCAGCAGGGCCTTCAGCGCCTGGCGCAGCACCAGGTGGTCGTCGGCCAGCACCAGCCGCACAGCCGCAGTCGCCACAGGCATCGTCACATAATACAGCGGGGCATTCCGAAACGTTAGAACAGTTTGGTCACCGTCACCCACGATGCTCAGTGGAACAGTCTGGTCAGCCCCACGATGGTCAGCGGGATGCCGAGCACGATCCCCAGGATGCGAACGGAGCGCTCGGAATCCCCTCGGCCCGGCACAAAGACGCGATCGCCCGGCCGGAGATTGAGCTGATCGAGCGATTCACCCCGACCCAACGCGGCCTGGAGCGCCGGTCCGCTCCAGATCTTGTCGTGACCCCGCTCGATCCGGATATCGGTGATCTTGGCCCGCTGCGTGAGGCCCCCCGCGACGCTGATCATGTCCGCCAGCGGCAGCGCGGGCGTGACGGCGTAGAACCCGGGCTTCGTCACCTCACCCTCCGCCAGAATGCGCATCAGCGGCTGCGCGTCTACGACCGGTGCGCGGATGAAGTGACCGAGGTGCGCCTCGAGACGCCCCTTGAGCTCCGAACGCAAGACGCCCTTCAGTGGCATCGGTCCCACCTGCGGCAGCACCAGCTCGGGTCCCCCGCCGGCGGCGGCGGCCGCGACGGTGAAGGTGTCGCTGAGCAGCGACTCGGCCTGGACACGGATGAAGATGCGGTCGCCGGCCTGGAAATCGCCCGCCGCGAGCCGGTTGCGGATCAATGCCGCCGTGGGCGAGTTCCGATCGAACCGGGCGAGCGACGCCTGAAGGAATTCCCGGGTTGCCAGCGCGCCGGACGTGGTGAGCGAATCGGGTTGCTGCTGCGCCGCGAGTGGCAGCGCCAACAGCGCGAATGCGAGAGCTGCGAGTGACCGTTGCATTATTACTCCACCGTTACGCTTTTCGCGAGATTGCGCGGCCGATCCACGTCGCAGCCGCGCAGCAGCGCCGTGTGATAGGCGAGCAGTTGCAACGGAATCACCGTGAGAATCGGAGACAGGATCGGGATCGTGCGGGGGACGCGGAGCTGATGGTCCACGAGCCCTCCCCCTGAGAGATCGCCGTTGCCTTCGGTCGTGATGGCCAGAATGCGGCCGCCACGCGCGCGCACCTCGTGCATGTTGGAAACGACCTTCGGATAGACCTCGTCGTGCGGCGCGACGAACACGACGGGCATGTGCTCATCGATCAGCGCGATCGGGCCGTGCTTCATCTCCGCGGCGGGATAGCCCTCGGCGTGGATGTAGCTGATCTCTTTCAGCTTCAGCGCGCCTTCGAGCGCCACAGGAAAATTCACGCCGCGGCCCAGATACATCGCGTGATGCGCGTCGCTGTACTGTCGCGCGATCGCCTGCACCTCCGGCTCGAGCGCGAGCGCCTGCGACACCAGCCCCGGCAGCTCCGTCAGACTGCAGACCAGCTCATCGGCTTTCTTGGAGTCGAGGCTCTGCCCGCGATGCGCGCCGAGGTAGCCGCCCAGCAGCGTCAGCGCCACGATCTGCGACGTGAAGGCTTTGGTCGAGGCGACGCCGATCTCGGGACCGGCGTGGAGATAGATCCCGCCGTCCGCTTCGCGCGCGATCGTGCTGCCGACCACGTTCACGATGCCGACGACGCGCGAGCCGGCGGCGCGCGCCGCGCGCATCGCCTCCAGCGTGTCGGCCGTCTCGCCTGACTGTGAGATCGCGATGGTGAGCCTGGTCCCCGGCTTCCCCGACGGGCGCGGCCGGCGCCGGTAGCGGAACTCGGAGGCATACTCGACCGAGACGGGAATGTCGGCCAGCTCTTCGATGATGTGCCGTCCGACGAGTCCGGCGTGCCACGACGTCCCGCACGCCACGATGTCGATGCGCCGCACGTCGGCACAGTCGGCCGGCGTGAGATTGAGCCCGTTCAGCCGGGCCACGCTGCCGTCGCCCATGAGCCGGCCGCGCAGCGTGCTGCGAATCGTCTCCGGCTGCTCGAGGATTTCTTTCTGCATGAAATGCGCGTGGCCGCCCAGCTCGATCGCTTCCAGGTCCCACTGCAGGTCGTTCAGCGAGCGGCGTTGCACGCGCGCTTCCCGATCGAGCACCTGATACGACGTCGGGGTGAGGACGGCGATGTCGCCGTCGTCCAGATAGACGACGGCGCGGGTGTGCTCCAGGACCGCGGACGCGTCGGACGCGACGAAGTACTCCCCGTCGCCGATGCCGAGCAGCACCGGCGAGCCGCGGCGCGCCACGACGATCTTGCCCGGCTCGTCGGCCGCAATCGCCGCGAGGCCGTACGTCCCGACGACGTGCTCCAGGGCGGCGATCACGCGCGCCTCCAGCGTGTCGCCCGGCGTCTGCTCGATCAGGTGCGCCAGGACTTCGGTGTCGGTCTCGCTGGTAAACTGATGGCCGGAACCGGCGAGCGCGGCGCGCAGTGTCTCCGCGTTCTCGATGATGCCGTTGTGGACGATGGCGATGCGCTCGTGGCAATCGCTGTGCGGATGGGCGTTGCGTGTATGCGGCGCGCCGTGCGTGGCCCAGCGCGTATGCGCGATGCCGCTGCCGCCGTGCGCGGGCAGACGATCCATCAGCTCGCGCAGCGCCGTGACGCGCCCGGCGAGCTTGCGGGTGACGATGCCGCGCCCTTCCCCGAGCGTGATCGCCACACCCGCCGAGTCATAGCCGCGGTACTCGAGCCGGCTGAGTCCCTGCAGCAGGATCGGAACGGCTTCGCGCCGTCCCGATCCGGTGTAGCCGATGATCCCGCACATCAGCGGTCGTCCCGCTGGGGCGTCAGCAGCGGCTTGCGCGTCAGGCCGACCTTCGCGAGCTGCTTGTGTTTCCTGCGGACGGCGGAGCGCATGTCTCGTTGCTTCACCGGCTCGTCTCCGTGGTGGGTTCCAGCTGGCGCACTTCCTCAACATCTTCCTGTTCGCTGCCGTAGCCGGCGAGGTAGTAATAGCCGTAGTAACCGATCATTCCCTCGGGCCGCACGTCGTTCAGCACGACGCCGAGCAGGCGAATCGGCAGCTGGCTCACCATGCGGAGGTGGGTGCGAGCGATATCGCGGTGCGTTGCGGCGCTGCGGAGCACGAGCACCATGTTGCCGGTCAACGTACCGAGGGTGCAGGGATCGACGCCGGCGCCCAGCGGCGGGCTGTCGACGATGATCACGTCGAAGCGCGGCTTCACGTGTAACAGCAGCTCGGTCATCGCGGGCGAGCCGAGCAATTCGGGCGACTCGCGCAGCCGCCGGCCGGCCGCGATGAAATGCAGCCAGCGATAGCGCGTCTTCTGGACCACGCCTTCATAGGGCGTCGTGCCGGCGAGATAGTCGGTGAGGCCCGGCGTGCGCGCCAGCTGCAGGCCGCGATGCAGCCCGCCGCGCCGCGAATCGCCGTCGATCAGCAGCGTGCGCTGCCCCGACTGGGCGCAGGCGAGCGCGAGATTCGTCGACACGAACGACTTGCCGTCGCCCACACCCGGGCTCGTGACGGTCACGACGAGCGGCTGCGACGGCCCGTAGGCGTGCAGCAGGTTGAGCCGCACGCTGCGCATCGCCTCGATCAGCTGCGCCACCTGGAGATCGTCCGGCCCCGCCTCGCGGTTCTTCACGTGCGGCAGCATGCCCAGCATCCGCAGCCCCATCTCGTCGGTGACCTGATCGGCCGACTGCACTCGGGGGTCCATCCGTTCCGCCACCACGGCGCCGATGACGCCGAGCCCCAGTCCGAACAGCAGCCCGATCATGAGGAGTCGTGAGTCCGCGCCCTTTATCGGCGTACGGGGCTCGACCGCGCCATCGAGCAGCCGCACGTCGGCGACGCTGCTCGCCTCGGCCAGGCTGGCCTCGCTCTGGCGCCCCTGCACGTTGGAGAAGATCAACGCCGCGATGTCGGCGTCGCGCCGCAGCCGCGCCTCCTCGACGGTGCGCTGGGGAATCGCCTGCAGCTCGCGCCCGCCCGAGTCGATCTGCGGCGCCAGCGCCGCTTCCCGCGCCCGCAAATCGCCGATCAGCCCCTGCGCCAGGGCGGGGATCGTGCGGTTCTGGAGCTCGTTCACATCATCGAGCAGTTTGCGCACGGTCGGATGCTCGTCGGTGTAGCGATAGCGCAGCGCGCGCAGGTCGGCGCGCTTGGTGGTCAGCTCCTGCAACGCCTGTTTCAGGTCGGGCGATTGCTGCACGCTCCCGATGAAGGCCAGCGCGTCGAGCGTTGCTCCCGAGTCCCCCGTCTGCCGCAACGCGCGCGTGATCGCCTCGCGGTCGCGCCGCAGCTGCGCCATTTCCACGCGCAGCGTGAAGAACTCGGTCCTCGCGCCTGGGGTCGTGACGCCCGCCAACCCGCCTGCTCCACCGGTCCCCGGATCGGGGGTCAGCGTGATCGTCTTGGTCCGGAACGCCGCCAGCGCATTCTCGGCACGGTCCAGATTCTGTTTCGCAGCGGCCAGCTGATCGGCGAGCAGATGCGTCTGTTCGGTGAGCCGCGCCTTTTTCAGGTCGGTCGCGACGGCGATGTAGCGCTCCGCGACGCTGTTGACGATGGCCGTGATCCGGGCGGGATCCTCACCGACGAGCGCGAGACGCAGAAAATTCCCGCTGGCGTCGACGCCGACCTGCAACGTCTGGGCGATGCCGGCGGCGGCGTCACGCAGGGATGACAAACCGAACAGGATATCCGCACCGGGCTTGAGCACCGTCGTATCGGGCGCCCAGAGGATCCCGACCTGGCGGCCGATCGAGTCACCCACCGTCCCGTGCTCCAGCTCCACGTCCTGCGGCGTCGTCAGGCGATAGTGGCCGCTCCGATCCACGCGCAGACGGTAGCCGCCGGCCGGGTATGACTCGCTCACCCGGAGCGAGTCCAGGACCGGGCGGTCCAGTGTCCGCGCGTGCAGGTACAGCCGCTGATCCCGCACCACGTCGTCGAGCACGACGTACGACTTGAGCAGCTGGGCCGCGCCCGCGGCGGGCAGCAGCTGATCGTTGCTGCCGATCGCGCCGCGAATGCCAATGGAGCTTTGGTCGGTCGAGGTTTGGATCCAGATCGTGGCCTGCGCCAGGTAGCGGGGCGGCAGCAGGCGTGTGGCGAACATCCCGGCGCCGGCGCCGAGGACCGCCAGCAGCAGGATCCACCACTTGTAGCGGCGGACGGAGCGCCAATAGCGGTGCCAGTCGAGGCCATCGTCTGCGGGCGCGGCCGGCCGTCCATTCCCCCCCCCTCCCCCCCCCCGGAATGGCGCGACGGGGTGGGGTTCGGTACGGGGGATCAGAGCTTTGGGCGTTTCGTCGGGCACGGCTGATCCCATTGCAAACTCGGTACCGTGCACCGCGGGCCTCCGATTGGCCCCGGGCCTTCATGGGCCCGGGGGTGGGTGTGGCACCTGTGCAACACTCCCGGGTTTTATAGCAGCGGCCTGTCACGAATGAGCGGCAGTTTGGCGCTCGCGACGTGCAAATCCTTGCGGGCCCGGCCGCGCGACGGAGGCCCGATCTGTGCCACAACGATTCGAGCGAACCATGGCCGCCTCTCCCAACTACGATCGCGCCGCGCGTGCCGGGCAGAGCCGCAGTGCCCGCAGCACCGATCTCGTCGGCATCGCCCAGCTCACCCCCGAGCTCAAGGCCAGCATTCGCGTCCTGATCGTCGATGACGAGCGGACGCTGCGCGAGAGCTGCGCCAGCGTGCTCCAGTACGAAGGCTATCAGGTGAGCATGTGCGGCCGCGGCGACGAAGCCCGCGAGCAGCTGAAGCGCACCGCCTTCGACATCGTGCTGCTCGATCTCTACATGACCGAAACGCCGGGCATGAAGCTGCTGCGCACCTGCCTCGACGCGCATCCGAATACGATCGTGATCATGATTACGGGCAACCCAAGCGTGGAATCGTCGCTCGAAGCGCTGCGGGCGGGCGCGTGGGACTATCTCCCCAAGCCGTTCGCCGGAACGCACCTCCAGATCCTGATCGGACGGGCGGCCCATGCGGTCGCCGTGGCGCGCGAATCGGAGGCGCAGCGCGTCGCCTTCGTACGCGAGCATGGCAACAGCGACCTGCTCACCGTCCTGGGCGCGGCGCCGGCGTTCCGGCGCGCGATGGACCTGGCACGGCGCGTCGCCCCCACCGATGCGTCGGTCTTCATCACCGGCGAGAGCGGCTGCGGCAAGGAGCTGATCGCGCAGTTCATTCACCGCCACAGCCGGCGCAGCAGCCGGCCGCTCATCGCGGTCAACTGCGCCGCGCTGCCCGAAGCGCTGCTCGAATCCGAAATGTTCGGCCACTGCAAGGGCGCGTTCACCGGCGCCGTACGCGACAAGCCCGGACTGCTCGAGGCGGCTCACGGCGGCACGCTGCTGCTCGATGAGCTGGTCGAGATGTCGAAGCCGATCCAGGCGAAGCTGCTGCGCGTGATCCAGGACGGCGTGGTGCGGCGCGTGGGCAGCGAGCAGACCGACGCGGTGGTCAATGTGCGGTTCGTGTGCTGCACCAACCGCGATCCCGAAGAAGCGGTCCAGTCCCGCGTGCTGCGCGAGGACCTGTACTATCGCCTGCGGGTCGTGCCGATCCATCTGCCGCCGCTGCGCGAGCGGCCGTCCGACATCAAGCTGCTCGCCGACTATTTCCTGGGGCAGTACTGGATGCGGCATCGCGGCCCGGCTACGCCGCTGCCGCGCTTTTCCGAGGAGGCGGTGCGGGCGTTACGGGGCCGCGCCTGGAAGGGCAACGTACGCGAGCTGCAGAACGTCGTCGAGCACATGGTGGTCCTGCTCGAGCCCGGTGGTGACATCCGGCCGGAGCACATCCCCGCGCTGAGCGACCGGCCGGTGGAAGAGGGGCCGGTCTGGACGCCGCCCGAGATCTCCACGGAAGAGCCCTACTATGCCGCGCGCGACCGGCTGGTATCGGAGTTCGAGTTGCATTATCTGACGCAGCTATTGACGCAGGCCAACGGCAACATGTCGCGCGCCGCGCGCGCCGCGGGCGTCGATCGCACGACGCTGTACCGGCTCATGGAACGGCACGGCCTCGACCGCAAGTTGCTGACGGCAACGGAGCGGGCCGAATCCGAGCCGGCGCCGGCACCGGCCGCTGAGACACCCAGCGACGCCTAGCAGCGGCGTCGCATTTTCCCCACAACATTGCTGTCGTTCGTGTGCCACAAATGCCCGTGGCACGAGGGTTTTGTAGCGCGCCGGTTCGGGCACGGGGCCTGCATTGTGGGTGCGCAACACTAACACCACGAGCCGCCGACGATGTCTGCCGCCGCACAGTTTTTTCGTGAGCTTCCCGAACGCTCGCCCAGGCCAGCGCGTGGTTCGGCCACGTCGCCCACGTTCCGTCCGGGGGAGGCCATGCGGCGGAGCCTGAACGTCAGCGTCGCGGCCGTCGCATTACTGGTCGCGGCGCCGGTCATGCTGATCATCGCGATCGCAATCAAGCTGACGTCGCCCGGTCCGATTTTCTTCACCCAGACCCGCGTCGGCATCAATCGGCGCCGGCTGTTGCCGATTGGCACGCGCTACCGGCTCAGCGACCGCGGTGGCCGGCCCTTCCGGATCTTCAAGTTTCGCACGATGACGCAGAACGGGCACGCGCCCAGCGCCGAAATGTGGGCGACGCCCGACGACCCGCGCGTCACGCGGCTGGGGCGCATTCTGCGCCTGTACCGGCTCGACGAGCTGCCGCAGCTGCTCAACGTGCTGCGCGGCGACATGGACATCGTCGGGCCGCGCCCGGAGCAGCCGGGCATCTTTCGGACCCTGCGCGAGCAGATCGAGGCCTATCAGGAGCGGCAGCGGGTGCGGCCCGGAATTACGGGATGGGCGCAGATCAATCAGCAGTACGACCGCAACCTGGAAGACGTGAAGAAGAAACTGCAGTACGACCTCGAGTACATAAACCGGCAGTGCCTCAGTGAAGACTTGCGGATCATGCTGAGGACGCTGCCGGTGGTCGTAGGAAAACAGGGGGCCTGGTAGGCCCCCCGCCCCCCTAGAACAACGTGTAAATAAACGGCGCCAGTGCCGAGCCTTGAGCAAATATCAAGAGCGCTCCCACCACCAGCATCACCGCCACAATCGGCAACAGCCACCACTTCTTGCGGGCTTTCATGAAGCCCCACAGCTCACCCAATATTCCGCGTCGCGCCATACAGTCGTCCTCTAGAATTGATGTTGCATCTGGTCCGGTGCTCGCGTGCGCTCGCGCGTCACCCAGAACGTCGTCGCATCCGTCCGTTGTTTGAGCGGCTTGCGGCCGAACAGCCGCATCACCAGGCCCGCGGGGGCGATCACGCCGAAATAGATGACGGCCAGGACAATCGGCGTCGTCACTTTGGAGATCGCGTGCGCGATTGCCATCCAGAAACGTTGGACTGGCGCCAATCGCGTGGGGATGGTGAGACCCGCGAGGGTGAGGAGAATGCCGAGACTCGCGAGGACCGCCGAGGCCCTCCACAATGCGAGGCCCAGGAACGCCGCGCCAAGCGTGAAGGCGAACTTCCGGCCCTCCCGCGCCGTCAGTCGAGCGTGAACTCGTTGCGCCACTCTTCCGTCTCCTCCCACCTGGGCTGCGTCTGCTTGTCGAGCAGGTACGGGCCGAGCACCAGGTAGTCGATGTGCGTCCGCATGAAGCACTGATAGGCGTCGGCCGGCGTGCAGACGATCGGCTCGCCGCGCACGTTGAACGACGTGTTCACGAGCACGGCGCACCCTGTCTTCTGCTCGAAGGCCGCGATCAGGTCGTAATAATTCGGATTCGTGTCTCGGCTCACCGTCTGGATGCGCGCCGAGTAATCGATGTGCGTCACCGCCGGAATGTCGGAGCGCACGACGTTGAGCTGCTCGATCCCCCACAGCCGTTGTTGCTCCGAGGTCATCGGGATCTGCCGTTCCTTCCTGACGGGAGCGACGAGCAGCATGTAGGGCGACTCGTCCTCCAGCTCGAAGTAGTCGCCGACCCGCTCGCGCAGCACGCTGGGCGCGAACGGCCGGAAGCCCTCGCGAAACTTGATCTTGATGTTCATCTGCGCCTGCATGCGCGGGCTGCGCGGATCGCCAAGAATGCTGCGCGCCCCCAGGGCGCGCGGCCCGAACTCCATGCGGCCGTCGAACCAGCCGACGATCTTCTCGCTGGCGAGCAGATCGGCGACACGCTCGAGCAACGCGGCGCGGTCCAGGCGCTCGTAGGACGCGCCCGTGGAGCGGAGAAACGTCTCGATCGCTTCGGGCGGAAACGCCGGGCCGAGGTAGGCGCCGCGCATCTGGTCCTTGCAGGGCGTCACTTTGCGCGGCTGCCCCATGTGCCGGTGCCAGATGAGCTGCGCGATCCCCAGCGCGCCGCCCGCGTCGCCCGCCGCCGGCTGGATCCAGAGCCGCTTGAACGGCCCTTCGCGCAGCAGCCGGCCGTTGCCCACGCAGTTGAGCGCCACGCCACCCGCCAGACAGAGATTCTCCATGCCGGTCTCGCGGTGCACCGTACGCGCCATGCGCAACATGATCTCTTCGCACACGACCTGTACCGAGCGCGCCAGATCCATCTCGCGCTGCGTCAGCGGCGACTCGGGCACCCGCGCCTTGCCCCCGAACAGCTTGTCGAAGGCGCCGTTCGTCATCGTCAGGCCGGTGAGGTAGTTGAAGTATTCCTGATTGAGCGTGAACGAGCCGTCATCGCGCAGGTCGACGAGCTTGTCGAGAATCACGCCGACGTACTTCGGCTCACCGTAGGGGGCGAGGCCCATCACCTTGTACTCGCCGGAATTCACCTTGAAGCCGGTGTAGTACGTGAACGCCGAATAGAGCAGGCCGAGCGAATCGGGCCACGACAGCTCTTTGAGCAGCTCGAAATCGTTGCCCTTCCCGACGCCGAACGACGCCGTCGCCCACTCCCCCACGCCGTCCATCGTCAGGATCGCCGCTGCCTCGAACGGCGACGGGAAAAACGCACTCGCCGCGTGCGACTCGTGATGCTCGGCGTACAGAATCTCTCCGTCAAAATCCAAGCTGCGTCTCAATTCCCTGTCCAGGAATAATTTCTCTTTCATCCACATCGGCCCGGCCATGCGGAACTGCGCGAAGCCGCGCGGCGCCACGCTGAGATACGTCTCCATGATCCGCTCGAACTTGAGCAGCGGCTTGTCGTAGAAACCCACGGCCGTGAGGTCCGTCGCCGTGATCCCCGCTTCTTTCAAACAGAATGCGACAGACCTGGCAGGAAACGCACTATCCCCTTTCTTGCGCGTGAAGCGCTCCTCCTGCGCCGCGGCGACGATCGCGCCGTCCCGCAGGAGGCAGGCGGCGCTGTCGTGGTAGTAAGCCGAAATGCCGAGGATGTATTGGGGCGCCATCGTACACGCGGCGCCGCGAATTTCGTACCCGAGACTGGACTTGAGCGGCCCGTCTAGAGGTGTCGCAGCCTTGCAACAATCTGTCCCGCGAGATAACGGCCGATACTGAGGGAGGCCGTCGCCGCCGGCGACGGCGCGTTGAGGACGTGAATCGACCGCTTCCCCTCCACGATGTGAAAGTCGTCGAGCAGCCGCCCGGTCCGATCCACCGCCTGGGCGCGGACGCCGCTGCCCGCCGGAACGACGTCCGCGGGACTCACGGCCGGCACCAGCCGCTGCAGTGCCCGCACGAACAGCGCGGTGCTGAACGAGCGACCCAGCTCCACGGCGCCGGCCCGCCAATAGCGCGCCGCCATGCGCCAGAAGCCGGGGAACGCCAGCAGCTCGAGCACGTCGCGCGCCGCGAAGTCCGAGCGGCGATATCCGGTCCGCTTGAACGCCAGCACGGCGTTCGGCCCCAGATGAACGCGATCGTCGAGGCCCCGAGTGAAATGCACGCCGAGGAACGGGAGCCGCGGGTCGGGCACGGGATAGATCAGGTTGCGGACGAGGTTGGAGCGGGTGCGCGCCAGCTCGTAGTACTCGCCACGAAACGGGATGATCAGCACCCCCGGATCGACGCCGGCGAGCCTCGCGACGCGATCGGCCTGGAGGCCGCAGCAGTTGACGAGCAGTGCGGTCTCCCAGGCGCCCGCGCTCGTCTCGACGACCGCCCTCCCTCCCGTCCCGTTCTCCCGCACGCCGAGCACCCGAGCCCCAGTCCGGATCGCCCCGCCCTGCTGTTCGATCTTGCGCGCGTAGGCCGCCGCGACCTTGCCAAAGTCCACGACGCCCGTCTCGCCCACGACGAGCCCCGCGACCCCGGCCACCTCTGGCTCGATATCGCGCAGCTCGGCGGCCGATACGCGCCGCAGCCCTTGTAGACCGTTGGCCCGGCCGCGGGCCTCGAGTTGGTCGAGCGCGGGCAGCTCGGCGGGCGTGGTCGCCACCACCAGCTTCCCGGTGCGCCGGTGTGGCACTCCTTCGGCAGCGCAGAATTCGTACAGCGCCTCCCGGCCCTCCCGGCAAAGGCGCGCCTTGAGCGAGTCGGGGCGGTAGTACAGCCCCGCGTGAATCACGCCGCTGTTATGGCCGGTCTGGTGAGTGCCCAGCGCCGCTTCCGCCTCGAGCAGCGTGACGCGCGTCCCGGCGTGCTCGATGAGCGCCAGCGCCGTCGCCAAACCGACGATGCCGCCGCCCGCGACCACGATGTCAGCCTGTGCGGTCATGGCGCGCCGCCGCTGTGGTGGACCTGCAACAGCGCCGGAAATCCACATTTTCCGGCCCGCGCGGCGTTGCCAAGCCTTGTGTTGACAATGCGTTGCGACCCCGTGCCGGTGCCGGTGATTGGTCCACTTCCTGCATTAGGTCGCCGCGTCATGGCCCACGCACTCTCGCTCGTCGACGCCACCACGCCCAGCGCGGAGCACGCGAGTGGCGCGGACTGCCGGTTCTGCGCCGCGCCGCTGCAACACACCTTCGTCGACCTCGGCATGTCGCCGCTGTGCGAGAGCTATCTCGACGCGGGGCAGCTGCAGAACATGGAGCCGTTCTATCCGCTCCACGTCTGGATCTGCGATCGCTGCTTCCTCGTGCAGCTCCAGGAGTATGTGAGCGGCGAAGCGATCTTCCGCGAGTACGCCTACTTCTCGTCCTACTCCGACAGCTGGCTGGCGCATGCGCGCCGCTACGTCACGCGGATGATCAGCGAGCTGCGGCTGTCGCGTACCAGCCGCGTCATCGAAATCGCCAGCAACGACGGCTACCTGCTGCAGTACTTCGTCGAGAAGAAAATTCCGGTGCTGGGGATCGAGCCGGCGGCCAACATCGCCAAGGCGGCCGTCGCCCGCGGCGTTCCGACGCTGGTGGAGTTCTTCGGCCAGGCCAGCGCCCGCCGCCTGGCAGCGAGCGCGCGCGCCGACCTCGTGATCGGCAACAACGTGCTGGCGCAGGTTCCCGACGTGAACGACTTCGTGGCGGGCATGAAGATCGTGCTGGCGCCGCGCGGCGTCATCACGATGGAGTTTCCGCATCTGCTGCGGCTCGTGGCGGAGAATCAGTTCGACACGATTTACCATGAGCACTTTTCCTATTTCTCGTTTTTGGCCGTCACCCGGATCCTCGCGGCCCACGGGCTGAAAATCTACGACGTCGAGGAGCTCGACACCCATGGCGGGTCGCTGCGCATTTTCGCCTGCCACGAGGAGGATCCCCTCCGTCCGGTGACGCCCCGCGTCGACGCGCTGCGGCTGCGCGAGGATCGCGCCGGCGTGGCGGATCTCACCTACTACGCCGAATTCGGCGAGCGCGTCCGGGAATCGAAGCGGAAGCTGCTCGAGTTCTTGATCGATGCCAAGCGCGCCGGGAAGCGCATCGCGGGGTATGGCGCGCCCGGCAAAGGCAACACGCTACTGAACTATTGCGGCATCCGCTCCGACTTTGTCGACTACACCGTCGATCGCAGCCTCTACAAGCAGGGCAAGTACCTCCCGGGCACGCACATCCCGATTCATGCCCCCGAGCGGATCCGCGAGACCAGGCCCGACTACGTGCTGGTGCTGCCGTGGAACCTCCAAAAGGAAATCGTCGAGCAGCTGGCCTACATCCGTGAGTGGGGTGGGCAGTTCGTCATTCCCATCCCCACCGTGCAGGTCATCCCGTGATTTTCCGCGGCCTGGCCCTGTCCGGCGTATTTCTCGTCGAACCGGAGCGGCGCGAGGACGAGCGCGGCTGGTTCGCCCGCACCTGGTGCCGGCGCGAGTTCGAGGCGCACGGCTTGAACCCGCGCCTGGTGCAATGCAGCACGTCGTTCAATCGCCGGCGTGGCACGCTGCGCGGGCTGCACTACCAGGCCGCTCCCAACGCCGAGGCTAAGCTGGTCCGCTGCACGCAGGGCGCGATCTGGGATGTGGCGCTCGATCTGCGCCCGCAGTCGCCGACGCTGCACCAGCACGTCGGCGTGGAGCTCACGTCCCGCAGCGGCGCGGCGCTGTACATCCCGGAAGGCTTCGCTCACGGTTTCCAGACCCTCGTGGACAATACCGAAGTGCTGTATCAAATGTCCGAGTTCTATGCGCCGGCCGCGGCGCGCGGTATCCGCTTCGACGATCCCAAGTTCAACATCCGCTGGCCGATTTCCGACGCGATCATCCTCGGCCGTGACCGCAGCTATCGCGATTACGAAGCGGTGCCCGCATGACCGCGACTTTGACCGCTGCCACAAGCCGCGAGACGCGCGACGTCGGCCAGGCGATGCACGCGCTGATCACCGACCTGTACCCGTTCTGCCGCAGCATCACCGGCGATGGCGTGCGCGCGACGCTGCTGCGCCTCGGCGTCCTCAATCCGCTCACCCTGCACGAGGTGCGGAGCGGGACGCAAGTACTCGACTGGATCGTGCCGCCGGAGTGGAACGTCCGCGACGCCTACATCAAGAATTCGCGCGGCGAGCGGATCGTCGATTTCCGCGCTTCCAATCTCCACGTGCTGAACTACAGCGTGCCCGTGCACCGGACCGTGTCGCTCGCCGAGCTGCGCCGGCATTGCTTCACCCTGCCCGATCATCCGGACTGGATTCCCTACCGCACGTCGTACTACAAGGAGGCGTGGGGGTTCTGCCTGCCGCACCGGCTGCTCGAGTCGCTGCCGGAGGGCGAGTACGAAGTCCGCATCGATGCGACGCTGGCGCCCGGCTACCTCACCTACGGCGAGGTCGTGATCCCGGGAGCCTCGGCGGACGAGGTCCTCTTCTCGTGCCACATCTGCCACCCGTCGCTCGCCAATGACAATCTGTCCGCGGTCGCCGTCGCCACGTTCCTCGCGCGCCATTTGCGCCACGAACGACGTCCCACGCACCACACGTACCGGTTCCTCTTCATCCCGGGTACGATCGGCTCGATCACCTGGCTGGCGCGTAATGCGGGGCTGGTGCCGCGGATCAAGCACGGGCTGGTGCTCGCCGGCCTGGGGGATTCAGGGTGCCTGCACTATAAGCGCAGCCGGCGTGACACCGCCACGATCGATCGCGCCGTCGCACAGGTGCTGCGCGAGCGCGGCGCCCCATACGAAATGATGCCGTTCGCGCCGTACGGCTACGACGAGCGGCAGTATTGCTCGCCCG
>Ga0137415_10001694_pt1 | contig 21866 bp, 20 predicted proteins | sample CZODoug3_1_1_16f_FD_183082 | JGI IMG/M metagenome (GOLD analysis project Ga0137415, IMG submission 183082) | Vadose zone soil fungal communities from Angelo Coast Range Reserve, California, USA - CZODoug3_1_1_16fungal (Hybrid Assembly) | ecosystem: Environmental > Terrestrial > Soil > Vadose...
CGGATGACGATCCCGCGGTCCTCGATGTCCTGCACGGTCTCTTCGCTCCAGGAGTACCAATCGACGACCCGGAGCCGATTCTCATTCGTGACCGAATCGAGATTCACGCCGAGTTCCCGCAGCTCCGCGAGGACGGCGTCCGGCGATTGCGAGGAGGTGACGACCAACCCGCTCCCCCCCGACCGGAGGCCTTCCGCCAGGAAGATGAGCGCAAAGCGGAGTTTCTCTTGGCCCGGGGGTCCTTGCAGGACGACGCTCGAGCCGAACGGCAGGCCTCCTTGGACCATCGCGTCGAATCCCGGGACGCCGGTCGGTAGCCGCGGAATGGATCATCCCTCCAACGGACGAGTCAGGCCGCAGCGGAACGCGAGGTCCGGATGGGCGCCGATCGCGTCTCGGAGCGCCGCCTGGAAGACGCCCTTCGCCGAGTTCGCCCCGAGCCCCTGGGCACAGACGTTCCAGAGATCCCGATGGACCGCCGCGACGAGTTCCCGAAGCCGGTCCAGGCCCGCCTCGGTCCCGTCCAGCATCTGATCGAAGACCGCCTTCCGGAGCTCCTGATGGTTCGTCGTCAGCCGATGTTCCATCTCAATCTCGATCGCGGGCGTGCCGACGTACCGGATCCGCTCGAAGAGCGAGTGGAAGTAGGCGACGTAGAAGTCGATCACTTCGCGAAGGGGTCCGGCCTCGTCCTCGAGATTCACCTCGAATCGCAGGTGGGGGGATCGCAGTCGATACTCGAACGTGCGGGCGTCGTGGGGCCGACGATCGACGAGGCCGAGCTCTGCGAAGCGCTGAAGGAACTTCGACGCGGTCGTGATGTGAACGTCGAGGGACCGCGCGACCTCGCTCGAAAGGTGCCAGTTCCCGTCGCGGAGGGCCCGGAGGATCGAGACGCTGTGCTCGCCGGAAAGAAGGAGAATGGCCTGTCGGAAGGTCTGCTGGTCCATCGCGCGTACCTCGTAATCAAACACGCCCCGGGGGGCGAAGTCTATTTGTCGTGGAGTTGGGGGCTCTTAAGGCATGTCCCGGGATTCTCAGGCTCGATTATCTAGGGGAAGAACGAACGAATTCGGGCCCGACCGCGGTCCTCGCTCGGTGGAATTGCATCAATCCGCAATCCCTCGCTTCGCGGGCCGAGAATTCAATCGGCCTCCAAGGGAATGCTAAGCAAGGTTGAAGTACGGGTACCCGATTCGGGCCCCCTACGGCCGTCCCGCCCGATCGATAGTCGACCCCCTTCGCCCGCGGCCCGGTGCGAGGGACACCGATGCGTTACACGCGATTTGAGAAAGCTCGCATTATCGGAGCGCGGGCGCTCCAGATCAGCATGGGATCGCCGATCCTCATCGACGTGCCGAGCGGGGTCGTGGATCCGATCGAAATCGCATGGATCGAGTTCAACAGCGGCGCGATCCCGATCACCGTGAAACGGGAGACCTAGCCATCCGGAGGGCCACGGGCAACGTTCCGAGCCCGGAGCGATGGTCCGGAAATTGCAGTCCGAATCGTAGTATTTATATAGAACCGCATACACATTATTGACCGCGAAAAAAGACCTCTTGGAGGTGAAGCACCATGGAGCGAAAGAGCAAGCAGATTCAGGCTAAGGATGGACAGACGAGCCTGGCGAGGACGACCGTTTCGCCCGTCGCCTGGTTGGACGACATGGACCGCTGGTTCGACAACTTCCGCCGGAGCCTCGAGGACCGCTTCGGGGGAGGTCCCCTCGCTCGGTGGACCGACTCCGACCTACGCGTCCGCGAACCCCTCGTCGACCTGATCGACAAGGGCTCCGAGTTCGTGGTCCGGGCGGAACTCCCCGGCGTTTCGAAAGAGGACGTCGACCTGACGGTCACCGCGGACGGGATTGAGATCCGCGCGGAGACGAACCGCTCCCGGGAGGAGAACGAGAAGAACTACCAGTACCGCGAGCGGACGTACCAGGCCCTCCACCGCGTGCTGAGCTTCCCGGAGGAGGTCAAGGCCGACCTCGCCTCCGCGACGCTGAAAGACGGCGTCCTCGAGATCCGGGTCCAGAAGAAGGAGCCGACCCCGGAGCCGAAACCCGTCAAGGTCCCCGTCGAGTGACGAAGGCCCTTGACTTTTCTCTTTCTCTTTTCCCCGAGGTTTCCACATGAGTTCAAGTAACCCTGATTCGTTGCGAATGCCCGCGAAGGCCGCGCCTGCGGCCTCGCGAGAGGAGACACGCTGATGGCCGCCGGCCGCGAGAAATTCCTCCGGGTCGCCGAGGCGAAACCCGCCGACGCGGGCCGCGGGATCGTGCGCATCGACCCCGAGGTTATGAAGATCCTCGAGTTGAAAGAGGGCGACATCGTCCTCATCGAGGGCGCGAAGTCCACCGCCGCCGGGGTTCGCCGCGGATATCCCGAAGACGCGAACCGCGGCGTGATCCGGATGGACGGGATGCAACGCCGAAATGCGGGCGTCGGGATCGACGACAAAGTCGGTCTGCGCAAGGCGCTCGCCCGCCCCGCGGAGAAAGTGTCGCTCGCCCCGACCGAGCCGATTCGAATCATGGGAGGCGAGCAGTACATGGCGCAGGTCCTTCAGGGCCGCGCGATCACTCGCGGCGACGTGATCAGCGTGAGCGTCATGGGCCGCAAGTTCGAGTTCGTGGTCACGTCGTTCTCGCCGGGCGCGGATGCCGTCCTCGTCGAGGCGGAGACGGAGATCAAGATCGCCGAGAAGCCGATGAAAGAGGAAGAGGCGAAAGTACCCAAAGTCGACTACGAGGACATCGGCGGCCTCGGGAGCGAGGTCCGCAAAGTCCGAGAAATGATCGAACTCCCTCTGCGGCATCCGGAACTGTTTGAGCGACTCGGCGTGGAAGCGCCGAAAGGCGTGCTGTTGCACGGCCCTCCGGGGACCGGCAAGACCCTCCTCGCCAAAGCCGTCGCGTCCGAGACGAACGCGAACTTCCATTCGATCTCCGGACCGGAGATCATGTCCAAGTTCTACGGTCAGAGCGAGGAGAACCTGCGGGACATCTTCAAGCAGGCCGAGGAGAACGCGCCGAGCATCATCTTCATCGACGAGATCGACTCGATTGCGCCCAAGAGAGACGAGGTCATGGGCGAAGTCGAACGCCGCGTCGTCGCCCAGTTGCTCGCCCTGATGGACGGCCTTCAGGCGCGTGGGAAGGTCGTCGTCATCGGCGCCACGAACCGTCCGAACGCGCTCGATCCGGCGTTGCGCCGGCCGGGCCGGTTCGACCGCGAGATCGAGATCGGCGTCCCCGACCGCGACGGCCGGCTCGAAATCCTCCAGATCCACACGCGGGGCATGCCGCTCTCGAAAGACGTCGACCTCAAGGAACTCGCGGGCCTCACCCACGGGTACGTCGGCGCAGACCTCGCGGCCCTTTCGAAGGAGGCCGCGATGCGCTCCCTGCGACGGATCCTGCCCGACATCGACCTCCAGGCCGACGTGATCCCGCCGGAAATCCTGAACCGATTGACGGTCACGAGGGACGATTTCCTCGAGGCGTACCGGGAGATGGAACCGTCCACGCTGCGGGAGGTCCTGATCGAGAAGCCGAACGTCCGGTGGGAGGACATCGGCGGCCTCGACGAGGCGAAGCAGGAACTCAGGGAGTCGATCGAGTGGCCGCTCCGGATGAACAAGATGTTCGCTCACTTCGACGCCCGCCCACCGCGGGGCATCATCATCTTCGGGCCTCCGGGCACCGGGAAGACACTCCTCGCCAAGGCGGTCGCCACCGAGTCGGAGGCGAACTTCATCTCCGTCCGTGGCCCCGAGTTCATGAGCAAGTGGGTCGGCGAATCGGAGCGGATGGTCCGGGAGACGTTCCGGAAGGCGAAGACGGCGGCTCCGTGCATCATCTTCTTCGATGAGGTCGACGCGATCACGCCCGTGCGCGGCGGCATGGAGGATTCTCAGGTCACGGAGCGCGTGATTTCCCAGATCCTCACGGAGATGGACGGACTCGAGGAATTACACAACGTGACAGTCATCGCGGCGACGAACCGCATGGACCTCGTCGACCCTGCGCTTCTGCGTCCGGGGCGCTTCGACCGCCACATCTACATCGCGCCGCCGGATCTCGCGACCCGCAAGGCGATCCTCAAGATTCACACGCGCCGGAAGCCGCTCGGGAAGGACGTCGACCTCGACGATGTCGCGCGGCGGACGGACAAGTACACGGGTGCGGAACTCGCGGCCGTGTGCAACGAAGCTGCGATGCTCGCGATCCGCGAGACCGCAACGAAGTTTCCGGACCTGGACGAGGCGGCGCTCAAGAAGGTCACGATCGAGAAGCGTCACTTCGAAGCCGCTCTGAAGAAGGTCCCGCCCCAGACCGAAGACCCGGCCCTCTACAGCCGCCTGCCGTCCCGCTTCCGGGAGAGCCCGGAAGTCAGCTGATAGCCCGAAAGGTTAAGCCGGGACGCGGGGAATCGCCGCTGATGGCGGCCTCCGCTCCCGGGAAACTGATCCTCTTCGGGGAACACGCCGTTGTCTTTGGGGAGGCGGCCCTTGCGACGGCCATCAACCTCCGCGCCGAGGTGTACGCGCGGCCCCATCCGGAGTGGAGGGCGGACGGTGGCTCGATCGACGAGCCCCGGTACCGGTATGTGAAAGCCGCGATTGCGAAGGTGGCGACCACCGGGCCGTTGTGGCTCGAAGTCCGCTCGATGGTCCCGAGCGGCGCGGGACTCGGATCCTCCGCGGCGGTGACCGTGGCGACCCTCGGGACTTTGCACGGCATGGGCGGATCCATCGACGCGAAGACGATCGCCCGGGAAGCGTTCGAGGTGGAACATGAAGTCCAAGGACGCGCGAGCCCGATCGACACGAGCACCGCAAGCGCGGGCGGAGGCCTTCTCGTGCTCCCGAAACCGCAGGGCGACTTGCTGTGGACGATCGAGCGGGACGCGCGACGCTGGTGCTTGCACCGGACGAACCTCCCACCCCTGGACTTCGTGATCGGGAACACGGGGATCAGCGCGGCGACCGGGCCGCTGGTCGCGAACGTGAAGGAACGGGTCGAGCACGACCGAAAGGCCGCCGAGGCCGTTCGGGAGATCGGACGGATCACCCTCGACGGATTGGACGCGCTCCGACGGAACGACCTCGTGGCGGCCGGGCGATTGATGGACCGGAACCACGCGCTGCTCACGGTGCTCGGCGTGGGTCATCCGATGCTCGACCGCCTCGTCCAAGCCGCCCGGAGGACGAGCTACGGTGCGAAGCTCACCGGGGCGGGCGGCGGCGGCAGCATCGTCGCGCTCTCGGACCGGCCGGCGGAGACCGTCGAGGCGATCCGCGCGGCCGGGGGAAAGGCGTTCATCGTCAGGTCGGATCCGATCGGAGTGGCGACCCTTTCATGAGACGGGCCCAAGCCCACAAGATCCGCGGGACCCGCGACGAACGGTCGGCCGGACCGAGGTCCCTCCTCGTCGTCCACGCGGCCGAGCTGATCACGCTGCAGGGGCCGGCCGGCCCCCGCCGGCGCGAAACGGCGGAGGACCTCGGGCTCGTCGAGGATGGAGCCGTCTACGCCGAAGGTGAACGTATCGTGGACGTCGGGCCGACCGCGGACGTCCTCGGCCGACATCCACAGGCCAGTGTGACGATCGACGCGACCGGACAGACGGTCCTGCCGGGCTTCGTCGACGCGCACACCCATGCGGTGTTCGCGGGCTCCCGCGAGCACGAGGTCGAGTGGAAGGCGCAAGGGATGGGTTATCGAGAGATCGCGGCCCGCGGAGGCGGCATCCTCCATACCGTGCGAGCGACGAGAGACGCCCGCGAGGAAGATCTTGCCCGCGCCGCCGCGGAGCGCTTCCGATCGATGCTCGCCTTCGGGACGACGACGATCGAGGTGAAGAGCGGATACGGACTTCGGACCGAGGATGAGCTGAAGATTCTCCGGGCCGCTGCGAAAGGCGGCCAGGCGGCCGGCGTCGATGTGGTTCGGACCTTCCTCGGAGCGCACGCGATTCCTCCCGAATTCGAGGGTCGCGCGGACGCGTACGTCGAGCTGGTCGCGGGTGACATGCTCGATGCGGTCACGAGTTCGCGTCTCGCTTCGTTCTGCGATGTCTTCGTCGACGACGGGTTTTTCACCGCGGACCAAGGGCGACGCATTCTCAGGCGGGCGAAATCCGCGGGCCTCGGCGGGAAAGTCCACGCGGACGAACTCGCGGACACCGGCGGCGCGATTCTCGCTGCGGAAATCGGCGCGACATCGGCGGACCACCTTCTTCATGCGTCCTCGGACGGAATCGATGCTCTCGCTCGGACCTCGGTCGTCGGGGTCTTGCTCCCGGCGACCTCGCTGGTCTCCCATCTCCCGTTCGCGGACGGTCGGCGACTCATTGCGGCGGGCGTTCCGGTCGCCCTCGGGACCGATTTCAACCCGAACACCTGGTGCGAGTCCCCGCAACTCACGATCGCGCTGGCGTGCCACCACAACGGCCTTCTCCCGGCGCAGGCTGTCGTCGCTGCGACGATCAACGCGGCGCACGCGGTCGGCATGGGAGCCGAGGTCGGGAGCTTGGAGCCCGGGAAGCTGGCAGACATCCTGGTCCTCGGGGTCCCGTCGTACCGTCACCTCGGATACCGGATTGGCGGGAACGCGGTTCGGGTCGTCGTTAAGCGAGGGGCGGTCCGGGTCGGCGGTCCAATTCGATAGACGACACCCGTCGTTCGCAGGCGGCGGATTCTTCTGGGCGACTCGCATCCCTCAACGGAGGGCTCTGAATGATTGCGCGGACGTGGCACGGAGTGACGGCGGCATCGAAGGCCGATGCGTATCTCGAGGTGCTCCAGAAGTCCGGGCTCAAGGAGTATCGGGACACGCCCGGCAACCAAGGCGTGATTGTCCTCCGCCGAACGGAGGCTGACCGGTCGCATTTCCTGCTGATTACGTTCTGGGAGTCGTTCGATGCCATCCGCCGGTTCGCGGGCCCGAATCCGGAGCGTGCCGTGTACTATCCGAAGGACAAAGAATTCCTCCTCGAGTTCGAGCCAACCGTGACACACTACGACGTCCTGTTGTCGGAGACCGATGGCGACAGCGAACCCCGGCGACCTTGAAGTCCCTAGGGCGGCTGGGAGACCGTGGCGTTCTCGAGCCGCGAGCCCGCGCGAATCGTCATCATGTCTCCGATGATGCTGGCCGCGATCCGCGCCCCCTCCTCGATCACGCAGCCGCGCGAGATGACGCTGTCGACGATTTCCGAGGCGGCGCCGATGACGCTGCCCTCGAGGATGATGCTGTTCCGGACGACGGCGTTCCCTTCGACCCGCGCCGATTCGTACAGGCAGGCATTGTCCACGACGCTGCCGCTCCGAAGGACGGCACCCGGGCCGACGTAACAGGGCCCGCGAATCGTGACCCCTTCGTCCACCAGAGCCGCCGGATCGAGGATCACCGGGCCGTCGCTCTTCACCCCCGCACGCCGGAGCGGCTTCCCCTCCCGACGGACGATCTCCATGCTCGCTTTCCAGAGGTCGTGCGGCCGGCCGATATCCATCCACACCCCATTGATGCGGGAGCCGTACAGCGGGACGCCTTTCGAAAGCAGTTTCGGGAAGAGGTCCTTCGAGAAATCGAATTTCTGGTCCGGCGGGATGAACTCCAGGACCTCGGGCTCGAGCACATAGATGCCCGCGTTCGCCAGGTTCGAGAACGCCTCCTCCTTCCGCGGCTTCTCCTTGAATTTCTGAATCCGGCCGTTCGCGTCGAGGCCCACGATCCCGAACTGCGTCGGATCCTCGACCTCCGTCAGGGCGATCGTCACGACGCCGCCCTTCCGCTTGTGGAAATCGTACAGCGCCTTGAAGTCGAGATCGCACAGGATGTCGCCCATCGCGACGAGGAACGTGTCGTCGATGAACATGCCGACTCGACGGACCGCGCCGGCGGTGCCCGCCGGGTTCTCTTCGAAGCTGTAGAGGATCGACGCGTTGTAGTCCAAGCCATCGCCGATCGACTTGATCAGGGTGTCCGAGAGGTAAGCCGTCGTCACGATGATCTCGTGAAATCCCGACGCGGCGAGGGAACGCAGGACATAGTCGATGCAAGGCCGGCCCGCGACCGGGATGAGCGGTTTCGGCCGCTTGTACGTCAGCGGTTTCAGGCGAGTCCCTTCGCCGCCCGCGAGGACGACCGCCTTCATCGACCGATCTCCACTTTCCCTTTCTCGAGCAGCGCCTTCAGGGCGGCGTCCGCGGAGGCTTCGAGTTTCTTCTCATCGAGAAGCGCATCCCGGACGGCGCGGTTCTGTTGACGCAGCAGGGTCCGGGATTCCCGGGCCTCCGAGCGTTTCGCGCCCTTGATCGAGAGGACCTTCTCGCGCATCTCGACGACCTTGGCGTGGACCTCATCGGCTTTGCCGCGCGCGGCGAGGAACGCCTCGTGTTTCTCATTCCCGTCGTGGATCAGGGCGGCAATCTGATGGACGATTTCGACGGTCTCCTCGTGGACCGAGCGCGCCTTCTCGCTGAGCTCAACGGCCGCCTCGTGCTCCTTCTCCGCGGCCTCGAAGAACTCCGTGATCCCGGAGTCGATGTCCTTGATCTCTTTCGTGATCTTGTCTTGGTCCGCCTTCAGGCTCTCGAGTTGCTTGAGGCGTTTCATCGATCCCTTGAGTTCGACGAGCAACTCGTTTTCCGCGCTCAGCGTCAGGGACGCGGTCTGCTGCCGCATCTCCATCTGGGAGACGCGCCGCTTCAGCGAACGCAGCTCGGTGCCGACATCGGCGGTGCCGGAGCCGCGGAGCTTCCGTTTCATTTCGATCAGGGCTTTCGCCTTCGCCTGCAGTTCGTCCCGTTTCTCCCGGTGCTTCCGGGCTTCTCCGGCGAACGAGGCGCGACGGTCCTTGAGGGCCCGGAGCTTCGCACCGATCTCCCGCTTCTTCTCGTGGACGAAATCCCGCTCCTGCCGGAGGAGCTGCGCCTCTTGGTTGAGGGCGTCGCGCCTCTCGAAGAGACTCTGGAGCTTGATCTCCGCCTGATCGAGTTCAGAAAGGGTTTTCTTCCGGACCATCAAGTCCCCCGCGGCAAGATGGAATGCAGCGATTGACGGATGTGCCATTAACCTTTCGCCATGCGAACCGCGTCGGCGATGCGACCGATTTCCTCCGGGGACAACGCCTCGACGCGCCGCGTCCGGAACGGGACGGTCGGGAGGACCGCCTCGAGGGCCTCTGGGGACCCGATCACGGCCTTCCAACCGAGGCGGAGACCGTTCTCGACCGTCTTCCGGCGGTGCTTGAACAGGACATCGACGACCGCGTCGTACCGGTCCGGGTCCCCGATTGGGAACGGGGCGGGGCGCGGTTCGAGGCGCACGAGCGCGGAGTCCACGCGGGGTTGGGGATGAAACGCGTTTCGCGGCACCCGTTCTAGGATCTCGCAGGCGGCCCGTCGGTATACGCCAACGCTCAACCGCGAGTAGTCCGAGGTCGCGGGCTTTGCGATCATCCGGCGCGCGAACTCCCATTGGTACATCAGGACGGCGCGACGGAACGGCTCGCCGAGCAAGCGGAACGTCAGCGGTGACGAGATCTGGTACGGCAGGTTCGAGGCCATGACATCGAAGCGGGGCCATTCGATCGCGAGCGCGTCGCCCTCGATCACCTCGACGTCGGGCAGGCTCTCGCGCAGGTATGCCGCGAACCGGCGGTCGGCCTCGATGGCCACGACGTGCCTCGCGCGCTCCGCCAGGAGACGGGTGAGGACTCCCAGCCCCGGTCCGATTTCCAGGACTGTATCGGACGAGCCGATCGCCGCGTGGCCGACGTGTCGCAGCGCCACCCGGGAGTCGACGAGGAAGTGTTGACCGAGGCGTTTCCTCGGTCGGATCCCCAGGCGGTCCAGCACGCGGCGGGGAGCCTCGTCCACGCAGGCCGGACGGACTCCGGCCGCTTTAGGGTTGTGCGGGGACCGTGGCGGTCGCGTCGAAGTCCGTCGCGTGATACACCAGGGTCGTGTACGTGGTCGTGGGGTCGATGCCGCGGGCCCCAGGGGTGATCGAGAGTGTGGCTAGGTATGGGCCATCGATCCCGCGCAGCCGGATGTCGGGCCCGGCGAACGAGAACTCCGCCCACCGGAGGCCTTCCTGCAACCACACCTGGCTGAACGACTTCGCGATTTCCGGGGAGCCGGCGGCTCCGGCGAGCAACCCGGACACGTCGAAGCTTGCCGTCGCGAAGACCTCGACCTCCGCCCGAATCACCAGGGCGTCGTAGGTGCCGTCCCCGTTGCGATCGGGGGTCAGCACCTCGAACCGGCCGGTGTATCGCAGGACCTCGGGCGTGTCATCGAAGTCGGCCGCTCGATACGCGGATGTCGTTCCGCACAACATCTCCGGATAGTAGGCCGGCTGAGGAGGCAAGATCGTGCCGATCGGGCCTGGCGTCACGTTGCCACCCGCGTAGGCCAGGGGGCTGTAGTACAGGGTGAGGCTGAAGTCCCACGGACCGTCCACGCCGGCTTGACGGATCAGATCTCCGCGGAACCGCAAGACCACGCTCGTCTCCGTCGTCGCCAGGTCGAAGTCCCGATACGCGGACGCGATGAACCGCACGACATCGGTGCCACCGCCTTTCGAGAGGTATCCGTTCAAGGTGTAGTGACCCGCGAGGTTCACGTGGACCCCGGCCCGGAGTTCGAGGAAGTCGGCGAGCCCGTCCGCGTCGAGATCCACGGCCGAATCCGTGTGCTCGCCGGTGAAGGTCGCGGGCCGCACGGGCTGCTCGAACTGCGACGCCGTGTAGGCCTTCGTCGTGTAGTTCCATTCGACGACCGGGCCACCCCAGTCGGCGATTGGTCGCATCGTCATGTACGGAATGCCGCCGACCGACAAGCGAGCATGGACACGATACGGTCCGTCGACGCCGCTCCGCGCGATGTCCGTTCCCGAGAAGGCCACGCGGACGGTTTGTGTCCCGTCCGGGAAGAAGTAGCGCTCGTAGACGTAGGCGATCGAGTACAAGTTGGGAGTCGGGGAGAGAGTCCCGCCCCCGAGGATCGGCACAGGGGTCGGCGCCCCGTACCCGCACGCTCCACTCGGCGGCGGGTTCGAACTCGACAGGTCGGCCGAGATGTCCCACATGCCGGCTTGGGGCAGCGAGATCTGCGCTTCGACCACGAGCCAGTCGAAATGCCCGTTCGCGTTCGTATCCAGGCCGTAGTCGGTGCCGGCGTCCCCCGCGGCGGTCATCAGGGAATGGACACCCCACGCGGCGCCGCCGGTCGCCAAGGCCATCGTGATGAACAAGACGATCGTTCGACCCGTCAGCATCAAGTTCGCACCATCGCGGACGTAGATGGTCGGAGAATATCAGACCGCGTTTCTCGTTCGGCTTTCCTCTAACGGATATTGCCACCCATCAGTATTTGAACGAGAAGTCGGCATCGGGTGGCGTGTCCGCCCCCTGGTCCGCACTCCCCTTCCAGAACGACGGGAGTCTCCAGTGCTGGATGGTCGGGCTGATCATCGGGGCGCTCGTCCTCGTCCTCGCGGTCCTGATGGCGTACCAACGATACGTAGCCGGCAAGAAGCCGGTCCAGCACTTGTGCGACTACTGCGGGCACATGGTCACGGCGGTGAGCGATTGCCACCACGCGCCCGTCCGAGAGCGCTTCCTCCACGGCACCTGCATGGAGTGCAAGCAAGACTGCCGACTCGTCTGCGCCCGGTGCAAGAATCCGCTCTGAGAGAATCGCGCCGCCAGGGTTATAGGCCGGAGGTCGCTGCCCACGAGCCCATGTCCGGTCTCCCTGCCGCTCAGACCTCCACCCCGCCTCCCGTCCCGCGTAGCGTCCTGCTCGCCGATGCCAAGGTCACGATTCGCGCCCCGATTCCCCGGGTGTTCGAGGCCCTCCTGGATCCGGCACAACTCGTTCAGTGGTGGGCGGACGATCCCCGCGTCGAGGCCGAGTTGGGCGGCCGCTATGAGGGAACGCTCTCCGACGGTCGCATCGAAGGATCGATCACGGCGATCGATGGCCCGGGCCAGTTGTCGTTCATGTGGCCGATCCCGCAGGAGGGCGGATCGGTCGAGACGAGCGTCGCGTACGAACTCGCCCCGAAGGGTCCCGAGACGTTCGTGCATCTCGTCCATCGCTCCCCCAAGCCCCTCGCGGGAGGGTGGACGGACTTCTGGAACGCGGCGCTGGAATCCCTCCGGGCGTTCCTCGAGTCGAGCGCCCCGGTCTCCGAGTAGATTCGCATACCTCCCACCGGAAAGGCGAAGTCCGCGGAAAGTATACCTCTACTTAGAGGTATTAAAATGGAAATCGGCTGCGGGGCCCGGATCCGGGAGTTCGACGGACGGCGTTACTTCTACTTCTGGCACTACGAGCGAGACCACGGTCGGTCCACACGGAAAGAGGACTACGTCGGCCGCGTCGACTCCGAAAGGGCGAAGGCAGATCTCGTGCGCCGGATGGCCGCCTACCACCGGAACGCGGAGCAGGAGTTCGCGCGGAAGCGGGCTCGGATCGAGCGCCTGATCGTGGCGAATCATACCTCTACTTAGAGGTATGCGATCGACGGCGCCCGTGTTTAGCTGACGGCCGACCGGCGTCCGACGGTGGGGAATCTTTATCCCGCATCGTCCCTTCGTCGAGGCGTGCGCCTTCAGGAGCGTCCTTTCGGCGGATTCGCCCGCGGGGCCCTTCCGGTCGGCTGCCGCCAGTGCACCGACGGCTCGAAGATGGTCCTCTTCGTCACGGGCATCTGTTCCTTCCACTGCTTCTACTGTCCCGTCTCCGACGAGAAGATGTACAAGGACGTCGTCTTCGCGGACGAGAAGCGCGTCACGCGGGACGAGGACGTCCTGGAAGAAGCGCACGCGATCCAGGCGACCGGCGCCGGGATCACAGGCGGAGACCCGCTCGACGCGGTCGAGCGCACCTGCCATTACATCCGCCTCCTGAAGCGCGAGTTCGGACCGAAGTTCCACACGCATCTCTACACCATGTCGACGGACGCGGACAAGATCCGGAGGCTCGCAGACGCCGGCCTGGATGAGATCAGATTCCATGTGCCACCCGGCCTCTGGTCCCGAGCCGACGGGAGCGCGTTCGTCGGGGCTTCTCGTCTCGCGAGGTCGCTCGACCTCACCGTCGGGATCGAGGTGCCGCTGATCCCGGAGCGCGAACCCGACCTGGTCCGGCTGATCGAGTGGGCCGGCGCCGAGGGCCTCGCGTTCGTGAACCTGAACGAGATGGAGTTCTCCGAGGCCAACTTCCCGCGGATGAAGGTCCACGGATACGAGATGAAGCACGAACTCTCGTACGGCGTCAAAGGAGCCGACCCGGTCGCCCTTCGGATCCTCGAGCAACGCTGGAAGACGACCGTCCACTATTGCACGAGCGGCTACAAGGACGGCTGGCAGCTCCGATCGCGCATCAAGCGACGCGCGGAGAACGTCGCGCATCCGTGGGACGTCATCACCAAGGACGGAACCCTCCTCAAGGGAATCGTCGAAGGCGCCGATCTGGAGCCGTTGATGAGAGACCTCGCGAGGACCTACCACGTCCCGACGGATCTCATGGGCGTGGACGGCCCGAGGAAGCGCCTCGAGATCGCGCCCTGGATCCTCGAGGAGATCGCGCCGAAGCTCCACCGGCCCGCGTTCCTCGTCGAGGAGTATCCGACTTCGGACGGCCTCGAGGTCGAGCGGACTCGGCTGGCGTAGACGCACACGTTGCGCACCGCAGTCCATCCCGGGAGGACGGTCGCCATGGTCCCGCGGTACCGCCGCAAACCCGGCACGCCAGACCTCGCACCCGCCCGGACCAGGCATCGATCCTCGATTCGGTTCTCGTGCCATCCGGGAACTCAATCACCAGCCGCGCCGTCGGAACCAGGATCGCGCGGATCGAACATAGGGACGCGCTCGCCTTCGGATCGAACCGTTCGACGGCTTCCGTGAGGCGGCGATCCCGCTCCGCCATGACCGCTCGGAGCAAGTCCTGAGATCCGCCCGGGTCGGACTCGCGGAGTCCCTCGATCGTCCGGTCGAAATATCCGAAGATCCGCCGGACCTCCTCTTCCAATAAGCCGAGGCTTCGTGTGCGGAACCGTTCGACCTCGGCGCCCGTCGTCGTGCGCAAGGAATCGGTCGCGAGGCGATACGCCGCCTCCACATCGGGGCGAATCCCTGAGGAAGGATGTGGGACGAGACCCCGGTCCGCCCGGTCCGGGTCCACCGGCCACGTGGACCCGTCGACGAGCGAGACCGCGACGAGATGAAAGCTCTCGCGCTTCTCGTCCGAGACGAGGGTCACGCGGAATGCAAAAAGCAGCAGAAGCCCGTCCTCGATTCCATCCACACGCGAGGAGACCGCGGTCTCCGGACCGAGGCCGCATTCATGGAGCGCCTCGGAGATCCATTCCGTGCCCGTGGCCGAGCACTGCGACACATCCCACTGACCTCGGCGGGCGACGACCGAGACCAGCCGCTCCAGGAAGTAGCTGCCGGGAGCGACCAGTTCTGCCTCGAACTCTTGGTTTCGTTCCGGGTCGAACGCGAGCGCGAAGCGCGCCGGCACTTCGAGATCCCGCTGCACCGATTCGGGGGCTTGGACCCACACGAGCGAATCGCCGTCGGACACGGCCGCGCCGAGATCGGTGAGCGCCTCGATGACGAACGGCCGTAACGGCGGCGCATCGCTCATGCAGACACCGCCTCGCCTGTTTCCCCGAGGACCGTGTCATTGGTTTCCTTGACCTGTTCATACTGGGCCCGCGCGCGGACCAGCGAATCCCCCAAGCGCCGCAGCGCGGACCGCCGTTCCTCCGCTTGCCGCAGCACCCAGATGTCCATCATCAGGTCCTCGAACGACCGACGCTCGTCGAGGTTGCCCAGGATCAGATCGAGTTCTCCAACGACGAGCTCGAACATGTGGATCTTGCGGTCGAGGAGCTCCATCAGGTTCGCCTCCACCGTGTCCTCCGCCCACACGTTCACGACGTGGACCTCCCGGTCCTGACCGAGTCGATGGACGCGCCCGATCCGCTGCTCGATCCGAAGCGGATTCCACGGAAGGTCGTAATTCACGACGGTCCGAGCGAACTGGAGGTTCCGACCCTCGCCCCCGGCTTCCGTACTCAGAAAGATCTCGCGATCCTGGCGGAACGTCCGCACCGCCGCGTCCTTCGCCGCAAGTGAGAGACCGCCATGGTATGCTGCGACGCGGTACCCGTCCGCCGCGAGGACCTCCCGGAGATACTGCAATGTCCGCAGATACTGCGTGAAGATCAACACTTTCTCGTCGACGGATCTGAGGAATTCGCGCAAGCGCGCTGCCTTTACATTCGTGGAAATCGTCACAGCCTCTTGTCGCAGTTCCTCCAGACGCTCCCGTTCGTCCATTCGGAAGAGCGGGCTCTGAGCGAGACGTCTCAGAGTCTCAGCCACGGCGAAGGTGCTACTCCCGATCTCACGTTGCAGGACGATCAGGGTCAACCGCGCGGTCCAGGGCAGGCGACCCGAAGCCGACCAGTACGCGTCCCGCACAAATTCCGTCACGTCATCGTAGAGACGGCGCTCCGCTGGGCTCAGGCGGACGGCGAGGCTGTGCACGCGTCGCGGGGGCAATGTGAAGGCAATGCCGCGTCGATTGCGGACCATCACGTCTCGGAGGAGTCCGCGCAGCTCCGGCACCCGCATCGGCACCCGCCGGTCCGGACTCGCGACGTACCGTTCGAGGAACCGGTCGTACGTGTGCAACTGGCCGGGCTTCAACAGGGTCACGAGATTGAACAGCTCGTCCATGTCGTTCTGGACCGGCGTCGCGGTGAGCAGCAGCATGTACTTCTTCGAGAGGCCCGAGACGAACCGCCAGTTCAGGCTGAATCGATTCTTGAGGCGATGGGCTTCGTCGACGATGATGAGATCCCAGGGCCGAGCCTGGGCGGCACCGCGATGGGGCTCCCGCTTCGCGGTGTCCATCGACGCGATGAGGAACGGCTTCCGATCCCAATCTCGGACGGATCGAAGGACCGCGAACGGTAGGGAGAATTTCGTTTCCATCTCCTCTCGCCACTGGTCCGTCAGAGCCGCGGGCGTGAGGACGAGGGCCCGGTGGACGAGTCCACGTACTGCGTACTCTTTGAGGACGAGTCCCGCCTCGATCGTCTTGCCGAGGCCGACCTCGTCCGCGAGGATCGCCCGACCCCGCATCTCGCGCAGGACCCGGAGGGCCGTGCGCTCCTGGTGATCGTACCGTGTGACGCCCTGAAGGACCGGCCATGCGAGAAGCCGGTCGAACCCGTCCACGAGCGAGATCCGATGGGCTTTCCCGTTCAGGCGCCACGCGGGCGAGCGGTCGCCGGGCGTCCGGAACGCTCGGGCCAGGACGTCGCGATCGGAATCGTCAAACCGCAAGGTGAGGGAGGCGTCCGCCGAAGGAGGGGGCTCCCTGGCCGGGAGGGACATGGAGGGGGGATCCCTTCACCTGCTACCGCAGGCAGGGCGAAAACGGTCCCCGCGGTAATAATCGTTTGGTTGACGTGTCCCGGGCAAAACAATGTTGCGCTGGAGCGCTTCGAGTTTCGCCCGTAGGTCGCCATCCTGAGGACCGCTTCCGGGGTGGGCTAGGAATCGATCGTTGGCACTTGCGCTGTCGCGTGGCGGTTCTCGCGTCGTCCCCGGAGCAGGGAAGGCAAGATCGCGAGCGTGTTGATCGCCGCGAGCCAGAGGTACGTTGTCTTGATTCCTTGAGCGAAGAGAATCCGGTCGGCATCCGAGATCGCGGCGGTGTTGCCGGAAGAGATAATCTGTGTGACGAGCGCGTACGGGACCGTGAAGGTCGTGATGAGGATCGCCAGGTTCAGGCTAATCGTGTATCCGACGTTGAAGAACGTCGCGCGGAACCCCGAGGCAATCCCGCGCCGCTCCGGTGGCACCGAACCCATGATCGAGCTGATGTTCGGCGACGCGAAGAACCCGAGCCCGGCACCGAAAAGCATCATGTACGTCACGAGGTGCGAATACGGCGTCGAAGCGTCCGTCGTCGAGAACAAATAAAGCGAAAGGCTGATGACCGCCAAGCCGGAGGTCGTGAATGGCAAGTGGCCATACTTGTCCGAAAGGCGCCCACTCAAGGGCCCCGCGGCGAGGGTTGAGATATCGAGCGGGATCATGAGCAGGCCCGTGGTCAGCGGGGTGTGTCTCAAGACGAGCTGGAAGTAGAGGCTCAAAAGGAGGAGGACCGCGCCGAAGGCAATCGCGTTCAACAGCTGGGCGACAACTCCCCCGGTGAATTCCCGGATGCGGAGGAGCCTCAGGTCCAGTAGAGGATGTGCATGACGGCGTTCGAGGACGACAAAAACCGCCAGACTTCCGAACGCGACGACCAGGAGGGCGAGGACGGTCCTCGTCTCCGCGACGCCGTATGCCGCGAGGGTCATGGCGAGAAGCAAGCTCATGATGAACACCGTAAACGTCGCGAAGCCGCCCCAATCGATCGGCGCCCCCCGCTCAAGCTTGCCAACCTCCCGCAGCCGGAAATGGGCCCACGCCGTCCCGAAGATCCCAATCGGCACGTTGACGTAGAACAGGGCGCGCCAGTCGAGGACGGACAAGATGATGCCGCTGAGCGTCAGGCCCGCCATCGAACCCATCCGGAAGGCAACCTGGTTGATTCCAAGGGACAGACCGAGTTCGTCCGCGGGGGTCGCGTCGACGATCATGGCCGCGCTGTTCGTGAACAGGATCGCCGAACCGAGGCCTTGGATCGCCCGGAAGGCGATCACCTGGGCCGGATCGACGGCGAGGCTCGTCAGGAGAGAGCCGACCGTGAACACGGCGAAGCCGCTCGTGTACAGTTTGACGCGGCCCAGGATGTCCGAGATGCGCCCGATGAGCAGGAGCGCGACCGTGCTCCCGAGCACGTAGGCTTGGGTGATCCAGATCGCCTGTTCCGCGTCCGCCCCGAGGCTTGCGGCGACCTGCGGCAGACCGACGATCACGATCCGGGAGTCGATCCCGGCCATCAGCACGCCCACGGTGGTGACCGTCAGGACCGTCCACTTGTATTGGATCCGGCTCGCCTCCGTCGGCGGATTGCGGGCCGCCCACCGCGGGCGACCCGGTTTGGCGCGCGACGAAGCAGCAGGAATACGTTAAGGTTCCTACTCACCCGTGGTGACGAGCGAGGGCCCGCTCAAGCCACGCTCACACTTTGAATCGGATGGTGGCGGGCGATCAGGTCCCGCGACACGCGCAGGTTCCGTCCGTCCTTTCCGATCGCACGGCCCTTCTTGGTCGACTCGACGGTCACCGTCGCGTGGACGACGTCCCCCCGCTGTTCGATCTGCACGGACTTGACGTCGAAGTTCCGGAAGACGTTCGCGACGAACTTGTCCGGGTGCTCCGAGTACTCGACGACATGGATGTCCTTGTTGATCAGGCGCTTCAGTTTCGCGATGTTCTCGCCCTTCTTGCCGATCGCCTTCCCGATGTCGCCTTCCTTGACGACGAAGATGAGTTTGTCCCCCGCGTCGACGCAGTCCACGACCGTGGTCCGGGTGAGATCCTGGAATAACGCGACGTACTTGATCGTCTGCTCGTCGAAAACGATCTCGACCATGCGAATCCTAGACGGTCAGGATGTTCGATTCTCCGGGGCTGATCACCGCGATGGCCGCGACGGAAAAGGGCACGCCGCAAGCGGCGCCGAGATCCACGTTCGTGCCGCCGAAGCGGAACACGCGGATGTCCCCGAGGGTCCGAGTGGCCTCGGCAGGACAATTCGAGGCGAGGACCACGAGCTTCGCCTTCTTCGATTTCGCCGCGCGGCGGACCTCGCGCAGGCCGAAGCGCACCTCGCCGGTGTCGGTCGCGACACGGAGGGCGCGCGGGACGTCGATCACGGAACGACCTCCTCCAAGGGCTCCTCAGGGGCCGGTACCGGGGGCGGAGGCGTCACGGCCGGTTTCGGCTTCGCCACGGCGGTGGGTTTCGGGAGTCCGGGAGGCGGCTTGTAAATCAGGTTCACCGCACCCGTGCCGAGCGTGACGGGTTGGCCCACAATCACGTTCTCCGCGACGCCATCGAGGTAGTCCACCTCGCCCGTGATCGCCGCACGAAGCAGGTGATGGGCCGTGATCTCGAACGCGGCGCGGGCGAGGACTGACGACTTGCGACCGGAGATGCCGTGGCGGCCGATCGCTTTCACATCGCCGTCGTTCGTCATCATGTCGGAGACGAGCATGATGTGGCGGATGTCGACCGTGAGGCCCTGCTCCTGGAGCGTGTTGTACGCCTCGTTCACGATGGCGTTGCGCGCGGCCTCGATCCCGAGGACCTCGTAGATCTCCTGGACCGAGTTCGTGCTGGTCCTCGCGGCGTCGACGTACGGGAGTTCGAGGATCTTCGAGAGGTTCGATCCCTCCGTGTAGATGACGTATCCATCGCCGCGCTTCCGGATGATCGCGCGCGAGATCCCGTCGATGCCCTTGATCTTCATCACGCGGACCTGTTCGACCAGGCGCTGGAGCTTCTTGAACGACGGCTCACCCGCCTCGACGACGAGGGCCCTCGCCTTCTTCTCCGCGTTCCCGACCTGGCGTCGGACCTCCTGAATCTCGCCGAGCTTCTTCAGCTTCTCCTCGAGTTCCGACCAGGTGACGCCCCGCGATTTCATGCGGTGATCGTCCGGATACGCGAGGACCCGCATGTTCACGAGGTCCGTCTCAATCGAGGCGATGTCTTCGAGGGAGGTCATCTCAATCTCGGTCGCGATCTTTCGCATCCGTTCCAGGTCCGTGTGACCCGACTTGACGTACAGCTCCATAATCGGGGTCGATGGCACGCGACGCGCGTCGACGATCTCGATGAGCCGCGGCAGCCCGAGCGTCACGTTCATCTCGGCCACGCCGGCGTAGTGGAAAGTCCGCATCGTCATCTGGGTCCCGGGTTCGCCGATCGATTGTGCGGACACGATCCCCGCCGATTCGTTGGCGTCGATCACGTGGAGATCGAACTTCTCGCAGATTTTTTGGAGGACTTCCAGGAGGCGTTTCTTGCTGAGCTTGAGCCCGTGAATTTTCTTCGATAGCTCCGTCACGACGAACCGGGGGAGCCACCGGCCGATCTCCTTCAACCCGTCCATGATCTCCTGCTCGCCCGGGGTGAGCGGCGGCGCCTTCACGGGAATTGTGAGGGGTGCTTCCGGCTCCGCCTCCGCGGCCTTCGCCGAGGGCCTCTTCGCGCGGGCTGCGGGCTTGGCCGCCTTCTCGCGCTTCGGGGCAGGCTTCGCCTCCGCGGGGGCCGTGCCGAGTTTCTTGAGGACTTTCTCGGCCTCCTTCTTCGGGATGAACTTCGCGACGCGCTCGGGCTTGGAGGCAGTGAGCTTCTCCAGTGTGAAACCGGCGTCCGCGAGGATCTCGGCCGTCTTCTTGGAAATCCCGCGGTTCCGCAACGCCTGAATCGTTGTCGCTCGGGCCATCGTCACTCCTCCGACGGAGGCTCTTCCTCCTCGACCTCGACCTCTTCCTCGGAAATCTCAACGTACATATCCTTCTCCGTGAGGCCGTAAGAGGCCATCTCCTGCTCCCGGAGCCGCTCCTTCCATGAAGGCTCCTCCCCGAGGACATCTTGCAAGATGTCGTCGATGTCGACCGCACGCCCCTGGACGCTGCGGGACGGATCCACGCCGTCCTCCCCGAACTTGAACTGGATGATCGTGTCCGCCGTGTTCCGGACCGTGCCGTCCTCCTTGACCTTCAAGTCTTCGAGGGCGTTGATTAACCGGCGCTGCATGTAGCCGGATCGAGACGTGCGGACGGCCGTGTCCACGAGGCCTTCGCGTCCGCCCATCGCGTGGAAGAAGTACTCCGTCGGATGGAGGCCGCTCTTGTACGACGACTTCACGAAGCCTTTCGCCTCCGCACCGAGGTCCCCTTTCTTGAAATGCGGGAGCGTGCGGTTCCAATAGCCGCGGCTCAAGCGTTCCCCGCGGACCGCCTGCTGGCCGATCGATCCGGCCATCTGGGAGAGATTCAGCATCGAGCCGCGAGCCCCGGACCGGGCCATGATCACCGCGCTGTTCTCGATGCCTAGATGCTTGCCCGCAATCTGGCCGGCCTGGTCCCGAGCGCGGCCGAGGATCTTCATCGCTTCGACCTCGAGCGTCTCCTCGAGGGACCGGCCGGGCATCTGCTCGAGCTCGCCCCGTTTGTAGGACTCCACGAGGTCCTCGACCTTCTCGATCGCGGTCTTCAGGACGTCCGTGATCTGCTTCTTCGCCTCCTCCGGGATGTCCTCGTCGTCGATGCCGGTCGTGAAGCCGCGGATCATGATCGCGCCGATCGCCATCTTCGTGGCTCGGTCGATGAACTCCCGCGCGGCGTCCGGGCCGTAGTCCCGGGCCAGCTTGTCCACGATCTTGCCTTTGAAGGCGCCGATCGCGTTCTCGTCGATCGTGCCGGACGCGATGACGCCGTTCTTGATCACGACGAGCGAGTCTTCGTCCCTTAGCTCCTTCAAGCCGATGTCGCCTTTCGGCGCAATCGAGGACTTGAACGTCATGCTGAGGTTCTTCGGCAGGATCGCGGAGAACAGCGCCTTGCCGGACCAGAACTCCTTCCCGCCTTTCTTGATGTCCGGCGGCGGAAGGTCCCGCATGTCGATCTTGGTGAGGATGAACGTGACCTCCTCCCGGGTGAACTTGCTCTCCTTGTGGGTCAGGAGGAACGAGCCGGAGATGTGATCGTGAATGCCGCCGATGACCGGGCCGCCGAACCGCGGGGAGAGGATGTGCTCCTGCACGCGCATGAGGACTCGGGCCTCCGCGCGCGCCTCTTCGCTCTGCAGCACGTGCAGGTTCATCTCGTCGCCGTCGAAGTCCGCGTT
>Ga0137415_10001695_pt1 | contig 21850 bp, 17 predicted proteins | sample CZODoug3_1_1_16f_FD_183082 | JGI IMG/M metagenome (GOLD analysis project Ga0137415, IMG submission 183082) | Vadose zone soil fungal communities from Angelo Coast Range Reserve, California, USA - CZODoug3_1_1_16fungal (Hybrid Assembly) | ecosystem: Environmental > Terrestrial > Soil > Vadose...
TGTAGCGTCCCATAAACAACTGGATTTATTTTCCGCGTGATTTTGCACGTTTCTTTCGCGAACGCGGCAGGGTGATGCCCGGCTGGATGCGCTCCAGAGTTTGCCGGCAACCTTGCAGCTTCTCCAGGATCGATTCAACCGTTGCAGTCCATACGAACGGTGTTGGATGTTCGTTCCAGCTCTCCATAAATTCTTCGATGGCGGTGATGAGATCGGGGACGCTGTGAAATACTCCGCGTCGGATTCGTTTGCTCGTGAGTTCTCCAAACCATCGCTCCACCAGATTCAGCCAACTGGAACTGGTGGGAATAAAATGGGGGATAAAGCGAGGGTGTCGTTTCAACCAAGCTTGAACGCGGGGATGTTTGTGAGTGCCATAGTTGTCCATGACCAAGTGAAGTTGCACTCTGCCGGGAAATTCTTGATCCAGGCGGTTCAGGAATTTCAAGAACTCCTGATTGCGATGCCTGGAATAGCATTGCCCCACTACTTTACCTTCAGCCACTTCCAGTGCGGCAAATAGTGTCGTGGTCCCATTGCGCTTGTAGTCATGCGTCATCGTGCCGCAGCGGCCCTTTTTGAGGGGTAATCCAGGCTGGGTTCGATCCAGAGCTTGAATTTGGCTCTTTTCATCGATGCATAAGACCAACGCCTTCTGAGGCGGATTCAGATAGAGTCCGACTACATCGACTAACTTCTCAAGAAACCTCGCGTCGCGCGAAAGTTTGAACGTCTCCATCAAATGGGGCTTGAGTTGATGACTTTGCCACACCCGGTTGATCGTGTTCTTGCTGACGCCTTGGCTCTCAGCCAGTGTCCGGCAACTCCAGTGCGTTGCCCCTGCCGGACGGGATTCGAGGGTTGCTTTCACAATGGCCTCGATTTTCTCCTCTGAGAAGCGCGCCTTACGCCCCCGACCAGGAGCCACCTGCCATAAACAATCAACACCTTCATCGCGAAAGCGTCCACGCCACAATGCGACGGTCTTGGAATTGATGCCAAGATCCTCCGCAATCGTTCTATCCTCCTCACCATCGGCGGCGGCCAACACAATTTGGCAACGCTGCGACACTTGCTGAGGTGTTTGATGCGCGCTCACCCACCGCTGCAGTTCTGTTCGATCGATTTCCGTCAAAATGACGGGCATGGCTTGGCGTGGCATATCGGCAAGATACACCATTGCACTCTATACATCCAGTTAATTACGGGACACTACACTAGCTGGTATGAGTCGATTACCGGCGGCCAGCGCCTTTGAGGTGAGCCTCCACCGCCTTCGCCGTCGGGCCGACGGGCTTGGACCGCCTTTTTCAATTCATCGGCCGAGACGCCGGTCTTCTTTGACCAGTGCTGCACTTCGTGCACATTGATGCGATCGCGGTCGGGCGATCCCACCTTGCTTTTGTCATCACTCATGAGGGTCTCCGTGTGATTTGTTAGAAAGCCTCACTCAGCCAACGCATTTCTTGGCGACCGGTTCCGACACTCTTGGCCTGTGTGTTCCGCTTCGATTGATACAGGTTAGGAAGGGCACCGTGACTGGATGCGGTGAACGCCGCCCGGAATTCGCTCTCGATCCTGCAGGCGCCGCCGTGGGTCGGCGTGCAAGTTCGTCCGCCAAAACTGTGCAAATTCGTCCGCCCCTGACACATGGCGTCGATGCTTCATGTCCGCGCTGGAGTCCTGGAAGGTAGCGCGACACGAGGAGCGGGGGCAGTTGTTCCTCTCGGTCACATAACAGTGCGATGTCAACCTGCCGCATCGGTGCGAAGTCTATCGGATAATCACGAACGGCCTCCCGTGTCACCGGATCGGGCGGTATGAGCGGTAGGCTGGCATCGTTTTGTCCTAGAAAATTAACGCGAATCCCTTCAGTTGGCCCGCCCGGGTGTTCGTGCAGACGGCGGTAGGCGCTGTCCTGCGTCTTTCGATAAATCGTAACGAAGGAACGCATCAAGCGTCCCGCGAGCCAGAAGGTCTTGCGGCCGATCGGAAACTGCCCCGCGCTGGCGTTGAGACTGATGATGTGGGCCGGGCGATGATTAAAAACTATACGTACGTAAAGTATAGTATTGACAGGCCCTGTTGGCGCTCCTATGCTGGCATCCGGAGAGCTCGTGGAGGTTGTCATGGGTGCAACAATCGAGACCGACGTACTCGTCGTGGGGGCAGGGCCTGCCGGGGCCTCTTCCGGCGTGTTCCTGGGCAAACACGGCATCCGGAACATTTTGATTTCGAGGCACCGCAGTACCTCGGAGACTCCCCGAGCTCACATCACCAATCAGCGCGCGCTCGAGGCGCTGCGGGATGCTGGATTGGAGCCCGCCTGCCGCGCGGTGGCGACGCCGTCTCAGTACATTGAGCACACGTTCTGGTTGCGGACGATGGTGGGCGAGGAAATCGCTCGCATCCATGCCTGGGGCAACGATCCGGCCCGGCTCGGCGACTACGCATCCGCCAGCCCCTGTGGGATGTGCGATCTACCCCAGACCGAACTGGAGCCCATTCTGGTGTCCGAGGCGGCTCGCCTGGGCTCGCAGGTGCGATTCAGCACCGAGTTGCAATCGTTCGTGCAGGACTCGCAAGGGGTCACAGCCACCCTGGTGGACCGATTGACGGAGGCCACCTTCACCGTTCGCAGCCGCTACCTGATCGGCGCGGACGGCGCCCGCAGCCGTGTCATCGAGCAACTAGCCATCCCGTTGATCGGTCAACACGGTCTGGGCTGCGCCTTCAACGTCTTGTGTGACATGGATCTGAGCGACTTTGTCGCGCATCGATACGCTTCCCTTTACGCCGTGATCCAACCCGGCTCATCCATCTGGGCCCCCGTGGGCGTATTCCGCCTCGTGCGAAGATGGGACCGGTGGTTGGTGGGACTCATCGTACCGCAGGGCACAGGGACTCCCGATCCCACGCCGCGCGATGTGGAGGAGCGTATCCGGGGTCTGCTCGGACATCCGACGCTGCCGATCGAGATCCTCAATACTTCGCAGTGGACTATCAACGACATCGTTGCGGAGCGCTATTCAGAGGGTCGTGTTTTCTGCATGGGTGATGCGGTGCATCGGCATCCGCCAACCAACGGCCTGGGATCTAACACCTGCATCCAGGACGCATTCAATCTGGCCTGGAAATTGGCCTTTGTAATTCAGGGTAAGGCGAATGCGAGCCTGCTCGACAGTTACACCGCGGAGCGTCAGCCAATAGGCCGGCAGATTGTCGCGCGGGCCAACAAGAGCATGGTGCAGAATGCAGTCGTGTGGGATCTGCTGGGAGCCGGTACCCGCCGGGTAACCTCACCTTCAGAGCATGCGGCGGTGTTCGATACCCGTGAAGGCCGGGCGACATTGCGCAGAGAAATCGACGAGATGAAGTATGAGTACCACGCCCATGGGGTCGAGTTGAACCGGCAGTACGCATCTGGAGCCATCGTTCAGGATCAAACTTCGACGGCGACCTACACTCGTGACCCGGAATTGTACTATCAGCCTACCACGCAACCCGGGGCGTCCTTGCCTCATGCGTGGCTGGGATCGCGTTTGCCAAGTCCGCGCGTCTCAACCCTCGATGTGGCGGGCAAGGGTCGCTTTACGCTGTTGACCGGTCACGGAGGTCAAGGCTGGCGGGCGGCCGCAACCGCAGTCACCGGGGCATTGGGTGTGAAGGTCAGAGTTATCTCCATTGGTCCTTACCTCGATTACGAAGATCTCTACGGGACCTGGCGTCAATTGTCCGAAGTCGAAGAGGAAGGATGCGTGCTCGTGCGACCGGATTTGCACGTGGCCTGGCGGTCATCGACACTGCCGTCGGATCCCGCGGCTGCTCTGACGCACGTGATGCGGCAATTGCTCGGATTCGCCGGCCACTGAAGGACTCCGGCCAGGTGAAGAGTCCGGAGCGAGACAGCTATCCGGCCAACTTGACGTCAGTCGATTCGGCCTACGGTAAGGTATCTTTCCTCGCACAGCCTCTTGTATTCAGCAATCGGAAACTGCCAGACGCATCAATGCTCGTCCCTTACGGGGACGACGCGCCGGAATGGTCGGTTTGGTTCCTCTCGATGCTGAATTGTGGCGCATACCAGCCAGATTACCAGCGCGGTTGCCGCCCACCTGGCGTGCTTCCGCGACGCCATAAATTGTCTTTAGCGGGAATTTACCGGAGTAGGATACCCCCAGGGGGCGGTATCCATGCACTTGAACCGTTTCGATCTGAATCTCCTGATAGCGCTCGATGCGCTGTTGCGGGAGAAAAATGTCACACGTGCCGGTGAACGTGTGTACCTGTCGCAGTCTGCCATGAGCGGCGCCCTGCAGCGTCTGCGAGACTACTTCGGCGACGACCTCCTCGTGCGCGCGGGAAGGGAATTCGAACTCACGCCACGGGCGCAGGCATTGTCTGAGCCGATTCGGGACATTCTTCTGAGGGTCCAGGCAGCCCTCGAAGTAGAGCCCACCTTCGATCCTGCCAGCGCCCAGCGCTCGTTTTCGATTGTAATGTCCGACTATTGCTTCGTGGCCTTTATGCGCGAGGTGGTGCTGCGATTGCAACGGGAGGCGCCCGGCATCACCTGTCGGGTGGAGCAACTCGACAACTCGAGCGTCAAGCGCCTTGAAGCCGGCGACGTCAACTTTTGCCTGCTGCCGGAATCGCCGCAGTTGATCGGTACTGTGGCTCTGATCAACGAAGCCGGAAAATCGGTCTCTCTGCGCAGAACCAAACTCTTTACGGACGACTGGATGTGCGCGGTGTGGCGCGACCATCCGACTGTGCGAGACTCGCTGACGCTGGAACAGTACCTGGCATTACCGCACGCGGTCGCGGATTTCGGGATCGGAATGAAAACAGTCGAGGACTTGGCCATCCGGCGCGACGGACTGAAGGTGAACATCCCTGTTTCCTATGGGGGCTTTTCGGCCCTGCCTTTATTGCTTGCCGGCACCTCCATGATTGTCACCATTCAGCGCCGCCTGGCCCGGTTCCTCGAGCCACAGCTGCCGATCAAATTGCTGACACCGCCTCTATCCCTGGCGCCGATTCAAGAGACCCTGTTTTGGCATGAGCGGCACGAATTCGAGCCCGGCCATCAGTGGCTGCGCAACGTCATGATTGAAGTGGCGAAAACATTCTAAATCGCCGCGACCGATACCTCTAATCGATCCAAACCATTTCCGGGCGCCCGTCGCCCGGGTCTAGGCTGCCCCCGTTCGCCAACGAAGTGAACACGCCGCCCGCACGTTGTGCGGGTCAACTGACTACCGGGGGGAAGTCACAATGGTGTCTGCTGAGTGTCGATACGCGCAACAACGGGCTTCAACCAGGGCAAATGCCTGGGTCGGCGCAAGTCTCTGGACGATTGCGCGCGTAGCGAGCGCGCAGACGGCAAATACGGAAACGGCCACCGCGAACGGCGGCGATACTACGGAAGGCCTCCAGGAAATCATCGTAACCGCGCAGCGCCGGCCGGAAGATGTGCAACACGCGGCGTTAGCCGTCGATGTTCTTTCGGCACAAGCCTTGGGCCTCTCGGGAGCGGCTCGCGCTCTCGATATCGCCAGCCTCGTACCGGCCTTGCAAATCAGCGAAAGCGGCAACGCACAGCAATCCTTGTACCTGCGCAGCGTGGGAACCTTCACCGCCAACTCCTACTCGGATCCAGCCGTCGCGTTCAATGTCGACGGAATTGCCATTGGCCGGCCGAGCTCCATGACTGGCGTGATGTATGACCTGGACAGGGCCGAGGTGCTCAAGGGTCCTCAGGGCACTCTCTATGGACGCAACGCGACCGGCGGTGCCATCAACATTATTCCCAATCAGCCCAAGCTCGGCCTAACATCCGCCGATGTTGCGTTGACAGTGGGAAATCTCGGCGCGGTGCATCCAGAAGCCGACGTCAACCTCGCGATCAGCGAGTCCTCCGCGGCACGACTTGCGTTCACCTATACCCGCCACGATGGCTATCAGACGGACGGTACCGGCTCCGCGAATAACTACGCCGGGCGGGCGCAATACCTCTATCGAATCAACGATGATCTGAGTGTGCGAGTGGCCGGCGACTACGCGCACGACGGCGGGTACGGCGCGACGGGGACCCTGATGGCGCTTCAGAACCCCTTCACGGGCGCTGTCACTCCGTCACCGCTCTCTCGCGATGTCGGCAATCAGGATCCCCGGGTGAGCGCGTTGCTGCAAGGACAATACAGCTTCCTCGCGGGTCGATTTTTCGAGTCCCTCGAGGGCGTTCCAAACACCGACAATAACTTCTGGGGCGTGTTGACCGAGATCATCTGGCACAGCCCGATCGGTACGCTCACCGTCCTGCCCTCGCATCGGAACTCAAAATTGACGGACCTGACGACTGAGTTTGCGTTCACCAGCACCGCGGACGAGCACGACGAACAGAGCAGCGTGGAATTGCGGTTGGCCAGCGACAATTCGGGTCGGCTTCGCTGGATCCTCGGAGGTTACTACTTTCACGAAACAATCGACGCGGTTTACCAATTCGATCAACAAGCGTTGTCCCCAATCCAGGAGCTGGATACCGGAACGCTGTCCAAGGCGACCTTTGCCAGACTGACATTTGCACCCATCGATGCGTTGCGCATCTCCGCGGGAGTCCGCTATACGGACGACCGGAAATCCTTTGACGGAGCCTCGCAAATACTGCTGAGCGCCTGCGGCGCGACGTCCCCAATCCCTGCCTGCCCGGCAGCGCCGTTGATCCCGCTGGCGAACAGCTTCGCCTCGCTCAGCTCGCAGTTGCAACTGTTTCCGATCATTCCCGGCGTGCTCTACGGATCGACGTTGCCGGGCGCCGCGGGCAGTGTTTTCCCACTGATCAATAAACAGATCAACGAGACACAAGACTTCACCCGAGTCACCTGGCACGGTGGCCTGGAATATGACCTGGCCAGCGACTCGCTGCTGTACGCCAACTGGGATACCGGCTACCACGCCGGCGGATTCGCTTTCGCGGCCATCAAGCCGACTTACGCTCCGGAATTCCTGAACGCCTATTCGGTGGGCTCGAAGAATCGCTTCGTGCACGGCACACTGCAGGCCAACCTGGAAGCCTTTTACTGGAAATATACAAACCAACAAATCTCTCACGGCGGCACCGACACAGACGGTGCGTACGTGTTCTACACGGATAACGCTGGTGCATCCACTATCAAAGGCGCCGAGATCTCAGTGAAATACCTGTTGACGCCGCATACGATTTTGAGTTTGGACACTCAATACCTGAGCGCCGTGTATAGCCGTTTCAGCTTTCAGACACCGGCTGGCGGAACCAATGCTCCGCCGCTGACCGGCTGCCCGTTCAGTCAGACAGACGCGACCCATTACACAGTGAATTGCGCCGGCAAGACGGCGCAGCAGTCCCCGAAGTGGTCCGGAAATATCAGCCTGCAGCAGCGCGTGGAGCTGGGCGACTACTCGCTCGTCGGAGAAATCAGCGCCCATGGACAAACCAACAGCGTCACGGGCTTCGAGATGATCGCCGCCGAGGTGCAGAAGTCCTATGCCGAGACCAATTTGGCCCTGACCCTGACGCCATCTACTTCGCGATGGAGCGTCACGGCCTTTGTCAACAACCTGAGCGACGAGCGACCGTATGGTACGGCCTTCTACAATTCGGTCATGGGTGTCATCGGTGCCAGCGTCGGAACTCCGAGGACTGAAGGTGTCCGCGCGGCGATGAGATTTTAGCGCCAAAAAAGGAAACAGGAGTAGCAGCGTGGCCATCGTTGGGATCGAATCACTGGTTTACGGCGTCGAGGACGTCGAGCGTTGTGCGCGTTTCTTCAGCGACTTCGGCCTCGATCCCGTGGCGACTTCAAACTCCTTGGCCGAGTTTACGGTCGATGAGGGTTCGCGCGTGATCCTGCGAAACGCGGCGGACCCAAAATTGCCACGCTCGTCGCTCGTCGGTACCGGTGTGCGTGAAGTCGTGTGGGGCGTCGACAACGAGACGAATCTTCAGACACTGGCGACTGGCGTCGGTCGCGACCGTAACGTGACCCGGGATGCAGACGGTACGGTGCACTTTCTTACCGACTGCGGATTGCCAATGGCGTTGCGGGTGTTCCAAAAGCGGCCGCTCCGCTGTGCTCCGGACCCGGTCAATGCACCGGGCTCGGTCAATCGCATGAACACTCACCGCAAATGGCGCAAGCGCGCCCGCCCGCGGGCCATTCAGCACGTGGTATTCACCGCCGTATCATTCGAAAGCACGTACAAGTTCTTCTGCGAACGGTTGGGATTTCGCATCTCCGATCTGCAAAAGGGATACGGTGCTTATCTGCGCGCAGACGGTGCCATCAACCATCATAACCTGCTGTTGCTCAATGCCGGGCTCCCCTTTCCGGACTTTGACGGCAATCCGCGCTTCCATCACGCCAACTTCGGCGTGGAAGACATCGACGAAATCATGGTCGGGGCCAATCACATGGAACGCTGTGGGTGGGCCAAATCCGTGCTGGGACTGGGCCGGCATCGTATCGACTCGGCTCTTTTCTATTACCTGCCGTGTCCGACGGGAGGCGAGGCGGAATACGGCGCGGATGGCGACTACGTCGATGACAGCTGGGTGCCCCGATTTTGGGAGGAGCCATTGTTCGGCTATCTCACGTTCGTGCACAACCTACCGCCCTTTTTCCGCCACGAGCCTGCCTGGAAGTTCTCGTACTTCGAAACTGAGCTCCCCCCGCATGCCGCACTTTGAGCGCATCCTGATCGTCGGCGGCGGCATTGGCGGCTTGTGCGCGGCGATCGGCCTCGCTCGCGTCGGAATCCCCGCTGAGATCATCGAGCTCAGAGCCGATTGGACCGTGTATGGCGTCGGCATCATCCAACCCTCCAATCAACTGCGAGCCCTCGAGGAAATTGGGCTCGCGCGGGCATGTGTCGAGCGAGGCGCTGCGTTCATGGGTTGGGAGTTCTGCGATCATACCGGCCACAGTCACGCGAAAGTCCCGACCCCGAAGGTGGCGGACGCTTATCCGCCGATCAACGGGATCCCGCGCCCTGTGCTGCACGACATTCTAACCAAAGAGGCCGCGAACCTGGGGGTCAAGGTACGGCTGGGCCTCACGGTCGAGGAGATTCTGGATCGCGCCAGCGAAGTCGTCGTGCGCTTCTCCGACGGTACGACCGGCCGCTACGACTTGCTCATCGGCGCTGACGGTACCTATTCGAAAGTACGCGAGTTGTTGTTCGGAAAAGCAACGGTTCCCGTCTTCAATGGCCTTTCCGTCTGGCGATACAACTTCCCGCGGCCCCCCGATATGGTCTGGGGATCGGTCCACTATGGCCGGCGCGCGAAGGCGGGCCTGGTGCCGATGTCCAGGGAATTGATGTACATGTTCGTCGTTACCGCGGAAGCTGGTAACCCGCGGATGTCCAGGGACGACCTGCACCGGAACATGCGCGACCGCCTGTCTGAGTTCACCGGCATCATCGCCGAGTTGCGTGAATCGATCGTCGATCCTCGTGGAGTGGTCTATCGGCCAATGGAGCCGCTGCTGTTGCCTGCCCCGTGGCATGGTCGCCGGGTAGTTCTCATAGGCGATGCTGTGCACTCGACGACGCCCCAATTGAACCAGGGCGCCTCCATTGCCATCGAGGATGCAACATTGCTCGCGCAGCTCCTTGCACAGGATCGCCAGGTTGAGGATATCTTCCAGGAGTTTATGCGTCGCCGCTTCGAACGTTGCAGGTTCGTGGTCGACACCTCCTTGCAACTCGGCCGTTGGGAGATCGCTGCATTCGAGGGCCACCCCGACCCTGCGGCCGACCCTGCGGCACTGATGTCCCAAGCGGGCCAAGTGCTCGCACAGACGTATTGAAAGCTGAGTCATGAGACTTGCGACCTTATCCGATGGCAGCCGCGACGGGCGTTTGGTGATAGTCAGCGCGGACCAGATGTGGGCGGTTGCCGCGAATGCCGCGGATACGCTGCTGCAAGCCCTGGAGAACTGGCCGGAGTGCGAACCGGCCTTGCGCGCGCAGGCGCTTGCCCTGCAAGCCCATTCTCTCAGCGACGCATTCCCCTTTCGGCAGGAGCGTGTGTTGGCCCCATTGCCGCGAGCATCGCAGTGGCTGGACGCTTCGGCGTTCCGCACTCACAGCGAACTCATCGCCGAAGCCTGGCAAACGCCGAATCGGTTCGATGACCAGATACCCTTGATGTATCAGGGCGCCTCCGACGACTTTCTGCCCGCGCATGGCCCGAGTAGCTTGCCTGATGAGTCCCATGATATCGACTTCGAGGCGGAGGTCGCTGTGATCGTCGACGACGTGGCGATAGGCACCAGCGCCACGGCAGCGCTCGACCGTATTCGGCTGGTTATGTTGGCCAACGACGTGAGTTTGCGTGCCTTCGGCCCGCGGGAACAGCAATCGGGATTCGGGTTCTTGCAGGCCAAACCCTCGACGATCTTCTCGCCGCTGGCGGTGACCCCGGATGAGCTCGGGGACTTGTGGCAACGCGGGCGCTTTTGCGCGGCGGTTACAGCGCGCGTCAACGGCGCCTGGATTGGAGCACCCGACGCGTCGCATATGACATTCTCATTCGGCGAGCTGATCGCTCACGCGGCGAAGACACGTCGGCTGAGTGCCGGCACCATCATCGGGTCGGGCACGGTCTCGGATCCCGACCGGCGCAAGGGTTCCGCAACACTCGTGGAACTGCGCGCGGTGGAAAAGATCGAGTACGGTGAGCCGCGAACACCGTTTCTCAAATTTGGCGACCGTGTCGAGATCGACGCCTTGGACAGCCATGGACGCTCGCTTTTTGGACGCATAGATCATGCGATTGCTCGCTGCGCATAACACTGCGGAGAATGCCCTCAATGCTGGAGTTCTTTCCCACCAACTATGTGTGGAACCTGTCGACCAACATCGCCTTGTTAATGGGCGGAAACCATGGCGAGATCGACACCATTTGCCGCCGGCTCGTGGAAGTGTCGAAGGCCGGCGACGACGCGGGCACGGTCGCATTCTTCAACGCCTGGTGTGAGCAGGCAGACCGGTTGGTTGAATTGGCGCAGGAGGACCTGCGTGCAGGGCGGCGCCTGAGCGCGGGAGCCAAGTATGGCCGCGCGGCCACCTACTACATCACGGCGGAGCGCATGCAGAGCCGCCATTTCGAGCTCCGACGGCGTGCGTATAGCCGGATGCTCGAGTCCTTCGCCCACTACATTGAGCTTGCCGAGCTGAACTGTCAGCGTGTCGAAATACCCTATCAAGGCAAATCGCTGGCAGGCCTATTCGTGCGCGCCGAGCGCAGTGACGACAGTCCAGCGCCGTGTATAGCTTTCTTCAACGGTCTCGACAGCACCAAGGAGATGATCTTTGGATCCCGCATCGGGCAGGAATTGTCGCGCCGGGGTATCTCTACCCTGATGGTCGACCAGCCTGGTGTCGGCGAAGCGCTGCGTCTCAACGATCTGCGCGCCGTCGTGGAGGCGGAAGTCTGGGCCGGTGCGTGCGTGGATGCACTGGAACGAAGGCCGGATGTAGACCGCGACTTCCTCGGGATATGCGCGTGGTCGCTGGGGGGCTACTTCGCACCGCGCGCGGCTGCGTTCGAGAAGCGCTTCAAGCTGTGCGTCGCGTGGGGCGCGAATTTCAACTGGGGCGAGTTGCAGAAGCGCCGTGCCGACCGCGAGGGCGATCGTCCCGTGCCCCACTACTGGGAGCATGTGCAGTGGGTGTGGGGCAAGGAGTCGTTCAACGAATTCATGGCCTTTGCACCCCGTGTCACGTTGGAAAACTGCATCGACAAAATCACCGTCCCGTTCCTGGTGACGCACGGCTCGAATGACCGGCAAATCCCGCGCGAATACGCCCTTGCCCAGTATGAGCGCGCCGTGAACAGCCCGAAGCGCGAATTGAAGTGGTTCACGCCTCGCGAGGGTGGTGTTGAACACGTGAGCGCCGACAACAACGAAAATGCGCGAGACTATATCGCCGATTGGATCGCAGAGACCTTTCTGGAGGCGGGTGCCCGAGGAGTACGATTGTGAGCCAAACCATCGTCGACCTGTCGATATTCCTCGAGAACGACGTGATTTCGGATCCGCCGATCTATCGGCCCAAAATCGACTACATCGATCACCGCATGTCGGCCCCGGAATTGGCCGGCTTCTTCCCGGGCCTCGAGGCCGCGGATTTGCCGGACGGCGAAGCCTGGGCAATCGAGAGAGTCCAGCTGATTACACACAATGGCACGCACCTGGATGCGCCCTATCACTTTGCCTCCACCATGAATCACGGGGAGAGGGCGATCACCATCGACGAGGTTCCGCTGGAGTGGTGCTTTCAGCCTGGCGTGAAGCTCGATTTCAGACACCTGCCGGACGGACATGTGGTGACTGTGGCCGAAGTGGAGCGTGAGTTGGTGCGAATCGATCATGAGCTCCAGCCGCTGGAGATTGTGCTCATCAACACCCGCGCCGGCAAGCGCTATGGACACGATGATTACGTGAGTTGCGGCTGCGGCATGGGATACGAGGCCACAATGTATCTACTGGAACGCGGTGTGCGCGTGACCGGCACGGATGGTTGGAGTTGGGACGCTCCGTTTGTGCACACCAAAAAGCGCTATGAGGAAACTCACAATGCGCGGCTGATCTGGGAAGGTCACAAAGCGGGCCGTGATATCGGGTATTGCCATCTGGAGAAGCTGCATAATCTGGAAGTCCTGCCGTCCGAGGGTTTCAAGGTGGCCTGTTTCCCCTGCAAGATTCGCGCTGCGTCGGCGGGGTGGACGCGCGCCGTTGCCATTTTCGAATGACAGACAGGAGAACACATGACCGACATCGTGCTTTATTTCGCCCCGGACAGTTGTGCCCGCGTTCCGCTGATAGCTCTGGAGGAGATTGGTCAGCCTTACCGGATAGAGGTCGTCGCCTTCATGAAGGGACAGCATCGCTCCGACGAATACCTTGCGCTCAACCCGAAAGGCAAGGTCCCTACGCTCGTCGCGGACGGCAACGTATTGACTGAAAATGTCGCGATCCTGAGCTGGCTGTCGGACCGTTTTCCAGAGGCGCGTCTTCTCCCACCCGCGCCGGACAATTGGTCCAGAGCGCAGCAGGTTTCTGACCTGGCCTACTGTGCATCCGGACTGCACCCCCTGGTCACCCGCCTGAGGATCCCCCAATTCTTTTGCGACGTCCCTCCAGGCACGGGCCGCGTATTTGCGATGGCTGAAACCGCCATGCGTCCCAACTTCGCCTTGATCGACAGGCGACTTGCGGCGCAGCGGTGGTGGTATGGGGAGCACTGGTCGATCGTCGATGCATATATCAACTGGGTGTGGTTCCGCGTCACCGGCACAGCATTCGACGGGTCTTCCTACACGAACTTCGCCCGCCACGACGACGACATGAGGAAACGGCCGGCCGTGGGTCGAGCATTGCGCAAGAGTAGCGAAGTGGCAGAGCACCTTGCGGCCCAGGGCCTGGCGGTCAAATTTACCTGAGCAGGTGCGGTCGGCGCTCCATAGGGGCAACAGTGTCCTAATGTCGGTGGTTACGTCATCTGAACGGGGCGCGTTTTGCGGGCGTTGAGATACTGCTGCATCGAGTGCATTTCCGTTTGATGCGCGACGACCAGACTTTCCAGGTGCTCCTGTATCTCTTCCAGGTTGTAGCCTGAGCTGGAGTTCTCCTGCGCCCGGGCCGCCGGGCGGCAGATCGAGCGGGGCGCAACGAGCTTGCCTCTACGAGCTAGCTTGGTTTGTGCCCATTGGCTGGTTGCCATTGCCCGCATCGCTGATTTCCCCACCGACCCACTCGCTCTTGGTTAGCGTTCGCTGCGAACGCGGTGCCCGCCCCCGCCTGAAGCGACATTATAATATTCATGGTAGTCGTCAATGGAATTAGAGTAACTCATGATGAGCCGTGGGTTCAGTACCTGCGGGCCCCATTCGACGTCCTCATGTCCCTACTTGGACGGAAGCGGCGCCCTGGGGCCCGCTTCTTTACTTCGCACGATGTTAGATAGCAATCCGCCAGCCGTGCAGAGAATGAGAGCGCACGTGAATGGAATGCCGTGTGCCGCCATGTTTGCCGCGACGCGGGATCGACGTACGAGATGACGACCGCCCATGACGAGAAAAATCAGCGCCAGTAGAGCCCGGGCAACCAAGGCAAGAATCCCAAGCGCAATTGCGTGAGCATTAGTCACATGTTGTACCGTAGAGGATTTCGAGCATCCGGGAAATGGTTGTGTTTGCACGACCTTTACCCCAATAGCGAGTTGCGAGGCCGATGCAGGCTAACTCCATCGTCAGCAAACCGTCCGTTAAAATATCCTGTACGTACGTACAATATAGATTGACAGGCTTGGGGAAGAGATCTATTGTGCAGAGCGTTCTCAAATAGATTGGAAGGCGCGCAGTGCTCGACTTCTACACCGCTGGAACTCCAAACGGCTATAAAGTCGCGATTATGCTCGAGGAATGCGGGATTGCGTACACACCGCGCTACCTCGACCTGGGGGCGCTGGAGCAAAAGCAGGACTGGTTTACTGCAATCAATCCAAACGGTCGCGTGCCGGCGATTGTGGACCACGATGCCGCTCACTTTGCAGTGTTCGAGTCCGGCGCGATTCTCATCTATCTCGCCGACAAGACCGGATTGTTTTGCCCCACAGACTCGCTCGGCCGAACCACAGTGTTGCAATGGCTCATGTGGCAAATGGCGGGGCTGGGTCCAATGACAGGCCAGCTCAACGTTTTCCGCCATTACTTTCCCGAGAAACTCGAACCTGTCATCAACCGGTATGAACGGGAGTGCTATCGGCTGTATGGTGTGCTCGAGCGGCAGCTCGTGAAACAGCGCTTTGTTGCAGGCAGTGAATACTCGATCGCCGATATTGCCTGCTGGCCGTGGATTCTCTCGTACGGCTGGGCGGGATTGTCCCTCGATAACTTTCCAGCGCTGCAGCAATGGTTTGAGGAAGTCAAAGCGCGACCGGCTGTAACCGCTGCATTGAAATGTCCTCCCCTGAAAGATCCCGCTGCCGACTATCGGCGTCAGGTTGAATCAACGCGTCCGACGCTTGCGTAGGGATTGATCTCCGCGCTCAATCCGATTGGTAGAGACAGACTGGCACGGTATCTATCCGTGCCGGTTCAAACTCCGAAGCTGCCGGCGCGCCACGAGCGATGACATCGCGCGCGACGACCTCCTGTTAACCAAATCTCACCTTCGTGCCGCCGACCGATGTGGTGTCATAACATACTTGACAAGCAATGTAGCTTTGATAATCTCCTTTACGAACGTAAAGGACAAAGATGAAAAGTCCCGCATTACGTTTTCTCGGGGGCGCCATTGGGGAAATTTACCGGTAAGGTCGCGTTGGTAACGGGTGGCTCCAGGGGCATTGGCGCTGCCATTGCGAAGCGACTCGCTCGTGAGGGCGCGAATGTCGTCTTTACCTATCCGAATAGAGACGACGGGCCTGATCCGACGCTAAGTGCGATCGCAGCAGAGGGCGGGCACGCACGCGCGCTCGAAGCGGACAGTTCGGATCCGGAGGCGATCCGGGCAGCCGTTGCACAGAGCGCTGAGCGCGGCCGGCTCGATATCCTCGTAAATAACGCCGGCATCATTGTCGTGAGCCCAATCGACCAATTCGGGCTTGCAGATTTTGACCGAATCGTTGCTATCAACATCCGAGCTGTTTTTGTCGCCTCACAGGAGGCGGCGCGACGCATGGGCGAGGGCGGTCGGATCATCACGATTGGTAGTTGCAATGCGGAGCGGATGCCATTCATGGGTGGTTGCGTTTACGCCATGAGCAAGGCCGCTATCGTTGGTCTGACTCGGGGCATGGCGCGTGACCTCGGATCCCGAGGTATCACTGTAAACAATGTACAGCCGGGACCGACCAATACCGATTTGAATCCAGTGGATGGACCTTATGCCGCCGCGACGCTTCCGTTACTGGCTGTTCCACGCTTTGCGCAACCCGAGGAGATTGCGGGTTTCGTGAGCTACCTGGCTGGTCCCGAAGCCGCCTTCGTCACAGGAGCGAGTTTGACCATTGACGGGGGGTACGCGGCATGACGCGCAGCATCCCTGCCATTCGGAGACCTTGATTCATCATTTCGACCGCTCACGCGGTTGACGCACATAGGCCAAAGTACAAGAAAGGGGGGGGCATGGCTAAAGCTCTGTGGGGGGGTATTATGGGCTGTATGTTGTTATGCGCTTCCGGCACATCGAGTGCCGAAGTTGCGGCGCCGGCGGCGCCCGAACAACTAGCAGAAGTTATCGTGACCGCGGAAAAGCGCGCCGAGCGTCTGAACGACGTGCCACTATCGGTGACAGCTGCAACAGGCGATGAATTGGTTCGCGCGGGTGTCTCCTCTGCGGCCGACCTGGAGAAGGTCGTGCCCGGTTTCATATTCGCGGCCAGCTCCTACGGCTCACCGATTTACAGCATTCGCGGTGTCGGCTTCTACGACGACGCAATGGCGATCTCTCCCGCCGTCAGCGTGTATGTCGATCAGGTTCCGCTGCCCTTTCCGAGAATGACGGAGGGCGCAACGCTCGACTTGGAGCGGGTGGAGGTTTTGAAGGGGCCGCAAGGCACTTTGTTCGGGCAAAACAGCACGGGCGGTGCAGTGAACTATATCGCAGCAAAACCCACGTCCTCGTTCGAGGCGGGAGTTGATGCGACCTACGGTCGCTTCAACGAATTCGACGCGGGCGGGTTCGTGAGTGGCCCGATCGCAGAGGGGCTGGGCGCGCGGTTCGCGTTCAAGAGCGAACAGCGCGGCGACTGGCAACAGAGCAATTCCAGGCCCAACGACACACTGGGGCAACGCACATTCTTCGCAGGTCGCCAGCTGTTGGAGTGGCAAGCCAACAGCGCCATGCACTTCGCGCTGAATTTGAATGGCTGGATAAACAAGTCTGATACACAGGCGTTGCAGTATCAGAGCTACCATCCAAATACCCCCGGGGGCCTGCAAACCGGCATTGGCTATCCAAACTTTGCCGCCGACCTGATGGCAACACCGGTGTCTCCAAACAACGACCGGGCCGCCGACTGGGATCCGCAGCCAGGGAAGTACACGCCTGACGGCCTGAAGCGCAACGATCGATTTTATCAGGTCGCACTCGGAGCCCACTTCCAGCTCGCGGACACCCTCGAGCTGATATCGAATTCATCGTACTCGGATTTGCGCGTCGACTCCCCTGCCGACAGCGATGGTACCCCATTGCCGAATAATCTGGCGATCTTGAATGGAACGCTCCGCTCCTACTCCGAGGAGCTGCGCTTGGCACAGACCTCCAGCGATTCGGGATTGAATTGGATGCTGGGAGGTAACTATCAACACGACAATACCGTCGATAATCAGGACGTCTACTTCAATGCAACCAACACTTTTGTCGGTCCGTATACGTTCGACTATATCGCGTTTGACAGCGACCAGAGAATCAGGACAAAAGCCGTATTCGGCAGCATGGACTATGAGTTGACGCGAGCGCTGACCCTGCAGGCCTCGACGCGCTATACCGACCGGCGCACCCACTTCGACGGCTGTCTTTCCGATCCTGGAACCGATGGATTGTTTGGACAGGCGTTCGGATTTCTCTCCACAGTCCTATCCGGCACTCCGACCAGTGTGCCATTGGGCGGATGCGTGACTTTGGATCCGATCACGAACAAGCCTACCCGCATCGATCGCAATCTGAATGAACATAACATCTCCTGGCGGGGCGGCCTTGCCTGGAAGGTGACACCGGACACGTTGCTCTATGGCAATGTCACGCGCGGATTCAAGGCAGGCAGTTTCGGCACGCTGCCGTACATTCGGCCCGTGCAGGCGACCCCTGTTCCACAGGAGGAACTCACCGCCTACGAGATTGGTTTCAAGGCAACTCTTGCGGACCGGACGTTGCAGCCGTCCGGCGCCATCTTCTACTACAACTACGATGACAAACAGCTCCGTGGATATTTGAACGCAGGTCCACCTTTCGGCAATTTGACGGCGCTGGTCAGCATTCCACACTCCCGCGTCGAAGGCGCGGAATTGGATGTGCGTTGGCTTCCGACACCCGGTTTGTCGATCAATGTCGGCGGCACCTATGTTTCTTCGAAAGTGCAGGGCTCCACCCTGGTACCGACTCCCATCGGGGTGACGATTGATGTGAATGGATTTGCCTTTCCCAACACGCCGAAATGGCAGGTCGTCAGCGATGCGGAGTATAAGTTTTCCTCCATTGGACCGGTTGCGGTCTTTGTGGGGGGGAGCGCCACTTATCGCAGCGCGACCACCGCCTTCTTCGAGGACACCCGGGATTTCGACTTGCCGGCCTATGCGCTGCTGGATCTGCGGACCGGAGTCGAAACTGCCGGTGGCCGGTGGCGAGTCTGGCTGTGGGGCAAGAATGTCACCGACAAATACTATTGGATCCATGCTGAAAAGATTACCGACACAGTGGCCCGTGTTGCAGGAATGCCGGCCACCTTTGGAATCAGTGTCAGTAGCCGATTCTGAGCGGCATCGAGGCGGCCCCGGGGCGCGCAATTGAGCGTGCGGGTGCGGTGAACGTGTTGGGGGGAGCGTCTGATGGGAAGTCGAAATATCGACTCATTGTCGCGAAGAGTATTTATTGCGCTGTCGATTTTCGCATGTGGTGACTGCCACAGTGAAAGAAATCGATTCGGCAGCACGGGAGAAGGCGAGATGAATGTTACATCCAATGAACCGCAGATCGTCCTGCTCGTGCGCTTTCGCGCCAAGGCGGGCAAGAAGGAGGAGTTTCGCAAGCATCTGTACGGACTCGTCGAGCGCATGCGAACTGAGAAAGCGTGGATCAATACGATTGTGCACGAGGACGAGGAGTCCGGAGACATCGTTCTGTATGAGACCTGGCGTGGAACGAAGCAGAGTTGGCTTGCCGAGGAGTATCCACGCCCTTATAGAGCGCCATACGAAGATCTCGTGAAGGAGCTGTTGGTTGATCGACAGGTTACCTGGCTTGTCCCGACTGCCGCGTGGCGCGGCTAGCGTGCCTGGCAAGGTTCTCATGGGCTCGGCGGGACGTTGCTCGCCAGTGAACACGGCTGGTCAGTTGCCGTGGGCGCCGTAAGCCCCCGGATTGGGTGGGTCGTGTCAGATGTCTGAGCCTTGGTTTACCGATCGCACCTCGGTTGAAAGGTACAACCAGCCGTCGTCGATCGCCGCGATGGTCGCGATGTGCCAGCCGGGCGGCATTGCTTTGTCATCGACGCCCGTGCTTCTCACTCTGTTCGTTCACTCCGGCTCATTTACGACCGCGCAGTCTGCATCGCTCGGATCGGCGGAACTGGCCGGCATGACCCTGGGAATCATTGCGATCGCGCTGGTGGTCGGCAGGATTGATCGCCGCCGATGGGCATTGGGTTCTATTCTTCTTGCTGTGGCCGGCCACTTGGTGACGGCTAGTCTTGCGCGGCGCGGAATGTTCCTGCCGACCCTGTTGGCGCGCGCTCTGGCCGGTCTTGGCGAAGGATGCGTCACCGGCATTGGTGTCGCGGCGTTGGGCGGGCTGAGAGTACCGGACGGGGGTTTTGGCTGGGCTGTGACCGGCAACTTGCTCGGAAGCGCAGCTATGTTCGCGTTGATGCCATATTTTCAAAGCAGCCAGGGATTCACGTCAGCGCTTGAAACGATTGTGGCTTATTCCCTGTGTTGTGCGTTGTTTCTACCACTTTTGCCGCATCGGGTGCCGGTCGTCGTGCAGGACTCCGCGGGGGCTTCACAGCACGCTGTGGGCCCGCGAAGGCCTGCCGCGATTGGGTTGGTCGGCATGCTGGTGTTCCTGGGCGGCCTTGGTGTGGTTTGGCCAATTACGCCGCAGATTGGAATCGCTCAGCACATAGATTCTGTCGAAGTGACACGCGCCCTGTCGCTCGCGGGAATCGCCGGTGCGGCCGCCGGAATTCTGGTGGGGTGGCTGGGAACGCGCGTCGGGCGCGCAGTACCAATTCTCGTTGGCGCCTGCGGAGTTACGATTTCCATGGTGACGCTAAATTGGCCGGGGCATCACACTGCCTTTTCCGTCAGTGCGATCACAGTCATGACATTCTGGATTTTCAGCGTGCCCTACTATTTCGGAGCGTTAGCCATGATGGACGTCACTGGCCGGGTGGTCACCCTGAGCATGGCCATGCAGACATTGGGGCTGGCGTCCGGGCAAGCACTCGCCGCCTGGATCTTGACCTCTACATCCAGCTTTACATCCGTTATCGGTACCGGAATGACGTTGGTGATTCTGGGCGCCGGGGCGGTCGTATTTGCAATGCATCTGTTCCGACGCGCAGTTAACGACGCCAAAAGAGTCCCGCAAGTTGAGCAGACCGGTCTTTGAAGGGTCGCGGCGCACCGGCGCGTCGAGTCACCTCGCCTGGCTCGCTCACAGGTCTTGCTTGAGCGATTCGGCCGCCGCGTTTCGTCCCGCCAGCGTGCCGAAAGTGAGTGCCGGTCCGAGCGTACTTCCTGCGCCCCAATATCCCTGTCCGACCGGCGACGCAACGCAGTTTCCCGCGCCATAGAGTCCGGGAATGGGTTGGCCATGCGTATCCAGCACTTGTGCTCGGGCGTTGATGATGGGTCCCCCGTTGGTGTCCAACATGCCTGCGCCTACGATGATCGCGTGATAGGGGCCATTGTCCGACAAGGGATACATGGTGAAATTCGGACCCGGATTGTGCGGCCACCGGGTATCGGTTCTTTCGACTGAGTCCACGTTCTTATGCCAATCCCCATCATACGGATACAGCCCGCGTTTGAATTGACTATCCTTTCCGGCTTTGGCGTCACGGTTGAATTGACTAATCTGCTGCTGTAGGCCCGTGAGGAAATTCGCATCCAGCGTCCTCGCGCCGATTCTGGCCGCCAGAGTGTCCAGCCGCTGCTGGATCGCTTGCCCGAGTGTGGCAATAGTTGGGGCGGTAATTACGAAATCTGCGCTCGTGCCCGGTTCCGGCAGCAACATGTCGCCGGCGAACAGTTCGGCGGTCCGCTGGTCGTAGATCATGAACAGTAGGTCGTTTGGATATTCGTTCTCCGTCTCGTCGAATACGAAATGCGCACGTCCGCGGACGTTGTAGTTGCGCTTCTCGTCGACAACCCGTCGTCCATACTTGTTCACCAGGATCATGCTGTCACCTGGCGGGATTTCCAGCGTCATCGGTACGCTGGGTGATTGAAGTGCCTGTTCGAGGATTACCTGCGACCGCCACGCATTCGCCATATTGCCCAACATCGCGCCCATCTCTATACCGATCTTCACGAAGTCCCCTTGGGCTGCCGGTACCGAGCAAGCGCCGTGAATGGGGCCTGGCTGGAAACAGCGCAGCAATTGTTGATTCTGACTGTAGCCACCGGTACCAAACATGACCGCCTTGTTGGCCCGCAAAAGGACCGTGTCGCCCTTGGGATCGCTCGCAGCTAACCCGATCACCTCACCTTTCGCATTGCGTTCGATACCCGTGACGCGATGCTTCAGCAGGAACTTCACCGGCTTGTCCGCTAACCATTCTTTCAACTGATGGACCAACTCTGAGCCGCGACCCCAGGTGCCGTCGGGTTTTAGCGGCACCAGTGCTCGCCCGCGCGGGGCCTTATTCAGATCGGTATGGTCAAAATAATCATAAACCGCCGCGATTACGGATCTGATCGCACCTGCCGCCTCCAATGATTCGATGATTTTCGCGCTGTTGTCATAGTAGGCTTCAATCAGGGCAAACTCATTAGCCTCAATCCCGAGGTTTGGCAGATCCTCGCGATAACGTGCCGGAAATCCGTCCCGGACCATGTAACGGATCGCGTCCA
>Ga0137415_10001696_pt1 | contig 21849 bp, 8 predicted proteins | sample CZODoug3_1_1_16f_FD_183082 | JGI IMG/M metagenome (GOLD analysis project Ga0137415, IMG submission 183082) | Vadose zone soil fungal communities from Angelo Coast Range Reserve, California, USA - CZODoug3_1_1_16fungal (Hybrid Assembly) | ecosystem: Environmental > Terrestrial > Soil > Vadose...
CAGGCCAGCTGGTTGACCCGGGCGTTCAGGTCGGCGTAGCTCAGCCGCTGGTCCTCGAAGCGCAGCGCGTCGCGGTCCGGCCACCGGGAGGCGGCGGCGGCAACCGAGGTGTCCACGTCGCCGGCGGGCGCGGTGGCCTCGGCGGCCCAGCTGCTGGTCTCGCCGGGCAGCAGCGGGTCGAGCCGGGCCAGCACGCGACCGGGTTCCTCGGCCAAACCATGCAGCAGGCCGCGCAGCCGTTCCCCCAGGCTCCGGACCTGCTCGGCGGCCAGCACCGTCGGTCGGTACTTCAGGGTGATGCGCAGGTCCTCGCCGGGCAGCACCAGCGCGGTCAGCGGGTAGTGGGTGTCGTCGTGCGACTCGATGCCGGTCAGCCGCAGCCCGGCCCGGCCGGCCGCCGCGTCCAGCTCGGCGCGCTGCACCGGGTAGCTCTCGAACACCAGCAGCGTGTCGAACAGCTCGCCCAGCCCGACCGCCCGCTGGATGTCGGCCAGGCCGAGGTGCTGGTGGTCCAGCAGGTCGACCTGGTTGGTGTGCAGCCGGCGCAGCAGTTCGCCGAACGTCTCACCGGCGGACGCGGCGACCCGGGCCGGCACGGTGTTGATGAACAGCCCGACGGTGTCCGCCGCCGCCGGCAGCTCGGCGGGCCGCCCGGACACGGTGATGCCGAACAGCACGTCCGGCTCGCCGGTGAGCAGGCCGAGCAACGTGCCCCAGCCGGCCATCAGCACGGTGTTCAGGGTGACCCCGTGCTCGCGGGCCACCTGGGTCAGCCGCGCGGTGAGCTCCGGGCCCAGCTGCAGTTGCAGCTCCTCGGATGGCTGGTAAGCGGTGGAATCGGCGGAGTCCTCCGCGCCGGCGAGCAGGGTCGGACCGGTGACCCCGTCCAGCGCCGCCCGCCAGGCCCGGTCCGCCTCGGCGGTATCCCGCTCGGCCAACCAGGCCAGGTACGCCGAGTACTGGCCCTCCGCCGGCGGCAGCTGCCCGCCCGGGTAGGCCCGCAGCAGGTCGGCCACCAGCAGCGGCAGCGACCAGCCGTCGAAGAGCAGGTGGTGGTTGGTCAGCAGCAGGCGGTGCCGCCGGTCGCCGACGCGCGCCAGGGTGGCGCGCAGCAGTGGGGCCCGGTCCAGCGCGAACCGGGTGCGCCGGGCGACCAGCAGCTCGGTCCACCGCCGCTCGAGCTCGCCGCCGCTCAGGTCCACCTCGTCCCACGGGACCTCGACGTCCTCGGCGATCACCTGCACCGGCTCGCGCAGGCCTTCGTGCAGGAACGCGGCACGCAGGCTCTCGTGCCGCTGCACCACGGCATGCAGCGCGGCGCGCAGCCGGGCCGGGTCGAGGTCACCGGTGAAGGTCATCACCGGCTGCGCGAGGTAGGCGTCGGCCTCGGTGGAGTCGACGCCGCCGGACAGCGAGTGGAAGGCCAGCCCGCGCTGCAGGGGGGACAGCGGCAACGCGGCACGGTCACCCGGCGCCCGGCGCGGTGCCACGTCGGCCGGGCTGTCCGGGTCCACGAGCGCCACCCGGGGCGCGAGCGCCGCCGGCGTGGGCGCGGCGAACACGTCCCGCACCGTGAAGCGCAGGCCCTCGGACCGTGCCGTGGACACCAGCTGGATGGACATGATGCTGTCCCCGCCGAGCCCGAAGAAGTCGTCCTCGGCCCCGACGGCGCCCGCCTCGGTCAGCCCCAGTACCCGCGCGAACAGGTCGACGAGCTGGGTCTCCGGCTCCCCCTCCGGCGTTCGCGAGGTGGTGCGGACCGGTGCCGGGGCGGGCAGCGTGGCCCGGTCGATCTTGCCGGAGGGCAGCATCGGCAACGAGTCGAGCGTGATGATCGTGTCCGGCACCATGTGTGCCGGCAGTTGGCCGGTCAGCCAGCCACGCAGCTCATTGCCGTCCACCGGCGCGGCATCTTTCGCGGGCACCTGGTAGCCGACCAACCGCGTCGTCGGGCCCTCGTGGGTGCGCGCCGCGGACTGCCGGACCGAGGGGTGGCGGGCCAGCGCCGACTCGATCTCCTCCAGCTCCACGCGCATGCCGCGGATCTTGATCTGGTTGTCCGCCCTGCCGAGGAACTCCAGCACGCCATCGCGCCGCCAGCGGGCGAGGTCCCCGGTGCGGTACAGCCGCGAGCCGCCCGGCGCGAACGGGTCGGCGACGAACCGCTCCGCCGTCCGCCGGGGCTCGCCGACATAACCGCGCGCGAGCGGCAGGCCGCCCAGGTAGATCTCCCCGGCCACCCCCACCGACACCGCGCGCAGCTGCTCGTCCAGCAGGTAGATCGCGGTGTTCGGGTTGGGCTTGCCGATGGTGACCGCGCCGCGCTCGTGACCCTCGCGGTAGATCTCGTGGCTGACCCCGATGGTCGCCTCGGCCGGCCCGTAGCCGTGGTACAGCGTGGCATCCACCCGCGCCCGGAAGCGGGCGAACAACTCCGGGGTGAGCAGCTCGCCACCGCACCACACGTGCCGCAGGCAGGACAGCGCGGCGCCGGCATCCCCGACACCGAGCAGCAGCTCCAGCATCGACGAGGTCAGGTAGCAGAAGGTGACCCGCCGGGCGGCGATCAGTCCGGCCAGCTCGGTGACCTCCCGCTCGAGGCCCGGCTCACAGACCACCAGGCTGGCCCCGCAGACCAGCGGGAGAAAGATCTCGTTGATCGAGATGTCGAAGCCGAGCGGTGCCTTGAACAGGGCCGCGTCGCCCGGCCCGAAGTCGAGCAGGTCGACCTGCCAGAGCAGCCGGTTGGCGATGGCGCGGTGGCGGATCATCGCGCCCTTCGGCGCGCCGGTCGACCCCGAGGTGTACATGACGTACGCGAGGTTCTCCGGGTCGAGTGCCGGCAGCTCCGGCACCGGCTCCCCCGCCGCGCCGGGTGGCGGCACCGGCAGGGCCGGGAGGTCCGCCCAGCCCAGCGAGGCCGGGTCGGCGGACAGCACCAGCACCGGCCGCGAGGTCCGCACGGTGTCCTCGATCCGCCGCCTCGGCCAGGACGGTTCCAGCGGCACGAAGGCACCGCCGCTGCGCTGCACGGCGAGCAGCGCCACCACCATCTCCAGCGAGCGCTCCAGGTGGATGCCGACCGTGCGCTCCGGCCCGACCCCCCTGGCGAGCAACTCGCCGGCCAGCTGTGCCGACCAGTCGTCCAGCTCGCGGTAGGTCAGCTCCCGCTCGCCGCACACCACCGCGACCGCGTCCGGCGTGGCTGCCACCTGCTCGGCGAACATCGCGGGCAGCGTGGTGTCCGAGGTCGCCGCGCCGGTGGCGTTCCAGCTGTCGAGCATCCGGGCGCGCACGTCGGCCGGCAGGTGCTCGATCGCCGACAGCGGGCGGCCCGGGTCGGCGGCGACCTCCTCGGCGAGCTGCCGCAGCTCCCCCGCGAGGCGCCGCACGGTCTCCGGTTCGAACAGCGCGGTGCTGTACCGGATGGTGGCCGCCGGCGGCGAGGCCTCCTCGTCGACCAGCGTGAAGGTCAGGTCGAACTTGGCGATCTCGAGGCGCGCCGCGAACGGGGTGTCCGTGACGCCGGGCAGCCGCAGCGGCGGCGGTGTCGCGCCGGAGTAGACCACCATCGTCTGGAACAGCGGCGGCCGGCCGTACACCCGGGACGGCGCGACCAGGTCGACCACCCGGTCGAACGGCAGGTCCTGCTGGGCGAACGCGGCGAGGTCGGCGGCCGCGACCCGCGCGACCAGCTCGCTGAACGTCGGGTTCCCGCTGAGGTCGGTCCGCAGCACGACGCTGTTGACGAACATCCCGACCAGGCCGTGCACCTCCGCCGACCCGCGCCCGGACACCGGCGTGCCCACCGGGATGTCCGGACCGGTCCCGTTGCGCAGCAGCAACAGCCCCACCAGCGCGTGCCACACCACGAACGGCGTGGTGCCCTCCCGCACGGCCAGCGCCCGCAGCGCCGCCAGCACCGGGCGCGCCAGCGGCACGGTCACCGCCACCCCCTCCGGGGAGGGCCCGAGCGGGCGCGTCCGGTCGGTCGGGAGCTCGATCTGCTCCGGCAGGTCCCGCAGCCGGGTCCGCCAGAACTCCCGCTGCGCGGCCATCTCCGGCCCGTCCAGCGCGGCGCGCTGCCAGCGCGCGTAGTCGGAGTAGCTGACCGGCAGCGGAGCGAACTCGGGCGCCGCGCCCGCCTGTCGGGCCCGGTAGGCCACCGCGAGGTCCGCGCACAGCACGGACTCCGACCACTCGTCGGACACCGTGTGGTGCAACAGCAGCAGCAGCACGTGGTCGTCGCCGCCGAGCTGGAACAGGGTCGGCCGGAACGCCGGCTCGGCGTCCAGCCGGAACCCGTACCGCAGCTCCCGCTCGACCTCCCGCGCCAGGCTCCCGTCCTGACCGTCGGCCTCGCACAGCCGCAGCCGGGCGCCGGCCTCGACAGCGGCCGGGGTGTCCAGCAGGACCTGCGCCGGCACCCCGCCTGCCGCGACGATCACGCTGCGCAGCACCTCGTGCCGCGCCACCAGGTCGACCAGTGCGTCCCGCAGCGCGGTGACGTCGACCGGACCGGACAGCCTCCTGGCGAACGCCAGGTTGTAGTCCGGCGACGGGCCGGCGACCTGGTTCAGGAACCACAGCGCATGCTGCGGCACGGACAGCGGGCGGTGCCCGGACGGGTCCGGATTCGGCGCCGCGCCCGGGGTCACCGTGCGCCAGTCCGCCGGCCGCCCGAACTCGGCCACGGCGGCCGCCAGCGCCCCCGGGGTCGGGTACTCGGCGATTGTGCGTACCGAGATGTCCGCGCCCAGCGCGGAGCGCACCTGGGCCACCAACTTCGTGGCCAGCAGCGAGTTGCCGCCGAGCGCGAAGAAGTCCCCCTCCGCCGACACCGCGTCGTACTCGAGCAGCTCGGCCATCAGGCCTCGGATCTTCAGCTCGACCGCACGGTCACCGACCGCGGCCAGCTCGGCCGGCGCCGTGTCCGGGACGCTCACCTGCCAGTCGCGCACGGAGAGCGCCGACAGCGGCGTCGCCGGCTGTGCCGCGACGGCGTCCAGCAGCGCCCGCAGGTCCACCAGCAGCTCGTCCACCCGCTCGGCGGAGAACAGCGCCGCGGAGTAGCTGGCCTCGATCTCCAGGTCGCCGTCGATCAGGAAGGCTTCCAGCGTGAGATCGAACTTCGTGGTGCCGTTGTGCATGTTGCGCCAGGTGGTGTGCACCTCGGACAGCTGGGGGCCGACGAGTCCCTGGGTCAGGAACAGCAGCATCACGTTGAACGGATCGAGGTCGCGACTGCCGCCGCGCTCCCGCAGCGCGGCCACGACCTGGTCATAGGGCATGTCCTGGTGGGCGAAGCCGCCCGAGCAGACCGTGTCGGCGCGGCGCACCAGCTCGGTGAAGCTCGGGTCGCCGGAGGTGTCCAGCCGCAGCACGAGCGTGTTGCCGAAGTTCCCGATCAGCGCCTGCGCCTTGGCGCTGTCCCGGTTCATGGTGGCCGACCCGATCGGCACGTCGGTGCCGGCGCCGTAGCGGTTGAGCAGCGCGCCGAACGCGGCGAGCAGAACCGTGAACGGCGTGACCCCCTCCCGGGCGGCGAGCGCGGTGAACCGGGCGGTCCGCTCCGGACCGAACACCATCGAGCGGCGGCCGCCGCCCCCGGCACCGGGGTGATCGGCGGGCAGCGCCAGCGGGCCGGGCAGGTCGGTGAGCCGGTCGAGCCAGTAGTCGCGGTCGGCCGGCCGCACCGGGGCGTCGGCCAGCGCCGCCGCGAAGTCCCCGTACTGCAGGTCGAGCGGCGCCGCGGCCCCGGTGGCAGCGCCGCCGGCCGCCTCGGCGTAGCCACGGGTCAGCTCGGCGGAGATCACCGGCCAGGTCCCGCCGTCCCAGGCGATGTGGTGCACGACCAGGCCGAGCCGGTACTCCTGCTCCCCGGTGCGGTACAGCACGGTCCGCAGCGGCCAGTCGCGCGCGAGGTCGAAGCGGTGCCGGGCCAGCTCGTCGACCAGGTCCTCGACGGCACCGGGCGGCCGGTCACGGAGGTCGATCAGCGGCACCGGGAACTCGGCGACCTCGGCGGCCGGATCGATGTGCTGGCGCGGCAGCTGATCGGTGCCCAGTGGGTAGCGGGTGCGCAGCACCTCGTGCCGCACCACCATCGAGCGCACGGCCGCGCGCAGGGCCGGCACGTCCAGCGGCCCGGCGAACGTCACGTGCAGGCAGACGTTGTAGGCGATGCCGGACGGGTCCAGCCAGTCCAGCACCCACATCCGGCGCTGTGCCGGGGACAGCGGTGCGGTGGCCCGGTCGGCGCGGCGGACGACCGTCGCCGCCGCGGCGGCGTCGGCAGTCAGACCGGCTTTGGCCAGCCGCTTGCGCAGCACCGCGGCCCGCCGAGCGGCAAGATCGCTGTTCATTCGCCAATCACCTTCCGAGGGTCGCCCTGGTACGGGCGGCGGGTCGGGAGCAGGGAGCTGGGAGAGGTCACCGAAGTCGCGCCGCGACCTCGGCCAACGGACCAGGGCCGGCCATCTCCCAGTGCGTGGCCGCCACCGGGTACACCCGGACGGGGCCGCTCACGTGCGGCGCCCACAGCCGCGCGAGGTCCGGTCGCTCGGCCGGCACGTCCCGGGTCGCCTCGAACAGCAACAGCTCCCCGGGATGGGGGGCCGGCGCGGCGGGCGCGCGCAGCCCCGCCGAGTGCCGCCAGCTCAGCGCCACGTTGCACAGGTCGTCGGCGGTGAAACCGGCCAGTGGCCCGTCCCGCCCGCCGATCTGCGCCAGCGCGGCCTCGGCGGCCAGCTCGGCACCGGTCACCGGGTAGCCGCTGACCAGCAGCAGCTGGGCCAGGCCGCGCTCGAGCGTCCAGTCCGGGTCGGCGCCGCCGAGCATGGTGGCCGGCACCGAGTCCAGCAACGCGAGCGTGTCCACCCGCTGCCCGGCGGCCGCCAGCTGGCCGGCCATCAGGTGCGCCACCGAACCGCCGAGCGACCAGCCGAGCAGGTGATACGGCCCCTCCGGTGCCACCTCGCGCAGCCGCGCGACGTACTGCGCGGCCATCTCGGCGAGGTCGGCCGGTAGCTCGGTGTCGCTGGTCAAGCTGCGCGCTTGCAGGCCGTAGACCGGGCGGTCCGGCAGCTGGCCGAGCAGCCCGGAGTAGGCCAACGCCAGCCCGCTGACCGGGTGCACGCAGAACAGCGGCGGGCCGGATCCCTTGGTGCGCAGCGGCATCAGCACGCCGTCGGCCAGCCGGGGAGCCCCGGTGTCCGGGGCATCGTCCAGCCGCGCCGCGAGCTCCGCCACCGTCGGGTTGGCGAGCAGGGTGCGCACCGCGAGCGGCACGCCCAGTTCGGCACGGATGGTCACGACCAGCCGGGTGGCCAGCGCCGAGTGCCCGCCGGCCGCGAAGAAGTCGTCGGTCACCCCGAGGTCCGGGTGCCCCAGCACGGTCCGGAACGCGGCGAGCAGCCTCGTCTCGGTCGGCGTGCGGGGCGGGCTGGCCTCGGTGCGGCGGCTGGGCACGGCCTCGGCCAGCGCGGCCCGGTCCACCTTGCCGGAGGGCTGCGTGGGCAGTGCCGGCACGGCGACCAGTTCGCCCGGCACCATGTGCTCGGCGAGCCGGTCCCGCAGCCAGCGCCGCAGCTCCGCCTCGACCGCCGAGGCACCGGTCCCGTTGCGGTCGCCCCCGGGCCGCTCGCGGGGCGCGTAGAAGCCGACCAGCCTCGGTTGGCCGGTGGCGTCCGGCGGGGCGAGCACGGCGGCCTGCGCCACGTCCGGGTGCGCGGCCAGCACGGACTCGATCTCCTCCGGCTCCACCCGCATGCCGCGGATCTTGACCTGGTTGTCGGCCCGCCCGGCGAAGCGCAGCCGGCCGTCCGGCAGCCAGCTGGCCAGGTCCCCGGTGCGGTAGAGCCGGGCGCCGGGCTCGCCGAGCGGGTCGGCCACGAACCGTGCCGCCGTCCGCCCCGGGTCACCGACGTAGCCTCGGCCGAGCAGCAGGCCACCGACGTACAGCTCGCCGACCGACCCCGGCGGCACCTCGCGCAGCAGCCCGTCCAGCACGTGCACCCGGGCGTTCGGGTTGGGTCGGCCGATGGTGGCGCCGTCCCTGGCGCGGCCCGCGCGGTAGATCTCGTGGGTGACGCCCACGGTGGCCTCGGCCGGGCCGTAGCCGTGGTACATGGTGGCGCCGACGGTGGCGCGGAACCGGGTGAACAGCTCCGGGGTGAGCAGCTCTCCGCCGCACCACACGTGCCGCAGCGCCACCCCGGCCGCCGCGCTGAACTCCGGCAACTCGAGCATCGAGGCCAGCATCGAGGACACCAGGTAGCAGAAGCTGACCCGTTCCCTGGCGATCAGGGCGACCAGCGACTCCACGTCCCGCTCCGCGCCGGGCTCGGCGATCACCAGCGTGGCGCCGGCGGTCAGCGGCAGCCAGGCCTCGTTGATCGAGATGTCGAAGCCGAGCGGTGCCTTGAACAGGCCGGCGTCGCCCGGCCCGAAGTTGAGCAGGTCGCGCTGCCAGACCATCCGGTTGGCGATGGAGCGGTGCCGGATCATGGCGCCCTTCGGCGCGCCGGTCGAGCCCGAGGTGTAGATCACGTAGGCGATCTGCTCGCCGTCCAGGCGCCGGACCGGCGGGGTCTCGGCCGCCGCCGGCTCGTCGGGGCCCGGCTCGGCAGAGCCCAGGGCGCCCAGGTCGACGGTGACCGTGGGCACGTCCAGCGGCGCGGCCCGCCCCGGCGCCGCGCACACGGCGCGCACACCCGCGTCCCGGGCCACCGCCTTGATCCGCAGCTCCGGCCAGTCCGGGTCCAGCGGGACGAACGCGCCACCCGCCTTGAGCACGGCCAGCATGGCGACGACCAGCTCCGGGGACCTGGCCAGGTACAGACCCACCCGCGCCTCGGCGTCGACCCCGTGCGCGCGCAGCCGGTGCGCCAGCCGGTTGGCCCTTCGGTCCAGCTCGCGATAGCTCAGACCCCCCCCGGCCCAGCGCACGGCGGACGCCTGCGGCGCCTCGGCGGCGGCCCGCTCGACGAGGTCGACCAGGGTGTCGTCGGTGGTCGGGGTGGGCGGATCGGTCCAGCTCAGCAGCTGGGCCCGCTCGGCCTCGGTGACCGAGGGCAGCTGGGCCACCGGCCGGTCCGGGTCCTCGGTCAGCCGCCAGGCCAGCTGGGTCAGCCGCTGCACCACCGCGGCCGCCCGATCCGCCGACACCGCGCCGGGCTGGTACTTCACCGTCATCGACAGCGGGTCGCCCGGCGCCGCGACGAACACCAGCGGGTAGTGCGTGGCGTCCCGCGCCGCGCTCGGGGTGATCTGCAGGCCGGTGCGCGCCGTGAGCTCGGCGAGCCCGCCGGACGGGTAGCTCTCGAACACCATGAGCGTGTCGAACAGCGGTGCGAACCCGGTGTCGCGCTGCAGCTCGGCGAGGCCAACGTGGTGCGCGTCCAGCAGCCGCGTCTGCTCCCCCTGGACCCGGTCGAGCAGCTGCCCTACCGACTCCTCCGGCGCCAGCCGGACCCGCACGGGCACGGTGTTGATGAACAGGCCGACCATCGAGTCCACGCCGGCCAGCTCGGGCGGCCGGCCGGTCACCGTGGTGCCGAACACGACGTCCCGCGTCCCGGTCGTGCCGGCCAGCACGAGCCCCCAGAGCACCGCCAGCACCGTGTTGAGCGTGACGCCCCGGTCCCTGGCCAGCCCGGCCAGGCGCGCGGACAGCTCCGCGTCCACCGGCACCGGCAGCCGGACCGGCAGGTCAGCCGCCGCGCCGGGGCTGGCGACCATGGTCGGCCCTGCCAAGCCGGCCAGCGCGGTGTGCCAGCTGGCCATGGCGGCCTCCGGCGACTGCCCGGCCAGCCAGGCCAGGTAGTCCCGGAACGGCCGGGCCGTGCGCAGCCCGACCGGATCGCCACCGGCCGCGTACAGGGTGAACAGCTCACGCAGCAGCACCGGCACGGACCAGCCGTCCAGCACGATGTGGTGGTTGGTGAACACCAGGTGGTGGCTCCGCTCACCGAGGCGGACCAGCAGCAGCCGCAGCAGCGGCGGCTGGTCCAGCGGGAACGGGCGGGTGCGCTCGGCGACGGCCATGCCGCGCAGCTCGGCCTCCCGGACGGGCGCCGCCACGCCGGACAGGTCGCGGTCCTGCCACGGCAGGGCCAGGCCGTCGAGCACGACGCCGACCGGCTCGTCGGTCTCCTCGGCGAGGAAACCGGTGCGCAGCGCGGCGTGCCGGTCCAGCAGCAGCTCGGCGCAGCGCCGCAGCAGCGCCGCGTCCAGCGGCCCGTCGATCCGCAGCTCCAACTGGTAGCGGTAGACATCCGCGGCGCCGGCGGTGGCGTGGAAGAACAGCCCGAACTGCAGCGGGGACAGCGGTAGGACGTCGGTGATGCGCGCGGGAGCCCGGGTCATCGACCGGCTCACCGGATTCCGTCGGCGACGCGGGACGCCCGGCCGAGCCGTCCACCGGGTCCGGCCGGCGCGGCGCGCGGACCATTGCTGTCGTCGAACGGGTTACCCACTAGGGGTGTCCTCCTCGGGCTGCACGGGCGGTAACCACCGGGGCGGCATCACCCGGTCAGTTAAACCTAGGCTTACCTAATTCAAGGCACAACTTGGTGCGAGACCCCAATCGTGAGAGCTTTCTCATCACCCGGTCGGGTGGCGGGTCCCGGGCCGCCGGTTACCGTGTCGACGGGTCCTCGGGTCAACGGCCGCGGTCCGACGGGGGACAGCCAGTGGGGGGCGGCACGGCGTGGCGGAGCGCAACGGGGACCTGGCGCGGCTGCAGCGGCCCGTGCGCGGCCGGGTCACCGTGGCGGCGGCGTGCCAGGCACTGGCCACCGCGCTGGCCGTGGCGCCGATGGTCGCCGTGGTGGAGATCGGCCGCCGCCTGCTCGACGGCCAGCGCGACGGGCTGTGGCCGATCGCCTGGCTGGCCGTCGGCCTGTTCGCCGCCCGGCTGCTGCTCTACGCGCTGGCCGGCCTGATCAGCCACCTCGCCGACGCCGAGCTGGCCAGTGCGCTGCGCCGCCGGCTGGCCGACCACCTCGCGGTGCTGCCGCTGCACTGGTTCGCCGGCGGGGTGTCGGGCCGGGTGCGGACCACCGTGCAGGACGACGTCGGCGCGCTGCACCACGCCGTCGCGCACGCCAGGGGCGACCTGGCCGCCTCGGTGACGGGGCCGGCGGTGGTCGCCGGCTACCTGCTCTGGGTGGACTGGCGGCTGGCGCTGGTCACGCTCGCCAGCACGGCCGCCGCGCAGTCCGTCCGGATGCGGATGGCCGCCCGCGCGGCCGACCCGGTGCGCCGGATCGCGGCCGCCAACGCCGAGCTGTCCGCCGCCGCGATCGAGCTGGTCCAGGGCATCGCCGTGGTCAAGGCGTTCGGCCAGGCGCGGGCACCGGACCGGTTCCGCCAGGCCGCCGAGGCCTTCTCCGACGCCAACGACGAGGCACAGCGGATCTTCATCCGACAGCGCAGCCTGACCAGGGCGACCGTGGCGCCGGCCACCATCCTGCTGCTCGTCACCGGCTGCGGCACCGCGTTCGTCGGGCTCGGCTGGACGGCGCCGATCTCCGTGGTCGCGTTCGTGCTGCTCGGCCTCGACCTGTTCGAGATGCTCGCGCCGATCTACGCGGCCCGCGACCAGCGGCGCACCGCGCACGCCGCCGCTCGCCGGGTGGCCGACCTGCTGCGCGAACCGGCCGAGCCGACCCCAACACACCCCGTGACGCTGCCCGCCGGCGCATTGGCGGTCCACCTGGACGGCGTGCACTTCGGCTATCGGCGGGGTCACCAGGTGCTGCGCGGCGTCGACGCCGTGCTGGCGCCGGGCACGGTGACCGCGGTGGTCGGCCCTTCCGGCGCCGGCAAGTCCACCCTCGGCCTACTGCTGGCCAGGTTCTACGACGTCACCTCCGGCGCGATCCGGCTCGGCGGCCACGACATCCGCGAGCTGGACCGCGACGAGCTGTACCGGCACATCGGCTTCCTGTTCCAGGACGTGGTGCTGCTGCGTCAGTCGGTGCGGGACAACATCGCGCTGGCCGACCCGGACGCCACCGACGACGTGGTGCAGGCCGCAGCCAAAGCCGCGGCGATCCACCAGCGGATCCTCGCGCTGCCGCGCGGCTACGACTCCGTGGTGGGCACCGACGCCCGGCTGTCCGGTGGCGAGGCACAGCGGGTCAGCATCGCCCGCACCCTGCTCGCCGACACCCCGATCCTGGTGTTGGACGAGGCCACCGCTTTCGCCGACCCGGAGTCGGAGGCGGCAGTGCAGGATGCGCTGGCCGAGCTGGCCACCGGGCGCACCCTGCTGGTCATCGCGCACCGGCTACACACCGTCGTCGGCGCCGACCAGATCCTGGTGCTGGACGGCGGCCAGGTCGTCGAGCGCGGCCGGCACACCGAGCTGCTCGCCGCCGGTGGGCGCTACGCGCGGCTCTGGCAGGCCCAGTACGGCGGCCACTCATGATCGCCCTGCTGTTCCGGATCGGCGCCAGCATCGGTGGCGACCGCCGACTGCTGCGCCGCTACCTGCTGTCCACCGCCTGCTACGCGGTCAGCGAGGGCGCCGCATTCGGCCTGCTCGTGCCACTGCTGACCGCGCTGCTGGCCGGGCGCACCGCCGACGCGGCCCGCTGGCTACTCCCGCTGGCCGGCTGCGTGGCGGTCGGCTGGCTGGCCCACTACGACATGGCGGTGCGCGCGCTGCGGCTGTCCTCGGCGTGGCGGCGCTCGCTCTACGACACGATCGGCCGGCACGTGGTCTCGCTGCCACTCGGCTGGTTCGACGACAGCCGCACCGGCCAGCTCACCCAGCTGCTCGGCCGGGGCGTGAACACGGTGGTGCGCGCGGTCAACCTGGCCCAGACCATGATCGCGGCCATCCTCACGCCGGCGACGATCTGGTTGTTCCTGGTCTGTTTCGACTGGCGGCTCGCGGCGGCGGCCCTGGTCACCGTGCCGCTGGTGCTGCTGGTGTTCACCGCCGCCCGCCGGCTCACCGACCGCGCCGAGGCCGAACACGACGCCGCCACCTCGGCGGCCAGCGCCCGACTGGTCGAGTTCGCCGGCGCGCAGCCGGTACTGCGGGCCAACGGCCGGTCGCGGGGCGGCCGGGCGCTGCTCGACGACGCGCTGGCGGCCCAGCACCGGGCGGCCCGGCGGGAGGTGCTCGGCGGCCTGCCCGGCCAGCACCTCGGCCAGCTCGCCATCCAGCTCGCGTTCACGGCGGTGCTCACGGTCGGGCTGCTGCTCGCCTCCTCGGGCGCGGCCGGGCTCACCCCGGCCCGGCTGACCGCGCTGCTGGTGCTCGGCGTGCACTTCCTGCGGCCGTTCGCGGTGGTCGCCGACGCGGCCAGCTCGCTGGGCGGCTGCCGGGCCGCGATGCGCCGGATCGACGCGGTGCTCGGCACGCCGCCGCTGCCCGAGCCGGCCGCGCCCCGCCCGCTCGGCGAGCCGTCGGTCGAGCTGGTCGGGGTGCACTTCGGCTACCCCGAAACGCCGGTGCTGGACGGCGTCGACCTGCACATCCCGGCCGGCAGTACGACCGCGCTGATCGGACCCTCCGGCGCCGGCAAGACCACCGTGACGAAGCTGGTCGCCCGGTTCTTCGACGTGGCGGCGGGCAGCGTCCGGGTGGGCGGGGTGGACGTGCGGGAGATCGCGCCGACCGACCTCGACGCCGCGGTGTCCCTCGTCTTCCAGGACACCTACCTGTTCGACGGCAGCATCGAGGACAACATCCGGCTCGGCGCGCCGGGCGCCACCACCGAGCAGGTGCGCGACGCGGCCCGCCGGGCGCGCGTGGACCCGATCGCCGCGCGGCTGCCCGAGGGCTGGGCGTCCCGGGTCGGCGAGGGCGGGCGGTTGCTGTCCGGCGGCGAACGCCAGCGGGTGGCCATCGCACGGGCGCTGGTCAAGGATGCGCCGATCGTGCTGCTCGACGAGGCAACCTCGGCACTGGACGCGGAGAACGAGGCGGCGGTGCACGAGGCGCTGGCCGAGCTCGGCCGGGGGCGCACGCTGCTCGTCATCGCGCACCGGCTCAGCACCATCGCCGGCGCCGACCGGATCGCCGTGCTGGACGGCGGGCGGGTCGTCGAGCACGGCGGGCACGCCGAGCTGCTCGCCGCCGGAGGGCGGTACGCGCGGCTGTGGGCGGAGCGGGAACGCGCCCGAGGTTGGCGGCTGAGTAACCGGTGACTTAGGGTCGCCTCACCATCCTGTCACCCACTGCTGTCGTCCACTGCGAGGAGGAGCTCCCCCTGATGGTCCGATCGTTAGGGCGTGTCCGGTGCGCGCCGTTTCGCCTGCTCACCGCCGCACTGGCAGTGCTGCTGGCCGTGCTGCTGGCCGGGTGCGGTGCCGATGGCGGGGACCGGAGTGACGGTCCGGGGGGTACGTTCCACGCCACGATGACGGGCAAGTTCGGCACGACGACGATCGACCGCAAACCGGTCCGCGTGGTGGCGATGAGCTGGACCGACGCCGACTTTGCGCTGTCCCTTGGGATCACCCCGGTCGGCCTCGCCACGACGACCGACGCGCCGGCGGGGCTGCAGCCGTGGACCGCGCAGGTGCTGGGCGAAGCGCGGCCCGCCCAGTTCAATGTGCTCGGCTCCGACCCGATCGAACAGGTGGCCCGGCTGGCCCCCGACCTGATCATCGCGACGAAGGACTACAACCTGGCGCACAGCTACCAGCAGCTGTCCCAGATCGCCCCGGTGGTGACCTACGTGGACGGGGTGAACAGCGACACGTGGCAGCAGGACCTGGCGAACGTGGCCACCGCGCTGGGCCGCACCGCCGAGGCGGCCACGGTGACCGCCGACACCGAGGCGCAGATCGCCAAGCAGCGCACCGACCACCCCGAACTGACCGGCAAGACGTTCAGCTACATCATCGCGCCGACCGCCGCCGGGGCATACACGGTCAACTCGGAGGCCGACGTGTCCGCGAAGCTGCTCGACACGCTCGGCATGCGCCTGTCCCCCGCCGTACTGGGCCTACCCACGTCCGGACTGCCCGGCCGGGCGCAGCTGAGCATGGAGAACCTCGCCGTGCTGGACGCCGACGTCGTGGTGGCCACCGGGTCGCCCGACGCGCTCGCCGAGCTGGCCAAGACCCCGGTGTTCAACAGCCTCTCGGCGGTGCGGCGGGGCGCCTACGTGCCGCTGGACTTCACGTCGTCGACCGCACTCGCCTTCCCCTCACCGCTGAGCCTGCGCTGGGCACTCACCGAGGTACTCCCCAAACTCTCCGCCGCCGCCAAACCCTGACACGCCCTGGCAGTTGTCACACGTCGAGCAGCTGCCACACCCTTTCGCGTGACGCCCATTAGTGTCACCATGGTTCGCACACATGGCTCCAGTTCACATATGTGAACGTGGCACAGCGTCGTCCGGAGGCCCCGTGTATATCCAGAACCTCAATCCGACCGGCTCACTCACAATGTCAGCACTACTCGCCTCACTTCCGCTGCTGGCCTTGCTAGTCGCTCTGGGAGGTTTCAAGTGGCGCGCGCATTGGGCCGGTGCAGCGGCGTTGCTGATCTCCATCGGTATCGCTATAGCTGTTTACCACATGCCACTCATTGAGACTCTGAACGCCGGCGTGTTCGGCGCCGCGGTCGGCGTCCTAGCAATCTTGTGGATCACGTTCAACGCAATCTGGATCTACAACCTCACCGTCAAGACCGGTCACTTCGCAGTATTGCGGAGGGCCTTCGCCGCAATCAGCGACGACCGGCGAATCCAGTCGATCGTGATCGCGTTCTCCTTCGGCGGACTGCTGGAAGCGCTGGCCGGTGGGGGCTCCCCGATCGCCATCTGCGGGGTGATGTTGATCGCGATCGGGTTTAACCCGTTGAAAGCGGCCACTGTGGCGCTGGTGGCGAACACCGCGCCGGTCGCCTTCGGTGCCCTCGGCAACCCGATCAACATCCTGGCTCAGGTCACGGACATGTCGGCGGCGGACTTCGGCGCGATGGCCGGTCGTCAGGTATCGCTGCTGGCGATCTTCGTGCCGCTCGTACTGGTTGGGGTGGTGGACGGCTGGAAGGGCGTGCGTGAGGTCTGGCCGGCCGCTCTGACCTGTGGACTGTCCTTCGGTATCGCGCAGTTCGTGTTCTCCAACTTCGTCAACTACAAGCTGTGCGACATCTTCGGTGCGTTGATCTCCGCGGCCGCGGTCATCCTGCTGAACAAGGTGTGGCAGCCCCGCCGGGAGACGATCTCGGCCCCGCAGGTCATCGCCGGTGGCGCCGGTGAGGATCCCGCCTTCACCCGCCGGTTGGGTCCGCCCGGTGGCGACACCCGCCGGGACATACTGCTGGCGTTCGCGCCGTACGCGGTGGTCGTAGTGCTCTTCTCGCTCGCCCAGCTGCCCGGTATCCGCGACGGCCTGAACGCGCCAACGGTGACCTTCGACTGGCCCGGGCTGCATATCCTGTCCGATGCTGGCAAGCCGGTCTCGGTCGCCTACAAGCTGAACTGGTTGGCGGCGACCGGGACGCTGCTGTTCCTCTCCGGTCTGGTCACTATGCTCGTGCTGCGGATCAAGCCGTCGCTGGCGGTCAAGACGTACGTGGAGACGCTGCGCCAGTTCGGCTGGGCGATCGTGACCATCTTGCTCGTCTTCGCGCTGTCCTACGTGATGAACCTGTCCGGCCAGGTTTTGACGCTCGGCATCTGGCTCGCCCAGACCGGTGCGTTCTTCGCCTTCTTGTCACCGGTGGTCGGCTGGTTCGGCGTGGCGGTCACCGGTACGGACGCCGGCTCCAACGCATTGTTCGCCAAGCTGCAGATAACCGCGGCCCAACAGCTGCACGCCAGCCCGATCCTGTTCGGCGCCGCAAACAGCTCCGGCGGCGTGATGGCGAAGATGATTTCGCCGCAGAGTCTGGCGATCGGTACCGCGGCCGTCGGCGCTGTCGGCTCGGAGGGCATTCTGTTCCGGCGCGTGTTCGGCTGGAGCGTGCTATTCCTGCTGGCCATGTGCGTACTGGTGTTCCTGCAATCCACCCCGGTGCTGGGCTGGATGCGGGTAGGCGGCTGATCGTCGGCTCCGTGCGGTTCTAGTGCCCTGCGTCAGGGCACTAGAACCGCTGACTGACCTCACTCAACGGAGAGCAGATGACCTCGCACACAACACGTGCTCCGGCGGTAGGCGTGCTCCGGCGACGGGCGATCGTCGCAGCACTGTTCGGCAACGTCGTCGAGTGGCTCGACTTCGTCGCCTTCGGTCTGCTCGCCGCGATCATCGCCAAGCATTTCTTCACCGGGTCGAACGACACGGGTGGCGTCGCCCCTCTCTTCCTCACCTTCGCGACGTTCGGTGTCGGTTTCCTGGCGCGACCGGTCGGAGGCCTGGTAATCGGCTACTACGCCGACCGGCGGGGGCGGAAGCCAGCCCTCATCCTGTCCATCAGCCTCATGGGTGTGTCGACCGCCCTGATCGCCTTCATCCCCGGCTACGACGTCATCGGTCTCACCGCGCCATTGCTGCTTGTTGCGGCACGCCTGACTCAGGGCTTCGCGGCTGGCGGCGAGTGGGGCGGAGCGGCGTCGTTCCTGGTCGAGTGGGCGCCGAAGAACAGGCGTGGGCTCTTCGGCAGCTTTCATATAGCCACGATCTTCGTGGGAACGCTGCTCGGATCGGTCCTCATCGCCGGAATGAGCTCGGCGTTCGGGGACGGATTCATGGCCGACTGGGGATTTCGGATCCCGTTCCTCATCGGTGGCCTCCTCGCGCTGGTGGCTCTGCCGTTCCGGGCCCGCGCGCAGGAGACCCCTCTGTTCGCCGAGCAGCAGGAGCGAGAGGAGACCGAACCATCCTCGGCTCGACCAGTCGCGTTGAGGCGCGGCCAGCTGGGACTCAAGCTGATGCACACGTTCTTTCTGGTCGGCATGCAGTCGGCGGCGGTGTACACCTTCACCTCCTACTTCCCCAGCTTCCTGACCAAATACGTCGACGTAGGCGGCAAGCACGTCGGGGCCGGGCAGGCACTGTGGTCGAACACCGTGGCCAGCCTGGTGGTGATCGTCGTGGTACTGAGCTCCGGGGCACTGTCTGACCGGGTCGGCCGCAAGCCCGGGATGCTGGCCGGCTGCCTGCTGGTCCTCGTGCTCACCTACCCGCTCCTGCAACTGCTGCTCGCCACCCACTCGCTCCTGGTGGTCGTGCTAATCCAGTTGGCCCTCGCCGGCTCCGCCGCACTGTTCCTCGGCTGCATGCCCGCCGTCCTGGTCGAGCTGTTCCCACGTCACATCCGGGTTACCGGCCTCAGCTCGGCGTACAACTTAGCCTCCGCCGTCTTTGGCGGCTTCGCTCCTCTCATCGCCACCGCGCTCATCTCGGCAACCGGCTTGCCTGTCTCCGCCGGGTTCTGGGTGATCACCGCGGCCCTCTTATCCACCGTTGCCGTCCTCGTGCTGCGCGAAACGCGCGGCGCCGAGATCTGAAACCCGACCTGTGGGTGCCGTCCCAGTCCGACTTGTCGTTGGAAATAGGCACGACAAGAGCCACCTGTCGTGCCAAATAGACGCGACAAGTCGGGTCGGGGTACGGCGGGTCGGGGTACGGCGGATCCGAGTACGGCGGGTCCGGAGCGCGGCGGGTCCGGGCACGGCGGGCGGCGGCTAGGGCTGGTCGGCCAGCCAGGTGGCCAGCTCGCGTTTGTCGATCTTGCCTACGCCGGTCAGCGGGAGGTCGTCACGCACCACGAGCTTGTCGGGGTTGCAGAACCGGGCCAGGCCACGGTCGGCCAGGAACGCCCGGACCTCCCGCAGCTTCGGCACCCGGCCACCAGCAACGACGGCGAGCGTGACCACCGCGTAGACCCGCTCGCCGACGCTCTCGTCGGCCACCCCGAGCACGGCGACCTGGGCGATCGACGGGTGCGCCAGCAGGTGCTCCTCCAGCGTGGCCGCCGAGACGTTCTCGCCGCCCCGGTTGATCACGTCCTTGCTCCGGCCCTCGACCACCAGGTGTCCGCTGGGCAGCTGCCGGACCAGGTCGCCGGTCCGGTAGAACCCGTCGGCCGTGAACGCGGTGGCGTTGTACGCGTCCGCCCGGTAGTAGCCGCGCAGCGTGTACGGGCCCCGGGTCCACAGCTCGCCCACCGAGCCGTCAGGCACCGGGGCGCCCTCGGACACCACCCGGATCTCGTCGTCCGGGCAGAGCGGGCGGCCCTGCGTGTCGGCGACCAGCTCGGCGGGGTCGTCGAGGCGGGTGTAGTTGAGCAGCCCCTCCGCCATGCCGAACACCTGCTGTACCGCGCAGCCGAGCGCCGGCGGAATCCGCCTGGCCAGCTCGCCGTCCAGTTTCGCCCCGCCGACCTGCAGCAGCCGCAGGCTGGACCGGTCCCGGGTGTCCCACTCGGCGTTGTCGGTCCACATCCGGGCCATCGGCGGCACGAGCGCGGTCACCGTGACCCGCTCCCGTTCGATCAGCTCGAAGCACACGTCCGGGCTCGGCGCCGGGGCGAGCACGACGCTGGCCCCCACACCGAACGCGCCGAGCAGGCCAGGGCAGGCCAGCGGGAAGTTGTGCGCGATCGGCAGGCTGGCCAGGTACACGTCCTCGCTGGTCAGCCCGCAGAGCTCGGCGCTCGCCCTGGCGTTGTACGCGTAGTCGCGGTGCGTCCGGGGAATGAGCTTCGGCTTGCCGGTGGTCCCGCCGGAGATCAGCAGCACGGCCACCTCGCCCGGATCCACCTCGGGCAGCGGCTCCCGGCCCTCCGGAGAAGGAGACGGCGCCGGCAGCTGGTCCAATGCGGTGAAGGAACCCGGTTCACCGGCCACCAGGACGTGCCGCAGCGTCGGGGCCGCCGTGGCGACCCGCTCGGCCAGCTCGCGGTAGTCGAAGCCGTCGTGCCGATCCGGAATCACGTACGCCACCGCGTCGGACAGCCGGGCGAAGTGCTCGATCTCGACGAACCGGTGCGCCGGCAGCGCCAGCACCGGCACCGCGGCGCAGCGCAGCAGCGCGAACAGCGTCACCACGAAGTCAGGAGTGTTCGGCAGGTGCACCACGACCCGGTCGGCCGGCGCGATGCCCAGCGCGCGCAGCCCGGCCGCGGTGGCGTCGACGCGGCGGTCCAGCTCGGCGTAGCTCAGGCACGGCCCGCCGGGGCGGCCGTCGCGGACCGCGATCTTGTCGCCGGAGCGCGCCGCCCAGTCGCGCAGCAGCCCACCGAGTGTCTCGTCCCGCCAGTAGCCGGCGGCCCGGTAGTGCTCGGCGAGCTCGGCCGGCCAGCCGGTCACGCCGGGCAGGCTCGGCACCCGAGCGGGCGCCGCTACGCCAGGTCCGGCCGCGGTCACGGCACCACCACCCGCTCGGCGAGCGGTACCTGCGCTCCGACCGATCCCTGCTCGGCGACCGGCACCAGGAAGCGGCTGATGCTGCGCAGCTTCTCCCGGGTCTCCTCCAGCTCGCGCTCCGGGGTGGACTGCTCCACGATGCCGGCGCCGGCCCGCAGCCACGTCCGGCCGCCCTGCTGGAACACCGTGCGCAGCACGAGCGCGGCGTCCAGCGCGCCGTCCGCGTCGGCGGTCAGCACGACGCCGCTGTACAGGCCGCGCTCGCCAGGCTCGTAGCGGTGGATGGCCTCGCACGCGGCGGCCTTGGGCAGCCCGGAGGCGGTGACGGCGGGGAACAGCCCGGCCAGCGCGTGCCAGCCGTTGCGGTCCGGCGCCAGCCGGCCGGTCACCCGCGAGGCCAGGTGCTGCACGCTGCCCCGCTGCCGGACGCCCATGAACTCCTCGACCAGCACCGACCCGGCCGCGCAGACCTCGCCCAGCTCGTGCTGGGCGCCGTGCACCGAGACGGCGTGCTCGTAGATCTCCTTCGGGTCGTTGAGCAGCTCCTCACGCAGCTGGGCGTCGCGCTCCAGGTCACCGGTCAGCGCCCGGGTGCCGGCCAGCGGCTGGGTGGACACGGTGCCGTCGGCGCGGACCTCGACGACCGTCTCCGGGCTGAACCCGACGGCCCGCAGGTCGCCGAGCTCCAGCAGGAACGACCGCGCCGGGGTGTTGCCTCGCCGCCCGGCCCGGTAGGACGCGGGCAGGTCGACCGCCCCCCGCACCGGCACCACGCGGGACAGGATCACCTTGCGCAGTCGCCGGTCCTTGATGTCGGCCACGGCGGCCGCGACGATCCGCCGGTACTCCTCGGCGCCGGTGAGGTCGTCGGTCAGCTCCACCGAGGGCCGGGTGTCCGTCGGGTGCTCCAGCCGCTCGACCCGGTCGGACAGCTCCCCCAGGTCGTCCAGCCGCAGCGCCCGCAGATCGGCGTTGCCAGCCGTCAGCCGGGCCTCCATGGCCGGCACCACCAGGTGGCCGAGGGTGGTGTCGCCGGCCGCTGCCGGCATGCCGTGCAGCAGGTAGCTCAGCTCGAAACCGAGCCAGCCGTACACCCGCCAGTCCGGGATGCCGGTGTCCGCGAGCAGCTTCCGCAGCTGCTGCAGCGGGTCCGGCCCGGTCGGCACCCGCCGCCAGTCGCCGTCGGTGCGGATCCGGATGTGGTGGCGGTCCAGCACGATCTCGGCGGCCGCGCCGAACCCCACGCCGACCTCACCCTGGCGTTCGTAGAGCACGAAGGGCCCGCTGCCCAGCCGGGCCAGGCCGACCCCACCGGTGATCGGGTCGACGCCGAGCCGCTGGCTGGTCCTGGCGTACCGAGGACCGTCCAGCACCGGCAGCCCGTTCCGCTGCTCAGGCATGGGCCTGCTTGGCCGAGGCACTGTTCATCCGCTCGACCAGGCTGGCCGGGCGCAGGTCGGTCCAGACCTGCTCGATGTGCGCAAGGCAGGACTCCCGGTCGGCCGGTCCGTAGCTGGCGGTCCAGCCCGCCGGCACCGCGGCGAACGTCGGCCACAGCGAG
>Ga0137415_10001697_pt1 | contig 21847 bp, 21 predicted proteins | sample CZODoug3_1_1_16f_FD_183082 | JGI IMG/M metagenome (GOLD analysis project Ga0137415, IMG submission 183082) | Vadose zone soil fungal communities from Angelo Coast Range Reserve, California, USA - CZODoug3_1_1_16fungal (Hybrid Assembly) | ecosystem: Environmental > Terrestrial > Soil > Vadose...
CTGCAATAGTGGCCGAGTATAACACCCAGGTCCAGCACGACCAACTCATTTTTCCTCAGTCGTTTGGCGGTGGGGCGGGCGTGCGGCAGAGCGGCTCTTTCTCCGAAAGCGACTATCGTCTCAAAGGCCGGCCCTGACGCGCCTCGCTTTCTCATTTGATATTCAATCTCGGCTCCCACTTCAAATTCACGGATCCCCGGTTTCAACAGTTCGATGGCGGATTGCACGACTTCCCCCGCTAGGATGGCCGCCCGTCGCATTTGGGTGAGTTCTGCAAGATCCTTTCGCAACCTGAGTCTCTCCACCATGCCCAAAGCTGGAACCCATTGCACGCGTGCCCCAGCTGTCCTACGAAGGACTTGCAATTGTTTCACGGTGAGCTGGTTGGGATCGAACCCCACCCTCCGGGACCTCGAATCCTTCAAGAACTGGCCGACGGATTCAAACAGCGATCCTTTCTGCTGGACGATGCGGACTCTAGAGGTTTCTGCCCTGCCCTGCACCATGAACCTCCCGTCCGTTATGAGGGTAGTGCCCTTCCGCCCCACAACGAGCGCGCCTGAGTCCCCGGTGAAACCAGCCAGATAGAACCAGTTGGCCGGGCTGGTTATCAGTAGCGCGTCAACATTTGTGCTAGACAAATTCGAACTCAGAGCGCGGCGTCGATGATGCAAAGAAGTATTCATAAATGGAACGAGGAGACCGTGGTCTCCCCGTTTCTGTCCCAACTTGAAAGAGTGTTCCCTGAATTACCCCGGGATGATTCGCGGGGTCAGGAAGAATATCAGTTCTTGCGACGAGGTTGTGACGGAAGTCCGCTTGAAAAGATGCCCAATCAACGGCAGGCTGCCCACAAGCGGGACTTGCGTGATGTCCGTTCGCTGCGAAGACACGATAATGCCGCCGATTACAACGGTTCCGCCATCGGCAACGGTTACTTTCGTTTCCGCCGACTCGGTATCGAGAGCCGGGATTCCCGAAACGCGTGGGATACCGGTATCGATCTGCGTATTCTCCACCAGCACATCCATGAAAATCGTGCCTTCGGCGGTGATTTGCGGGGTGACTTCCAGTTTCAAGACGGCGTCAATGAACTGCACCGAGATGGTGTTATTGATGGTCGTCTGAATAGGAATCTTGGTACCCTGCTTGACGATCGCCTTCTCGTTGTTCTGCGTGATGACCTTGGGCTTTGAAAGAAGCTTGCCAACACCCTTGGCTTCCGCCGCGGTTATGAAGAGGTCCACAGCAAAATTGGGGGAACGGTGGCCGAGGAAGAGTCCGCTGGTCGGCACTCCCGCGGCAAGGTTGGTAACCAAAGGCATGGCACCGCTGCCTGGGGTTGTGGGGCCCGTCGCGCTACCAGTGGTGACGATAAGCGGCGGCGTTATGGCGCTCTGATTGATTTGACTCGTACCGACGGTCGTGTCGCCACCGATAATATTTCGTCCGCCCAGCCCTGATCCGGCAAATGCCAGCTGTGTGCCAATATCCCGCGAAAAGGAACGCGACGCAGAAACCACGCGCGCTTCGATCTCCACCTGCTGCGCCTTCCGGTCTAGTTGACGGATCAGGTTATCAAGGACGGGGATCACCGAGGGAATGTCGCGAATGATGAGCTGGTTCGACCGTTCGTCGAACAAAACATCGCCGCGTGAGCTGAGAAACTTCTTCAGCGTCGTGGCCATTGTGGCAGCCTTGGAATAGCTGAGCACGCGAGTCAGGGTAACTGGAGCGACCGCTTCGGCTTGCGCCTTTTCCAAATCGCGCTGCGTCTCGGCTTCCTTCTGGAGAGTGGAGCGCGTGGCGATCCGCAAGACATTGCCGTTGAGCTGCTTATCCAGGCTGTTGTTCTGCATGACGATGTCGAGCGCTTGATCCCAGGGCACTTCATCCAATACGATGGTGAGAGTCCCCTTGACCGCCGGATCAAGTACCACGTTCAGGCCGCTGATTTCGTGAATCAGGCGGAAGAAGTCCTTCAGGTCCACATCCTTCAAGTTCACGGAGATCGGCTCGCCAGTATATCTTCCGACTGGGGCTGGTGCTGCCGAGGCCTGCGCTTGAGACGATGTTGCCATCGTCGAGGCAGCTGCCCCTGCTTGCTGAACTGCCTGCTGGGCCGCCGCCTGCTGCGTCGTGGAATCCGGGCGAACAGGTTCCTTGTTCCCACTGAATGATGCAAGCGTAACTGAGGGCTGGGTCAGTTCGCTTGGCAAAGCGAAGCGAGAAGCAGAAATCTTCAACTCCCTAGGCGAATGACGCGCAACCACCTTGGGAGACTCCGCGACGTGATTAAATTCCGGTCCGGCCTTCTCATTTTGCTTCGAGGTCAAAGTTGTAACACTCGAAACCGGCTGCACGGGAGTCGCGGACGGATTTTCAAAGTAAATAACCACTGCCTCGCCGTCGCGTGAAACCTGGTAGGGGGTCGCCGTGGTGAGGTCCACAACTACGCGGGCGACATCCGGGCGGTATTGCCCAATGCGCACGCCGCGCACGGGAGCAGATGTCCCCGGGATAACCGTCTTCTGCACCGCTAGACGGGCTCCCGCGAAATCCAGCACCAGGCGATCCGGGTTCTGCATTCGGCCGGCGTGAACGTCCAGACGTCCTTCGCCTTCCACGCGAACCGCCGACCGTTCCGGCGCTTGCGTAATGGCAACGCTGGAGATGACCGCCGAGGTCGCCGCAGCGGGCGCCTGCGTCTGCGCAAACAGTGGGCTGCTCGCCAGCGCCACGCCTGCAAGGATCAGGTAGCCATGCCGTAGGGCCGGCCAATTCGTCTTCATTGCTGTTCTCCTGGACTGGAGTAAATTCGTTTATTAACCTGGTGTTCGACGGGTTTCCCGAAGGCATCTTTTCCTTCTTCATGGAAGGAAACGCCGTCCATAGAAATCTTTTCCACGCTGCCGTCGTACAAACGGTCTCCCTCACGCAGAAAATAAGTGCGCGCTTGCGGATTGGAAACCACCGCAATCATTCCATTCGGTGCGCGGACAATGCCGTCAAGGCGCAGCGTGCTGACCTGCAAACCCAATTTGCCCGGAGGGAGATTCAGTGGTGCCTTCCCCCCCTGCCGGCCGAGTAAAGATTCAAACGGATCCCGGCGAGCCTGTCTCACTTCGCTCTCCGCGGCCGCTGGCGCGGTTCCCGGAGTCTTGGGCTTTTCGACCGCTTTCACAGCCCGTTTCGCAGGAGACTTTGTCTTCGCGACCGGCTTTGCGGCAGGCTTTGCCGCTGGCTTACCGGCTGGTTTAGCCACCGGCGTTGCAGGTTTCGCCGTTTGCGGCACAGGTTTAGCCGCCGGTGCGGCGGGTTTCGCCGCTGGTGCTCCGGGTTTGGCCGCGGCTGGTGCTGCCGGCTTGGCTGGCTGCTGCGCGGGCTTGCCTGCGCCTTGTGCGGGCTTCGCACTGTTGGGCGTTGAGGGGTTCGCCTGCGCCCGCAATCCGGGCGTCGCTGCCGCGATCAAGATCCCTAGTCCAAGAGTTATCACTGAACGCATAGTTCGCTCATTCCCGCTCAGGGTTTCCCAGCCGCGCCAGCTGCAGGCTTGGCTCCGGCTGCCGGAGCCACACCAGCGTCGGCGGGCTTGGTGAAGAATGTTGTTGCCGTGAAAATCCCAGAAACTGTTGTTCCCGGACGCACCGGGTATTTCGTCCCCTTCGCCTTATCTGGATCGTCAAAAGACAGGTCGCCCACATTGATGATTCTCGACAGGCGCCCTAATCTTCCGAAGAAGTCCAGAAGATTGAAGTACGGGCCATCGGCCTGCACTTCAAATGGCATCTCGTAGTGGTATTCCTTGGGAACGATGGCTTGCGCCGTCAAACGCCGGATTTGCACGCTGGAGGAACTCGCCGCTCCCTGCAACAGTCTTATAAATTCGTCGGTCTCTTTTTCTTCGGGCACGATGGTCTTCAGCGTCTCCAGTTGCTTTGAGAGCGCATCCATCTGCTGCTTTAATTCTCCGTAGCGCTGCTTGTAAACCGACAGTTGCTGGACTTCCTGGCTTAACTTGGCGCGCTTCTGGACGGCTTCGTCCACTTCGTCCCGCTCCCGGGCGATTGGTGAACCAGGCACGTAAACACCCACCAGAACCAGCACAACAGCTACCGCCGCAGCCACCAAGGCTTGCATGATCACGGACATGTCTCGAAACGGATTAGCCATGGCGCTCCCCTATCCTTTCTTCGCCGGCGCCTTCGCAGCCGCAGCGGGAGCCGGACTATTTGCCGCCTTGCTCTGCGCTGCGTTGGGCGGAGTGATTTCAGCTGAAATCTGGAACGCGAACGACTGCACTGCCGTGTTCTTATCGTCCTGCTTCGCTTCCTTGATTTCCACTTTCTGGAAATAACCGGAGCGTTTTAGTGCGGTAATAAAATTCGCAACCGAGTTGACGGAAGCGGACGTGCCTTCCATCGAAAGTACGCTGCCTTTCCGGACCATCTCGGTGAGCCAAAGATTTTCAGTCCGCGAAACGGTGTTGGCGACCATGTCCAGCAGTTCCTGCCCGCCGGTGCGATCGCGCTGCAACTGCTCGATGGTGGAAACTCGTCGTTGCAAAAGGTCCTTTTGCTTCTCGAACAGTTCCACTTGTTGCTTGGTCTGTTCGAGTTCCGTTTTTTGCGCGGTCAACCGCTTGATTTCCGCATTTTCTTTATTCAGTTGGTTCTGCCAGGTGAAGTAGAAAAATCCCAGCACCAGGGCGCCGAGAATCAGTCCCGCGCCGATGAATACCACCGGCATCGCTGCTCCGGTGTCCACGGGACGCCGTGCGGCCTTTGGTCGAATTTGTCCAAGAAGGTTTATGCGGATCATGGCTAATCGAAGCTCCTCAGCGCCAGACCTACGGCAATGGCCAGCCGCGGCGCCATTTCGCGAATCTGGTCATCACTGTGCTTGCCGGGATCGATTTGCACTTTGCGGAATGGATTCAATTCTTCCACCGGCATGGCAAACTCTTCCCGCAATAAGTCCACCAGCCCGGGAACGCGCGCCGTCCCGCCCGCAACTACGATCCGTTGAATGTTTTCGCCACTGGCGGTCGCCCGGAAAAAGTCGAAAGTTTTTTGGATTTCCAGCGTCAGAATGTCGGAAACGCTGCGCAGGATCTGTTGCTTCTGTTCGTCGGTGACGCTCGGCAAGGAATCGCCTCTCTTCAAGCGCTCCGCATCTTCAAAGCTCAGATCCAATTCCTTCTGCAGCGCGTCGGTATATTGATTGCCACCCACGCTGACGTCGCGCGTGAACAGCGGCACGCCCCCGCGCACGATGTTGATGTTCATGACGCTCGCGCCGATGTTCAGTAGCGCCACCGTCTGCCCCGCATCGGGTTCGTAATTGATCTCAAAGCAGTTCTGCAAACCGAAAGCGTCGATGTCCACCACCACCGGCGTCTTGCCCGCCTGCGCCAAAACGTTGGTGTGGTTCAGAATCTTGTCTTTCTTAACCGCCACCAGCAGAACGTCCATCTGCGAGTCCATGGACTCCAGCAGTTGATAACTCAGGTTCACGTCGGCAATATCGAACGGAATGTGCTGGCTGGCCTCGGAAGGAATTCGATCGTACAGCTCATCTTCCGTCATCAAGGGGAGCGGCACGCGCTTGACGATCACCGAGTGGCCTGACACAGACGTCGCCACGTTCTTCGTCTTGATGCGCTGCGAGTCGAATATCTTGCTGATGGCGTTGGCTACTTGTGGCGCATCCATAATGGCTCCGTCCACAACCGTGTCCGGCGCCAAGCTTTCCATTCCAAAACTCACCAGCTCATAGCCCGATTTAGCCGCTTTCAATTCCACAGCCTTAATCGAACTGGATCCGATGTCCAGTCCCACGAGTTGCCGGCTCTTTTTTCCCATTCCCAACATTTCGCGGCCTCTCTCCCTGTTTCTCGCGCCAGACTACCGGCGCCTCGCAGTCGCCTGGCTCATCTTTCGTTCCATCCAGCGGTCCAGGATCGTTTTACGCAGTTTCCAACGGTTGCCGAGTTTAAACGCGGGAATCTCGCCCTCGGTGATGTAACGGTACAGGGTATCCGGGGAGATGCCCAGATACTGTGACGCCTGCCGCACATTCATCACTTCGCGCGATTCGCTCACGAGAACGCCACCCCGGCATCCGGATGAACTACAAAATTTAACGACCGTGAGTTGCGCCGACCTGCGCTTGCGGAGGTTGTGAGGGCGCAACCCGTGGAAGCTTTATGACATTCTACCACTCCGAGCGTCAAGGGAATCTATAGGGCTGTTGCCCTAAGAATACGGGTAGTTCTAGGCAGTTTGGGGGGTATTGACCGATAGTACCCTGTCAGGTAGTGGATATCCCTGGATTGGACTACAATTAGTTGTGGTTTTCTCCGCCCCTCTACCTGTACCCAGGGACGGTTATCCTTTGAAATCAGTCCTAAAGCTCGATATAGTACTACTCGGAATTTGCCCTACTGATCCGTTTTTCTCTTGCGCTTGATTCTACTTTTCGAATATTTTTGCCGCGTGCTCGATATCTTGACGGCAGTTTTAGCTAAACTTTCTCACGCCTTATCCAGCATAAGAGATTTCCACAGGGCATCGACCCGCTTCCTTGTGTGTTCATCCATCAATATCTCATCCGGCCAAGGTCGTGTAAATCCTTCCGACGGCCATTTACGTGTTGCGTCGATCCCCATCTTCGATCCGAAGTCTTGCATTCGCGCCGCGTGATCCAGCGTATCCATTGGACCCAGCGAAAACTGCACGTCCCGCTCCGGATCCAACGCACACAGCGTCTTCCAAACTACTTCACTGTAATTGTGAATATTCACGTCGTGGTCCACCACCACGATCACCTTCGTGAACATCGCCTGCCCCAGCGACCAAATTGCATTCATGATCTTTCGCGCGTGCCCCGGATACGACTTTCGAATCGCCACGATCATCAAGTTGTGAAAAATCCCCTCGGCCGGCATCGCCACATCCACAATTTCCGGATACTGCATCTTCATCACCGGCAAAAACACGCGCTCGACTGCGTGTCCCATATAAAAATCTTCCTGCGGAGGCGGGCCCACGACCGTCGTCAAGTAAATCGGTTCTTTGCGGCGCGTCACGCATTCCACGTGAAAAACCGGGTACTCCCCTTCCAGCGAATAAAACCCCGTGTGGTCCCCGAAAGGCCCTTCCGTGCGCATTTCATTCAGATTGACGTAGCCCTCCAGCACAATCTCCGCGTTGGCGGGCACTTCCAAGTCGTTGGTCTCGCAAGGGACCATTTCCACTGGCTCGCGTCGCAAAAATCCCGCAAACATCATCTCGTCGAGGTCCGGCGGAATCGGCAGCATCCCTGCCAGCGCCGTCGCTGGATCGGCTCCAATCACCACGCTCACGGGAATTCTGCCTTCGGGATTCTTAGCCCGCGCTCGCCGAAAATGCTCTGCCCCATGCTTCTGTGTCTGCCAGTGCATCCCGGTCGTCCGCTCGTCGTAAACCTGCATGCGGTACATCCCTACATTCCTTTTCCCAGTTTCCGGATTCTTCGTGAACACCAGCGGAAATGTGATGAACCGCCCGCCATCCTGCGGCCAGCATTTCAGGATAGGAAAATCAAAAAGGTTGACGTCGCTTCCCTTCTGGATCACTTCCTTGCACGCGCCGGTCTTCACGCTCTTCGGAAAGAACGATCCAAGCTCCGCGAGCTTCGGCAGCATCTTGACCTTGTCGAAAAATCCTTGCGGCGTCTCCATTTTCAAGAATCCCTGGATGCGCTCCGCCACCTCATCCAATTCATTCACTTCCAACGCCAGCGCCATCCGCCGCACGCTTCCAAACGCATTGATCAACAAGGGATAGCGCGATCCCTTCGGCTTTTCAAACAGCAACGCCGGCCCTAATCCGCAGGGTTTGGGGGCCGGAGCTTTAGCTCCGACGTTTTGCTTCTCTGATACTCCGGGCTTTAGCCCCTGAGGAGTTGCTCCTGCTCGCGTTTGCCGCCCCAGCCGCTGTACCACTTCCGCTATCTCCAGCACCGGGTCCACTTCCGCGCGAATCCGCCTTAGCTCCCCTTCCTTCTCCAGCCTTTTCACAAACTCCCGCAAATCCGTGTAAGCCACTCATGCCTCCCAGTAGCACAGGCTTTAATTCACCCTGAGTAAAGCGAAGGGCCTGTGCCTACCGATCCCAAGTAAGCCTTGTACCCTGAGTCGAAAACTTTAACACGAAGGCGCCTTGGCCTCGCCCTGGCTCACACACGATTCCCTAAACCGCCGGAGACCTTCTCCCGCTCCACGTTATGCGCGGCCTGGACTCGACGCAATCGCATCTTAAGTCGCGTTCGTTTCAACATGACACAAACTGTCTCAGACTGACTAGAATCGCTGTCAGCCTTCCGCCTACATTACCTTGGGCAATCGTTCGCCTCACTCTAAACGCTGAATCTTCAAGAACTTACTGACATCATCAAAAACTGGTTACAGTTTATCGCCTCCCTCAGGTTGGCCGTCCAATTGCACCTTATCCTGCTGGCATTGAAGAGATCGTTCGCACACATTGTCTGTGCGCGTTGCTCGAAGAGTCTCGCAACCTTACTATGGCGGGACCATAGGCCTGGCCAGCTAGAAAAAGAGAATGGGAAAACCGGGAACATCCTGGCAGATTTTTCCGCCAGTTTGCACCAAGTTCACTTACGAGGCATGCTGAATACACTGCACTTGATTCGACTGGATTATCTGTCTTGCATTCTGACCGTTCTCGCCACCGTCCTCATTGGCAAGAAACTCTGGCAAGGCTGGGTCGTTGCTGCCCTCAACAGCGCCGTCGTTTGCGTCATTGGCGTCCGTACCGCACAATTCGGTTTCGTTCCCGCCAACCTTCTCTGCATCGCCCTTTACACCAGCAACCTCGTCAATTGGCGCCCCAAAAAGCAAGACCAGTAATTTTTAACAAACGACAGTGAAGCATTCGTTTGTGCCTAAACGTAGAATCTTGGATCTCTTCCGACTTGCCGACCACCCGGAAGTTGGCCAGACCAGTCAATACAAGCGTTTACCGGTACCTATCCGGTGGGCGCTGCGTTAATCAGGCGCTTGCCAGGGTCAAGACGCAGAATAAATTTGTCGAATCACAGGGAATACGGACCGGCGGGACAAAAGGAGAGAAGCGCTCGGTAACCTCACAAGCGCCTCCTCTACTACTACAACGTAAACCGTACCTCACTGGATCACCTCCTTCTCGGCAGCAACGGCGATGTCGACAAGTTTGTCGAGTGATCCGAGTAAAGCGAGGGATCGGAGAGATGTCAGAACAAGCCTTTCCCTATCGGGGTCAGCTCTTGCTGATCAGGAAACAGACGTCTGAAGTTACGCCTTTTATTCTCGGGGCTCATGAGACAAATAAAAGAGAGCTCTGTTTCGGCGCCATCTCTGAGGTGCACATGATTTGAACTCGATTATTTGGTGCCCTTCGAACTGTTCTGGAATATGTCGCCTTCGTAATGGGCGGCACGGCGCTTCTGGTGATTTTTGCCCGCGGCGTGGGAATCCTCTGGTCATTCAACCCCGAATTTGTCCATCCCGGCTTCCGCGCGGCCTTGGTTTCGGGTTGCATGTACTTCTACGCGCTCTTGGTCTACATGCCCCGGATCATGATTTGGGGCTTAGTCATCCCGCAGGTACTGAGCTGGATTTTCGTCGCCGCCCTTTTGTATGTCTGTGCCCTGCTTCTTGCAAAAACGACTTCCGGGACACTCATCCAGCGCATTGTGTTGGCCCTGATTTCCCTGTACTGCTCTGGCCGAGTGATTATGTTTTTCTCTCCGGCCCTTCTCCACGATATGGCATCTGGTTACTTCACAATGATTTTTGCTGGGTTGTTAGGCGGTGTTTATGGGTTCTGCTTGTTTCCGCGCGTTCGCAGCGAATCCCCGCACACCTCGCCCATGCTCTTGAGACATTGGATTATTGCCGGCGCTTGGATTCTGCTCTTCTCCGCTAACTTGGGCCGCACCGAGTATCAACTAAGCAAAATTCGTTCCATCAAAGATCCCCAGCTTCAATTACATTTTGTAAAATGGACGCCCGCGAAAGGTGACGTTCGGGAAGAACCAATAGGAAAATTTGAATCTGGCAACCGCTATCTGACGGATCTTGAAATCGAACAACTGCGCGCCGCTGGTCTTACGGGGATACTCCAGAGATGGGGTCACACGGGAAATGACTCCCCAGCTCCTTTGGGGGTCTGTCGTTTTGTCATCGTGATGTCGCGCCCCGTCCAGGAGACTGTTGATCTGCCAAAGCCTGCGGCCGGGGATATCCTGTACCTCCAAACCGAACAGGGCTGGAAGGTGTTCCCCCCATCTGCACCGACGGTCAGCAGGACAGTGCGACTCACTTTCTCCGGCCCGGAACCCCACTTGAATATGCCAAGCACACGTTACTCCATCGATATCGGCCTGGGTCATCTCGCTGACATTCCTTTTATTAATTCGGCCTTTTCGTGGCTTCCGAACGAATTTCAAGCGCCCATCCCCTCTTTCCCTAATGCGCCCAGTGCCAGTTCCGTGTCTCCTTAGCTTCAGAATCCTTCCTGGATATTTCCCATTCCGAAACTTGCACTCGCCGCTCGTCACTCGCAATTCCACCCGCAGGGAGTATCCTGTGGGTAGCCATATGAACCGCGTCTACCTCGATTTTAACGCCACCACGCCCGTCGAGCCCGCTGTGCTCGACGCCATGCTTCCCTATTTCTCCGCCGAATTCGCCAACGCTGCCTCCATCCACACTCCAGGCCAGCGCGCTCGCGCCGCCGTGGAAACTGCTCGCGAACAAGTGGCGGCCCTGGTCGGCGCCCGCCCCCAGGAAATCGTCTTTACCAGCGGCGGCACAGAATCCGACAACCACGCCATCTTCGGCGTCGTGGCACAGCCAATCCTGGCTGTGCGCTCCGGCGATGTCAGCAGGCACGTCATCACCACGGCCATCGAACACGAAGCCGTCCTCAACACCTGCCAGGCGCTCGAAAAAGAAGGTGCGAGCGTCACCTATCTACCGACAAATCGCAACGGACAGATAGATATGGAGGAGCTGCGCCGCGCTATCCGGCCGGAAACAATTCTCATCACCATCATGCACGCCAACAATGAGCTCGGCACCGTCCAGCCGCTCGAAGAAATCGGCCGCCTCGCGAAGGAAGCCGACATTTATTTCCACACCGACGCCGTGCAATCGGCGGGAAAAATCTCGATCGACGTCAACGAGCTCCAGGTGGATCTGCTCTCAATTTCCGGTCACAAGCTCTATGCGCCCAAGGGCATCGGCGCTTTGTACGTTCGTGGCGGAACACGTTTGCGCCAGCTTCTGTACGGAGGCCATCACCAGCGCGGCTTCCGTCCCGGCACGGAAAACGTCGCCGGAATTATGGGCCTCGGCAAAGCCGCGGAAATCGCGCGCAAGTCGCTCGTCGAAGACGCCCAGCGCATCTCTGCCCTCCGCGACCGCTTGCAGCAAGGTCTCCTGCACCGCGTTCCGCAGTCGCGTGTGAACGCCGCCTCTGCTCCGCGCACTCCAAACACCACAAATCTCGTCTTCCCCGGTGTCGAGGGCGAAGCCCTCCTTATTGCGCTCGATTTGAAGGGCCTCGCCTGTTCCACCGGAGCCGCCTGCTCCTCCGGCGCCGTTGAACCATCCCACGTCCTCACCGCCATCGGTCTGCCGCCGGAAGAAGCTCGCGCCAGCCTGCGCTTCAGCCTCGGCCGCCATACCACTCCCGCGGACATCGATTTCTCCTTGAACGTGGTCCCCGCCGCCGTCGCCCAACTCCGCGAACTCTCTCCTACTTATCGCAAGGAGGCCACCGCTCACTCATGATGCGAACGCCTCGCGTTTCTCGAGCCTTTGTAGTGGCGCGGCTTGCTGCGCCCTTGGCATTGCAGTGCAAACAAATGGAAACCTCGTCCGCTATAATGGAATGAGCATGAACGCAGCCGTCCAATTCGACACCCTCCCTGAGCGCGCGGAAACACAGCGCGGCCTCGTTGCCGTCGCCATGTCCGGCGGTGTCGACTCTTCCGCCGTCGCCGCCCTCTTGCAACAGCAAGGCCGCGCCGTCGTCGGCCTCACCATGCAACTCTGGAACCAGCGCCGCCTCCCCGAGCTCCAGGGCGACGGCCCCGCGCAGCACCGCTGCTGCTCGCTCGACGATGTGTACGACGCCAAGGCCGTGGCGCAGCACCTGAATTTTCCGCACTACGTAGTGAACTTCGAGGAGCAATTCGAGTCGCGCGTCGTTCGTCCGTTTGTTGACCTGTACCTCGCCGGGCGCACGCCCATTGCCTGCACTAATTGCAACACCGATGTAAAGTTTGAACCGCTCCTCCGCATGGCGCGTCAGATTGGCGCGGAGCGACTGGCCACCGGCCACTACGCGCGAATTCGCAAGAACCACGCAACCGGCCGCTGGGAATTGCTGCGCGCGCGCGACGACTCTAAGGATCAATCTTATTTTCTGTGGGGCCTCTCGCAAGAACAGCTTTCGCGCAGCGACTTTCCTCTCGGCGAACTTACCAAGGAAGAAGTTCGCGATTTAGCCCGCCGCGCGAATTTGCCAGTTGCCGAGAAGCCGGAAAGCATGGAGCTTTGTTTCGTGCCCACTGGCAACTACGTGCAATTCATCCAGGCGTATTCGCGCGAGCGCGGAATCCCTTTGCAAAATGGCGAAGGTGAAATCGTCAACGAAAACGGCGACGTGATTGGCCACCACAACGGCGTTCACAATTTTACGATAGGCCAGCGTAAGGGGCTTGGCTTCGCCGCCGGCAAGCCGCTCTACGTTCTCTCGATTGATCCAGAAAAGAACCGCGTCGTGGTCGGCGAAGACGATGTCCTCCGAAAGACAAGCTGCGAAATTGAAGGCGTGAACTGGATTTCCTGTGATCAGCCGCGCGGCCCGCTTCGCGCCTTCGCCAAAATCCGCCACAAGCACGAACCCGCCCCGGCCACCATCGAGCCGCTCGACGCCGCCACTGCGCGCGTCACGTTCGACACCCCGCAGCGCGCCATCACCCCCGGCCAGGCCACCGTCTTCTACGACGGCGACATCGTCCTCGGCGGCGGCTGGATCCGCTGAGATATCAATGGCAATGCTTAATTGGAATGTGAAGAAAGTTCAGAATCTAACAGGCGCGGAGATTTGGCTGTTTATTGTGGCACGCGTCCTGCTCGGATTCGCGGCTGGAATTCTCGTGACACAATATTTCCCCGGAGTCGCCGCACTGGTTGTGTTTCCGGCGCTCGCAATTGGCGTAGTTCTATTTGCGATTGCTGCTAGAGGTCTATGGAGGCAAACGAAGACTGACAACTGAGAACTCATCAAATAAAAAGTTCTTCTTCCTGCTGCTCGCGCGGCTCGTCGCCGCTGCGCCGGCTGCGGCGCGACCGCAGAAGATCGAGCCCCACTTTAATTCCCTGCACCAGCGCTGACGCCTTCTGAACCGGTCTCCAAAAACTGTGACTGAACTTCGAGCCCGCATCCTCAACCGCTTCAAGCGTCCCCGTCAAAATGCGGTCCGCATGCAGCAACTGTCCGCGAAGCCGGTCTGCCGCATCTGTGAACACGCGATCGATCTTTTGCGCCTGTCCGCGCGCCAGATACACGATGTGCGACGCGTCATTCACCATGTTGGAGATTTTCGGCTGTGTGTCGTCGAGAAGAATCTGCGCGCGCGTCAGTATCGGCCCAACCCGCGAATGCAAATCGCCCACCAGGCGATTCATGTTTTCCGTCGTCCGCCGCAGTTGAAAAAAGAGCAGCGTGAGGATCACGACCTGCACCACAAGCGCTGCTGCAGCAACCAAACTGAATACTTCGAGCCACACTTGCATACTCGCCCCGTACGCCTCACCGGGAGGCGCCACTCCATCTTACGGCCTAGTCGATCCCCTAAGACTTCGACTGGCGCAGATATGCTTCGCGTCCGGCTTCCACTGCCGCCGTGATGGAATCCTTCTTGCTGACCGCAATTTCCTTGCTGCGCTCGATCAACTCATCCGCGCGTTCCCGCAGTTCGCGGGCTTTCTTTTGAGCGTAGTCCTTGCCCTCGTCCGCCTTTTTCGCCAGAAACTCGCGCGTCTCTTCCCCAGACTTCGGCGCAAACAAAATTCCTACCATCGCCCCAACTCCCAGCCCTACCATGAAATACGTCACCTTGGAACCCACATTGTCCGCCATAGCAACCTCCATGGAAACCGTAGCATAGCACTGCGAAGTGCGCAATCCGCCCTAACCGCTATACGCGCTCGAATGCGGTTACGGCGCTTTCGAATCTCCAAGCTGGCTCAGAATTCTCTCCGCGCTTTTCCGCGAAACGACGATGCTCAATTTCTCCAATCCCGCCCTCTGAATATTGGCCACGCTCCCAAACTCTTTCAATAGTTTCTGAGCGGTTTTCGCGCCCACTCCTGGGATTTCGCTTAGCACCGTCTCCGTCTGCCGCTTCCCTCGCCGCTGGCGATGAAAGGTAACAGCAAACCGGTGGGTTTCATCGCGAATCTGCTGAATCAGGTGCAGCACCGGCGAATGTCGCTCCAGCACAATCGGCTCGTCCTCCTGCCCCAGCACGTAAAGAATTTCCTCTTTTTTCGCGATGCTTGCCACCGGCTGATTGATGATGTGCAGCGACTCGAGAGCTTGCGCCGCGGCGTGCAACTGACCGATCCCGCCATCGATCAGGATTAGCCCGGGTAATTCTTTCTTCTCCTCCTGCAATCGCCGATAGCGGCGGCTCACGGCTTCGCGCATGCTCGCAAAATCGTCATTCTGTCGTATCTGCCGCAGCGGATTCCCATTGCCGCCCTCTTCGACGCGCCCTTGTTCTCCGCGCTCTTCCTCCCCGCGAATGATGAACTTGCGGTAGTCCGATTTTTTCATCCGGCCTTTTTCCCAGACCACCATGGAAGCAACGGTGTCCGTTCCCTGAATATGCGAAATGTCGAAACTCTCGATTCTGTGCGGCTCCTCAACCAGATTGAGCGCGTTCTGTAAGGCTTCGCCGATGGCCTTGGACGTCGGCTTCAGTACGCGGAATCGCTGTTCGAACGAATGCTTGGCATTGCTTTCCACCAGATCGAGGAAAGCGCGTTTGGTCCCGCGCTGCGGCGTGAAGATTTCCACTTTGTGCCCGGCACGCTCCGTCAGCGTCGTTTCCAATAATTCGCGATCCTCAAAATCCGCTGACACGTGAATTGCCTTCGGCAGATACTCCGCCTCCAGATACAGTTGCTTTAGAAGCGAAGTTACAAACTCCTGCGGGTCAAACTCCTGCAGTTCTTCCCAATAGAATTCGCGGCGATCGACCACGCGCCCGCCGCGCAAGTGGAAAAGGTCGGCAGCGACGAGCGGCGGCTCGGCGTAATAAGCGAGAACGTCGGTGTCATCTCCCTGCGCTGCGGCAATGCGTTGTCGCTCTTCAATATCCTCCAGCGTCCGCAGCAAATCGCGGTAAGCCGCCGCTTGCTCGAACAGTTCCTTCTCCGCCGCTGCCGCCATGCGCTCTTCCAGACTCTTGATCAAATCGCGCCGGCGCCCTTCCAAAAACAACCGCACATCGCGCGCGGCTTCGGCATAGCGTTCGTCCGTCGTCAACCCGGTTACGCAAGGCCCCAGACATCTCTTGATGTAGTACTGCAGGCAAGGCCGCGGGTGGCTGCGCGTCAGATCCACCGTGCAGGAAGGAACGAGGAAGCGCTTGTGCACGAAATGCAGAATGCGGCGCGCCAGGCTCGCAGGAAAGTACGGACCAAAATAGATTGACCCGTCTTTCTTGATGCGCCGCGTGAAATATACGCGAGGATATTTTTCCGCCGCCGTGAACTTGATGTACGGATAGGTCTTATCGTCGCGTAGAACGACGTTGAATTTGGGCCGGTACTGCTTGATGAGGTTGTGTTCTAGCGCGAGGGCTTCGCGTTCGTTGCCCACCACAATGGTTTCGAGATCGGCGATCTCTCGTGCCAGGGAGCCAGTCTTGGCGTCGATCCAACGCGATTCGAGGAAGTAGGAGCGGACGCGGCTGCGCAGGTTGCGTGCTTTGCCGACGTAAAGCACCGTCCCGCTGGCATCCTTGAAGAGATACACGCCGGGACTTTCCGGAAGTTGCGCGGCTTTTTCGCGGGGTTCCATGAAGGCTCAAAACACAAATCTACATTCGCCAGACAACTTCCATCATACTAGAGGGAATCGGAGTACAGGGAGACCTCCGTAACGAGCATGAGTTTACAGAAGACAATTCCACTCTTGGCGGCAGTTTTGTTGGTCTTTGCAGTATCGACCGCGCGTGCGCAGGACCCACAGCAAGAGTCGTCCTCAAAGCCACCGGAGTCCTCCCCAAAACCAGCCAAGCCAAACGACGACATGAAGCCGAAGTCCTCCTCCAAGCAGAAGAAAGACACCGCCACGCAGAACGCTCCCGATCAGCCCGCCTGGGATCCGCTGCGCGCGGAAAAAGACCTTGAAGTCGGCCAGTACTACATGAAAAAGGGCGACGTGGATGCGGCCATCGACCGTTTTCAGGACGCTACGACGGCGAAGCCCGGGTACGCCATCCCGTTTCGCTTCCTTGGCGAAGCTCAGGAAAAAAAGGGCTTGAAGAAACAAGCCATCAAGTCCTACCAGCGCTATCTGGATTTATACCCGCACGCGGAAGATGGGGACAAAATCAGAAAAAAAATCGATAAGCTTTACAAAGAAGTTGAGAAAGAGAAAAAAGGCTAGTCGCCGAATAGGGTTAGGGGTGAGGCTTCGCTTGTGGTAAGCGCGCTTCGCTCATGGTTTTCATATTCTGCAACAACCCAGCGATTGCCGGGGGCGCATTCCCTTCGTTAAAGAAAACTGACTTCTTCGTCCCGTCGCTAAACTGCACCTCGACCCACTCCACCAACTCGTCCGCGCACCCGGGACAGCCGATTCGTCCAATGAAAGCGGCTAGCGCTGGCGCGTCGATCGAGTGTAGTAGACCCTCCCAATCCTCTTTTGTGATCTTGCGTTTCACCTTCACATCGGGATACTTTCTCTTTTCCGAGAAGGTTCGGCTAACCGCAACGATCGACCCTGGCTTGATTGTGGTCTCCTCGCGGACACAGTAGCCATAGCACATGCCGGCGTAAGAGCCGGTGCGTACGCGCACGATGTGTGCAGTCGGAGATGCGCGTGGGGGCAGAGCCTGCTGCGCCAATGCACTGCCGATCGTGAGACCAACCACGAAGAGTAATGTGCAAAATCTCCTTCGCATGGGTCTCTCAGATGGCATGGGGACAAGTTCCGAAAATGACTTGATTACAGTTTAGCTCCGCACGGTAGTGGGCAAAGTTCGCGCTCTTCATTTGGCCAGCGAGTCCAGGAAGGTACGCGCACGGGCAAAATGCTCGAAGCGCTTCTCTTCTTCGCGAAATTCGCGGGAATGCGAAACCATGCTGCAACCTGACCGGCGCGTCGGGTGCTTCACGTGCAGCATTTCGTGAAACAAAACGTATTCCACGGCGCAAGCCGGAACGCCCGGGCGGTCCATGCGGCGATTCAGCAGAATTTGATTTGGCCCGGGATCGTAACACCCGAATTGCCGGCGCCAGCTTCGCGTGCTCCAACCAATGTGCGGGCGCTGTAACTGGCCCGCAAAGTATTTCCCATTGAGCTGGTCGAAAAGTCCGTCCAGATCGAAGTGTTCCCCGCGAGGATTGGTGGCGGCCAGGCGAACCCGTCCGCGCCGCATGCGATTCATGCGGCTGCGCGTGCGGTTCGAACGGGCATACTCCAGATAAGGATCGGTAAGCTCTGGCGAAGCTTTTCGGCGATATACGCGCGCCAGCAATAACGCGGCCGCGCCTTCCAGCACGGCCCGCGGGGCACGCTGCAAAAGGTCGGAAAAGCGCACGTAAACAACTTCTTCGCGACGCCGGATCGTCAGAACCAAGCTCGAATAGGGATAAAACTCCACGCGAAAGCGCGGAGGCCGTCCATCGCAGCCCAGCCGCGTGAACATCCGCTGAAAAAGCGGCCCGCCTCCCGGCACCATCGAAGTTCTGCGGCGGCTCGATTTCATCTCTTTGGACAGATTCCTCAAGAATCAATTCTTCCTGCGGATGGGTGGCGGCGCCACTTTCTTTTTGGCCTTCTCCGCGTCATTCATGGCGTCGCGAGTGCCCTCGATGGCATCGTCAAGGTTATCCTTGTAAAGATCGCGTTCGGGTCCATCCGTGGATAATTTTTCCAAAACTACAAGAAACTCCTTCGTCCGCGAAGTCATCAGGTCGATCCCCTGCCGGATATTGTCCTGTTTCTCGAGCCCCAGCTGAATAAGATCCGCCGCATCGTCGACACAGCCCACGTAGGCATTCAGAAGCGAATTCAGCATGTCGCCGTGACGATTCGAGGAGGGATGCTCCAGCTCGTATTGGAATTTTTTCAAGCGATCATCAGCAAAACTCAAGAAAAGTTTAATCCGTTCGTTGACCGTCTCCGCGTCGCGAATCTTGTCTGCTTCCACCGCCGAGAGGTAATCCTTCTGCTGTTGTGCGCGGGCGCGCAAAAACGGCGGCGCAGCCAGGAGAAAGGAAGCCAGAAGTAAGAGTTGCATTTTGATTTTCATGGCTGTTTCTCCGCGGGAGGCGTAGCCGCGGCCTTTTCTGCCGGAGGGGCAGCCTCATGTTTTTCCACGGGCCGGCGCGGAAAAAGCATTTTCAGCAGCTCATCATCCATGCCCATCAGGTCCTGGCGGACAAGCTGGAGCGGCGGCTTGTAGCCTTCGGGAGATACCAAGATGGTTTCGTCAACCTCGCGAATTCCCTTTCGCACGTGCATCTCCAGTTGCCGGTACCCATTGGATTGCTTTTCCGCGTTGGGGTGTTGCTTCTTCAAGGCTTCCACAGCTGCTCGAACATTGTCCCGGTATTTCTCGAGCGTAAGGCCCAAAGCGTCATATTCACCGGCTTTTCCGGCGCGCCGTGCTTCTTCAAACTGCGCATCTCCCAGTTTTCCGAGCAACTTGGCCTTTTGAACCCCGCTCGGTTCTCGATCAAACCGCACCTGAAGATCGGCCAGACTTTGCGCCTTACCTGCAGGCAGCATCACAAGAAAAACGGACAGGCCAAATAGCGCGCTTCTGGAGCCAGCCCTCATCCGCCTACCTTTTCCGTTCCAGCATGCGTTGCAGCACCTTGCTGCGCTCTTTGGCTTGCCAGACTTGATCGGGATTCTTGTCCTGATCAAGCGCGAGAAACTTCTGGTAAGCGTCCAAAGCGAGCTTCGGCTGGTTCAGCTTATCGTAGCAAATTGCGCGAACAAACCAGACGCCTGCGCCCGGTTGTTCCATTTTGGCTATCTCATCGAGCGCCGCCAGCGTGGCCGGGTAGTTCCCGCCCAGAAAAAATGTGGAGCTGAGGTCTTTCCAATAATCGAGATTCTTGCCGTCGAGACGCATGGCGATGCGTAGTTCTTTTTCCGCGGCGGCAAAGTTGCGTCTCTGAAGAAAGATGCGCCCAAGACCACCGTGCAGTTGAGCATCGTTTGGCGCCAGCGCCAGAGCTTGTTGCAGAGTGGCAATCGACGCATCCCATTTCTTCCCGCCAATCTGCACGTCCGCGCGAAGTTTCAGCGAATCGACGGTAGGCTGCTTACCGGAATCCAGGCGATCGAGTTCCGCGAGCGCGGCATCGTTTTCTTTCTGCTCGACCAAGAGATGGACCAGCCGGGAGCGCGCCTCGGAATCGCTGGGCATGAGTTCGAGATAATCGCGGTAAGCGGCGGCTGCTTGTGGTTTTTTCTGCGCGTCCAGGCTCTGCGCCAGTCCCCGGCGCGATTCCGCCCCATTTGGCTGAACTTCCAGCGCGTGCCGGAATCTTGCTTCCGCTTCTTCAGGGTTGCCTTTACGAAGCGCGCCCCACCCCAGGTAATCGATGGCCGTAATGTCGTTTGGATCCAGATGCAGCAGCGCCTCGAAGGATTCCGCGGCGCCGGCTCGATCACCCGTGCGGTCCTGCGCCACTGCCAGCAGATATCTCGGCCGGCTTTGTGACGGGAGCAGTTCGACGGCTTTGCGTAACGGCGCTATCGCGGCGGCGTCTTCCTGTTTGTCGAGAAGCATCATTCCCAGATTCAGATAAGCCTCGGACATTTTTGGATCGATAGCGATGGTTCGTCCATATTCGGTGCGTGCCTCGTCTGTTTTCTTCAGCGCTGTGTAGACGTACGCGAGTTGAAAATGCGCGTAAGCAAATTCTGGCTGTTCGGCGATAACCTTCTGCAGCGGCTCAATCGCCGCTTCAAAATTGCTCTTGTCGATGTCCCGCTGAGCTTCCTCCAGCAAGTCGTTGAGCGGGTTGGCGACCCTTTGCGTTTTTGATTGCACCGGAGATTTGGATTTCGAGGATTGTGGGCTTGGGGAGGATTGGTTGCTGAGTGGGTCGCAGCCCGCCGCGGCGGGCTCCGCTCCGGTGCACAAGCCGTACAATAGAATCGCCGTCCCAATCGATCGGAAATGAACAAGGCTCATGGTTCAGCCGCAGGAATTTTGGCTCCGTTGGAAATTGTAGCCGAAGGGCCTGCTGGTTTGGATGCGCCATTCGCGGGACGCTTTGCCTGCCCATTTCCGTTTAAGGCGCGCGTAAGAAAGCGCCCTGTGTGCGACTGCGTGTTGCGGGCTACTTGTTCCGGAGTTCCTGTCGCGATGATCTTGCCGCCCTGATCGCCCCCTTCGGGGCCGAGGTCGATCAGCCAGTCCGCGGACTTGATCACGTCAAGATTGTGTTCAATCACGAGCAGCGAAGCACCGCCCTCCAGCAGCTTGCGGAACGCGCTGAGCAGTTTCGCGATGTCGTCGAAATGCAAACCGGTCGTCGGCTCATCGAGAATGTAGAGAATGCCCTCATTGTCGGTGCGGCTGAGATGCGCGGCGAGCTTCAGGCGCTGCGCTTCTCCACCCGAAAGCGTTGTCGCCGATTGCCCGAGGCGCAAGTAGCCGAGACCAATTTCATTCAGCACTCTGAGTTTGGAAACAACTTTGGGCACGTTGACGAAAAAGGCCAGCGCCTCGCGAACGGTCAACTGCAACACTTCGTGAATATTCTTCCCGTGATAGCGAACTTCCAGAACCCCGCTCTTGAAGCGCGTGCCCCGGCACTCTTCGCAGATGAGCTCGACGTCCGCTAAAAACTGCATTTCCACGGTAACCGTTCCGTCGCCCTGGCACGTTTCGCAGCGCCCTCCCGGCACATTGAAAGAAAAATGCCCGGCGGCGTAGCCACGGCGCTTGGCATCAGGCGTATCCGCGAAAACCTCACGAATCGCGTCGAATGCTTTCAGATACGTGGCAGGATTCGAGCGTGGTGTGCGGCCGATCGGCGATTGATCCACAATGACCACTTCCTTGACCTCTGAATCGCCTTCCAGCCGCCCGCAGAATTCCTTGACGCTGCCGCCAACGCGTTTCGCGGCCAGAGCCTTATAGAGCACGTCGTGAACCAGCGTGGATTTTCCCGACCCGCTCACCCCGGTCACCACTGTGAGCGTTCCCAGCGGAATCATCAAATCCAAATTCTGAAGATTGTGCAGGTTCGCGCCGTAAAGACGGATGAACCTGCCCGCGGGTTTGTGCCGTACGTTGGGCACGGGAATCCGCAACTCGCCGCTGAGATAGCGGCCCGTCAGTGATTTGTGTTCCTCGAGCATGGCTGCATAAGAGCCTGCAAACAGCAGCTTACCGCCGAGTTCGCCCGCACCGGGGCCCAGATCGATGACGCAATCCGCAGCCTGGATGGTGTCCGGATCGTGTTCCACAACCAGCACGGTGTTCCCCAGGTCGCGCAGAGATTTGAGAATATCAATGAGCC
>Ga0137415_10001699_pt1 | contig 21842 bp, 28 predicted proteins | sample CZODoug3_1_1_16f_FD_183082 | JGI IMG/M metagenome (GOLD analysis project Ga0137415, IMG submission 183082) | Vadose zone soil fungal communities from Angelo Coast Range Reserve, California, USA - CZODoug3_1_1_16fungal (Hybrid Assembly) | ecosystem: Environmental > Terrestrial > Soil > Vadose...
GTCCAGGCTCAGAGTCGGGCTATGCCCAACGTTTTCAATGTGGGAATACTGTCAAACGCCGAATTTGGACGCGAATGCGATACATGGTACTGTCATTAGCGGACGCTGTCGCGATCTTCAACAAGTGGAAGGACGACTCTTCTGAGGTACTCGTAGTCTCGGAGAGCCCATTTCAGCCGTGCCGGCGCGGCGTCCTTGAGCAGGGCATTGACTGGGCCTTGGGCATGCAAGGCAGGGTGTCGGAGGTCTCAATCGATCCCAATGTAAAGGGAAAGAAGGCTGGCACGGTGGCGTTAGAAGCGCCCGGGGGCAATCTCTCGCTCGGTATTGGCCTTTGCGCTTTTGTGTACGAAGAAGCACGGGAAGCGAAGCCGGTTGTGCGAGCAGAAGCCGAGGCTGCGACAGTTTCAGCGCTCTCGGTGTTCTTTCCGTCAAACGAGGTCTTTGTATTCTACGAATTACGCGAACCGTTAGACAAAGCGAGCCTTCCCGGTTGGAGTACAATTTGAGCCGGAACCCGTCATGAGGCCATCTGCCCGACGCAGCCGTCACTTCCAGCCCCGTTGATTCGGGGACAATCAGGTCATGTCACGACACGGTATGGTGAGCTCTTCGGTACAGGATTCCTTTACTGAGTCTCTCCCGATTCGAGCTTGCGGCTGTACTCGTCCACAGCGTCATTCCATTCCTGAATCTCAACGTCGGTCAGGGAACTTTAGGTTCGTTTTCTGTCACCATGCGGCCAGTTTTGTTCATTGCCTAAATAATGGCTGGATCTATCCCGGACTCGCCCGCAGCCTGCAACAGGCTCTTCCACACCTCATCAGTAGACTCATCGCTAAGAAAGTTGGGAACGGCGGCGATTGGCTCGAAAAAAAATGGATCATCCGGACCTGGCTCACGGCCGATGTTCTCGGAACAGTTTCTTCTGCTGAGCGATGATCTCTGCTGTCTCATGATTGAGTGGAATGCGGTTCTCACCTCGGTACACCGGATGCAAGCGTTTCCGGCGACCTATTCGTTGTGGTAATCTCTTCGCCATCAGTTTCAACCTCCTGTCGCCTGCGGTCGCATGGCAAGACCGCATCCTATCCGCAGTTGACGCCCCGTCTGAATGAGAAAGATGCCTGATTCTTCATGTAACGATGATGTAAGATTAACTGTTCCTACTGCTCCCAACGGTGTCTTAGAAGTATTTACAGCACCACCTGCGCCCTCTAAGTTCTTGTAAAGCCGTCAGGGGGTCGCCCTTTCACGGCGCAAGCACGGGTTCAAATCCCGTCGAGGAAGCCAATTTCAAGAGAGAGTCAAAAAGCAAATTGCAAGACGGGCCGGCATCCATGAGGGCAAGGCTCACATGCATTCTCAAGCACACCACAGGCATGCTCATGGTCACGCACACGAACCTCGAACGTGTGAGACAAAGGGCTCGGCCACAAAACAATCGCGACCACGTCGAAGTTCTACGCGAGATGTCGGTCTCAAAACCGCCTAGACGCCAGCTCTGTACCATGAAGAGGCTTTTCCTGTCTGTGAATTTCTGAATTCACGAATTTTCCGGGTAGGAATAGTGTGTTCGGCGGACGTAGTGAAGACCGATTCTCAGTGTACTTGCCGCCTGCGCGCTCCCCTTTTTCTTGGGCGGGGTAGACGTGATTTCGAATCGAACGTGAACAAGAAGGCAACGGGAACACTAAGTGCCTTAGCCATCGACTCGAGTTTCTCGAACGACGGAGAATTTCTGCCACGTTCAATTAAGCTGAGGAAGTCGACAGACATACCTACCATCTCGGCAAAATCCTCCTGGCTCTTCCCCAGATCTTGGCGAATCTGGAGCACTCGCAGACCGAATTGCTTTCGGAGGCTATTCAAAATTCGACTTGCAACCTGCTGAAAGTCTGGCGTAATCTCGTTCCGGGTACCACCGAGCGAGATTACGGGTGTCGGCTTGACCTGCCGAACTAGCTCAAATCGGTTGTTGGTCGTCGAATACGAAGAGTGATGAACGGGGATGCTGAGCTTAGTTGAGAACACCTCGAGGCTCTCAACGGATGGAGCATTGATTCCGCCTTCGATAAGGCTAAGGAAGTCAACGCGAGCAGTTCGGAGAACTCCTCTTGGCTGATCTTTTCCGCCAGGCGGATCGTCTTGAGGCGGTTACCGAATTTCTAACGGAGGCCCAACAAATATTGCACCTGTGGGCTGACTCTTGCTCATGGCTCCTTCGCATAGCACCGAGTGAGATTACGGTTCCCTCGGCAGGAATCGAGCATGAATTGGCGATGAACGAGAAAAAGAAGCGCTAAAGGTTAAGACCAAGTTCGTCAGAGGCGTAGCTTGTAAGTTATTGACAGTACATCGTTTATGCGTGCGACGATTCGCGGAACATGTCGCTGCAGTGGTGTAACGCTTTAGCAGTGCCGGAATTTGAGCAGGGACCTGTCAACCTTCGACAACGCCAATTGAACGCAATTCAGATAGCTCCCAGTTTTATGGACGCTTCCACTGTAGTTCGGATGACCGCCCTAGCGATCTCCAAAGAGCGGGAAGAGGGAACCCCCTCGGCCGGTGCGCCGCAAGCGATAGGATCGGAGATCTCCGACGAAGCTCTGATGATCCGTATTTGCGACGGGAGCAGGGAAGCACTCGCCATTCTATTCCGTCGCTACGCTCGTCTCGTACGGACAGTAGCGATGCGCATTCTGCGCGACGATTCCGAAGCTGACGACTTGCTACAGGATGTATTTCTCTTTGTGCATCGCAATTGCTCCATCTTTGATTCGTCCAAGGCTGCGGTGCGCTCCTGGATCGTTCAGATGACCTATCACCGCGCGATCAACCGCAGACGCTACTTGAATTCACGGCACTTCTACACGCGGCTAGGTCTGAATGGTGTTGCGGGCTTACCGGACCCACGCTCGGAGGGCAGGGAAGACGAAGATCCTTTCCGTTCATTGGTCGGAAATACGACCCTCCAGGCACTTCTCGACACCCTGACGGAAGATCAGCGGAATACTCTGAGCCTGCATTTTTTCGAGGGCTATACATTCTACGAGATCGCCGCCAAGCTGGATCAATCTTTGGGAAACATCCGAAATCATTACTATCGAGGCTTGGATAAACTGCGCAAACAGATATTTCCAGGAAAAGCGCTGGGCCGTACCAGATATGGCAAGAAGTGACTCTCAGATCAAGAGCCGTGGCGTTGTCGCAGTCACCGCATGACGAGTTGCTCGCGCTCTGTGCCATCTCAACCTCAGGCGAGCTAACTGCGGAAGAGCAGAAGCGGCTACAGGAGCATCTGGTTGTTTGTCCCGCTTGCCGGGAAACCATTAAGCAGTACGAGGCAGTGGTTCGCACGACTATTCCTGCCTTGGCGTCGGGCCTGGAGGATCTCGAATCTGATCTTTCATGGTCGCAAGAGCAAGCGGAAGCGGCCTTCTTCCAACGGCTGATTCTGGACCAAGAATTAGGCACGGATCGAGGGGGTATTAACGGGGACACTGCCTCAGTGAATCTGGGCAGAGTCCCCCTCTCACCCAGCCGGGCGACCTGGCGCAATGTCTGGACACTTTATGCTGCCGGCGTTCTACTCTTCATCGCACTGAGCGTATCCGCCTACCGGATCGGCACCGGGCGGGGACCAGTTGCGGTCACGCCCTCAACCAGCCAACAGAATCGAGCAGCTGCCGAACGGCAAGTTAGCGATGCCAAGCACGAACGCGAGGTTCTGCGCTCTGAAGTGGCGAAGCGGGATCAAGTCATTACTGTCTTCCGGCACAAGCTTGAGGAGCAATCGGCCGAACTCGGACGAATGAAAGTCACCCAAAATCAACTGGAGACCAAACTGCAAAATGGAGAGGCCGGCGGACAGGATCTCGTTCAGCAACTATCTGACTTGAACCAAAGGCTCGAAGCGGCCCAAGCTCAAACTCAAGGACTGCAGGACAGGCTGGATTCGCTCGAGCAGCAGTCTTCCCAGGACAAGCGGCGGGCCACTGCGCTCGAAGCCAGAGTTACGGATCTGACTCGTTTGCTGCACGACCGTGAGGCTGCACTGGATCAACAGCGGGAACTACTGGCGCATGATCGCGACATCCGCGAACTGATGGGCGCCCGCGATCTTTACATCGCGGAAGTGTACGACGTCGCTCGGGACGGGCAAACGAAAAAGCCATACGGGCGGGTGTTTTACACCAAAGGAAAGTCGCTGATCTTCTACGCCTACGATCTCGACCAGCAGACCGAAGCAAAAGGCAGCACCTTCCAGGCCTGGGGGCGGCGAGGACCAGACCGACAACAAGCCCTCAACCTCGGCGTTTTCTACGAAGACAGCGCTTCGCGGAAGCGCTGGGTATTGCGATTCGACGACCCCAACACCCTGGCACAGATCGACTCCGTCTTCGTCACGGTCGAGCCCAGCGGCGGCAGCCACAGACCCACTGGGAAGTCCCTCCTGTTCGCCTACCTGCGCGTCGATCCCAATCACCCCTGATGTTCAGAAAACGTGTGCTTTCGGCAAGGCTGCGTAGTAGCGGGCGGGACGGCGTGGTTCAGAAGCAGTAGCCCTGCGCCACCCAGTAATGCCAATCGCCAATGGCCTCGGCGGCGGATGGGTCGGGATCAATGGCAACCAGTTGTGACAGGGGAACTGCCATAGTCCGACCGTGCCAGCGGATCAGCACTAGCATGTCGGCGGAGCAGGCGTCTTCAGGTGCCATACGCTGGACTTCGACGGTTTCGCCCTTCCGGAGCGGTGAAACGACTTTGGCAGCGATGCACTTGGCTTGAAAAGGGAATCGGATTTTGTCCTCAAGGTAGTAATACCACCCCATGACCTGCTCTTCCGGCCCATTCGCGTCCGCGATGGCGTCGTTGTGGATTCGGTCCTCCCGGACGGGGTCTTTCTTGGGTTTCTTCATCGGGAGACGATCCGCTCCAAAGTTTCGCGATAGTTCCAGGGCATGCACTCCGCCGGGCTGGTCGCCAGTTTCTGAGGGTGGCGCTGCAACTCGATCAGGTAGTCGAAGGCGTTGGCGCCGCACAACTGGCAGGTGTGAATCAAACTCATGAACAGGTCGCCCACCTCCGCCCCGTTCAGCGTCCGATAAAATAAGGCATTCTTCCTGTGCAGAACGGCCCTCTTCAATGCCCTTTCGACGAGGTTATTGTCGAGCGGGGTTCCCGCTTTCCGCAAGAACAGAGTCAGCGCCTTCCAGTGCCGCAACAGATACGTGATGGCCTTGCCCAAGCCGGAGTTGGGCTCCGTCTTGCGCTCTGCGAACTGCGCCTCTAGCCATTGATGGAGTTGCTCCATCACCGGGCCGCTGTGTGCCTGATGAAACAGCAGCCGTTCCTCGGGCGTCAAGCTGCGCTCGCGGGCTTCGGCGTCGTGGCCATACACCTGGCCCAGCATCTCCAGTACATAGCGACATTGGTCGGGAAAGTTCGCCGCTACTTCCACGAACTGCCTTCTTCCGTGGGCCAGGCAGTTCGCCAGCAGAATCTCCACCCCCGCAGGCAACTTCGGAACATTGCGCGAGAGGGCGTCGCACATCTGAATGGGCGGGCTCGCCTGTGTGGCGCGCTGCTTCAACACCTCGGCGAGGTTCTCGCCGGCATGCTGGCGTCCGGTGAAGTACAGCGCAATCTTCCAGCCCTGCCCGCTCGACACGATGCCGCTGGTGAACACGCCCGTGCGTTCGTCCGAACGTTCACGCGCGAGCCGTAACACTCGCATGCTGGTGTCGTCGTTGTGTACCACCTCGCCCTGCGCCGCCTGCCGGATCAACTCGTCGCGCGCTGGTTTGAGTAACTCGGCGGCCTCTTGGACCACCTCCCATTGCGTCGCCGCTGGTAAGGGAATCCCCATCTGACCTTCGAGTTGTTCCAACCGGTAGAACGGGGTCCCGCTGCCGTACTTGAGTTGCGCAATCATCGCGGCCGCCGTCTCGTCGTATTTTTCCGGACCTACTCCTTCCGGTTCCTGTGCTGTAAACACCTGCCCGCACGCACCGCAGCGCAACCGTTCCAGCGAGTAGACCGTGGCCGCCAGCGGCGCCTGCCCCACAATCCGCACCAGCACTTTCGGCTCTTTCTGCCCGTATACGTTGCCTCTCTCGCACTCCGGGCAGCGATCCCCGTGCTTCAACTTCGGATGCGCAATCGCAATCTTCCGCGAACTGACAAACGCTCCAGCACCATTGCGTCCATGTCCGGGCGGTGGGGAAGCGTTGGTCTCCGGCTGAGTTCGGACGCCAGCTTCCGAGCCTTCCGATGTTCCCAGCAGGGCGCTGGTCTTCTCCGTGGTGCGCGGCCGCACCAGCATCGCCGCCAGCGCATGCAATGCCTCCTTGAGCTTCTCGTAATCGTCCTCGCTCAACGGCGCTTGCCGCGCTCCGTCCAGCACCCGGTCTAGTTCGTCCAGGTTCACATCGATACGGCGTCTGGAGGTTTTCATCCTGGCCCCATGAGCAGCTCGCGAAACTGCTTCGCCAACGGATATCCCAGAACCTCTTTGATCGACCGGTTCGGCACGTAGCTGTTGGATTGCTTGCCCCGTCCCGTCGTCTTGCCCAACCACACCCAGTTGGCCGCACGGTAACAGGTTCCGCGGAATCGTTCCGGATCCACGAATGTCTCCAGGAAGTAAATCGGGTGCCCGTAGATGCGCTCCCAGTCCGCAGAGATCCGCGACGCCATGCGGCCCAGGATATGCGACGCCAAGTGCTCGACCGTTACCCAGGGCAGAATCAGGAATCGCGGGTTGTAAGCGATGAAGCGGAGGTTACGACGGCGTGCTTCGGCGTTCCAGCCAATGTAGCGGTCGCGACTGCGCAGATGACGCACAGCCGAGGACCAGGCCAGGCAGGCGACCGGCCGCCCTTGCCCCCACACCAAGTACTTGAGGTGTTCTCCCGGCGGCTGCTCGTAGCCGAGATAATGATGTTCCTCCAGCAAACTGTTCCACAACGGCTCTTTCCCGGTGCGCCGCACGTGCAAGATGACCAAACAATTCGGCGGCGCGTGTAAGAGCCGGGTAAAGTGGGAAAAGTCACGAGGTCCCGCAGCGACGACAGAAATTGCCCACAGACTCTCGAGAAATATCGAGACTCCTCGGTTGACCGTTCACACGCTCCAGGATTGACCGTTCTGATCACCAGGTTCATAATGCATAGCCGCTGGCGAAAGCGATGCGCCATGTTGAAGCCAAGGAGAAGCAGATGTGGAAGAAGGATAGTAGTGTAAGCGTGGACCACGTACCAGGGGCCATGGCAGCATACCGGGAATCCGTGGACGAGTTCTCAAAGCACGCTACCGAATTCCTCGAACACGTTCCGACTTTGGCCAAGGCTCGGGAAGCATATCAGCGCGCGATCATGGTTAGCACTGAATTGCGCAGCATCTTGGACACGGGAGATGAGACTTTGAAGGCTCTGATGGCTCAGTTAGAGCAGGCGGTCATTGTGCAGCTGGGTAATCCCGCCCCTGAAAAGAAGAGACCTGAAATGGCCAAAGTTGAACCGATCAAAACGACTAGTGAAAACACCGAGGTTGCGCGCGTATTGCCCTGATCCAGAGCGGCTGGTTTCCCTTCTGCTTCGTTGACTGAGGAGCGGTTCGATGGCAAAACCGAGCCGTATATTACGGACAGTTGGCAACGGACCTAACAGCGTGCTACGAGCTCACACCTCTGATCAGAATGTCCCGGCTCGCGTCGTAATGGATGCTAAACGACAACTCATGCCCATCCGGATCGAGCATATGGAAATATCGCTTGCCCCATGAAGCGTCCCGCGGCCTCTCCGGATGAAATCCTTTCCCGCAGGTATGCCCAGATCGCATCCATATCAGCAACATAGAAGATCAGCCGCCCCCAGCCAGTCACCGAACGACCCTGTTCGCAATTGAGGATGGGACCCGTTCCGTCTTTCGTGCGGAACGACGAAAACAGGCATCTTCCCCGCCGTAGATGATCGCAATCTCCGCGAGACATAGCTTGTGCACGGGAGCATTGTGCCAACGGCTGTTAGAAATCTTGCTTGGATTGGATATCGATGGCTTCGGTGGCCCCCAGAGGAAAAAAACGAGGGAAGTCGGTCACAATTTTGGGAACAGATCGAGGAACAAATTGGGAACAGAATACCCTCGAACAGGGAGCGACAGTGGTGGCTTTATGGATTGAACCACCGATCTGCTTTTGTGTTGCCACTTCGTTCAGTGAGTACGCTGAAGACGGATGAGACTTCTGAACGTTGCATTCGCGGAAAGTCCTCTCGAAGGAACCTACGATGAGCGGCGTGGGAAAGTCCAAGACTTCTGCGTATCCGTATTGATAGCCGCCGCCTATCCAACGACGGGGCTGCCAACCCGTCAAAAGCTCAGGATCAGCTCGAAGAAGTGGATCACTCCCTGCGTGCCGCAGGCATTCGGCGGTAGAAGGCGGTTGCTTGTCCGTAACGTCAACGAACTATTGCAATAGCCCGAACACGGCCACGCCGTTAGTCGTCCCGACGTAGACCTTGCCGTTGACGACGGTCGGTGTGATGAACTTGTTGCCCGCGCCAAATTGATCTCGCATGCCCGCCTGGTTGCTGTTGTACAGCTCATTCGAGAGGTTGGTGGCGTCGTACGCATGCAAGACGGCCGTGTTGCCGTTCTCCGCCGCCCAGAGAATCGCGTTGCTGCTGCCGTTAGCGGAGACGCCTGGCGTTGCGCCGGGATAGCCGAAGGTGGTGCTGGTTTGACTCGTTGGACCATTGGATAGCAGAGCATTCGTGATGGAAAATGCTCGGATCGAGGTCCCTACTGGCCCGTAGTAGATCGCGTTGTTGAAGTAGGCAGGCATGGACCAGACCCCGCCCGGCAACGCTCCCTGAAGTTGCTGATAGTTGTTGTTGGCCGTGGGGCTGAATTTCCCCATCGAGTCGCGGTCGACCACGTAGATGTTCCCATCCTTGCCGCCCCCGACGGCCAAATGCCGGGTGTGGCCCGTTGCGTCTGTGAGGTCGGGCAGCACGATGGCTCCGCCGGAACCGAGATCCTGGTCGGCAGCAGACTTCTGCACTGTGTCGAAGGTGGCGAAATAGTCCGCAACCGCGAGTGTTCCCGTTGTTGAGAGTTTGATGAACGCATTGCCGAAATCGCCGTTGCTGGGAAATCCGCTGGTATTCAAGGTCGTGTCGAAGTCGCCGTTCGCGTCCAAGAAGTAGATGTTTCCGAGGCCGTCCGCCGCCAATCCCGCACCCGACATCCATATCGACCCTTCGCTTCCGTTCGGAGTGACGTTCAACATGCTGCTTTGCTGTAACGTAGACGCGTTGTATCCGATGATCCAGCCGGTGTATGGACGAATGTCACAGTGAGACGTCCAGCCCGTGTAGACCACGCCATTCAGTAACAGCAGGCTGGCACGTTCTTCATATTGACCTGGAGCGAAGATGACGCTGCCGCCGGAGCTGCCGTCTCCTGTTCCTGGGTAGGAGGCTTGCACGGTCGTCGGACCGCCAAACAGTTCTGCACCCGTCGCAACATCGAGCGCATGAAGCCGCTGGAAATAGCTGCCCGAGGCGTTCTTCGACATGCCAACCACATAGATCGCGCCGTTGGGACCTCGCGATCGATCGATCACAGGCGTTGCCGTGATGCCGATCTCTGGAATCACCTGGCTACAGTTGCGGGGATCGCTGGTGGTCTCACCCGCACCCAGCACTGAAACCTTCCAGAGCTGCGTGCCATTGTCCGCATCGAAGGCATAAACGCTGTCGTGCTCGGTCGCCGCATAAAGCACATTGTGCGAGCTTTGGCCAGGGATGTGTATGTTGGCGAGGTAGAGCGGCTGGGCATCCACTTTGCCGTCCACAGCATAAAAGCCGATCTTGCCGAAACTGGTCGAGTTGATGTTAGCGGGCGTCAGGATCGTCTCGCTGAGGTTCTGCCCGGTCCTGGCAACGTCATTGTGATAGGTCACCACATCGGTTGCGGCTGCCAAGTTGACAGTCAGTGTGGCGGCGTTGCTGGTGGCGTTTCCGGCTGAGTTCGTGACCACCACACGGAAGGAAGCGCCGCTGTCGGCAAGGGTAGTTGCTGGCGTGGTATAGGTTGCGGAAGCACCGCCCGTGATAGCGGTTTTGTCCCTCTGCCACTGATATGCCAATGGAGCGGAACCCGAGGCCGCGACCGTGAACGTCGCCGGTTGGCCTACCACCACCGCCTGGTTCGAGGGTTGCGTGACGATTGACGGTGCTGCAGGATTGCCGGAGCTTCCGCTGCTCGAACCGCCGCAACTTGTGAGGCCTATCCCGAGAACAGCGGGCAAGAGCACAATTGATATTGCTCGTAGACGCATTACACCACCATCCTCCGTGCGGCTTGCCCAATAATGACAGGACTTTCACGAACCTGCGAGTTTTGGCTAGTCTAGTTTCTGCTGCAAAAATGGATTTTTTGCCACAAAGAGGGGGTTCCGACTAGAAACTTGCGGTGCTGTATGGGTTAAAACGGGAGTATAGCGGTTAGTGGTGTAGCTGGGTAGGGCCTACAGTGGCCGGTTTTACGCGGAAGGAACGACCAGAAAAGACACGTCTTCGGGGGAAGAGCGAGGAAGCAAATAGGAAGTTCGTTCAGGCGGCGGCTGCCTTCGATCTGCGGAAGTTTTTCTTTTTGGTTTTCTTTTTCTTTTCCACCAGCAGAGCGGCAATGCGCAGGAGATTGTTGGCCAACACCGCCGTTCCCACAAATACCTCAAAGCGCTCTCGTCCTTTGGCGCGACAACGCTTCATGCCACGGCCGCGGAACAGAACCGAGATGCGCCCTTCGATGCCGGAACGAAAACGCTGGCCTTGTTTGAAGGCGGGAGTCTTCTCGTAGGCTTGGCGCCGGGGCGTTTTTTGCCCTCCACGTTGGGGAATGCTGACCTGCTTGCCCCCCTCTTCTTTACTGGTCTTTTCGTTGTCCACACTTTGGAAGCCTCGATCGGCGGCATAGCAATCTGGGGGACGGTCAAAGGTGGCCTGGTGATGCAGGAGGGAAGCTTCCACCTGATTCTGGTCCGCAGGATTTCCGTCCAGAACTTCATATTGAGTGATCAGACTGGCAATAGTGCGTAATCTCCTGTTGAAGTTTCCGCAGCAGTGCCTCTTGCAGCACCTCTCGGACGTTTGCATCTTTGGTCTTCTCCAGTACGGCGTGCGCGCTCTGGACCACCTCTTTAGTGATCTCGATCAGCTCACGATATTTTCCGGTGAGTCGAGTTTGCCGTTGCGAACTGGTCATGCGTTGAATCTGTTGATAACGACGCTTGGCGGCGCGGCGGCGATTGTGAAATGTCGAAACGCCGTCTGGGATAATTTCACCCAGACGTTGTACCAGGCGAGTGATCACGCGCACCGCATCCCAAAGCAGGCCGCTGTCAGTGGGATGATGAACCTCTGTCTGTACGACCGACCAAGCTAGATAATGCGTATGATTTCGCGACTGTAACGATCTACTACCGGTGGCACCCTCTCTTCAATTCTTCGCTCCCGGTTCGTTCACGGCGTAAGAACCCTCACGGCGACCGCATCTATTGCGAGTCAAACGGCAAAATTTATCCCATTCCGACTTGGATGTTGAGTCCGGAGTGTTCGCAATTTTCGCTCGGCCCTCCGCTGATTTCTGTAGAAGCTCTCTTTGAACTTCGCGACCTGTTCGCGAGTTTGCCTGTGCACGCCGATTGCGATAGAGCTTCCCTGCAAGCAATCCCCAAGGAGGCAGTGGATGAAGCGATCGGCAAAGCCGCTTTGCCCGCAGATGAACCTTCCGCTCGGCAATGCGCCGCCAGCGGGAAATCCGGAGGACCAGCGCGAGGACCTCACCGTCGCTCTCATGGAACTACTAATCGGGGCAGCGGAAAGCAAACACGAGCAACCAGAAAACGGAGGAGAAGATGAACCCGAAGCTCACGCCTGAACGTCTGGTTCGGAAAGCCATCATTTATGGTTCGCCAGTCCAGGCCAAGTCAATTAATCCACAACCAGGAAAGCACACGCCTGCGCAACTTAGTCTCGCGGATCGTGCCCGCACCCTGGGTTTCCAACACATCGTTGTGGTAGACGACGATCTGGGACGAACCGGTTCCGGTTTGGTCGATCGCCCTGGTTTTCAGCGCTTGGTGGCGGAAGTCTGTAGCGGCGAAGTCGGTGCTGTATTCTGCGCGGAGGCATCGCGATTAGCGCGCAACGGTCGTGACGGGCATCATCTGATCGACCCTATGTGGAATGGTTAGCGCCGTGTTGGTGGATCTCGATGGTGTTTACGATCCAACGCTCACCAATGATCGCCTGCTCCTCGGAATGAAGGGGACGATCAGCGAATTCGAGTTGAGTCTGTTTCGGCAGCGGTCGAGCGAAGCGATTCTTCAGAAAGAGAATACAGCTTTCTCCGGATTGTCGGGGAATCGTGACAGGGTTAGATTTGTGGTTTACACACAAATTGCCACATCACTCGTTTGAGTCGGAACGGGATGCGTCTTTGATATCCCGCTGCATCACGTCTCGGTGTGGAAAACCTGAACCATTGGCTTCAGGCACCCAGAGCAAACTAAACGTGTGCCAAGCGATCCGCCGTTGCCTGTGTTTGCGGGAATTTCAGAGGAGAAATTCTCGACTCCTCGACTTTAACTTGACACCTCGACTTGAGGTGGTCGAAGTCCTGAAGGCAAAATCCCAACACACATGAAAGCCTTACCGCGAAGAGGTTTCCAACCGCGCAGTAAGCTCAAGAAAAAACTCCAAAATTCAAGGAGCAGATTATGCATCCGTATTTCTCGACGCCCGTTCATCCCTGGCAAACCTTTAACCCAATCGACATCGGCATGGCCCAGAGGCCATTCCCATGGTTTGACCCAGCCGCTTATCAGGCCATGAATAGAGGTACGTTCCCGGGTTTTGAGACGAACCCGTACTATGCCAATATTCCGCCAAGACCTATCTTCCACATGCCTCCCGTGTCCATTGCACCCGAGATCGCATACGGACTGTCGCCGGTCGGTTTTCCGGGAATCAGCACGTCCGAACACCTTTCACCGGAGAACTTCATCTCGGGCTTTGGCAAAACGGCTGGGAGCTATCTCTCTCCTGAGTTCCTGGAGTTTCTGCGTGCCGAATTGCTCCGCTGCGGCAAAGCTCTACAGGCGGTTGCTCCCGCACTTGAGCACGAGAGCAGGGAGGTGAAAGAGCAAGCGCATCTTGCGGCCACCGCTCAGTTCTTCTATGCGCTTGGTCTTCTCTATACGCGCGGGCTCATCATTCCTCCTGAGGTGCCTGGGACTTCGAGCCGAGCTGAGGAGCCGTCTGCTGTCACCGCGTGTGAGGTGTTTGGAGAGGCCTTAGAGCGCTTTGCCAGGGAACAGTTCCTGAGCCGCGGGACTGGACGGGAGCTGGGAGAGCTCTCGGAAAAAGCCCGTTTCTGTTTCCGCGCCTTGGCCCCCGAGTCGGAACAACTGGAGCGCGTTAGGGACGAGAGAACTAGAGTCGACAGAAAAAAAGCAGTGAGTGCGTAGCCAAGAAATGTAACTTTACAACTCCAGACCGGCACTCAGGTGTCGGTCCGTTTTTATGCGCGTTCGGAGAGACGGCCACCAGCCGCAGATTCTACGGACTGAACCTTCCACACTACCTCGTCGGATTAGCCAGCTTCGCGCGCGGGTTGTTGACATGACATGCAACCTGTCCAAGGCTGGAGTTTTGCCCGACGCTCTTTTGCCTGCCGAGTTTTAGGGTGCCAGATTACTCCACCGGAATGAACTGTCCAAATTGCGGACGGAGTTTAGGGATCATTACCCGTGAAGATGAGAGGCGTAGGTCGCAGATTTTGCGTGGGGTTGAGAGGAGACAACGCGGGCACCAACTCAAATTTCTACGTGGCTTCACATTTTGTGCGCACCGTTCCCAGAATGAATATACTTGGGGTCGCGGAATGCACCCGTGAAACTGCTCCCTCATACCTCGGCAGCACCAGGCCGGATGGATCGGCTCGGACGCTGGCAGGGACTGCATGAATATGTGTCCCACACGGTTCCCCTCGGTGCGAAGATTCTGGATGCCAAGTACTGCGAATGGTGCGGGTGCAACTTTCTTCGCGAAGCGAAGTCCGCAAATAGGTACTGCTCGAAGTGTTGGCCGCTGATTCTTACCTTGAATCAACGAAAGGGCGAGCAGTTGGTGTCTCAACTCATTCACTGATTCCGGTCGGCGCGTGCTGCCCACGTTCATGGTCTCAAACCCCTGTAATTAACAATCAGACCACAGATAAACTTAACCCCCAGGGCCAAATTGCAGATCTAAACACTTGATATCAAGGGTCCACTTGGAGCTGAGCGATGTTGAGTGTAACCATCGAGAACGCGAGGGTGGTTGCGGTCTTACGCTGTATAGGGCGCATCGTGGTTGGCGACGAGGCTGACATTCTGCGGGAGGCCCGCCCTGTCCCAGGCGGACAGGCGGACAAGCGGACTGTGATACTTGATCTTGCAAGGGTGGATGCTATCGGTGGCAGCGGTTTAGGTCTGTTGGTTTTCTTGCACGCCTGGGCTCGAGCCCACGGCATTGAGTTGAAACTCATGAGCCCGAATCAACAGGTACGCGAATTGCTCGACCTCACGAATTTGAGTTCGGTGTTTGAAATCTCCTCATCAGAGAATCCCGTGTTGAGTCACCCGCTCGCCGACCCAGCCGCCGCCGCGGCCGTTTATCGGTCTCCTGAATAAAGAATCAGGTGCGGATTGCCAACTCAGGTCTCGAATTCTGCGTGGCTAGGTCTCGGATTTTTCGGGAGATCTGGGTCACGGGTGTTGCGTGGTTCTTGAACGGAAAAGGCGCGCGGGAGCGCCATGATGCGTTTGCAGAAGCAGAAAAGGTGAGCTGGGTGGCTCACCTTTGGGGGCGTATCGATCTCTGCGACGCCCCAAATCCAAAGATCGAATTCCGTTATCATTAATATCAACACCGTGGTAAGTTTTGTCCGAGAAGACCTCCGCATCCCAACGCGAACAAAGGGGCCCGCTGTGAGTCCGTGGAGGAATCAACGATGGGTAACGCTCTATAAAGTGGCAATGGTCGAAACAGAGCGCGCCAGGCTTAAAAATCGGATAGACGACGCGAAGTCTGCGATGACTGACCGGGCCAGAGAGCTGGCAGTGGCGACTGACGCACAGTCCGAGTTAGATGCGCTTGCTGATGCCGTAAGGGGATTGAGAGTCCTGGAAAAGGAGACCGATCCTTGACTCAGATCAAGAGCGCTGACACGACACCTCGGGTTGTCGACACATTCAGCCTCTCTTGCTGTGTCTGATGTGATCTGGCTGGATCGCAAAAGAGAAGCAAATTGACGGTACGTTCGGATGGTTGCAGGCCCCCCGCAACCAATGGCCGCTGAGCGGAGATCCCGCTAAGCGGCTTTCCTGCTTTTGGTTACGAGTAGAGCCATCGCTCGTTTCCTTCCTTACAACGTGGCCGTTTGGTTGTTCCTGTTCCCTGTTTTGGGAACAATTGGGAACAAATCCCCGTAGATCGCCCTTTCTACGGCAACGGCGGCATCGCGTTCTGCTTCGGCGGAGGTGTGCTTGTAAATGTCCGCCGTAGTGCTCAGGTTCGAGTGGCCCAGGAGCTTCTGAGCCAGCTTCAGATTTCCGGTTTCGGCGTTCACGAAACTACCTGCCGAGTGCCAGAAGGTGTGTAAACCCGCAGACCGCAGGGAGCGCGGAATGTGCCGCCGATCCAGTGTCGGATACAACACTTCCCGCCGCAAAAGGTCTGGCTGAAGCGGCGAGCCGTCGGATTTGCAAAACACGAAATCCGGTGGCCGCGTATGTAGACAGTTCTGGCGATGTTGCCCGGCTTCCTCACCTGCCTCAGCAAGCCTCTCGACCGCCCTTACTAAGCGTGGCTCGTTGCATGCTCCCCCCACGATGAGCAGAAGATTAGGGGCCTTCGAGAAGTCGTCTGTGATCTGGATCACAACATGTGGGAGGGTTTCGCTGAAGAAGTTCCGATGCTGAGGGGCAGGGCCTTCCCTGTACACGAAGCGCCCAAGAGTGCGATGGGACGCATCGTAGAACGGCCTAGGCGCCGCTACGTAGGCTGAGCTTTGCCAAGGCAGGTGTTGTGGCTGGTCATGTTTCGGGGAATCCATCCCAGCCAATTGCAATTGAGGCCGCCCTCATTTTGAATCTTCGACTCAGGCAAATCGCAACGATGAGGATACCCCCGAACAGCATCGCCAGATCCCCGACGCTGAACAGTCCCAGCTGCTCTTGGTCCGCTAGAAAGGCTAGCCGTGTTTTCGGCGTCGCCGCCCGCCACATGGGGCTCGCAGGATGCAGTGTGGAGGACATGCCTAACCGCAACACTCGTTCCCGGAATTTCCGCGGCTTCCTTCGGTTCGACTCCCGCCCCGCACTACCGTGCTTCAGCCCTTTGGCTCCCACTTCTCGATAGCGCTTTGCCAACCGCTTAGTCTGGCGATAGCTCAGCCCCATCATCACCGCGGCGTTTACCAGTTTCAGTTCGCCGCTTTTCACTCGCTCCATCACCCCGGCTCGTCGCAATTCCTTACAGCTCATCGCTGTCCTTCCCAATCTGGCCTCCTGTGGAGACCTCCAGATTAGGGGACATTTCTATTGTCGTAACGTCGCCAAAAGGGGACATTTCTAATGTCGCCGCATGGGGACATTATCAAAGTCGCGCGACACCAGGAACAGTGTCAACCGACATTAGAAATGCCCCCTTTTGGTAGTGCGTCGTTGCTGTGCGAAAGGAAGCAGAGAACCATCAGTGTGGCCGTGCCTGGGAGCTTTTGGTTGCCAATGAAATGTCCGATTTTAGTTAATGTCCCGCAGCCGCCGAGGCTGTGGGAAAGTGGGAATCCCGCGGGGTTTGCGGGATTTCCGAGCGGGGTGGGAAAGTCGGTTTTTTGACTTTTCCAGCCCGCGTCTTTTCCACAGACCGTCGCGCCGCCATTTTTTCTGCTGCCTGCCCCACGTGATCTTTTTCGCCATCGCCCGCAAAACGGACATTTCATGTGCTCTCTCAACGGAGATGGCCTGGATCAACGACCCAGGCGGTGTCCCTGGTTTGCTCCAGGGGCGCATCTTGCGATAATCCTGCCGCCAGGGGTGATCCGCTTTGGGAGTGGGTGGCTTTTGCTTCTTGGCCGTGGCCTCCCCGGGGTCTTACGGCCTGAACTGGAACAGGGCCCGGAATCTCCTGGATTTGCGGGTGATCGGGGCACAGTTCCGTCGGAAATCTGGGAAAGATAGTTGTTGCGCCGTCGCCTAGTAAGATATACAATTACTATGTATATCCAGATTAGGGGATGCCATGCAGGTCTCGAAATGGGGTAATAGCCTGGCCGTTCGATTGCCCGCCGCAGTGGTGGAGGCGCTCGATCTCAAGGAAGGAGATGACATTGAAATTCGAATCGCCCGCCGGCGAGTCTTCGAGGTAAGTCGCGATCAGAGCAAACAGCAGGCGCTCAGTCGCTTGCGCAAACTGCGCCGTCCCTTGCCTCCTGGATTCGTCTTTGACCGAGTAGAAGCGCATGCGCGATAAGGTGTTCTTCGACACCAATGTGCTCATCTACGCGATTGCGCAGAACGATGGACGCGGTCCCCGGGCCGAGGCCCTCCTTGCAACAGGCGGTGTAGTAAGTGTGCAGATCTTGAATGAATTCGTCTCTGTTGCGCGCCGCAAGATACGCATGCCTTGGAATGAGGTAACCGAAGCGCTGGATGCGATTCGGGTTCTTTGCCCGTCACCAGTCGCAATCACCATAGACACGAATGAAGCGGCGTTGAGAATTGCACAGAAGTATGGCTTTGAAATCTATGACGCGCTAGTCGCGGCCTCCGCCTTGGAAGCTGACTGTGCGACGCTCTATTCTGAAGACCTGCAGGATGGCCAGATCATCGATCACCAACTCACGATTCGGAATCCGTTCACCTGATTGAACGGCGCCGGGGAAGAAGGCTGCTCAGTTGCTGAATGAGGTTGACGGGGTCGTTTCGGCCAGCGTGCAGCCTTCGCTGTCCACTCGTGGCCGGAATCTAGCCCGGCTATGGCACTGAGTCCTTCGGGAAAGGACTCGTCGTAGGTGCCTTGTCTTGCTCGACCTGAGGTTCATACCACCAAAAAGTTCAATGTAGATTCTGCCGTCAGACTCTTCAGCCCTCTGAAGGTTTTCACGCTGATGCCGAGCTTTGCTTTCTTGCATCGCCGATCAAGTTCAAAGAGGACAAAACAGCGTTCTCGATCCGCGTTTGGTCAAGAAACTGGAACGACTTGAAACGGCATCGCTTCCCCGCCCCCTCTCGGTCGCGCCTCATCTGGCCCTATAGGCTTCTGTTGGCTCGCCCACGACAACGATAGAATCCGGTCTTTCCGACCCTGGGGGAGAAGCCACCAATGGTTTGGAGCTTACGAGACATTTTGGGGCTGAAAAAAGTCCCCGAGGCAACTCGTAAGCGGCCCTTCGACTCCCCGAGAATTCCCGAAGCGAAGAGCTTGCGATGAGTAAGGCGTGTCTCGTCAACAATTTAGGAGAGCGCTGCTCTGACTCTTAATCAGTAGGTTGAAGGTTCGATTCCTTCCGCGCTCACCAAACCCACTATTTATGCGGGTTCTCGCGCGTGAATCATCAGTTTTCGTAACAACTTCATAACAATCACGTGACGGTATGCTCTGGATGAGCTGTACAGACAGCAACTTGCATGAGGGCTACCCCGTTGAACCTTAAATAATCGGTTTAAAGTTCATTCGCCTTGCGAATCCCTAGTGATGTGCCAGGGATTCAAATAACGGGAGATGAACACCTAGCGTCGCACCAGGGAGTCAGATTTGCTTTCTTGTTGAACTTGCCTCTGACGGGTCAATACCTTGGCCCGACAGTGGGATGTGACTTCAGCCTGAATCGCACACAAAAAGCTTACCGTTATTGCAGCAGCGCACCGATCCCAAGGGGTGGCTACCGTACCTGCTATCACGTATGTGATCGTCACGTTGAAGTCCGCCTTTTCCCAATTGGGTGATTTCGCCGGGATAGTCCAAGTGTCTCCCCTATCCTCATTGTTAGGGTGCCAAGACCAACTTTTACTGCTCACTGGGTATTCCGGTGAAGGCGAACAGCGAATCCGGAGGGAAGGCGAACAGCATTCCGGAGCGAAGCGACGCTGGCGTGATGATTGTGCAGGAAGTGTTCGCCATCGTCAACTGAAAGCGTCCGGAGCGGAGCGAAGGCGCGGTTCGGGGATTGGGGTGCAGGGGAAAGGGGCAGCGCCCCTTTCCCCTGCTTCCTCAATGGAGAAGAAGTGAATCACTCCTTGTTGTCATCGGGTGGTGGATTGCTTTTTTTGCGCATGGACTCTCCGCGCATCTCGATGCGATGGGCGTTGTGCACCAAACGGTCAAGGATGCCATCGGCGATGGTAGGATCGCCGATCTGCTCGTGCCAGCGCGAGACCGGCAGTTGGGAAGTAAGAACAGTGGAACGGGTCTGATAGCGATCCTCGCAGATCTCCCAGACCTCGCGGCGCTCCGCTTCACTCAGTGGCGCCATGGCCCAGTCGTCGATGACCAGAACATCGATGCGACTCAGTCGTGCCAGGAAGTGGCGCAAGCTGCCGTCGGCTCGGGCCAGGGCGAGATCCCGAAGTAAAGCAGCGGCCCGCAGACAGAGAGCGGAGTGGCCGTCGCGACAGGCTTTCTGCGCCAAGGCCAAAGCGATAAAGCTCTTGCCCACGCCGCACGGTCCGATCACGAAGATGTTCTCGTGATTGCGGACCCAGGCGGAGTCTTGGGCCAGAGCACGCACCACCGTCTTGTCCAGGCCACGTGCGGCCCGGTAGTCGATGTCCTCCACGCAGGCCGGTCCTCTCAGTTTGGCCGCTTTCAGTCTGCGCACCAGCGCCTGGTTCTCACGCCAGTTCCATTGTTGATCGACCAGCAGAGAGAGTCGTTCCAGGAAACTCAGCTCGTTGACGCCTCGATCTTGCTCCTGCGCCTTCAAAGCTTCGACCATGCCCTGCAACCGCATGGCGAGCAGCTTTTCTATCAGCGGTTGGTTCAGCATGAGGTCGGCCCCCCTTGGTCGAAGTACTCGGCACCGCGGACATTGTCATGGGTCAGAGGTGGAGAGCCGGGTTGGGGTGAAGGTAAGGGAACCGTGTCGAGCGAGTTCTTCAAGATGGACTTCACGCTCTGATAGCGACAGGCCTTGGCCAGCAGTGCCCGTTCCGCCGCAGCTTCCACGCGCTGCGCCGAGTACTGCTGCGACAGGCGAATGATGCCCAGACAAGAGCGATAGCCCATTTCCGGGTGCGGCTTGGCGTTCAGGATTCGTTCGAACAACTGGGCCGTGTTGGGACCGATGCTGCGCGCCCAGTTCACCATCCGCGATGGCGGCCACTCCAGATGAGCCTGATGACTCTTGGGGCGGTGCTCGTTCTGGGTGATGGCCTGACCCCGCCTGCGACTGCGCAGGTGGGAAGCGATCCGGTTGCCCTTGTGAAAGATCTCCACCGTGGTCGGGGTGGAACGGACTTCCACGATCTGCTGCACCAAAGCGTAGGGCACGCTGTAAAAGTTTCCATCGAAAGCAATGTGATAGTCGATGTTGACGGTGGCACGCGACCACTGGCTCATGTCGAAGCGCTCGGCCGGTAACGGTGCCAGGGCCGGTTTCTCCAGGCTGTGAAACAAGCTGGCCCGTGATCCGTCACGCTTGCGGAAAGGACGCTCGTTCATTCGCACCAGCAACTCGCGAATCGCCTGGTTGAGGTCCGTCAGGCTAAAGAACTTTCGATTTCGTAGTGCCGCTACGATCCAGCGCTCACATACCTGCACTCCACTCTCGGCCTTAGCCTTGTCCCGGGGTTTGTAGGGGCGCGCGGGCACAACTCCCATTCCATAATGCACCGCGAACTCTTGATAGGTGGGATTCAGATCCGGATCGTAGCGACAGGCTCGGGTGACGGCCGTCTTGGTGTTATCGGGCACCGCCAGAGTTGGTGCTCCGCCGTAAAATTCCAGCGCGTGGATGTGCGCTTGGATCCAGGCTTCCATTTGCTGATCGCAAGTTGCCTCCGCGTAGGTGTAAGAACTGGCTCCCAGCACCGAAACAAAAAGCGATGCCGGCCACTCTTGCCCCGTCGTGGCGTCATACACCGGGATCGTCGCCCCGGCCCAGTCCACGAACATCTTCTCGCCAGCTTTGTGGTCCTGGCGCAGGACCACATCCAAACGCTGCCGCCACTGTTGATAGCGCTCGCAAAACCAGCTGTAGCGATACCCCTCGGGATTCCCTTGCCGGTATTCTTCCCACACCAACTGCAACGTCAGATGGCGATGTTGTTGGAGTTGCTCATGAATGGTTTTCCAGTCCGGTTGTGGCCGCCCCCGCCCGGCTTTCGCCCGGACTGGCTGGTTCCCGAATAGCTTGGCTTCCAGCTCCTCTTCGCTCAAGCTTTCGGGCAACGGCCAACTGATCCCGGCCGCCCCCGCCCGTTCCAGATACTGGTGGACCGTCCCCACTCCCATCCCACAACTGCGAGCAATCTGGCGCTGCCCCAACCCCAACTCAAAGCGTAACCGCAGCAATTCCTTGGTTTTCCGCATGGACTTTCTCCTTGCCGGCACCCTGATCTCCTTATTTAGGGAGTTTTCAATGCCAGGTAATTGTCCAGCGTCGCTACGGCCCACTGCGGCTTGCCTGTGGAAAACATTCCGCTCCAAGCCGAACGCCATTCCGGTAGAGGGCAAAAACTGTTCGCCTTCCCACCGGAATCGCGTTCACCTTCAGACCGGAATGCC
>Ga0137415_10001700_pt1 | contig 21840 bp, 20 predicted proteins | sample CZODoug3_1_1_16f_FD_183082 | JGI IMG/M metagenome (GOLD analysis project Ga0137415, IMG submission 183082) | Vadose zone soil fungal communities from Angelo Coast Range Reserve, California, USA - CZODoug3_1_1_16fungal (Hybrid Assembly) | ecosystem: Environmental > Terrestrial > Soil > Vadose...
CTACGTCTCATCGACTTTCCCCTTTCACGGGAATGGCTGCCGCCTCAGGTGGCGGTCGGGAAGTGGTAGCTCGCGGCCACCGGGTGCTCGACGTGCGGCCACCTCGCGGTGACAACCTTCGCCCGGGTATAGAACCGGACTCCCTCCGGTCCGTGGATGTGCGACTCGCCGAACAGCGAGTCTTTCCAGCCGCCGAAGGAGTGATAGGCCATCGGCACCGGGATCGGCACGTTGATGCCGATCATGCCGACGGTGACCTCGCGTTGGAAGCGCCGGGCCGCCTCGCCGCTCGAGGTGAAGATCGCGGTGCCGTTGCCGTAGGGGTTGGCGTTGACGAAGGCGATCGCGTCGTCGACGGTGTCGACACGGGTCACCGACAGCACCGGTCCGAAGATCTCGTTGCGATAGGCATCCATGTCGGCGGTGACATGGTCGAGCACGGTCGGCCCGACGAAGAATCCCTTGTCGATCTGGAGGTTGCGGCCGTCGATGACCAGGGTCGCGCCCTGCTTCTCGGCGGAGTCGATGGTGCCGATGATCCGGTCACGTGCCTCGGCGGTGACGACCGGGCCCATCTCGCTGCTTTCGTCGCGGCCCGGGCCTACCCTCACCGTGGCCGCCTTCTCCTTCAACCGTTTGACGAGCTCGTCGCCGGCTTCGCCCACCGCCACGGTGGCCGAGATCGCCATGCAGCGCTGACCGGCCGAGCCGAACGCCGCCGCCGTCAGGTGGTTCGCGGCGAACTCAAGGTCCGCGTCGGGCAGCACGACGGCATGGTTCTTCGCGCCGCCCAATGCCTGCACGCGCTTGCCGCTCGTGGTGGCCCGGTCGTGGATGTAGCGGGCGATGGGCGTCGAGCCGACGAAGCTCACTGCGGCGACGCTCGGCGATTCGAGTAGCGCGTCGACTGCGACCTTGTCGCCGTGCACCACGTTGAACACGCCGTCCGGCAGGCCGGCCTGCTGCCACAGCTGCGCGATCCGCACGGAGACCGAGGGGTCGCGCTCGCTCGGCTTGAGCACGAACGTGTTGCCGCAGGCGATGGCGATCGGATGCATCCACATCGGCACCATCACCGGAAAGTTGAACGGCGTGATGCCGGCGACGACGCCCAGCGGCTGGCGGAAGCTGTACGAGTCGACACCGGCCGACACCTGGTCGGAATACTCGCCCTTGAGCAGCTGCGGGATTCCGCAGGCGAACTCGACAACCTCTAAGCCGCGCTGTACTTCGCCGCGAGCGTCGGAGAGCACCTTGCCGTGCTCGTCGGAGACGACCGCGGCGAGGTCGTCGATGTGCGCGTGCACCAGCTGCCGAAAGGCGAACAGGATCCCGCTCCGCTTGGACAGCGACGACTCGCGCCAGTCGTCGAATGCCGTGGCGGCCGAGGCCACGGCCGCATCGACGTCGGCGCTCTCGGCGAGCAGCACCTCGGCCTGCTGCTCGCCCGTCGCGGGATTCCACACCGGCGCGGTGCGGGTCGAGGCGCCGGTGGTGAGCGTCCCGCCGATCCAGTGCTGGATGGTGTTCACGTCATCCCCTCAGAGGTAATGCTGTTGCGCTTTCTTGTGCTGCTCGTACTCCTTGCGCGCCTGCTTGGTGCTGTCGAGGGTCGCCACCTCGGCCACCGGGACGTCCCACCAGGCCTCGCTGCTCGGCGCGTCGAGGAACGGGTCGACCTCGATGTGTACGACGGTCGTGCGATCGGATGCCTTCGCCTTGGTCAGCGCGGTACGGAACTCGTCGATGGTGCGGGCGCGCAGCACGTCCGCGCCGAGGCTCTCGGCGTTGGCGGCGAGGTCTGTCGGCAGGATGTCGCCGTCGAGGCGACCGTCGCCGCTGCGGTAGCGATACGCGGTGCCGAAGCGCTGCGAGCCGAGGGATTCGGACAGCCGTCCGATCGAGGCGAACCCGTGGTTCTGCACCAGGACGATGATGAGCTTGATCCGTTCCTGCACTGCGGTGACGAGTTCCTGCGCCATCATCAGGTAGGAGCCGTCGCCCACCAGGACGAACACGTCCCGGTCGGGTGCGGCCATCTTCGCGCCGAGCCCGCCGGCGATCTCGTAACCCATGCACGAGTATCCGTACTCGACGTGGTAGCCCTTCGGGTCGCGGGTGCGCCATAGCTTGTGCAGGTCGCCCGGCATCGATCCGGCCGCGCCGACCACAACGTCTTCTGGTCGGCTGATGTCGTTCACCGCGCCGAGAACCTCGGACTGGGCGGGCAGGGGCGTGTTGCCGAGGTGGTAGGCCGCCTCGACGACGGCGTCCCACTCCTCGGCTCGGCGGGCAGCGTCCTCGCGATAGGTCACGTGGGTCGTCCAGCCGTTCATCGCCGGGATGAGCGCTTGAAGGGCGGCTCGAGCGTCGGCGGTGACGGCGAGGCCGGCGTGCTTGTGCGCGTCGAACGAGGCGACGTTGACGTTGACGAACCGGGCGGCGCCGAACACCGTCCGCGACGCCGTGGTGAAGTCGCTGTACCTCGTGCCGATGCCGAGGACGACGTCCGCTTCGTGGGCCAGTGCGTTGGCCGCCGTCGTGCCGGTGGCGCCGATGGCGCCGACGGCGAGCGGGTGGTCGTAGGGCAAGGACCCTTTGCCGGCTTGGGTTTCCGCGACCGGGATGCCGGCCGCCTCGGCGAATTCGCGCAGGGCGTCGGTTGCTTCGGAGTAGATGACGCCACCGCCGGCGACGATCAGCGGCCGTTGTGCTGCTCTCAGCGCGGCGGCCGCGCGGGCCAGCGCCGCCGGCTCGGGAACGGCTCTTGCTACGTGCCACACTCGTGGCGCGAACAGCTCGTCCGGCCAGTCGAATGCTTCGGCCTGGACGTCCTGGGGCAGCGCCAGCGTGACGGCGCCGGTCTCGGCCGGATCGGTCAGTACGCGCATCGCCCTCAGCAGGGCTGAGGGCAGTTGCTCGGGACGCCAGATGCGGTCGAAGTAACGAGACACCGGGCGGAGGGCGTCGTTCACGCTGACGTCGCCGGCCCGGGGGTCTTCGAGCTGCTGCAGTACCGGCTCGGCCACCCGGGTCGCGAACACGTCGCCCGGTAGGAGAAGTACAGGCAGCCTGTTGATCGTGGCAAGTGCCGCGCCGGTGACCATGTTGGTGGCGCCCGGTCCGATGGACGAGGTACACGCCAGCATCGACAGCCGATTGCGCATGCGCGCGAATGCGGATGCCGCGTGCACCATGCCCTGCTCGTTGCGAGCCTGGTGGTAGGGGAGCGCGCCCGGGTCGGCGCTCAGCTCGGCCTCCAGCAGGGCCTGTCCGATTCCCGCGACGTTGCCGTGCCCGAAGATGCCGAAGCAACCCTCGAAGAGCTTGTGCTCCACCCCGTCGCGCTCGCTGCGCTGGGCCGCGAGGAAGCGCACGATCGCCTGCCCGACGGTGAGCCTCATGACGCCTCCGTCTCGGATTGGGCAACCCTCGGCCGCGCCACGCGGCCAGAAGTTGCCCGATCGGTGAATGGCAGCCTCGGGTCGACGGGTTGGTCGGCCCAGGTGTCGCGGATCCAGGTGTGCGCCGGGTCGTCGCAGATCAGCCACGCGCGCTCGCCCGGGCCGGCCATGACGTTCAGGTAGTACAGGTCGTAGCCGGGCACCGCCATCGACGGTCCGTGCCAGCCGTGCGGGATGATCACGGCGTCGCCGCTGCGCACCTCGGCCAGCACGTCGATCCCCGGCCCGTACACCCGCTGGTAGGCCATGCCGTCGCGGGCGACCTCGAAGTAGTAGATCTCCTCGAGGGGCGTTTCGATCCCGGGACGGTCCTCGTCGTGCTTGTGCGGCGGGTAGGACGACCAATTGCCCGACGGGGTAAGGACTTCGCAGGCGATCAGCCGGTCGGCGTCGAGCACGTCCGGCGTCGCGAAGTTGTTCACCTGCCGGCTGCAAGCGCCGGCGCCACGTAGTTCGACGGGCACTTCCTTCGCGGCGATGTATCGGAATGGCAGCTGTCGCCGGGCCCGCGCCGTGGCGAGCGCGAACCGTCCGCCCCGGGAGGACGTGATCGTCAGCTCCGTACTGCGGGGTACGTAGGCCAGATCGCTCACGCCGTCGAAGACGCTGGGTCGTCCGTTCAACGACGCGCCGTCGTCGCCGGCCTCGACGGTGCAGCCGCCGGCGAGGGGCAGCACGACCGTCTCGTCCTCGCCGGTGTTCTGGCGATGCGTGCCGCCGGGCGGCAGTGACACGATGCGCAACCCCGAATAGCCCCAGCCGGCCGACTCGGGGGTGATCTGCTCGACCGCCGTCAGGTGCTGACTCATGTCGGGTTCCCGGCGCGGACGAGCGACACGGCGGCGTCCACGGCGGCGGCTACGTCCCCGTCCGGCGGATATAGCAGCGCGCGGCCGACGACGAGGCCGCGCACGCCGGGCAACTCGAGCGCCTGTTTCCACTGCGCGTACGTCTGCTCGGGATCGCCGGACGGGTCGCCGCCGAGCAACAACGCCGGCAGCGTCGTCCCGGACATCACGAGCTCCATGTCGTCGACGACCGGCAACTTGAGCCAGGTGTACGCGCTGGTCGCGCCCAGCCCGCTCACCACGGCGACCGACCGGCGCACCGCGGCGGCCGTCAGGTCGTTGACGACTCGGTCGTCGACTCGGTGCGCGATGAACGGTTCGACCATCGCCATCAGGCCCCGGCCGGCCAGCTCGGTGATGGCGTGTCCGCACGACTCGAGCGTCGCGACCGATCCGGGATCGCTCAGGTCGATGCGCGCGAGCATCTTGCCGCCGTCGAATCCCATCGCGGCGATGGTCGCGGCGTCGTATCCGGTGAAGCGGTCGTCGAGCTCGAAGGCCGCGCCCTGCAACCCGCCGCGGTTCATCGAGCCGATGACGATCTTGCCGTCGAGCACCCCGAGCAGGAGTAGGTCCTCGATGATGTCGGGTGTGCCGAGCACGCCGTCGACGCCCGGTCGTTGCAGGGTGATCACCAGCCGGCGTAGCAGGTCGTAGCGGTCGGCCATCGCGTCGGCGATGTCGCGCACGCCCAGGGCGCCGCGCGCCGGATGGTCGGCGGCGACGATCATCAGCCGGCCGTCCCGGCGAAGTAGGGCGCGCCGATCGCGGGACGCGGCCGCCTCGGCGACGGCGCCCGGGTGGTGGGCGCGCAGTTCGCGCAGCCGCTCGAAGTCAGGCACCTTCACTCGCCTCCTCCCGCTTTTGGCCGCCAGGGGTCAAATAGCCCCCCGGACGGCCAAAACCGGAGTCGGTGAGCAGGGCCTCGACCTCGGCCGGCGTGGGCATCGCGGTCGAGCACTCCAGCCGGGACGCGACGATCGCCCCGGCCGCGTTCGCGTAGCGCAGCGTCCGTTCGAGCGGCCAGCCCGCGAGCAGCCCGTGGCACAGTGCGCCGCCGAAGCCGTCGCCCGCGCCGAGCCCGTTCACCACGTCGACCGGGGTCGGCGGCACCTCGACCACCTCGTCACGGGTGCGCCCGAGCACACCTTTCGGCCCCTGCTTGACCACGGCGAGTTCGACGCCGGCATCCAGCAGCGCCTCGGCTGCCCGCATCGGCTCGCGCTCGCCGACGGCCGTCTCGTACTCGTCGAGGTTGCCGACGCCGACGGTGACGTGGGGGAGCGCCCGCTGCACCTGCGTCCGCGCTGCCTCCCGGGACTCCCAGAACATCGGCCGGTAGTCGAGGTCGAGGACGGTGATCGGACGCCGGCCCCGGGCCGCCCAGGCCGTGTGGTGCGCCGCCCGGCTCGGCTCCTGCGACAGCCCGGTGACGGTCGCCCAGAAGACGCCGGCGCCGCGGATGGCGTCCAGGTCGAGCTCGTCAGAGTTGATCACGAGGTCGGGCGCCTTGGGAAACCGGTAGAAGTAAAGGGGAAAGTCGTCCGGCGGAAAGATCTCGCAGAACGTGACCGGCGTCGGCAGCTCGGCGACGGCGCTGACGTAGCGGTCGTCGACGCCGAGGCGACGCACCTCGCGACGCACGAAGCGGCCGAAGGGGTCGTCGCCGGTCCGGGTGATCACCGCGGTGCGGCGCCCGTGCCGGGCCGCGGCGACGGCGACGTTCGTGGCGCTGCCGCCCAGGAACTTGCCGAACGTCGTCACGTCCTCCAGCCCGACGCCGACCTGCAGCGGATAGAGGTCGACGCCCACCCGTCCCATCGTGATCACGTCGAAGTCGGTCACACCGCCCGTCCCTCCCCGATCGTGCAACTTCCTGCGGCCTGAGACCGCAGAAAGTTGCACGATCGGTAGGAGGTCATAGACGGACCTCGGCGAGTTGCACCGGACGATGCTCGGCCCGGGACACCTCGCAGGCCTCGGCGATCAGGAACGCCTCCAACGCGTCAGCCACCGTGCACGTCGGCTCGGCCCGCCCGGCGACGATGTCGGTGAAGGCGGTCAGCTCGGCGACGTAGGCGGGGTGGAAGCGTTGCCGAAACGCCGGCCACGGCGTCCCGTCCGGGAAGGTCACGCCGGGTTCGGCGGAGCGCAGCGGCAGGTGCTCGTCCAGCCCGACCGAGATGCTCTGCGCCGAGCCCAGCACCTCGAGCCGCACGTCGTACCCGGCCGCGTTGTAGCGGGTGGCCGCCACGTGGGCGAAGCTGCCATCGGTCAGGGTGAGCAGCGCGGCGGCGGTATCGACGTCGCCGGCGTCCCGGAAGAAGGACGCGCCGCGGTTGGCGCCGAGCGCGTAGACCTCGACCACCTCGTTGCCGGTGACCCACCGGATCGCGTCGAAGTCGTGGACGCTGCAGTCGCGGAACAGCCCGCCGGACGAGGCGATGTACTCGGGCGACGGGGGCGCCGGGTCGAGGGTTCCGGCGCGCAGCGTGTGCACCCAGCCCAGCTCGCCGGCGGCGACCGCGACCCGGGCGGCAGCGAAGCCCGCGTCGAACCGCCGCTGGAAGCCGACCTGCACCGGTACCGCCGACGTCCGCACCTTCTCCAGCACGACTCGTGTGCCCGCGGCGTCGGGAGCGACGGGCTTCTCGCAGAACACCGGGATGCCGGCGTCGACCGCTGCGAGAATCAGGGACGCGTGGGCGTCGGTGGCGGCCGCGATCACCAGACCGTCGATACCAGCAGTGAAGAGGTCGTTCGGCGTCGCAACGTGCTCGGCGCGCAATTCGGCCGCTACCTCAGCCGCCCGGGACGGCACGGCGTCCGCGACCACCAGGCTGTCGACCTCGTCGAGCTCGGTGAGTGTCCGCGCGTGGTACGCGCCGATCCGGCCGACTCCGGCCACCCCGATTCGCATCGTCGAACGCCTCTCGCTGTCGTGACCCCCTAGCACTCTCGCGTTCAGGAAACGCCCCTGTCAAGAGTTTGTTCTGACATATTTACATCCTGGTGACAAGCGTTCAGTATGTATGGCGACGAGCGGAGGAGAGCCATGCCAGTGCCGACGATGCGCATCGATCGGTCGAGCCCGATCCCGCTGTACTTCCAGGTGACGGCTCAGCTCGAGGCCGCTATCGATTCCGGCGACCTCTCGCCCGGTGATCGGCTGCCGAACGAGATCGATCTGGCCGGGTCGCTCGGCCTGTCCCGTCCAACTATGCGTCGGGCGCTCGAAGAGCTGGTCGACAAAGGGCTTCTGGTCCGCAAGCGCGGGTACGGGACGGAGGTCGCCAACACGCGGGTGCATCGGCGGGTCGAGCTGACGAGCCTCTACGACGACCTGGACGCCGCTGGGCAGAGCCCCACGACCGAGGTGCTCGAGCTCGACGCCGCGCGGGTGAACGCGGCGGCCGCGGCGGCGATTGGCGCGGACGGCGCGACCCCGCTCGTCTACGTGGAACGGCTACGCCTGGCCGACGGACGCCCGCTCGCCGTCATGCACAACTGGTTGCCGCCGACATACGCGGACGTGTCGAAGGATCAGCTCGTCGAGGACGGGCTGTACCGGATCCTGCGGTCACGGGGCGTGCAGCCGCAGGTCGCCAAGCAGCGGATCACCGCCCGGTCGGCCAGCCAGCGCGAGGCGCGGCTGCTCAAGATCCGCCGGGGTCAGCCGCTGATCGCGATGCAGCGCACCGCATACGACGCCGATGGGCAGGCCATCGAGTTCGGCGACCACGTCTATCGCGCCGACGGCTACGCCATCGAAGTAACGGTTTTTGACAGATAGATCCGCCGGATGCGACGCACGATCTTCCTGCGCCGGCGGCCCCACCGGGCGGGATGTGCAGGAAGATCACGTCGATGGTGCGATCTTCCTGCGCGGACTGCCGCATGCGGCGCCATGCGCAGGAAGATCCAACTCGACGACTGATCTTCCTGCGGTGGGGGCGGCGGTCGGGGTGGTCGCGGCGGTCGGGGTGGTCCGGGCGTTAATTCACTTGGCGCTGCTGGCCTTTCCAGTAGGGCTCGCGCAGCTTGAACTTCTGCAACTTGCCGGTGGCGGTGCGGGCCAGTGTCTGGACGAACTCGACCCGCTTAGGGCACTTGTAGCCAGCCAGGGAGGCCCGGCAGTGGGCGATGATCTCCTCCGACGTGACCGCCGACCCGTCGGTGAGGATCAGCGCGGTCACCAGCTCACCCCACTTCTCGTCCGGGATGCCGATGACGGCCACCTCGCGGACCGCTGGATGCGAGGTGATCACGTCCTCGACCTCGATCGAGGACACGTTCTCGCCGCCGGAGATGATCACGTCCTTCTTGCGGTCGGAGATCGTCAGGTAGCCCTCGTCGTCGAGGTATCCGCCGTCGCCGGTGTGGAACCATCCGCCGGCCAGCGCTTCGGCGGTGGCCTCGGGCTGGTTCCAGTAGCCGTCCAGGTTGTGGTTGGACTGCGCGAGCACCTCGCCGTCGACGTCCAGCTCGATCCGCACACCGAGCGCCGGGGCACCGGCCCGGCCGAGGCGCCGCGCCCGCTCGTGGGTCGACAGGGCGTCCCACTCGGCGCGCTGGCGGTTGATCGTGAGCAGCGGCGCGGTCTCGGTGAGGCCGTAGAGCTGGACGAACTCCCAGCCCAACTCCTCGAGCACCCGCTCGATCGTGCGCGTCGGCGGCGGCGCACCGGCGACGATGATGCGCACTCGGTCGCGTCCGGGAATCGGGCCGTCCCACGAGGCGGCTGCGTCGAGCGCGGCGCTCACCACGGCCGGTGCCGCGCACATCATCGTCACTCCGTGCCGTTCGACGCGGCGCAGGATCTCGGGGCCGTCGACCTGGCGCAGCACCACATGCGTGCCGCCGACGCCGGTAACGCCGTAGGGCATGCCCCAGCCGTTGCAGTGGAACATCGGCAACGTGTGCAGCAGGACGTCGCGGTCGCTGATCGTCGTGTGCAGGCCGAACACCGTGGCGTTCAGCCACAGATTGCGATGGGTCAGCTGGACGCCCTTGGGCCGGGCGGTCGTGCCGGACGTGTAGTTGATCGTGGCCGTGGCGCCCTCGTCCGGCGACGCCCACGGCCGGGGTGCGACGCCCTCGGCGAACAGCGCGGAATCCTCGCCCAGCACGAACTTGTGCGGTACGTCCAACCCGTCGAGCACGTCCTTCATCGACGGGTCGGCGTAGACGACGGATGCGCCGCTGTGCGCCACGATGTACTCGATCTCGGCCGGCGCCAGCCGGAAGTTGATGGGCACCAGGACGCGTCCCCACCCGGAGACGCCGAAGAACGAGGTGAACAGCCGGGCCGAGTTCTGCGAGATCACCGCGACCCGGCCGCCGACCGGCACGTCCAATGCGTCGAGCCGGGCCGCCTGGGCGCGGGCCAGGGCCGCCAGCGAGCGATAGGTCAGCTCGCCGAGGCTCGGAGCCGGCTGGTCGGGTTCATCGACGATGGCGACCCGATCCGGGTAGACCAACTCGGCCCGGTCGAGAAAGTCACGAACCGTCAACGGGAAGAACACGGTGCACCTCCGAAAGCCACCTAACGATTACACGCCCGGGACTCCGACGCTGCCACACCCAGACGGGCGAGCCCCTTCACACCGCCCTTGATCGGGGCGAGACTGCCCGAATGGGCTACCAGAACGTCCGAATCGAGCGGAGCGGCGACTTCGCCACCGTGACCATGGACAACCCGGCGAAACGCAATGCGTTGTCCCGGGCCCACATGCGTGAGCTCATCGACGCGTTCACCGAGGTCGGCGACAGCGACGCACTCGGCGTGGTGCTTGCCGCCACCGGACCGGTGTTCAGCGCCGGGCACGACTTCGCCGACGTCGCCGACCACGACCACGCCGACGTGCGCGAGCTGCTCGTCACGTGCACCCGACTGATGACGCTGCTGCAGGAGATTCCGCAACCGGTGGTCGCGCGGGTGCATGCGCTGGCCACCGCCGCGGGTTGCCAGCTCGTGGCCAGCGCCGACCTGGCCGTGGCCGCTGAGTCTGCGCAGTTCGCCCTGCCCGGCGGCAAGGGCGGCTGGTTCTGTCACACACCGTCGGTGGCCGTGGCCCGCAACGTCGGGCGCAAGCGGGCGATGGAGATGGCGCTGTCCGGCGACCCGATCGACGCGCACACGGCCGCCGACTGGGGACTGGTCAATCGGGTCGTGCCCGACCGCCAGCTCGACGAGGCGGTGCAGGACCTCCTCGAGCGGGTCACCCGGGGCAGCGCGCAGAGCAAGGGACTCGGCAAGCAGGCGTTCTACGCCCAGGTCGACCTCGATCAACCGAAGGCGTACGCGTATGCCGTCGAGGTCATGGCCGCGGCGAGTCAACTGCCTGATGCCGCCGAGGGGATGCACGCGTTCATGGAGAAGCGCAAGCCGCGCTGGCAGTAGGCCTCTCCGTTCGGCGATAGCCGAGCGGCGTGTCGTGTGTCACAGTGACCGCGTGGCCCGCGACATGTCCGAGGCGCTGGCTCAGGTAGATGCGCTGCGCCGGCTCATCGACGAGCATCACGACGTCGTGGCGCTGCTGGACTCGGCCGCCGTGCTGCACGAGGCGGCTCATCGCATCCGTGACCGCGCCGGCATGGACGTTGGCTACGCGGCCCAGATCGAGAGCAGCGATCTGCTCGTCATTCGGGGCTGGTCGGGGGCGTGCAGTCCGGCGCTGCGCAACCTCGAGGTGCGCCGCGGATTGGGCCTGGGTGGCAAGTCATACGCGCTCGCGCGACCGGTGTGGGTGCCCGACTACTGCACCTCGCCGCAGATCACGCACGACTTCGACGAGGTGGTCCGGGCCGAGGGCATCGGGGCCATGGTGGCCGTGCCGCTCGTCCACGACGGCCGGTTGCTGGGCGTCGTGTACGGGGCCCGGCGAGAAGCGGTCCAGCTCGGCGATATCGCTTTGCACAGGGTCGAGGACATCGCCGAGCCGGCGGGCACCGCGCTACACCTGGCTCAGCGAGCCGAGGGCCAGACCGAGGCGGCCCTGTTCGCCGAGCGGCAACGCATCGCGATCGCGCTGCACGACTCGGTGGGCGCCATGTTGTTCAGCATCGGCGCCGAGGTGCGCGATCTGCAGAGCACGGCCTGCGCGCACCCCGAGCTGCTGGCCAAGCTGCGTGGCGTCGAGGCGCGGGTCGCCGATACCGCGGCGGCGTTCCGGGAATCGCTGGCTGTGCTGGACATGGTGACGCCGAACCAGGCGCTGACCGCCACCTTGCGCGGGGACTGCGAGGCGTTCGGACGGCGGACGGGTGTCACCGCCCGCTGCGTCGCGCTGACCGACGTGCCGGCGCTGGACGACGCCCACTGCGCCGCCGTGGTGGCCGTCGTGCGGGAGGCGCTCGTCAACGTCGAGAAGCACGCGGAGGCGACGTCTGTCGTCGTGAGCGTCGCGGCCACCGACGGGGGCGTCGCCGTGGCGATTGCCGACGACGGCCTGGGCTGGACGGCGGCCGGAGAGCGAGCCACCGGACCCGTCAACCACTCGACGGGCATCGGGCTGCAGGCGTCCTACAACCGGCTCGCCCGACTGGGCGGTGTGCTGTCGGTCGTCGGCAATGAGGACGGCGGGCTGACCGTCCGGACCTGGGTGCCGGCCGCGTGAGCCCCGTCCGGGTACTGGTGGTCGATGACCACCCCGTCGTCACGCACGGCGTCTCGCTGCTCCTGCGTGCTGACCCCGACATCGAACTGGTGGGCTCGGCGCGCACCGGGCGGGAGGCGTTGGACACGGCCGCCGGTCTCGAGCCCGACGTGGTCCTGCTCGACCTGCGGCTGCCCGACATGCTGGCCACCGAAGTCACCCGACGGTTGAAGTCCGTGGTGCCGGGTGCGCGCATCCTGCTGTTCACCGCCTACGCCGACCACGCCGCGCTGCCCGACGCTCTGGCCGCCGGCGTCGCCGGGTGCGTGCTCAAGGACGTGTCGACGACCGATCTGGCGGCCGCGATCCATCAGGCGCACGACGGCCTGACCGTCATGGATCCGCGCCTCGGCGGGGGCACCGCGGGCTCACTGCGCGATGCGTTGTTCCGGGCCGGGCTCACCCGCCGCGAGTACGAGGTGCTGCGTCTGGTCGCCGTCGGGCACACCAATCCCGAAATCGCCGAGGAGCTGGGCCTCACCCGCAATACGGTCAAGACCTACCTGCAGAGCGCGATGTCCAAGCTCGGCGCGCGCAATCGGGTCGAGGCGATCGCGAAAGCGAGCGAAGCCCGTCTGCTCTGACTCTCGGCCTGACGCGGGCGGCATTCAGGCGGTATGGTGCGCGCGCCCGAAGTGACAGAGGTCACATCGATCTCCACTTGGGGGTGGTGCGGACCCGGAGAAGTCACCACGCTTTCGCCACGGCCGGCCTGAAGCGGGCCGCGTCGTTGTCGGGGAAGGGAGTGACGATGTCGATGGCCGAACCCGCGCTGCTCGACGTCGCCGACCTGGCCGTGCGGTACGGACGCGCCGTCGAGGCGCTACGGGGCGTCTCGCTGCAGGTACCGGACGGCGGGATCGTCGCCGTGCTCGGCAACAACGGGGCCGGCAAGAGCACGTTGCTGCGTACCGTCTCGGGCACCTGCCGGCTGCACCGCGCGGTAGTCGAGCGCGGCACGATCACCTGGCAGGGCAAGCACATCACTCGCTGGTCGCCGGGCCACGTCGTCACGGCCGGCGTCGTCCAGGTTCCCGAGGGGCGGCGCATCTTCGGCCGTCTCACCGTCGAGGAGAACCTGCGCGCCGGCGGCATCCGGCAGCGCGACCGCCGAGCCCGGGCCGCCGCCCGCGAGCGCGTCTACGAGCTGTTCCCGCTGCTCGCTGATCGCCGCCGGCAACGGGGCGGGCTGCTGTCCGGCGGTGAGCAGCAGATGCTGGCGATCGGTCGCGCGCTGATGGCGGCGCCTAAATTGCTGCTGCTGGACGAGCCGTCGCTCGGGCTGGCCCCCAAGATCGTCGGCCAGATCGCCGACGTCATCCTCGAGATCAACCGTCAGGGGACGGCGGTACTGCTGGTCGAGCAGAACGCCGAGATGGCCTTCGAGGTGGCCAGTTACGCGTACGTGCTCGAGCTCGGGCGGGTCAAGCTGTCCGGCGCCGTCGAGCAGATGCGCGGCTCGGACGAGGTGCAGCGGCTCTACCTCGGCGGCGGGGCCCCCGTGCGGGCGTCCACGTCGGGCCACACTCTGGGTCGGTGGACATGACGGCCCCACCGGCGCTGGTCGTCGACGAGCTGACGGTGCGCTTCGCCGGCCTCACCGCCCTGGACGCCGTCTCGTTCACCGTCGAGCCCGGCACCATCCACGCGCTGATCGGACCGAACGGCGCCGGTAAGTCCACCTGCTTCAACGTGCTCACCGGCGTGTATCGCGCCACCAGCGGCCGCGTGCACCTCGGCGAGACCTCGCTCATCGGGCGCCGTCCACACCAGGTCACCGCGCTGGGTGTCGGACGAACCTTTCAGAACATCGCGCTGTCGCCGCGGCAGCCGGTCGCCGAGAACCTCATGCTGGCTCGGCATCAGCTCACCCGCGCCGGGTTCGTGAGTGCCGGCCTGCGCCTGCCTCACGTCGCGCGGGAAGCGAGACGGCACCGCGCCCGCGTCACCGAGATCGCTCGCTTCGTCGGCATCGAGGACGTCCTCGACCTACCCGCGGGGTTGCTGCCCTACGGCGAGCAGAAGCGGGTCGAGCTGGCTCGCGCACTGTGTCTCGAGCCGCGGCTGCTGATGCTGGACGAGCCGGTGGCCGGCCTCAACGCCGAGGAGACGCGGACCATGGCGCAGGCGATCCTCGACGTGCGCAGCGAGCTCGGCCTCTCGGTGCTCATCGTCGAGCACGACATGGGCCTGGTCATGGGCATCGCCGATCGGGTGACGGTGCTGGACTTCGGCCGCCGCATCGCCGACGGTCCGCCGGCCCAGGTCCAGCGCGACCCGGCCGTCATCCGCGCCTATCTCGGCACCGGACGCGACGACCGTGCCGAGATCGCGCTGTTGCGGGAGGGGCCGCCATGACGTACTTCGGCGAACTGGTCATCAACGGGATCTCGCTCGGCTGCATCTACACGCTGATCGCGCTGGGCTTCGTCGTGATCTTCAAGGCGACCGAGGTCGTCAACTTCGCCCAGGGCTCGATGCTGCTGCTCGGCGCGTACTTCGTCGCCCGCACGCACTCCCGCGTCGGGTTCGTGCCGGCCGTGCTGATCGGCATCGCGATCGCTGCCGTGGGTGCGCTCGTGATCCAGCAGGTGCTCAGTCGGGCCAAGTTCGCCGACCCGATCACGCTGTCGATCATCACCATCGGGGTCGACATCCTGCTCTCGACCGAGCTGACCCGGCGCATCGGCCAGCAGGTGTTGTCGTTCGACGACCCCTGGGGCAATCGCACCGCCGACCTCGGTCCGTTCACCGTGCCGCAGGCCCGGATCGCCGCGATGGTGGTCGCCGCCGTGCTGATCGGGGCGTTCTTCGCCGCGTACAAGTACTCCAGCTGGGGCGTGGCGACGCGGGCGACGGCGGAGGACTTCGAGGCGGCGGCGTTGATGGGTATCCGCCGCAACCGGGTGTCGATGGGGGCCTGGCTGATCGCCGGCGCGCTGGCCACGGTGGCCGGCGTGTTCCTCGGGACGTCGCCGAGTCCCGGGCTCAACAACACGTCCAACCTCACGGCCTTGAACGCGTTCCCGGCGGCGGTCGTCGGCGGGCTGGACTCGACCGGTGGGGCCGTTGCCGGCGGACTGCTCATCGGGGTCGTCCAGTCGCTCACCGCCGGCTACAACAACGACCTGTCGTTCCTCGGCTCACCGCTCGGGGACGTCTCGGCCTACGTCGTGATGCTCGCGGTGCTGCTGTGGCGCCCGAGCGGGCTGTTCGGCACGCGGGAGGTGGCCCGTGTTTGACGTGCTGCGCCGCCGCCTCGGCCTGGTCGTCGGGGTCGTCATCGTCGTGGTGCTGGCCGTCCTGCCCCTGTACGTCGGGGCGTTCTGGCTGCAGGTCGGCCTGTTCGCCTTCGCCGCCGCCATCGGCGCCATCGGCCTGAACCTGCTCACGGGCAGCACTGGCCAGCTGTCCCTCGCCCACGCGTTCTTCCTCGCCGTGGGCGCCTACGGGTATTCCTACTTCTCCGGGACGAGCACCAACATCGGCGGCGGCATCATCGTCCACGGCGCCGGCCTGCCGCCGTTCCTCGCCCTCGTGCTCGCCGTCCTGCTGGCCGGTGCGGCGGGGCTGCTGTTCAGCCCGATCGCGAGCCGGCTGCGGGGCATCTACCTCGGTGTCGCCTCGCTCGCGCTCGTGTTCATCTGCCAGCACCTGTTGTTGAACGCGAAGAGCGTGACCGGCGGGTTCTACGGGCGAAACGCCCCGCCGTTCTCGCTGTTCGGGTTCTCCTTCACCGACGCCAACCCCCCGCTCACCGTCCTCAACGTGGAGTTCGGTCAGCGTGAGCGGCTGTGGTACCTCGGCCTGGCGCTGCTCGTGCTCGCCTACCTGTTCGCGCGCAACGTGCTGCGCAGCCGCCCCGGACGGGCGCTGCAGACGATCCGCGACAGCGAGGTCGCCGCCGCGGTCATGGGCGTCAACGTCCGCCGGTACAAGGCGGGGGCGTTCGTGCTGTCGTCGATGTACGCCGGCCTGGCGGGCGTGCTGATCGCGCTGGCCTTCCAGCGCCCGGTGCCCGACTACTTCGACCTGCGGTTGTCGATCACGTACCTCGCGATGATCGTGATCGGCGGGCTGGGTTCGGTCGGCGGGGCCGTGGCCGGGGCGGCGTTCGTCACCGCGTTGCCGCTCGTCCTCACCCACTACTCGAACAGCTTGACGTTCCTCGCCCAGCCGGGGCAGAACGGCATCGGACCGGCCGAGTTCTCCAACTACGTCTACGGCGCGGCGATCATCGTCGTGTTGCTCGTGGCGCCGGGCGGGCTGGCCGGCCTGGCCGGTCGGGTCCGCGGCTCGACCGGACGCAGGCGTCGGGCCGAGCCGGTCGACGTCGTCCATCCCGAAGCACGGGACACAGATACAGCGCGGCTGCCGTCCGGCAGCGCCCTGACCTAAGGAGGCAAGACGGGTATGACATCTCGTTGGCGGTTGGGCGTGGCCGGCTGTATAGCGCTGGCCCTGCTCGCATCGGCTTGCAGCACCAAGGCCAAGAAGTCCGGCACTGATACCGGCGGTGGAGGCGGCAGCGTCAAGACCGGTCCCGGCGTCACCGCCTCCACGATCAACCTCGGCGTTCTCACCGACCTGTCGGGGGTGTTCGCCGTCCTCGGCAAGAGCATCACCCAGGGCGCGCAGATCTACTTCGACGACCTGAACAAGTCCGGCGGCATCTGCGGGCGTTCGGTGAAGCTCAACATCAAGGACGACGGTTACGACGTGCAGAAGGCAGTCGGGCTGTACGCCGACATGTCCTCGAGCGTGCTCGGCATGGAACAGCTTCTGGGTTCGCCGATCAACGCGGCATTGAAGCAGAACGTCGAGTCGGACAAGATGTTCACCATTCCCGTGTCGTGGGCATCGACCATCCTCGACAACCCGAACAACATGATCGTCGGGGCGACGTACGATCTCGAGACCATCAACGGCATCTCCTGGCTGATGAAGAACAAGGGACTCAAGTCCGGCGACACGATCGGGCACATCTACATCCAGGGCGAGTACGGCGAGAACGGCTACCTCGGCAGCCAGTACGCGGCCAAGCAGGCCGGTCTCAAGCTGGTGGGCTCCCAGATCACGGCGACCGCCACTGACCTGTCCAGCCAGGTGGCGTCGCTCAAGAGCAAGGGCGTGAAGGCGATCGTCCTCACGACGACACCGACGCAGACCGCCTCGGTCGCCGCCGTCGATGCTGCGTCCGGCCTGAACGTGCCGCTCCTCGGCAACAGCCCGGTGTTCGTGCCGCAACTGCTCAAGACGGCGGCCGGCCCCGCGCTCGAGAAGTTCCTCTACGTGACGGCATCGTGGCAGCCGTACTCGGGCGACAGCGCCGCCGCGACCAAGGTGCGCGACGCGTACAAGGCTCGCTATCCCAAGGAGGTGCCCAACGGCGGCGTCGACTGGGGCTACGGCGGCGCGCTCGCGTACGCCACCGTGCTGAAGAAGGCCTGCGACAACAAGGACCTGACCCGCGACGGCGTACAGGCCGCCTTCCGGCAGACGACGAGCGTCGACACCGACGGGATGTTGCCTGCGCTGGACTACAGCCACCCTGGCGATCCGGCGACCCGCGAGGTCAACATCGCCCAGGCCGATGCCGCAACCGAAGGCGGCCTGAAGGTCGTGGCCCCGTTCAGCGCGAGCGACCTGGCGACGAGCTACGTCGCCCCGATGCACGGCAAGGGCTGACTTACCCGCCGGACTCGGATTCCCGGACCACCCGCTCGCAAGCTCGGGGTGGATCCGGGAATCCGAACGCAACTTCGTCGCGTCCGCTGTCATCGAACCTCCTTGCCGCCCACAGAACGGGCGGGTCGTCGGCTCGAGCGCCCCTTCGGTGCGCGCCTTGCTCGCTCCGCAAGCGTCGCTCGCGGGGCGGCCGGCAGGCTCTTCGCGCGAGCGCTCATCGCGCTCATCGTTGCGTTAGACGTGGTGGACGGCCGCTACGTAGGGCGAGCGCTCATCGCACTCGTGGTTGCGTTACCTGTGGTCGATGGCCGCTACGCGGCGCGAGGGCTCATTGCTCTGTTTGGTCGCGGGCGGCGATCGCTTCGTCGAGCCGGGCCGTCGCGCCGTCCAGCCAGCGTTGGCAGGTGTCGGCCAGCTCCTCGCCCCGCTGCCACAGGGCGAGTGACTCCTCGAGCGACTGCCCGCCGGTCTCGAGCTTGCGCACGATCTCGGCCAGCTCGGCCCGGGCCGCCTCGTATCCGATCTCAGTCATCGGGAGGAAGCCTAACCGGACTCGCGGCCCCGCCGGTCTCGTTGAGTGGTGCGTTTCAGGTCGAGTGGTGCGTTGTACCGCACCACTCGAGGGATAACGCACCACTCAACGCCCGGGTGGCGGGCCCGCGCAGACGCGAATCGGGCCGGATGACAATAGCCTCATGACTCGGTGGGCGACGTTCGACTGTTTCGGCACCCTGATCGATTGGCGGCACGGCATCGCGTCCGGCGCCGAGCTGCTCTGGCCCGGTCGCGGCCAGGACGTCCTCGACGCCTACAACCGCCACGAGTCCGAGGTGCAGTCCGAGCAGCCGGGACGGCGCTACCGCGAGGTGCTCGCCGAGACGCTGCGCCGGGCCGCGGCCGAGCTCGATCTCGAGCTGCTGGACGACGACGCCACGGTGCTGGGCGCCACCATCCCGTACTGGCCGGTGTTCCCCGACACCCGACCGGCCCTGGCCGAGCTGCGCGCGGCTGGGTGGCACCTCGCCGTGCTGACGAACTGCGACCGCGACATCATCGCCCAGACGCAACGGCGGCTGAACGTGCCGATCGACGTCGTCATCACCGCGGAGGACGTCGGCTCCTACAAGCCGGCCCACAACCACTTCGACCGTTTCCGGGACGCCTTCGGGGCGGCGAGTGACCGGTGGGTACACGTGGCGCAGAGCTACTTCCACGACATCGTCCCGGCCGGCGAGTTGGGCCTGCCGAGCGTGTGGATCAATCGCACCGGGCAGACCGCGGACGGCGTGACCGCCAATGCCGTCCTGCCCGACCTGACCGGGCTCGCCGTCACCCTCGAGAGTCTCTAGAGGCCTCGAACTCGCCGCGGGCGACGCGGATGCGCAGCGGGCCGGTCGCGTCGTCCGGATCGAGCACCACCACCCCGTCCGCGCGCTGCACCACGGCATAGCCCCGGTCCAGGGTCGACTGGGGCGACAGCGACCGGATGCGCGCCCGCACGTGCCCGAGGTCGGCCGCGGCCGCCTCGACGACAGTCCGGGCGCGGCGGCGTCCCCGTTCCCGAAGCGCGTCGACGTCACGCGCCTCACCGGCGAGCCGCGAGCGGACCGCCTCGCGCATCCGCTCGGGCAGGCCGGCCATCAGGGCGGAGTCGCCGCGCAGCCGCTGGTGGATGCTCTGTCTCGCCCGCTCCCGCAGGTCGGCCAGGCGGGAGCGCTCGTCGGCGACGTCTGGCACGATGCGCCGGGCGGCGTCGGTGGGCGTGGACGCGGCCAGGTCGGCCACCAGGTCGAGCAGCGGCGAATCGGTCTCGTGGCCGATGGCGCTCACCAGTGGCGTCCGCGCGGCGGCGACCGCCCGGATGAGTGTCTCGTTCGAGAACGGCAGCAGATCCTCGATACTGCCGCCGCCGCGGGCGATGACGATCACGTCGACGGCGTTGTCGGCGTCGAGACGTTCGACGGCGGCCACCACCTCGTTGACCGCCGACGGGCCTTGCGTGGCCACGTTCTCGACCTGGAACGTCACCCCGGCGAACCGGCGGCGGGCGTTCTCGACAATGTCCCGCTCGGCGGCGCTGGCCCGCCCGGTGATCAGCCCGATTCGCCGGGGCAGGAACGGCAGCGGCCGTTTGCGATCAGCCGCGAACAGGCCCTCGGCGGCGAGCAGTCGTTTGAGCTGTTCGAGCCGGGCGAGCAGCTCGCCGAGGCCGACCCGGCGGATGTCGGTGGCCCGCAGGCTGAGCGTCCCGCGTTCCAGATAGAAGTCGGGACGGGCGCGCAGCACGACCCGCGAGCCCTCGCCGATGTCCTCGGCCAGGACGGCGCGCGCGCAGGTCACGTTGAGGGAGATGTTGGCGTCGGTGTCGCGCAACACCAGGAACTGCGTTGCCATACCCGGCCGTCTGGTGAGCTGCGCGATCTGGCCTTCGATCCAGACCTCGCCCAGCCGGTTGATCCATTCCGCGATCTTCTGGGCCACGACGCGCACCGGCACCGGCTGCTCGGGCGAGGTGTCGAGGCGGGGCACTACTGGTCTACTGGTCGTCCGTGCGATCGAACGCTGACGGCTTGGTCTGCCGGGGTGCGCGAACTGGCTTGGCCGTCGAGCCCGTGGTCTTCGCCGCGGCCGTCGTCTTCTTCGCCGGGGCCTTGCGGGCCCGCGGTTGCTTGCTCGCGCTCTTGACCGCGGGCGCGGCCGGGGCGGGCGAGGACAACGGGATGTCAGCCAGCGGCGCCACGTCGATCGGCGCGGCGTCGAGCGGGGCCGCCGGGTCGTCGATCGGCGCGGTCGGGTCGTCGAGCGCGACCGCGGGGTCGCCCGCCGCGGCCGACTGTGACACGACGCCGCCCTCGTCGTCGAATGTCGCCCAGGACGGCGGTTCCTCGGGCAGACCGTGCAGGCGTCCGAGCAGCTCGTCGCCCCGCAGTGCCAGCTCGGCGTAGCGCTGCTGGGCGCGCAGGGAGAATTGCAGCGCGGTGCTGACGGCGAGCACAGGCAGCTCCACTGCCCGATCGGGCAGGGTGCGGGCCGCCTCGACCGCGTTGGCCACCAGGCCGAGTGCCGCGCGCATAGGGGTCGGGATGGGAGACACGCCTTAGAGCTTGCACCATGTGTGCCCGTCCGTGCGCAGTGGTGGGCGTGACACCCGTCGTTGCACAGCGGGCAAGGTCACGTCCGTACCATCGGGGGCATGACGGTGACTGGCCGGTCCGAGCAGGCTTCCGATCCGACGACGGCACCGCGCCGGCCGGGACGGGTGCTGCTGGCCAAGCCGCGGGGCTACTGCGCCGGCGTCGATCGGGCGGTGCAGACCGTCGAGGAATCCCTGGATCTGTACGGCGCGCCGGTCTACGTCCGCAAGCAGATCGTGCACAACCTGCACGTCGTCCGCTCGCTCGAGGCTCGAGGCGCGATCTTCGTCGAGGAGACCGACGAGGTACCCGAGGGCTCGATCGTCGTGTTCTCGGCCCACGGCGTCGCCCCCGAGGTGCACGCCGAGGCCCAGCAACGCAATCTCAAGGCGATCGACGCGACCTGCCCGCTCGTCACCAAGGTGCACAACGAGGCCAAGCGCTTCGCCGGCGACGACTACGACATCTTGCTCATCGGCCACGAGGGCCATGAGGAGGTGATCGGCACCACCGGTGAGGCGCCGGAGCGGATCCACCTCGTCGACGGCCCCGACGACGTTGCCCACACCGACGTCCGCGACCCGGCCAAGGTGGTGTGGCTGTCGCAAACCACGCTGTCCGTCGACGAGACGATGCAGACTGTGGACGCGCTGCGTGAACGTTTCCCGTTGCTGCAGTCGCCGCCGAGCGACGACATTTGCTACGCGACGCAGAATCGGCAGGCCGCGGTGAAGGTGATCGCCCCGGAGGTCGACCTGTTCCTGGTCGTCGGCTCGGCGAACTCGTCCAACTCGGTGCGCATGGTCGAGGTGGCCCTCGCAGCGGGCGCCCCGGCGGCGCATCTCGTCGAGAACGTCGCGGCCATCGACGAGTCGTGGCTGGCTGACGTATCGACGGTGGGGCTGTCCAGCGGCGCGTCCGTCCCGGAGGTGCTCGTGCGCGACGTCGCGACGTGGCTGGCCGAGCGCGGCTACACCGACCTGGAAGAAGTCATGCACACCGACGAGCGACTGACGTTCGCCCTGCCGCAGGAACTGCGCCGCGACCT
>Ga0137415_10001702_pt1 | contig 21837 bp, 17 predicted proteins | sample CZODoug3_1_1_16f_FD_183082 | JGI IMG/M metagenome (GOLD analysis project Ga0137415, IMG submission 183082) | Vadose zone soil fungal communities from Angelo Coast Range Reserve, California, USA - CZODoug3_1_1_16fungal (Hybrid Assembly) | ecosystem: Environmental > Terrestrial > Soil > Vadose...
GCGCAGAACACGCCGACCCTCTCGCGCGAGCAGAAGCTGCGCATCCTCGCGCGCCTCACCGACGCCGAGACGCTCGAGACCTTCCTCCACCGCAAGTACATCGGCAAGAAGCGCTTCTCGCTCGAGGGCGCGGAGAGCTTGATCCCGCTGCTGGATTGGCTGGTCGAGGAGTTCGGCCGGCAAGGCGGAGAGGAAATCGTCCTCGGGATGGCCCACCGCGGCCGCCTCAACGTCCTCGTCAACGTGCTCGGCAAGGGCCTGCGCGAGCTGTTCGCCGAGTTCGAGGACACCGAGATCGAGACGATGATGGGCCGGGGCGACGTGAAGTACCACCTCGGATACTCCAGCGACCGGACGTTGCCCGGCGGCCGCAGCATGCACCTGTCCCTGGCGTTCAACCCGAGCCATCTGGAGATCGTCGACCCGGTGGTGGAGGGCCGGGTCCGCGCCAAGCAGGATCGCACGTTGAACTGGGAGGGCGCCCCCGCGCCGCGCGACCCCGAGCGCCGCAAGGTGCTTCCGGTCCTCATCCATGGCGACGCGGCGTTCGCCGGGCAGGGCATCGTGGCGGAGGTGCTGAACCTCGCGAACCTCGAAGGGTACTCGACCGGCGGCACCATCCACGTCATCGTCAACAACCAGGTGGGCTTCACCACCAATCCGGAGGACGCGCGCTCGACGCCGTACGCGACCGACATCGGCCGCGTACTGCGCGCCCCCGTCTTCCACGTCAACGGCGAGGACCCGGAAGCCGTGGTCTGGGCGGTGCAGCTCGCCGCCGACTACCGGCAGCAGTTCCAGCAGGACGTGCTCATCGACCTCTACTGCTACCGCAAGTACGGCCACAACGAAGGCGACGAGCCCGCCTTCACGCAGCCGCGCATGTACGAGGTGATCCGGAAGAAGAAGCCGCCGCGCGAAGTCTACGCCCAGCGCCTCGCGCAGGAAGGCGTCGCCACCGGCGGCGAGGCCGACGATCTGATGCGGGAGCGGATGGCGCGGCTGGAGGCCGAGCTGGAGCGCACGCGGAAGGAAGGCGCCAAGCGGACCTCCTCGGCGATGGCAGGGCTGTGGTCGAAATATCGCGGCGGGCCCGAACCGGCGACGCCGGATGTCCCGACCGCGGTCCCCGAGCCGAAGCTGCGCGAGCTGCTGATGAAGCTCTCGCGGGTTCCGGACGGATTCACCCTGAACGACAAGGTAGCGAAGTTGCTCGACGGCCGGCGCAAGCTCGCCGAGGGCGACGGGAGCGAGCCGTTCGACTGGGGCATCGGCGAGCACCTCGCCTTCGCCACGCTGCTCGATGAGGGCGCCCCCATCCGCTTCTCCGGTCAAGACAGCCGGCGCGGCACCTTCAGCCACCGGCACGCGGTTCTGGCGGACATGCGCGACGGCAAGCGCTACACCCCGCTCGCGCACCTGCGTCAAGGCCAGGGTCGCTTCGACATCTTCGACTCGCCTCTGAGCGAAGCGGGCGTTCTCGGGTTCGACTACGGCTGGTCGCTGGACATGCCCGAGGCGCTCTGCTGCTGGGAGGCGCAGTTCGGCGACTTCGCCAACGGCGCGCAGGTGGTCATCGACCAGTTCATCTCCTCCGCCGAGGACAAGTGGAACCGTCTCTCCAGCATCGTGCTGCTCTTGCCACACGGGTTCGAAGGGCAGGGCCCCGAGCACAGCTCGGCACGGCTCGAGCGCTTCCTGCAGCTCTGCGCCGAAGACAACATGCAGGTCTGCTATCCCACGACCCCCGCGCAGTTCTTCCACCTCCTCCGGCGGCAGGTCGTGCGCTCCTGGCGCAAGCCGCTGGTGGTGATGACGCCGAAGAGCCTCTTGCGGCACAAGCTGGCGGTCTCGTCGCTGCGCGACCTCGCGCAGGGTTCCTTCCAGCGGATCATCGTGGATCCGGCGGCGAAGAAGGCGAAGCGCGTCCTGCTCTGCACCGGCAAGATCTACTACGACCTGATCACGGCGCGCGAAACGAAGAAGCGGGACGACGTCGCCATCGTGCGCTTCGAGCAACTCTACCCGCTGTCCGACGCCACGTTGTCCGAGGCGGTGAAGCCGTTCAAGGATGCCGAGCTGGTCTGGGTCCAGGAGGAGCCGTTCAACATGGGCGCCTGGTACCACGTGCGAGCGCGCTGGCCTGAGGTGGTCGGGAGGGGAAGACTCATTCCCGTCGCGCGCGCGGAGAGCGCGAGCCCGGCGACCGGAAGCGAGAAGAGCCACAATCACGAGCAGAAGCTGCTGGTCGAGCAGGCTTTCGGCGACGCGAAGATGTAGTCGCTAGAGGAGTTCTGCCCAGCGGGCGAAGACGCCGTGAGCGATCGACCGAAGTCGCGGCAGCTCGCGCACGGACTGCGACCGCAGATGCTCGGGATCGACGCCTGCTTCCCGAAGCTCGGCCTCCCCAGCCATCATGGCGGAAAAGACCTCCTCGTCCGTCTCCAGATGGAACTGCACGCCCCAGGCGCGCTCGCCGAAGCGGAAGGCCTGCAGAGGCGTGAGCGTGCTGGAGGCGAGCGGGACCGCTCCGCGCGGGAGCGTGAACGCGTCTCCATGCCAATGGAAGGCGACGAAGCTTTCCGGAGCCGTGGCGAAGAGCGCGTCCTCGCGCGCCTGCGGCGTGAGGCGGACGCGATAGAAGCCGATCTCCTTCGCCTCCGCTTTCGCTACTTCCGCCCCCAGCGCCGCGGCGAGAAGCTGGCTGCCGAGGCAGATGCCGAGCACCGGCCGGCCGCGCTCGACGCAGCGGCGCAGCAGCCGGATCTCGTCGCGCAGGTGCGGCAGCCGATCCTGCTCGTACACGCCCATCCCGCCGCCCAGCACCACCACCGCCTCGCAATCCTGCGGCACCGGATCTGCGGCGAAGGTGCGGACGATGCGGGCATCGCGCAGGTAGGGCAGGAGGCTGCCGGGTCCCTCGCCAGGCTCGTGCTGGATGACGATCACGGCGGCGGAGAATACATCGTCGCCTTTTCCCCGGTGACGCGCGGGCGGACCTGTGGGTAGAAGGTCGCTCTGATGGAGGTCCCCTCCGTGCCCCTCGGCAAGAACTTCCGCCTCCCGACCGACTGCAAGCCCGTCCGCTATAGCGCCCATCTCGCCCCGGACCTGGCGAAAGGGACGTTCGAAGGCCGGATGGAGCTGGAGGTCCGCCTCCAGGCGCCGCGACGCGAGATCCATTTGCACGGCATCGGACTGGACGTCAAACGCGCCCGGGCGCGCGTGCAGGATCGCGCCTTGAAGGCGGCCCTCGCGGCAGACGCGGAGAGCGAGACCATCACCCTGCGCTTCGACGAGGAGTTGCCGCCGGGCAACGCGATGCTGGATCTTGCCTGGAGCGGGAACTTCAGCCCCGGATTGCGGGGTCTCTACCGCGCAGGCCCCTTGGCGGTGACCCAGTTCGAGGCGGCAGACGCCCGCCGCGTGTTTCCCTGCTTCGACGAGCCCGCCTTCAAAGCGCGGTGGAACCTGCAACTCGTCGGACTTCCCGACGGCCTCACCGCCCTGTCCAACGGCGCCGTGATCAAGGACCAGAAGGAGCCCGGCGGCGGCCGCACCGTGCAGTTCGCCGGGACTGCGCCCCTCAGCAGCTACCTGGTTGTCATCTGCATCGGCGAGCTCGCCTCGAGCCCCGAGAAGAAGGCGCGCGCGTACCCCGTGCGCACCTGGGCGGTGCCGCAGAAACAGGCGCTTACGGCGTTCGGCCAGGAGGTGGCCTGCGCGGTGCTGCCGCTCCTCGAGGACTACTTCGGCCAGCCGTATGCGTACGGAAAGGTCGATCAGGTCGGCGTTCCGGACTTCGAGGCCGGCGCGATGGAAAACGCGGCCTGCATCACCTACCGCGAGGTTGCGCTGCTGCTCGATCCGAAGACGGCGCCGCTGAACGTGCAGAAGCGCGTCGCGGAGGTGATCACGCACGAACTGTCGCACCAGTGGTTCGGCAACCTGGTCACCATGGTCTGGTGGGACGACCTCTGGCTCAACGAAGCCTTCGCCACCTGGATGGCCTACAAGATCGTCGATCAGTGGCGCCCGCAGTGGCGGGTGTGGATGGATTTCGAGGCCGGCAAAGGCGCGGCGCTCCACCTCGATGCGCTCAAGTCGAGCCATCCCATCCGCGCGGAGATCCACAACGCCGAGGAGGCGGGCGAGAGTTTCGACGCCATCACGTACGAGAAAGGCGGCGCGATCCTCCGCATGATCGAGGGATACCTGGGCGAGGAGAAGTTTCGCGAAGGCATCCGGCTGTACATGCGCCGGCACCGGGAAGCGAACGCGACGGCCGACGACCTCTGGGGCGCACTCGCGGAGGCGTCCGGCCAGCCGATCCTCGAGCTCGCGAACGGATGGATCCGGCAGACCGGATATCCGCTGGTGACGCTGGGGCTGCAAGAGGGGAAGATCCGGATCGCACAGAGGCGATTCTTCTCCGACCCGCAGGCGACACCCGAACCGACGCAGTGGCTGGTGCCGCTGGTCCTGAGGATCGACGGCCGCGAGCGCCGCGTCCTCCTCCAGTCGCACGAGGAGACGCTCGACCCCGGCGGCAAGCCAGGCTGGGTGCTCGGGAATGCCGGCGCGCGCGGGTTCTACCGGACCGCGTACGATCCGGAGTTGCTGCGGCGGCTGGTGGCCGCGCTCCGGGAGCTTCGTCCGGAAGAGCGGATGGCGCTCGTCTCGGACCAGTGGGCGCTCGTGCGCGCCAACGCGGTGAAGCTCGAGGGCTTCCTGCACCTGCTCGCGGGCCTGAGGAGCGAAGAGGACCACACCGTGCTCGACGAGGTCGTCGGCCGGCTGGGATATCTCGAGCACCGCGGCATCAGCGACGCGGACCGCCCCGCGTTCCACGCCTGGGTGCGCGGCCTCTTCGCCGGTCCAGCCGCGGAGCTCGGCTGGGACCCGGCGCCGGCCGAGGACGACGAGCGGCGGCTGCGGCGGGCAGCCGTGCTGCGCGCGCTCGCGCTGGTCGCTCGCGACCCGACGGAGGTCGCGCGCGCGACCGAACGGTTCCAGGAGCACCTGCAGCACCCGTTCGCGATCGATCCGAACCTGCTCGACATCGTGGTGGCCGCGGCGGCGCGCGATGCCGACGAGAAGCGGTTCGAGGAGCTGCGCGAGCGCGCCCGCAGCGAGCTCGATCCCGCTGCCAAGCGCCGCTACCTCCACGCTCTGGCCATGGTCGAGGAGCCGCGGCTCGTCGACCGCGCGGTGGCCCTCGCGCTGGATCCCTTCGTGCAGATGCAGGACTTCTCCAGCTACCTGGGGACCCTGCTCGGGAACCGCGCGGCCCGAGAAGCGGCCTGGCGCCTCGTGCAGACCCGGTGGGACGAAGTGCGCACGAAGGCCGACTCGCCGATGATCCTGCGCCGGCTCGTGGAAGCGCTGGGGAGCCTGCCGGAGCGGCGGCACCTGGACGAGGTGGAGAAGTTCCTCGTGGCCCACGAGTTGCCGCCGGCGAAGCAGGCGGTGGCGCAGACGCTCGAGCGTCTGCGGGCGGACGTGGCGCTGCGCGAGCGGCTGCTGCCGGAGATGGCGGCGTTCTTGCGGGAGCAAAAACCATAGACGCATACGCGCCGCTGTTCGCGGCGCGAGCGTCTAGAAGTTGAAGGTGACGATCAGCGTGTCGGAGTAGCTGCCGACGGAAACGTCCTGCAACTCGAACGCGCGTGCGTAGTACGGCACGGACACGCCGTTGCCGGCCGGCACGGAGACGGGGGTGGAAGACCAGACCGTGTTCCGCGCCGCGTCCACGAAGATGTCGTAGGAGACCCAGTCCGTGCCGCCGGCGAGCGTCATGCGGCGGCGGCCGTTCGCGAACGCCTGCCCCGCGTCGATGGTCACCGTGGGTGTCGTCGGGGGCGGGCAACTGTAGGAGATCGTCCCCGCCGAGTCGGTGGGCGTCGCGTTGTACACATCGTAGTTTCCGAACGCGAGCGCGGTGACCGTGAGGTTCTTGCAACTCGGCGCGGCCTGCGCCGATGAGGCGGCAGCGACGGCCGCGATGACGGAGAGCCAGCGCTTCACGTTACCGATCCTGCTCCAGTCCGCGTTGCGGCTCCACAAAAAAATTGCAAATGCGTGCGTGTGGGGAACCAGATGTGTGCAAAATGCCCATGGGACCTTCCAGATCGCTACTCATCTCTACGTTTTCTCTGTAATTTTCGATAACCAATCGCTTGACGGAGCGCCTGTCGGGCTCATAGACTCTCTACCGAAGCTTGGGGGGTTCTGGCCAATGAAGAATCGACGCAGGAAATCCTGCTGCACCCGGGTCGTGTGCCTTGCGGCCCTGTTCTCGCTGACCGCATTCGCGCCGGATGCCGGCGCGGCGACCGCGACGTCCTCGTTCACCGTGACGGGTACGGTGACGGCAAACTGCACCATCGGCGCTGCCGGTATCAGCTTCACCTACGATCCGGTCGCCGCCAACGCGAGCTCGAACGCCCTCGCCACGGGCACGGTGACCATCGCCTGCACCAAGGGGTCCGCGCCGAGCATCGGCCTCGACAACGGACTGCATCCGGGCGCGGCCTCGGCGGGCCCGCGCGCGATGCGACTGGGCGCCACCGCCAACTATCTCGGGTACGACATCTACTGGCCCGGCACCACGACGTCGTGGACCACGGCCGCCCCATATGTGCCTTCCGCGCCCGGCAGCAAGGCGGCGCGAACCTTCAACATGGACGGCGCCGCAATCGCGGGTCAGGACGTCGCCGTCGGCAGTTACACGGATACCGTCACTGCCACGGTGAATTTCTAGAGCCCGCATAGGAGGAGGTCGTCATGTCCCGCAAGTCCGTTCGGATCCTGGGTGCCGCCATACTCGCCGTCCTGCTCCTCGCCGACGCTCCGGCGCGGGCAGCCGTCAGCAAGACCTTCAACGCCACGGCGTCGGTGACGGCGAACTGCCTGATGAGCAACATCGGCGACCTCAACTTCGGCGCCTACGACCCGGTCGTCGCCAACGCGAGCGCCGGCCTCTCCGGCAACACGACCTTCACGCTCACCTGCACGCGGGGCGCCTTGCCGGTGATCTCGCTCAACGCAGGCGCGAACTTCGGACAGAACATCGCCGCCAAGCGCGCGATGAACAACGGGACCACGTCGCCGGCGGCCGGCAACTATCTCTCCTACGACCTGCTCGTTCCGAGCGGCGTGGGCGGCCCGGCCAGCGCGACAGCGAGCGTCGCGCACTGGGGCGATGGCACTTCCGGAACGTCGACGTTCTCGCCTTCCGTCCCGACGGTGGCCGCGCAGACCATCACGATCTTCGGATCGGTGCCTCCGACCCAGGACGTGGCGGCAGGCACCTACACCGACAGCGTGACCGCGACGGTCAACTACTAGTGATCCTGATCCGCAAGCGGCACATCGCGCTCGCGCTCGGTCTCCTCTGCGGGGCCGGGCGCGCGCGCGCTTCTGGCCTCAACATCTCGCCGGTGCAGATCTGGCTCACGCCCGATGCCTCGAAGTCGCTGCTCACGCTCCGCAACGAAGGGCCGGAGGACGCCCGCTACCAGGTTTCCGTCCTGGCGTGGGACGAGGACGCCCGGACGGGGATGAAGCTCGGGCCCACCGAGGACATCCTCGTCTTTCCCACCGTCCTCGAGCTGAAGGTGGGGGAAACGCGCAGCCTGCGGGTCGGATCGATGGTTCCCTTCGGGCCGGTGGAGAAGACCTACCGCGTCTTCCTCGAGGAGCTGCCCGCGCCGGAAAAGCCGCAAGCGCGCTCCACGGTGCGGGTGCTGACGCGCGTGGGGATTCCCGTCTTCCTCGCACCGGTGAAGCTGCTCGAGGATCGCAAGCTCTCCGCGCTCTCGCTCGGTGCCACCGGCGCCTCGCTCGACCTGGAGAACACGGGCAACGTCCACCTCCGCGTGGACACCGTGCGCCTGGAAGGCTTCGCCGAGGGGGGAGCGAAGCTGTTCGAGAAGGAGGCGCAGGGCTGGTACGTGCTGGCCGGCGGCCACAAGCGCTACGAAGTCGCGGTCCCGAAGGACGCGTGTACGAAGGTGCGAAGGCTCGTCATGTCCGTGAAGACGGACAAGGAGCAGGTGTTCCAGGAGCCGATCGACACGCCGGGCGGGGCGTGCGGCACGTGACCGTATGCGGCGGGGGGTGGCAGCGCTGCTGCTCTTCTGGGCCCCGGCGCTGCTGGCGCAGCCCGGGCTCGAGCAGCGCGCCTACCTGGAGCTGTTCGTCAACGACGTCTCCAGGGACACCGTGCTGGTGTACTTGCGCGGCCCCGACACGCCCGATGACGCGCTGGTCGCAGTAGCCGACCTCGAGAACGGTGGCCTGCGCGGGCTGCGCGGCAACCGCGAGATGCACGACGGGCGCGAGTACGTCTCGCTGCGATCGCTCGCCCCGGAAGTCGAGTTCCGCTTCGATCCGCAGGCGCTCGCCATTCGCATCGTCGCCCAGCCGGCGATGCTGGAGACCACCGCGATCGACCTGCGTCCGGTGGTCCGTCCGACGGGGATGGTCCTGCACCGCGATACCAGCGGCTTCATGAATTACTCGCTCACCGCCGACGGGCGCGGCACCTTCAGCGGCTCGGGCGAGCTCGGCGCCAGCCTGCGCGGGAACCTCGCCTTCACCGGCTTCTCGGTCCTGCCCGATCACAGTTTCGTGCGCGGCCTTTCCTACCTGGTCCTGGACGATCCGTCCGAGATGCGGCGCATCCAGCTCGGCGACGCGATCGGGTTTTCTTCCGACCTGGGCGGCACCGCGCAGCTTTCCGGGATCAGCGTGACGCGCGAGTTCGCGCTGGATCCGTACTTCGTCCGGCAGCCGCTTCCGCGGCTCTCGGGAGCGATCCTCACTCCCTCGACGCTCGACGTGTACATGAACGGCACGCTGCTGCGGCACGAGCAGATCGCTCCCGGTCCGTTCGAGGTGCGCAACCTGCCCGTCGGCAGCGGCGTCGGGCAGGTGAGCTACGTGGTGCGCGACGCGTTCGGCCGCACGCAGGAGTTCGCCTCGCCGTACTACGCCGCCTCCGGCGTGCTTGCCGACGGCATCAGCGAGTACGGCTATCACCTCGGGTTCCGGCGGCTTGGATTCGGGGAGGAGTCGACCCACTATGGGCCGCCCGAACTGCTGGCCCGTCACCGCATCGGAATCGGCGATCGGCTGACCGTCGGCTACCGGCTGGAGTCGGCGCTGCAGCGCACCGGGGGCACCTCGCTGCTGGCGAGCGGCGGTCCGAACCTCGCGCTCGCGCTTCCCGTCGGCGAGCTCGATCTGGAGGCCGCGGCCAGCACGGACGGCGCGGCGACGGGCGCTGCGGCCTCGCTTTCGTACACGGTGTTCACGCGCCGGCTCTCGGCGGGTGGTTCCATCCGGGCGATGAGCGCGAGCTACTCCAACTTGTCCTTGCCAGCCGCCGCCGACCGCGCTCTGCTGCAGCTGCGTGGGGCCGTCGGAGCGCCGGTGATGCCGCGGGTGAACGTCGCGCTGGAGGCCCAGCTCAACGCCATGCGCGACGTCGGCCTTTCCTCCGCGGTCACGCTGCGGGGCGACCTGCACGTCTCGAACGACCTGGCGATCTCGCTGAGCGCCTCGCGCCAGCGCACGCCCGGAGAAGGCCCGCAGTGGCTCGCCTTTCTTACCTTGATGTACAGCTTCGGCAGCGGCGCCTCGGGCGACATCAGCGGCACGGCCGGCAGCCGTTCGGGCTCGGCGAGCGCGGGCGTGCAGAAGGCCTTGCCGCTCGGCGAGGGCTGGGGCTACCAGCTCCGCTCCACGCTCGATCGCGATCAGCCCGCGTCCGGCCTCGGGCAGGTCCAGTACCAGGGCCCCTACGGGACCTATCTGGCCGATTACGATCGCGTCGCCGGGAGCGACAGCGCGGCGGTCACGGCGGCCGGTGCCCTCGTGCTGGTGGATGGAAACGTGATGGCCAGCCGGCCGGTGCGGGAAGGATACGCTCTCATCCAGGTGCCCGGCCTGGAAGGCGTGCGCGGGTTCCTGAACAACCAGGAGATCGGGCGCACGAACGGGAGCGGCAATCTCCTCGTCCCGTCGCTGCAGCCGTACTATGGGAACCGCCTGCGCATCGGAGACGCGGACATCCCGATCGATTACCAGATCGGGGCAGTCGAGCAGGTGGTGGCCACGACCGTGCGGGGTGGCGCCCTGGTGCCGTTCGACGTCCAGCGGGTGACCAGCGTCAAAGGGATGGTCCGCGTCGATCTGGACGGGCATCCGACGGTGCCGGCATTCGGCGAGCTGAGGCTCGATTCGCGGCTGAAGAGTCCTCTGGGCGCGGACGGGCAGTTCTGGTTCGAAGACCTGGGCGTTGGAACCCACCTGGCGGAGGTGGAGTTCCGCGAAGGGACGTGCAGGTTCGAGCTGGTGGTTCCGAAAGATCCCGGGACGTCGTTGAACCTGGGCACCGTCTCCTGCAGCGCGGGGCAGGTTGCCACGGGCGCGGAAAACTAGTCGCGGCCGCCAGGCGGCTTAGCGACTACTTTTTTGAGGCTGTACCGTGCCAAACCGAGTTGGCATCGGCAGTTGCGTATGGTGTCCCCGGATTACCCCAGGTACTCGAGGATCGCGCGGATGGCCGCGAGCGCCCAGTCGTCGCGCCGGCCGAGCTCCGCTTCCAGCTCGTCGAGTGCCTTCTCGATGACGTGCGTATGCAGGAGCATCTCCAGCTCGGTGCGCGTCTCGGGGAGGAACGGAGATCCCTTGGCGGACTGCAAGTATGCCGCCAGGAATGCGGCCGGCGCCCAGGTGGACCAGAGCTTCGCCCACGGTTCCGCAGCGCCACGCTCGCTCTCGCGCACCGTGGCGGTGTCGCGCAACGCCATGGTCGCCGCCAGGTCGAACGACCGCAGCATCGAGGCGACGTCGCGCAGGCCGCTGCGCTTGCGGCGCCGCTCCGGAAGCGGCTTGTTCGGGTTCTGCCCGAAGTCGACGATGACGAAGTCCTTGCCGGTCCAGAGCACGTTGCCCAGATGGTACTCGCCGTGGATCCGGCCCCGCTGCGCCGTCAGGCGCGCGCGCAAGAGCCGCTCGAAGCTCGCGTACAGATCGCTTTCGCGCGCGAGCAGCTGCTGCGCCAGCTCGGCGGGACGCCCTTCGAGCTTCGTCGAGCGCAGCTGCCGAAGGACCTTTCCGGTCAGGTTGCGCTTCGTCTGGTACACGGATCGCTGGTCGAGCGCGCTGTACGGTTCGGGGGCGAACGCCGGGTCGTCCGGAATGAGCAAGGCGGCGTGCAGCTGCGCGGTGCGCGTCCCGAGCAGCCCTGCGGCAACCAGCGAGCTGCCGAGCATCTCCCGGGCGGCCGGCGGGACCTCCGCCTCCGCGAGATCGACCATCGATCCCGGCGGGCGGGGCGGCGCCTTCAGCTCGCGGCTGGTGGCCAGGGTCCGCTGGAAATAGCGGCGCAGCTCTTCACGGAAGAAGTGCCAGGCCGTGCCCTGGTTCTGCACCCAGCCATGCAGCGTCGCGATCGTGATCGGTTCGCCGCGCCGCGGCCGCAGCTCGATCGCTCCCCAGAGCGGCGTGATCGGCGCGTTCGGAGCGCGCTCCGTGAGGGCGCGGCCGATCTCCAGCTCCGGGTTCATGCCTTCGCCGAGCCGGCGATAGAACTTGAGCAGCAGCGCGTCGCCGTACTGGACGGAAGCGGCGTGATGCTCCTGGCGGTACAGGCGCGCCTCGCCCTCCGGTAAGCCGGGGCGCGCGGATGCCACGAGCAGGCCGACCGCCGCACGGCTGCGGGTGCCGGTGCGGATCGCATCGAAGAGCGCGGCCGAGGCGGCGGGGTCGGAGAGCGCGTCCACCAGATGCAGCTGCGAGTTGTCGCTGCGGCGCAGGACGGCGATCACCGCCTGCGCAGAAGCGGGCTTGTCGTCCGGCTGTATCGCCAAGGGAAGGACGTACTGCTCCTGTTCGCCCTCGCTGAATTCGACCTCCAGCATGGCGAAACGCAGGGAGTCGAGTGGAACGACGTCCTGGATGCGCACCTGCGAGATCTCCCTCGCGCGCCCGTGGAACCAGCGCCGGCCCTCCAGCCACGCCGGCAGCACCATCTCGAGCGAGGACCGCTCCCCACCGGTGAGCGGACCCTCCCAGCCGCTCGGGACTTCGAGCAGCGGCGGCTGGTACGAGGCCTCGCGCGCGTCCTGCGCGGCGGTCTTCGGCTCTTCCAGCGAGAACCAGTAGAACGCGTGCTCGCCGAGCGTGAGCAGGTACGGCAGCTCGCCGATGGTCGGAAACCGCGTCTTTCCGATCAGCTCGATCGGCACGTTGCCCTTGAAGCTGCGCAGATCCAGCTCGACGCACTGGGGAAAGCGCGAGAGATTCGCGACCACCAGCACGGTCTCTTCCTCGAACCGCCGGATGAACGCGAGCACTTTGGGGTTCTCCGGCGAGAGGAATTCGATGCTCCCCCGCCCGAACGCCTGGAACCGCTTGCGCAGCGCGATCAAGCGCTTCATCCACCAGAGCAGCGAGTTCGGATTGCCCTGCTGCGCCTCCACGTTCAAGGACTCGTAGTGGTATTCGGGATCGATGATCACCGGAAGCACCAGCCTCTGCGGATTGGCCCTGCTGAAACCGGCGTTGCGGTCGGGGCTCCACTGCATCGGCGTGCGGACGCCGTTGCGATCCCCGAGGAAGACGTTGTCGCCCATGCCGATCTCGTCGCCGTAGTAGAGGACGGGCGTCCCCGGCAGCGACATGAGCAGGGCGTTCATCAGCTCCATCTGACGCCGGTCGTTGCCGACCAGCGGCGCGAGCCGCCGGCGGATGCCGAGGTTGATCCGCATGGTCGGCTCGTGCGCGAAGGCGCGGTACATGTAGTCGCGCTCCTCGTCGGTCACCATCTCCAGCGTCAGCTCGTCGTGGTTGCGCAGGAACAGCGCCCACTGGCAGTTCGCCGGGATCTGCGGCGTCTGCGCGAGGATGTCGGCGATCGGCAGCCGGTCCTCCATGTGAATGGACATGAAGATCCGCGGCATGATGGGGAAGTGGAAGTTCATCTGGCATTCGTCGCCGCGGCCGAAGTACGCGGCGGCGTCTTCCGGCCACTGGTTCGCTTCCGCCAGCAGCATCCGGTCCTTGAAGCGCGAATCGATGTGCGCGCGCAGCTTCTTCAGGAAGGTGTGCGTCTCGGCCAGGTTCTCGCAGTTGGTGCCGTCGCGCTCGTACAGGTACGGCACGGCGTCAAGCCGCAAGCCGTCCACGCCGAGGCCGCACCAGAAGTCGACCACGGACAGCATCGCTTCGTGGACCGCCGGATTGTCGAAGTTCAAGTCCGGCTGGTGGGCGAAGAAGCGGTGCCAGAAGTACTGCTTCGCCACCGGATCCCACGACCAGTTCGACGGCTCGAAGTCCTTGAAGATGATGCGGGCGTCCTTGTATCGGTCCGGCTGATCGCTCCAGACGTAGAATTGCCGCTCGGGCGATCCGGGCGGCGCCCGCCGCGCGCGCTGGAACCACGCATGCTGGTCGCTGGTGTGGTTCATCACCAGCTCGGTGATCACCCGCAGCCCGCGCCGGTGCGCCTCATCCACGAAGAGACGGAAGTCGTCCACCGTGCCGAGGTCGGGATGCACGTCGGTGTACTCGGAGATGTCGTAGCCGTCGTCCTTGCCCGGCGAAGGGCAGATGGGCAGGAGCCAGAGGGCGTTCACCCCGAGGTCCTGCAGGTAGTCCAGCCTGGAGGTCAGGCCGGAGAAATCGCCGATCCCGTCGCCGTTCGAATCCACGAACGAGCGCACCCGCAGCTCGTAGATGATGGCGTCCTTGTACCACTGCGGATCCTCGCGCAGCTGCCCGCGGCGCATCTCCCAAGGCTTTCGTTTCACCGCGCGCTCCTCCCGTATAGGCCCGTCATCCCGCCGAGGCGCTCGAGCACCGCCGCATCCGGCAGCGCGTCCAGTCTCCATTCCCAGTTCCCCTCGGTGGTTCCAGGCAGGTTCATGCGCGCTTCCGATCCGAGACCGAGCAGGTCCTGGACCGGAGCGATCGCCAGATTCGCGACCGACCCCCAGACGCCGCGGATCATGTCCCAATGGATCTCGCGGCCGCCGTCCTTCACTCCCAGATACGCGAGCGCCATCCGGCGCTCCTCCTCGCACTGCTCCTTGGAGCGCTGCGGGGAGCCGCAGTCGTGGAACCAGGCGGAGGTGGTGTCGTTGTCGTGCGTGCCGGTATAGGCGACCGAGTTGCGCTCGTAGTTGTGCGGCAAGAAGGCCCGCGCCTGGAGGTCGGTGCCGAAGGCGAACTGCAGCACCCGCATCCCCGGAAACCCGAAGCGCTCGCGCAGCGCCGTCACTTCCGCGGTGACCTCGCCCAGATCCTCGGCGATCAGCTGCGCCGGTCCCAGCGCCTCGAACAGCCTGGCTCCCGGTCCAGGCCGCCAGCGGCCGTTCTTCGCGGTCTTCTCCCGGGCGGGGACTTCCCAGCATCGGGTGAAGCCGATGAAATGGTCCAGCCGCACGGCATCGAACCGCGCGAACGTCTGCGCGAACCGCTGGAGCCACCAATGGAAGCCCGTTCGCTCGAGCGCCTCCCAATCATAGAGAGGGTTCCCCCAGCGCTGGCCGGTTGCGCTGAAGTAGTCGGGAGGGACGCCGGCAACCACCGTGGATTGGCCTTGCGCGTCGAGGAAGAACAGCTCCCGGTGCGCCCAGACGTCGGCGCTGTCGTGGGCGACGAAGATGGGGAGGTCGCCGATCAGCCCGATGCCCGACTGGTGGCACTCGTCGCGCAGCGCCTGCCAGTGGTCGTCGAAGAGGAACTGCTCGAATCGGTGCTGGTCGATCTCGGCGCGCAGGGCGCGGCGGGCCCGATCGAGCGCAGCCCGATCGCGCGAGCGGAGCTCCGGCTCCCATTCCGTCCACGGGCGGTCGCCCCGGGATTGCTTGATCGCGGCGTAGAGTGCGAAGTCCTCCAGCCAGCCTGCGTTCGCGGCGCAGAAAGCTTCGAAGTGCGGATGATCGTCCGTCCGCCTGCCGTGCGCGGCGTAAGCATTGCGCAACTGCGGCATCCGCCAGGAGCGCGTCGCCGCGTAGTCCACGCGTCCGCGGCGAAAGCGCGGCGCGTCCGAGAGCGCGGCGCGGGAGAGAAGACCTTCCTCGGCCAGGCGCTCGAGGCTGATGAGCAGCGGGTTCCCCGCGAACGAGGAGTGCGCGCTGTACGGCGAGTTGCCGTAGCCGAGCGGCCCGACCGGCAGCATCTGCCACCAGCGCTGCCCGGCATCGTGCAGCGAGCGCGCGAACGCGTGCGCTTGCGGCCCCAGGTCGCCGCACCCGTGAGGACCGGGGAGCGACGTCAGATGGAGCAGGATGCCGCTTGCCCGCTCGCTCAGATCGAAGGCCATCCTTGTCCCACCATGGAATACCGTCGCCAGGGACGACGGCCGGTGTTTGTACCGCGAATCCGGTCACCTTGGGGGAATCGCCCCCGCCTGGACGGCCGACGGAAGGGCGGGAGGGGCTTTTCGGGATGAGATCTACCACGTCGAATGTTACATTCCCGTATCCGCACGTGGTTGCGGACAGGGCGGCAAGGTGCCGTCCAAACATCGAAAGAAGCGTTGGAATGGTTACTGGTACCGTGAAATGGTTCAATGATGCGAAGGGGTTCGGGTTCATCGTGCAGGACAACGGCGGCCCGGACGTCTTCTGCCATCACACCGCCATCCAGGCGGACGGCTTCCGCTCGCTGGCCGAAGGGCAGAAGGTCGAATTCGAGGTGCAGAAGGGGCCGAAGGGCCTGCAGGCCGCGAACGTCCGCCCCGTCGCGTAAAGGCGATCGGACGGTGTGAACGAGCCCGGCCTTCACAAAGGCCGGGCTTTTTCGTTATCTGGAGGCCGCGTGCAGCCGAGATCCAACAAACGACAGAAGGAGCTGGCGCGCCTCGAGCGGCGCAAGGAGAAAGACGAGCGCCGCGAGCAGCGCAAGCGCGAGCGCGCCGAGCGCGTGGTTCCCGAAGGCGAGGATCCGGACATCGCGGGGATCGTCCCTGGGCCGCAGCCGAAGGAGGAAGAGGAGCTTTGACGTTCCTTGCTAAGAGACAGCCTCGCGCACCGGCGCCACCGCCGGATTCGCGAGAAACTCCTCCAGCTCGGCCTTGCGCGCCGCCGCGTCGCGCTCGCCCAGTTGCAGCAGCTCGTTCGCATACTCCACATCGAACAGCAGGTAGCTGAGCATGTCGGACGGGTCCCCCCGTCCGGCGGCTTCTCCGAGCCTCCGCAGCAGGTACCCCGCCGGGCCCGAGAGCCGGGCGCGGACCGAGGGTCTCGCGAGGATGTGCTCGGCCAACGACCCCAGGTCGTGCGAGGGGCGGATGAACACGTCGGCCACCGGCCGTAGCCCGCCCCCCGCGTTCTGCAGGGCGACGGCAAGCGAGCTCGGCATCGCCTGCGAGACGCGCGCGAGCTCGTGCAGCGCGGCGTTCACCTGCCGCAGGTTCGCCAGGTCGTTTTCCACCCGGTCCAGCAGCAGCGCGTCGAGGAGCTTGCCGAAGAGATAGAGCGGCGAGGAGAAGGCCCGCTGATCCTCGGCGTCCTGCCGTCCGGCGCGCGGCGCGGAGAGCGGCTTGGGAGTGCGCAGACCGACCACCAGCACCCGGCCGGCGCCCAGCTTCAGCGCGGGCGCGATCGGCGTATTCTGCCGCAGGCTGCCGTCGGAGTAGATGCGGCCGGCGACGCGCACGGTGGGAAAGATGATGGGGATGGCGGCACTGGCGAGCGCGTGCTGCGGCGTGAGCCGCACCACGGTCCAGTCGATGGCGCGGTCGCCGGAGGATACCAGCCTGTGCGACTCGTCCTCGGTCTCGATGAACACGACCGTGTGACCGGTTTCGACGTCCGTGGCGGAGACGGTCACGCCGAGGACGCGGCGATCGGAGACGCCCTGGTGGAGGTTGCGCCAGGGGATGACGGAGCGGACCAGTTCCGCCAAGGGAGCGGCGTCGAGCAGGCTGCGCGGACCGGCGTCGCGCGCCGAACCGAAGATCCAGCGCATCAGGCCGCCCAGATCGCTCCAGCCGAGGCGGAAGATGTGCTCGAGGCTGAGCTGGCGCCACCGCTCGGCGAGCTGCCCGACGGCGAAGTCGGGCAGGTCGTGGTGGGCGGCCACGGCGCAGGCATTGATCGCGCCCACGCTGGTGCCCGAAAAGATCCGCGGCCGGGCCGAATCGCCCAGCCGCGGGATGAGCTTCCCCAGGACGTACCGGAGGACGCCGACCTCGTAAGCGCCGCGCGCGCCGCCTCCCGAGAGAACGAGCGCGAGCGGCGAGTCGACGTCCGTCATGAGATTATTTTAACAACGATGGCGCATCCTCTGAGCCGGCTTGCTCCGCAGGGCCAGCGCTAGAACCTGAAATCGAGCCCGCCGCCCACGAAGAAAGCCTGGCGGTTGAAGGCGCTGATGTTCGAGCCGGTCCCCGTGGTCTTCGAGGTGAGGGGGAAATCCGCGTCCGCCTCGAGGTAGACCTTGAACAGCAGCAGGGGGATGTTGAACCCGACGCCGAGGCGCGCGTCGAGAAGCTCGCGCTCGCCGGTCGCCGTCTCGACGTTGATGGGCAGCGCGCCGCGGATGTAGATGGGCAGAAACGGAGGGCTGATGCGCACGCCGGGCCGGAACACGGTTCCGATGCGGCTGCTCGCGCCAGCCGGGGCGCTGAGGTAGAACTGCTCGGCGAACTCGAGATCGAAGGAGAGGAACGACCCGGGCGTCCAGTAGCTCAGCATGACGTTTCCGGCGAACGGCCAGTTGTCGCTGATCCAGTGCGTGCCGGCGTCGTCATGCGTTGCGACGTTGGCTTCCACTCCCAATCGCAGTCCGACGTCGGCGCGGGCGGCGAGCGGTGCGGCGAGAAGCGCAGCGGCGAGAACGAGCTTTTTCACGATGGGCCTCCGTGACGGTCCCTATTTCATAGGACCACCCCACGGCGGGTGCGGCCACTTTTCAGTCGCGGCCCTTCAAGCCTACGCCGACAGCTCGAGCATGCGCTGCACCGGCGCCAGCGCGCGCACGCGCAGCTCCTCGGGCAGCGTGATCTCCGGCCTCCGATCGCGCATGCAGAGGTAGAGCTTTTCCAGAGAGTTGAGGCGCATGTAAGGACAGATGCTGCAATTGCATCCGCTGCTCGGCGGAGCGGGGATCAGCTCGGCATCGGGCCGCGCCTTGGACATCAGATGCAGGATTCCGACTTCCGTCGCGACGATGAAGCTCTGCGCGGGGCTCGTCTTCACGTATTCGAGCAGTCCCTTCGTCGACCCGACGAAGTCCGCGATGGCGAGCACGCTCGCCTCGCACTCGGGATGCGCGATGAGCTTCGCCTCGGGGTGACGCACCTTGAGTTTCAGCAACTGCTTTTCGGTGAACTGCTCGTGCACGATGCAGAACCCCGGCCACTTCACCAATTGCCGGCCGGTCTTCTTCTCCACCCACGCGCCCAGGTGGCGATCGGGAGCAAAGACGATCTTCGCATCCCGGGGGAAGCTGTTGACGATCTTCTCCGCGTTGCTCGAGGTGCAGATGACGTCGCTCAGCGCCTTCACGCCGGCGGAGCAGTTGATGTAGCTGACGACCTTGTGGTCCGGATAGCCTTGGAGCCACTTCGCGAACTGATCGGGCGGACAGCGGTCGGCGAGCGAGCAGCCGGCGTCCAGGTCCGGCAGCAGGACCTGCTTGTTCGGGTTGAGGATCTTCGCGGTCTCCGCCATGAAATGGACCCCGCAGAACACGATCACCTTCGCGCCGGTCTTCGCCGCCTGCTGCGAGAGCTGGAGGGAATCGCCCACGAAATCCGCGAGGTCCTGGATCTCCGAGTCCTGGTAGTAGTGGGCGAGGATCACCGCGTCGAGCTCCCGGCGGAGCCGCTCGATGCCGTCGAGCAGAGCCTGTCCCTGGGGCAGGTCGGCCATGGACCTATCTTAACGCTGACTCGACCAGCTCGCCGAGGCGCGCGACCACCGCGCGTCCACCATCCTCCGCGTGGCCGAACCGGTAATCGCTGCGGCCCGCGGGGAGCTCGTCGCACATCGAGAGATCGAGGCCCTCGCGGAACGTCGCCGCCGTCACGGCGCGACCTTCGATGACGACGGCGACGGGCGCGCGCTCCTCGAGGCGGGAGAGCAGGGCCTTCTTCACCGGGCGGGCGAGCGCCTTCGGCACGCGCGCGACGAGAACGCCGCGCGCTTCTTCGCGCGCCTGCGCGGCGAGTGCCTCTACCGGCGCCAGCGCCTCCTGATGCTTTCGCGCCAGCTCGTCGATGCGCCGCTGAAGCGCGGACGGGATCTGGCCGCGGACCAGCGCCTGGACGATCTGCTGCCGCAGCGACTCGCGCTGCGCGGTGCGAAGGTCGGCGGCTGCGTGATCGAGCGCATCCGACAGCCGCGCCGCCTCGGGCGAGATGGCGTGCCCGCGCCCGGGGCTGTCCGCGGCCCGCGCGTCCTCGTCCGCTTCCGGCCAGGGAGGAACGCCGTTGCGGAGGAACTTCACCGCGGAGAGCAGGCCATCGAGGTCCGCGTGCGCAACGACCACGTCGACCGGCCCCGCCTTGCGCACCACCTCGGGCGTCACCAGCTCCGGGCAGGCGTGCGCGATCCGATTCGGAACCAGCACGAACCGCGGGTCCTCGCGGAACCGCGCCCAGCCGAGAGGGTGCTCGTGGTGATCGATCCAGATGGCGAGGCGAGCTCCGAGCGCCTCGATGAACGGGCGCGTGCTCTTCTCGAAGTTCTCACCGGCCGCAAACGCCACGTCGACCACCGCCACCCGGCCCTGGGGCGGCGGGGCAGGCAGGTTCCCCGGCTGCTCGACGAACATCACTTCCACGCAGTTGTCTTAACGCCGGTCCCCCTTCGGCGTCCGCCGAATCGGCCTTTCGCCGCGATGAGTGCGAGGCTAAGCTGCGCTCCGCATGCAGAACCTGCGCGACAAGCTCCTGAAGGCGGGGCTGGTGACGGAGAAGCAGGCGCAGGAGGCCGCCAAGGAGCAGCGGCAGGGGGCCGCCGGGAAGCATCGCGAACGGGAGAAGCAGACCTCCGAAGAGGAGCGGCAGCGCCGGGAGGCGTTCGCGGCGCGCGAAACCGAGCTGGCCGAGGAGCGGCGGAAGGAAGCGGCGAAGCAGGCCGAGGCGCGCATGCAGTCGGAGCGCGCGCGGCGCCTGCGGCAGCTGGTGGAGACCCACCGCATCCGCGAAGCGGGCGAGATCCCGTTCCACTACGTCCGGCGCAGCGGAAAGATCGGGCGGCTGGACGTCTCGCTGCAGACGCAGAAGGACCTGGAGCAGGGCGCGGCCGCCGTCGTCGAGGACCCGGGGTCGCCGGACTGCGCGGTGGTGCCGGGAGAAGCCGCGAAGCGGATCTACCAGGTGGACCCGCAGGCGATCCGGTTCTGGTACGGCCCGGAGAAGCCCATCGGGTTCTCCGACGCCGGCGAATAACTCACTTGCTGCGCCGGCGGTAGCGGACGATCGCGAGCAGGAACGTGATCACGGCCAGGATGATCGCGGCGCCGTAGCCGATGCGCGGAGGCAGCGACCCCGTCTGTCCCAATCCGGCAAAGAGCAGCACCATCAGGACGAGGAAGTTGATCAGCGCGCCCATCAGGCGTGACCGAACGGGTCGGCGCGCCGGAAGATCTCGAGGACTTGCGGGTGCGGCCGGTCCTCGCTCATCGCCGCGATCAGCGCCGCGTGCCGCGCGGCGGACACCGAGCGCACCATCTTCAGGGTCGGGGTCAGCTCGCCCGTCTCCAGCGAGGGCGCCTCGGGGAGGAGCGCGACCCGCCGGATCCGCTCGAAGTGCACCGATGCGAGCAGGTTGGCAGCCTGCAATGCCTCGACGATCGCGCGCCGCAGCTCCGGAACCTGGCTCAGGCCCGCGACGCTCTCGGGAACGTCGAGTTGCCGCTCTTCCAACCACCGCTGCGCCGCGACCGGCGAGATCCAGCAGAGGGCGGTCACGAACGGCTGCCCGGCACCGAGCACCACCGCCTGCTCGAGCAGTGGGGTAGCCGCGAGCATCCGCGCCTCCACCTCTCCCGCGGAGACCTTCTCGCCGTTCTCCAGCTTGAACACGCCGTCGATGCGGCCGCACAGCTTGAGGCCTTTCGCGGTCCATTCGCCCAGATCTCCGCTGCGCAGCCAGCCGTCCTGGATCGCGGCCGCCGTGTCGGCGGGGCGGTTGTGGTATCCGCGCATGATCTGTGGCCCGCGCACGAGGATCTCGCCGCGCCCGGGGAACCCCTCGACGGGTTCGAGCTTCACGGTCGTTCCGGGCAACGGATGGCCGACCACGCCCGGAGCGCGCGGCTGCTCGCGCCGCGTGATGGTGGCGCAGGGCGACGTCTCGGTGAGTCCCCATCCTTCCAGCACGGGCACGCCGTGCTCCTCGAACCAACGGAAGGCGGGCTCGCTGATCGGGGCGGCGGCGCTGAAGGCGAACCGCAGCGACCGCAGCGCGTCGCGCAATTTCGCGTCCTTCTTCGCCCGGCCGGTCAGCCCGTTGTAGACGCGGGAAACGGCGAAGTACACCGTCGGGCGCACGTCGGTGATGTTCCGCACCAGGCCGTCGAGATCCCTCCCGCGCGAGTCGTCGATCACCAGCAGCGCGCGATGCCAGAGCGCCATCAGACGCTCGAAGAGGGCGCCAAAGCAATGGTGCCAGGGCAGCCAGCTGAGGAAGACGTCGCGTTCGCTCACGTCCCAGACGGCGGCGATCCCGGTCTGCTGGGAGAGCGCGTTGTGGTGCGTCAGCTCGACGCCCTTCGGGGCGCCGGTGGTGCCGCTGGTGTAGAGGAGGAACGCGGTATCCTTGGAACGCGCCTCGACGGCGGTCTGCCCGGCGGACTTCTCCAGGG
>Ga0137415_10001704_pt1 | contig 21829 bp, 25 predicted proteins | sample CZODoug3_1_1_16f_FD_183082 | JGI IMG/M metagenome (GOLD analysis project Ga0137415, IMG submission 183082) | Vadose zone soil fungal communities from Angelo Coast Range Reserve, California, USA - CZODoug3_1_1_16fungal (Hybrid Assembly) | ecosystem: Environmental > Terrestrial > Soil > Vadose...
CATGGCAGACGGATGGGAGCGCGTATTATGGGTCTCAATCGATGGCGGAGGTAAGCCTCCTCGGACTGAACGAGGCGGCAAAATACGACATGAAGAAAGATGTCGACGCCAAGGATTCTCTGGTCTTTGTCAAGAAGATCATCGAAGCGGCGAGACGCGCCATATCTGAAAGTGACTCGCGTAAGCTTAGAATTCGGGTTGGGCTTCATCCGTCTCCTGAGGCATCATCGAGGCTCGCGAGTATCGACGCTGAAAAATACGGTTTCTCCACTATCGTACATCAAGGGTCCAAACGATATCCCTACTACACTGACGTCCCCGTGATCCCGCTCACACAGAAAATTCCGTTCACTTCGCGCGCATCTCTCGAGGGAGAGGTCCAAAGATTCCTCGACGGAGGATCAATCCTCCCGCTCCTGATAGGAGACAAAACAGAGACCGGAGGTTTGACGAAAGCATCCCAACTGCTCGCGGAATCAGGAATCAAACACTTCACGTTTTCCAAGATATTGTCCCGATGCCAATCTTGTTATCACGTCGATACAGGCGTCCGTGCAAAATGCTCGAAATGCAATTCAGACAAGCTCACAACTATTGCAAAGTATGCTGGTAGACTGACCCCCCTCGACCTATGGACCGAGTCGAGGAGGAGAGATTTGGATAGAATCGCAGCCTATGATCTAGCGTAGACGAACCGAGCCCCCCGGCAACTCACCATTGAGTGATGGAGGGTGCATGTGGCTGGACGAGAACTCAATTGAGTTTATCTCTCTGAATGTTTGAGCAAGGGAGCTGGGAATGTGCTAGCTTTGACAGAAATCCGAGTTGATTCGAAGAAACCTTTCAGAATAGGTCTCCTGACGGGCATTCTGGCCAAAATCGCCGAAGGGCTAGACGGCCCCAAAGACCAAGCCTAGTAGTCCCATCCTCAGCACCACGCCGTTCCCGACCTGGGGAAAATATTTCGCGTGGCTCATCGAGTCGACACTAGAGTCTATCTCGTCAACCCTAGGCAACGGATGCATGACAATCGAGCTTTTCTTTGCGCGTGCCAGCTCGTCAGAGGTCAACCTGTAAGACCCTTTGACCTTCTCGTACTCGGCTAGATCTCCAAATCGCTCCTTCTGGACCCGCGTCATGTAGATCACGTCCAATTCTTTCAGATGCTGTTGGAGCGATGTTGTTTCTTCAACGTCTATCTTCTTCGAGACCTCTTCCAGGACCTCTTTCCTCATCTTTAGTATCTCTGGAGAGATGAGGACTAATCTCACCTTGTATTTCGCGAGCGCATAGGCGAGCGAGTGAACTGTTCGGCCGTACCGCAGATCTCCGATGAGCCCTATCGTAATACCGTCAATGGCCCCAAGCTCTTTCTTGATGGTGTAGAGATCGAGCAATGCCTGTGTTGGATGCTCCTCTGCTCCCGATCCCGCGTTAATCACTGGGACCTTTGAGAACTCGGCGGCCATTCTCGCCGCCCCCTCAAGAGGGTGCCTTACCACGAGCACGTCAGCGTAGTTCTCGACAACCCGAACGGTGTCTGCCAGGTTCTCACCTTTCTCGACAGATGTCCCCTTTGTCTCTGCGAATCCGAGGGCGGTCCCGCCGAGCCGTGTCATCGCGGACTCGAAGCTAAGCTTCGTGCGTGTGCTAGGTTCGTAGAATAGGGTCGCCATTATCTTCCCGTGAAGCATATCCGACCCGGTCTTTGCCAGAGGCTCCATAACCTGTGCCATGTCAAGAATATGGTCGATCTCCGATCGGGAGAGGTCGCGAACGGAAACAATGTCTCTGCCAGCAAAGTTAGATGTGGGCGGCATTCCGATTCCTAGCTGGGTCGAGGAGTCCTATAACTATCTTCAGAGGAGATGGAGCGATGACTGTTCAAGTTCTCGTGATAACTTCAGACCTGTTTCTCCAATCGAGAGTCACAGAGCTCACGAAGCCGCTGGGTGCAAACGCCACGTTTGTAACAACCGAGGAGGACCTGCTTAGAGAAGCTAAATCGAAAGAACCGAGCTTAGTCATCCTCGACCTAGCCGCGTCCGAGTACGACCCGTTCTCGTGTGCTCAGAAGCTGAAGGTTATGAGTGCTCCGCCCAAGATATTGGGGGTATTCCCCCATATCCGAACAGATCTCAAGCTCAAAGCCGAGAAAGTAATGATCGACTACATTGTTCCGAATTCAGGTTTCCTCAAGACCCTAAAGAGTGTCCTGGAGAAAGAGGTCCGGGACAAGTGAGCTGGATCGTCAAAGACCTCTGGGACACGCTAGACAAGCGTCGCGGAGAATTCGAAAGTCTCTGGCAAGATCGTACTCTTCGGGCCTTTGAAAAGATCAACTGGATTGCCAGCGAAGTCGGAGAGCGCTGGGGTGTTCTCATTCAGATCAACTTTCCACCCGGCCAGGAAAGGCCTGAAGTTGCCCGCATTGGTCGTAAAAACGTGAGCATTCTAGCAGACAAGAACCGGAGGAAGTTCGAAACGATAACGGAGGATCAGGTCAAGCGGGCACTTCAACCGTTAAGCCCTCGAACTTTTGACCCTGCCCGTTTTGGCCACGAAGGGTTCAGGGCAACTCTCCTCACAGGACGAATAGACTGCCTGCCGAGTGGGGTCCATCTATGGTGCACGATAACCCCCGAGGTCCTGCAGTTCCTAGACTGGATATTCGTAAACGGATACGGGTTGAAGCGGCGTCCCGTGCTTAGGAGACAGGCATAAGCTTCTTGCCCAGTCTTCTCTCAATATCCATCTTGGCACGCTTCAACTGCCTAGCACGCTTGAGCAACTCGATAAGATAATCCAAGTCAACTATCGGGCGAAGCGCAGGGTACTCCCAAGGAGTCTTGTTAATCTCGTCAGGATAGATCATGTACCCGTTAGGATAATGAGTCAGCAGTATTCCGGTGGGGTCCGTCTCAAGACCCTTGGAGAACTCTCGCAGGGTGTATCCTGCCTTCTTGAGCTGTTCGAGCGCCCTATCGAGCTCGTCACAGGCCCTCTCCAGTTCCGCAAACATCTCCCCTCGGTCGCCATCTCCCATAGAATATCCGCTCTAGGACCCTGTTCTCGTGAAACGAGGTTCGCGGCGGGCATAAGCGTTCTTTAACCCACACACCCTCTCCACCGAAACAAGGGACCGCCGCACCCGAACAGGACCTGCTAAAGGCCCAAGCAAACCCCGGGCTAAGAATTTGAGACTGTCCTAGAACTCGCGCCGAGACCTATTTTCGGGGATAACCCTCTTACTTGCGCCCTGCAGCGAGCCCCATTCCTCCGGCGCTGAAGGTTGTGTCGTTTCGAAGCTTGTCGTTATCATCAAGGAGACTTTTCACCCACTTCTCCCACCATGAGTTATACTGGTTGACCTTCTTCCTAGACGCTCCGCCCGCCAGCATCGCCTTGACATCGAGCTTCTTTGTCTCTTTGAGGGTCGCGAGGTAAAATGCTAACTCGTCCCTTACGTCCTCGAGCCTCCTTCTCGGGTCCGAGGTCAGATACGTATCTGCTTGGCACTCAGCCATTATCCCGCGTAATCCCGCTTCGTGGAAGATTGTCGGCAGTCTATTGCCAATGTCGAAATGTTTCCTTTCCAGTTTTCTTACGCCATCGACATACGACTCGCTGATCCTGATGGCTAGCTTGGTGAGCCTTTCATCATTGGGTACATAGATTGCATCAGGGAACCTACCGCGCTCGAAGGCTGCTACGGTTCCTCCTTTCCGTGCGACCCGGCTCATCTCCCGGACAGCTTTCAATGGGTCAGTCAGGTGCATCAAGAGTGTCCTGCAGCAGACAAGGTCCGCCCAGCCGTCTTCAACGGGAATGTTGTAGGCGTCACCTTTACGGAAAGTGATCTTCCCTGCTAAACCTTCCTTCTTGGTTTGTTTTTCAGCAGTGCGGATGTTGGCGGCCCGAATGTCCACTCCGATGATGGCACATTTTCCAGATATGAGGCTGGCTAGGTATCTGGTGAAGTCTCCTGTGCCGCATCCCACATCCACGATTTTCATTCCGGGCTTCAGCCCCAGGAAAGTAGAGTGCATTTGTTTGATCCATGGTTTGGTCTCAAGAAATCGGCGGTAGATTTCCCTGCTACGGCGTAGGTATCGGATGCGAAACGCGTGTGATGAGATCCCGGCTTTCTTGCGAGGCATTTAGTTTCTCATTTCGGCGATAAGCAACCAACGTCCTTATTGAAAGATCATGTGAGTTCCGACACTCGTCTGAACATAAGCTTCCGGTAGCGCTCTGGAGATCTGGTGAGACGCTTTCCAGCCAGTGCAATGGCCTGGAACGATAACGTCCGGCGCTATATCTTCCAGCTCTTCAATGGTCTGAGGGATAATTTTCTCGAAGATACCCCCGGTCAGGTGAAGACCCCCGATAAAGGCGTGAATCTTCTCAGTTCCAGTGATTCGTTCAGCATTCCGCAGAACATTGACTACTCCAGAATGGCTACAGCTTGAAACCACGACCAGACCTCGCCTCTTCACGTTGCAAATGATTCCTTGATCATCCCATATCCACGGATCCGGTTCCCAAGTGCCGTTGCGGCTTGCTTGTTGGAAGGGAAATCCCTTCTCGAAGCTTGTCACACGTTCCACTTGACCGGAGACTAGGACACTGCCATCGAGTAGGAGAGTCGGCCCACGTTCCTCCAGAATCTCAACCTCTTCGTCTTCGAGAAGTTTCCTGCTTGGCGGAGGCATGCGAATCTCTATCCCCGTTGGAAAGACTATCTTCCGGTCTCGCCAGGCGTCAGGATGCAATATGAATGGAAGCCTCTTCCTTCCGACGCGCCGGAGCATCCCTTCTAGCCCGCCATGATGATCTGCGTGACCGTGCGACAGAACCATGGCCTCGACGTTTTTCAAACCTATTCCGAGAATGTCCAGATTGTGAATTGCAGTCTCCTGGCTCAAGCCGGCATCGTACAATATCGATCTAGCTTCGCGGTTTCGATGGACGGTCAACAGTACAGAGTAACCGTGTTCGGCGATTAGTTGTTGTTTTTCTGACCAGTCCCATGTGAGCGGAGGGCGTTTTGTCCTTTCGTCGCTTGGGAGAAGGATGTCGATCGCGTTATCAACAACGATAGTAACGTCCAATGAGTCGACTGGTTGCAGATTAGGTGGAGTGATTGTCTGGCCAATAGTTGTAGATCCACGCTTGCTTGGTAGAGAGTTGAAATGACCGTAGGTCTCGCACATTGCGATCAGATGTTCGGTTTTGACTTGGCCTCGGATTGTCTTCTAGTGAGGACAAGTTTCCATAGGATAAGGCCTGCTCCAACAATCGTGGCCAGGGCTGTTCCAACGTACCCTGCGAGGAAGTAGCCTAGTGGCGATGCGTTCTGGCTTATCCATTGTTGCATAAAATAGTTGGACTGGTATTCGTTAGAGATAGCAGCGAGAAGGCCTACGGTGATGGCGAACTGGGCAATAATGACACCGCTTACGGCTCGCGATGCTTCTCGACGACCTGCTCTCGCGACAAGGGTAGTTTTCGCGGTCTGGGCTGACTTCGGGTTGGGAATTAGTAGAGAACTAATAGCTCCGAGCGAGACGAAGATGCCAGCGGTGAACGCTGCCCAGCGTGCTCCTTGTGTAATTGCATCGTACAGGATTGATAGGACGGCGGGTACGTTCCTCCCGAAGAGGGCTAGAAAGGATGGGTCGATCCCTCCCGAGAGTCCTGAGTTGAGGGCAGCTGTCAACGCGACTCTTTGCTGCACAGTGAAACTTGCAGTACTTGTTGCAAGGTCGGCCACTCCAACGATAGAAATCTGGGCTACCAGAACTGCACCAATTACAGCGATTCCGAAGGCTGAACCGATCTGTCTAACAGTGTTGTTGGCTCCGGATCCTACTCCGGCCTTCTGCCATGGTATGCTCTGCAAGACGGTACTCGTAAGCTGGCTAATAGCCAGACCAACCCCTGCGCCATAGATGACGAGGATCGGATACATGTAGTACACAGGATTCTCGACGCTGATGATCTGAGACAGGCTGAAGAGCGCAATCGCTTCAAGAGACATTCCAGTGGTGACGATCCATTTGGGTCCAAACCGGGTGGCTAGAACACCGGCCACCGGTGCAAAAATAAATACTGAAATCGCCATGGGTAAGAATGTTAGGCCCGCATTGAATGCAGAGAGTCCCTTGACCGTTTGAAGGAATATTGAGATGATGAATACTGCCCCGAACTCGCCCATAGCAACGATTGTGACCGTGAATAGGCCGTACCTGAAACCCTTGAATCTGAGGAGGCTGAAATCAAAGAGAGGAACCTTCCCACTCTTAAGACGGCGGATCTCGTAGAGAGTAAACACGGTGAGTAGGGTCAGCCCTGTTATGATTGAAACGAGGGGGAGTGATACAGGGTTTGAGGCCGACCACGAGAACCCTCCCGCAGCAAAGTCATTGTTGGGGATAATCCACCCGTAGGTTTGGGCTTCGATGAAGCCGAACAAAAGACTGGCTAGACCCAGAGTGATGAAGACCAGTCCAGGGTAGTCTGTGGTGTATTTTGGATCTTTGAATCGGGTTTCCTTGATCGCGAAGGCCGCCCCGACAAGGGCTGTGATCCCTATCGGGATGTTGATGAAGAACGCCCAACGCCAAGTGAGATTCGGATCGCTTGTAAAGTACCCTCCTAAGACTGGTCCTAGAACTGCGGCCGCGCCTGCGGTTGCGCCCCATATTCCGAAAGCGACATTTCGCGCCTTGCCGGTGAAAGTAGTTGTTAGGATTGAGAGGGTGGAGGGAGAGGCCATCGCCGCCCCGAATCCTTGCATTATACGACCTACAAGGATCTGGCTCAGACCTTGTGAGAATCCATCGACGATGGATCCAAAAATAAATAGAGAGATTCCTGCTAAGAAGATTCGTTTTCTGCCGAACTCATCGCTTAGTTTTCCCCAAGTGAGAAGGAACGAGCCGAAGATGAGGGCATAGAGTGATGTGATCCATTCCAGATCCTTGAAGTTGAGTTTGAAGTCCCTCTGAATTTGATACTGAGCGACTATCACTATAGTGGCGTCGATCACGATGATTGCGAGGGAGAGGCTCAAGACGAGCAGAATGAGGAGCTGCTTTCGCTCGATCTTGGTCGACCCTCCAACCGGCGCCGTACCCGCTGGACCTGCTCCTTCCCACTTCTGGTCGGAGGGTTTGCTCTCGCCTGACATTGAAATGCCATCACATTTGTTCGGGGTAATCAAACATTCCCGTCAGAGAGATGCTCCTCAACTTTTGAACTGTGAAACGTCTAAGAACTCGTCTGGAAAGGCATCATCTCAGTTTGCCAAAGGACCTTCACACAGGCCGCTATAGAATCGAGCCGGAACACGAAGTTCGCCTGAGCGATTTCGACCCGAACGATACCTCCGGTTTCGGAGGAAAAGATGAGGATGAACAGAAAGAGTCGAAGAAGCTCAACGAGAAACTTAGACAGCTTCAGGAAATGCTCTACGCAGAGCACGAACAAAAAGTCCTAGTTATTCTGCAAGCAATGGATACTGGTGGCAAAGACGGAGTCATAAACCGGGTCTTTCAAGGAGTCAACCCCCAAGGGGTCCGAGTCGCACATTTCAAAGAACCTACACCGGAGGAACTTGATCATGGTTTCTTGTGGCGAGAACACAAACAAGTCCCTGGAAAAGGAGAACTTACGATTTTTAATCGAAGCCACTACGAAGGCGTCCTTATCGAGAGAGTTCACAAGATCGTTCCTGAGGAAGTCTGGAGTCATCGGTACCGGCAGATCAACGATTTCGAGCGGATACTCTCCGAAGAGGACACGACGATACTGAAATTCTACCTACACATCGACAAGGACGAGCAGAAGAAGCGGTTGCAACAGCGTTTGGACGATCCTTCCAAGAGGTGGAAGTTCAGTGGTGACGATCTTCCTGAACGAAAATTCTGGAAAGAGTACGAGAAGGCGTACGAGGATGCGTTGAACAAGACCAGCACGGAATGGGCACCTTGGTACCTCATACCCGCGAATCACAAATGGTACCGCGACCTCGTTGTCTCCCGGATTATCGTGAAGGCGATGGAAAAGATGAATCTGCATTATCCAAAGACGAAGCTGAGCCCGAGCTCAATAGCAATAGAATGATCATTTGCTCAGCAATTCACGTCGGACCGAAGACGGGGCTAAGACAATGTGACGCAATGGTCGAGGGGGCCAGTTAGAGGGATTTTTCTAGTTTGGCGAGCTACTTGCCGGTGACAGTTACGGACCCGTTTGTCGTTGTCAGGTTGACAGTGGCGATTCCGGGCCCGATGGTGGCTGTGGCGTGGTTTGTGAGTTGGACCCCTAGCCCGGAGCTAGAGACTGTACCGTTTGTTGTGTTCGGCGTGATCTTGCAGGAGGCGAGGACTGGCAGTGTAAGGCTGACGTTCCCGTTCGTCGAGGTCACTATGTAGGATCCGTCTAGAGATAACGTCGATAGTTCTATGGTTACACTGCCGTTCGTCGTTGTCACCGTAGCGCTCCCGCATAATGTGCATGTCAGGTTGACTGAGCCGTTAGTATCAGTCAGGGTCACGGTTGTGGCACTGATATTCGAGGAGGAAATGGCTCCGTTAGTGTCCGTAAGGGTAAGGCTGGACGTGCTGATGCTTGAGACCTGCAGATTGCCATTCACGGTTACGATTTGCACCGTGTTGAATTGGGCGGAAGCTGGCGTGTACACGTGAATGTCTACGCTGTAGCTTGCACCGAAGAAGAAGTTGCTCGCGGGAAATATGGCCTGGAAAGCGATGTTTCCGCTAGAGTTTGACTCTACAAACGTTATTGCGTCGGGAGATGATCCGAAACCTCTGGCCGTCACAGTCCCGTTGACCTTGAGGTAGGCCTGGGACCATGATGAGACAGTGACCCCGCCGTTCGTGTTTGAGACTGTCATCGAGGAAGGGTTGCTGCTCTGGGAAACCGAGGACTGGTAGGGTGTGAAGTTCTTCGTCTCCACCGAGAGGGATGAACCGAGGAACAGCGATGCCGCGACCACCGCAACGACCCCGCCCACCACTACTGCAAGGATGATGACAACGAGCATTGTCTGGCTAAGGCCAGGCTTCTTGACCCCTCCTGCCGGACCAGGAACAGCCTTGACGGTCGTCAACATGAACTAGTAGCAGAGGCTGAACCGCCCTCCTTAAGCCTCTTTTCCGGCCAGTACGACCGTCGTCGCATATCCTTCTCTTTCTCGTAGCTATTTTTCCAAAACATTCTTTTTCAAAAATAAGCATGCTTTTCTCGACCCCCCCGGGGTGGTCGATTTTCCCGCGCCCCGCCCTTCACGAAAACGCGCTAGAATCCCATGTTCAAAGGGTCGCGGCTAGGGGCAAGCCCATCCCAGCCCCTGCACGAGGCACGGGGCCTTCAAATAACCGCAGCCCTAATTCTATAGTAAGTCTTCCTGGATGCGGACCCTCGTAGCAGAATGCAAGATTCCCACGGCTCCCTCCCGGTACGAGGAGGTTGAGACCATGGCTGAGAGCATAGGCTACGAGGTAATCGACACCATCGTCCAGCACCGCAAAAACCTCCACCACACATACTGCATTGGACCGGGAAAGCTGGAAGAGATCAAAATGCTCGTCGCCGAAAACGATATCGAAGCCGTCGTCTTTGCCAATACCCTCCCAAGCGCCCAAGTCTTCAAGATCCAGCGGGTCCTCGGTGGAACAGACATCAAAGTAATCGACCGCAACCTTCTGATCCTAGAGGTCTTCGACAAGCGTGCCATGACCAAAGAGGCAAAACTACAGATCGCCCTCGCTAAACTCCGCTACACATTCTCTTGGGGCAGAGAGTTCCTCCGGCTAGAAGGCATTCTAGGTGGACAGGTCGGCTGGAGCGGACCCGGAGACTATCCGTACCATGATTACGAGAGAACGGCCAAGAAGCGGATCGCGAACATGGAGAAGGAACTGAGAGATCTCTACTCGAAAAAGAACCTACTCAGGGACCACAGGCGAGAGAGAGGTTTTCCCATCGTCGCCCTGGCGGGTTACACGCAGAGCGGGAAAACCACGTTCTTCAACCGCATGTCCGCCGAACACAAGGACACGGGCCTAGGACCCTTTACCACACTGTCCACGTTCGCGAGAAGGATCGACCAGAACAACGGCGGCGACAATTTCAGCTTCATACTCATCGACTCCATCGGATTCATCGAAGACATGCACCCAACAATCCTCAAAGCATTCAACACAACACTCGGCGAGATATCGAATGCAGACTTAATCCTCCTGTTCGTCGATATCAGTGAGGACCTAGAATCGGTCTTTAGAAAACTCACGGCCTCCAAAGAGATTCTCACGAAGATAGCCAGCAAAGTTCCTCTTGTCATCTGCGCGAACAAAACAGACCTCTGCAACGAGGACCAGCTACTAGAGGGAAAGAAACTGATCGCCCGAACATTCGAAGGCATTCCACTCGTCGAGCTAAGCGCGTTGAAGGGAGACAATACCGAGGAGGTCGTGAAGCATGCGTACCATCACCTCAACGGTTCAGCTTCCCTTGCACCTAGCAGCTCTCTAGAGCCGCACTCCTCTCCATAGTAGATCCCGAGAAATCCTAAAATTCTTCATTGCCATTAGTTGGAAACGGGATGTTCTAAGTGGAATTAAGGAAACTCCAGCGAACACCGGACGGAACCTACCTAGTCACCATACCGAAGGCATGGGCCAAACGCGTCGGACTCGACCAAGGGTCCGTCGTTTCCTACGAAGAACGACAAGATGGCAGACTCCTCCTGTCACCGAGAATTGACGAGGAGCGACCCCCCCTCGAAGTAATACTGGAAGCGTCTCCATTCGTCAGACGAGAGATCATCGAGCGATACCTTCTCGGATACGACATAATACGCATCCAATCCAAAGACAGCCTGTCCCCCGGAACAAGGGACGAGGTCCGCAAAACCACCAAACGGCTCGTAGGTCTCGAGGTGTTGGAAGAAGACGCGAAAAAGATCGTCCTGCAATGCCTAATGGAGCCTTCACTCCTAAACCCCGAACGCATCCTCCGACGGCTCGAAATGCTGTCAATGCCAATGCAGATAGACGCGGTTCAAGCCTTTGTCGAATCCAACACCGAACTCGCCAACGGAGTCGTCGAGCGAGATGAAGAAGTCGACAGATGGTACTTCCTCCTCGTCCGCCTGGTCAGAGCCGCAATCGCCGACACGTACCTTCTTGAGAAGATCAAAGTCTCCTCAGTAGACTGCCTAGACTTCCGCCTCCTGGCAAGCTATATCGAAACCTTCGCCGACTATGCGGTAACCGTTGCCGAGAACACGCAAGACAAGGTTCCCGTTCCCAAGGAACAGCAAGCGCTCTTTGAGAAGATCGGAGCCTCGGTGAATACGATGTACAAAGACGCTGTGGGATCCGTTCTCTCTCGAGACCTCAAGCTCGCCTCGTCCGTCAGTCTGAGGTTCAAGGAGACGAAGAAGATTCTTGCCGAGGCTGAGACAAGCATCGCGAAGGCCCCACGTCCCATGGTTAACCACCTCGTCGCCGCGCTCATAGCCTTGAACAGGATGTGCGAAGTCTCAGTCGACATATCAGACCTAACCATCACAAGATAGCTTCCCGGTTCGCGATAACTGGATAAGCCCCGGTCACGTATCAGGTCGGGTTCCGGAGGGTCGCTCGATGTCTGAGAAGAGGAAGAGGGCAATCGGCACCATACTGGAAGCTGGCTTCCAGATGGAAAGCGACGCCTTCAAAGCCCTCATGGAGATCAGCGCCGCCGGCGAACTGGATCCTCTTGTCAAAGAAGTTCTTCGAGTCGCCGGAACAGTAGAGCCACGACCAGCGTCGATTAGCAGGGACCTTGTCCTCAAGGCCGCCGAGCACTTGGACCTCTCAAGCAAGGGCGTTGAGACAGATCAAAGTGGTTTGGGGCGCGGTCGACGCTTTGCAGAGGATCTTGAGTCTCGACTGGAAGTTGTCTCGGACCCTACGGGCAAGCTCGGAACGACCGGCGCCTTTGACGATTTTCTTCGTTATTTCAGAAACCGTTTCGATAAGATGAGCCTGTTATTCAGGCAGAGAATGGACACCCGGAACGCAGGGACAATCTCCGACGCATTATCGGGCGGATCAAACGGGCGAGGCCGTTTCATCTGCATGGTCCTTGACAAGAGAGAGAAGGGCGACAGAATCTTTCTGACAGTGGACGACTATGAAGACGAGGCCACTGTCCTCGTTGGACGGCAGAACTCTACAGTGTATGAGATGGCGAGAAAAATAGTCAGAGACCAAGTAATCTACATACAAGCCCGCAAGAGCGCCGGCCCCTTACTCATTGCCGAAAGCATCGTCCTCCCAGAGATCCCTGATAGAAAGCCGGCCCACGCCAACGAAGAAGTCTATGCCGCTCTCATATCGGATGTTCACATCGGCAGCAAGGTGTTTCTCGAAGACCAGTTTCGCCGGGTTCTAAGCTGGCTGAAGGGGGAGATCGGCACGCCGAACCAGCGTGAAGTCGCCGAGAGAGTGAAGTATGTTATGATCGGCGGCGACCTCGTCGACGGGATCGGAGTCTATCCTCGTCAAGAAGTCGACCTCGCTGTCACAGACATCTACGAGCAGTACCGTCTAGCAGCCAAGTTCGTCAGCGAGATCCCGGAATACATGGAAGTAGTCTTGATACCCGGAAACCATGATGCCGTACGCCAGGCGTTACCCCAGCCTGCTATCCCGAAAGATTTCGCTGGACCCGTATACGACTCCCGGAAGATAATCTCGCTGGGGGACCCAGCGGAGGTTCGCTTGCACGGTGTCCACTTTCTACTCTATCATGGAACTAGCTTGTTGGATATTCTGAGCGGGGTCCCTGGGCTCGACTATCAGCGTCCGGTGGAGGTTATGGAGTATCAGCTGCGAGCCCGGCACTTATCTCCGGAGTATGGGAAGATGACGCCTATTGGTCCTGAGCAGGAGGATTTCCTGGTGGTGGAACGGGTCCCGGACGTTTTCACCTCCGGACACATTCACGTCTCGGGTGCCGGTGTTTACAGAGGAACGACAATAGTGAATAGTGGCGCGTGGCAAGGGCAGACGGACTATCAGAAACGAATGGGCTTAGTTCCAAAGCCGGGAATCCTCCCTGTAGTGAACTTGAAAACCCTGGATGTCAAGATGATCAACTTCTAGCCACGGGCACGGGTTGGAAGGAGGAAATTTCAAGTTTGAACATTTTGTAAACGGAGTTGACCCCCACCCCTCTTCTTCCACTGCAAGTCCCCAACTTGCTATGGGTCTGTGTTGTTGTTTATGGTAGAACTTACTGGCAAGGTTAACCTGCATTCTGATGATTTATGCAGACCTGTACATTTTCCAGCACCAAATCCTCTCCAATTCTGTATAAGGTACGGGGATTGAAAATTCTAGGTGAGGCTCTTACAAGTCTCCAGAGGAAGGAGAGGGGTACGGGTCCAGGTCGACTACTCGCCAACTAGCTGAACAATGACAGTCCTGTCCCTCGGCCCAACGTCTAGTTCTAGAAAGACGATTTGTTGCCATGTTCCCAAAGTCAGTTTTCTGTCTCGAAACGTTACCGACAAGTCGGGTCCTATCATGGATGCTCGGACGTGCGAATGTCCATTGCCATCATGCCACCGATTCTCATGTTCGTAGGACGCTTTCTTGGGTGCAAGTCTTTCAAGAGCCAGAGGAAAGTCTGCGAGAAGTCCAGGCTCATACTCGATCGTTGTCAGGGCTCCGGTTGATCCCGGCACGAACAAGGTAGCAACCCCATTCCCCAGCTTGGATGACTCGACAATCCCCTGGATCTGGCCTGTGACGTCAACGATTTCTCCCTCGCGCAGGGTCCGAAGCCTCAACTCGTGAGACTCGACGGTCATGATTTTCCGTCTTTGACTCAGGCAAGGAATTAAGAATGAAACCTATCCCCTGCCGGACAGGTTCAAGGTCTTGTCCAAGGGAACCGGCCCGAAAGAGCTCTACGTGAAGAAGATCCGCAACGGCACGGTGATCGACCATATTCTGGCCGGCCATGCCTTGGACGTGCTCAAGATTCTCGGCATAGGCGGCAGTGAGGGACACATCGTGAGCGTAGCCATGAACGTGGTTTCGAAGAAGCAGAACAAGAAGGACATTGTCAAGGTCGAGAATCGAGAGCTCAAGCCCGGTGAAGTGGACAAGATAGCACTGATCGCTCCCAGCGCAACGATCAGCATCATTCGAGACTACGATGTGGCAGAGAAGACGAGGGTAAAGCTGCCTGATTCTATCAAGGGGATCGTTCGCTGTTCTAATCCCGCGTGCGTGTCTAATGCTGAGCCTGTTGAGCCCAAATTTAGCGTGGAAAAGCAGGATCCTCTTCGGCTCCGCTGCTACTACTGCGTACGGATCATGGAGAAGACCGATGTTCTCAAACAATTCTAGCATGGATCCCTTACCTGTGGAGCGGGAAAAGTCCGTTCAGGAGCTAAAGACACTATACGGCGAGAAACGAGATGCTATTCAGACACGACTCAAAGAATTCAGGGAGATTCTCAATCGTAACGATGATGATGTTTTTGCCGAGCTTTGTTTCTGCCTGCTGACGCCGCAGTCGTCTGCGAAAACCTGCTGGGCTGCAGTATCCCGGCTCAAGGAGCGAAGTCTTCTCTTGAAAGGAGAGGCTAATGAGATTCAGCCGCAACTAAATGATGTCCGGTTCGGCGACAGTAAGGCGAAGTATATTGTCGAGGCCAGAGCAACGTTCTCCAAAGATGGCAAGCTCTATCTCAAGTCCCATCTTTCCAGCTTCACGAACCCCTTTGAACTGCGGGAGTGGATGGTGGAGAACGTGAAGGGATTGGGCTACAAGGAGGCCAGCCATTTTCTCCGGAATGTCGGTCTTGGAGAGGAGTTTGCTATTCTTGACAGGCATATTCTGCGAAACCTCAAGAGGCTGGAGGTCATCCCCGAGGTGCCGGTCTCGATCACGAAGAAGCGTTATCTGGAAATCGAGGAGAAGCTTCGCCGTTTCTCGCGCGAGATAGGAATACCCTTAGCGGATCTTGATCTCCTGTTCTGGTCGCGCGAAACAGGCTGGATATTCAAGTAGCTAGATGAACTATGGGAAAAATCGGCGTTATGGCGGACAAGGAGACCGCGATATACTTCAAGCTCGGCGGGGTCAAGAACAGCTGGGTTGTGAAATCAGAGGAAGAAGCTGTCAAGACGTTTGAGGACATCAAGAGCAAACAGACGGTCTCCCTCGTCATCGTCACCGACACGGTCTTCGACTGGATCAAGGACAGGGTTGGACAGGGCAAGAAGGAGATCGAACTCCCACTAGTCGTGTCGATTCCAACCAGACGAGGCGGAAAGTCCCAAGTTGACTTGCTAGCTGATCTGATCAAGAGAACTGTTGGTGTCGAGATAAGGGTCCAGTAGCAAAGCACCGCTGAAAATCCTCCATAATCAGCCCTGATCTCGAATCTGGGCGCGCGCACCCTCGTAACAGTAGCCCCGAGCTAATGATCGAGTTTTTGGTTTGTCCAGTTGAAATCATTGTACGAGAACCCTTAATTCCACTGGAAGCCGGCTCGCAGAAAACCGGACGGTTTCAGACTTGTCGCAACAGGGATTGGATCTAATCTTCGAAAGAGTTCTGTCAGGTGGAGAGGTCTTTCGTGACCGAAACCTCCTCAGACACGACTACATGCCAGCGACCCTTCCGCACCGGGAAGATCAAATACGCCGGCTCGGATCTGTGCTCGCTCCAGCTCTAACCAAAGATCGAGTATCGAACCTGTTCGCCTACGGCAAGACTGGAACAGGAAAGACAATTGTCACCAAGTTTGTCCTCGATCGCCTACAGCGGAAGGCTCGCGAACACGGACGAGCACTCGATACGAGCTACGTCAACTGCCGTCTCTCCGGAACAAACTACAGAGTCATCGCCGACCTCTGCAGGTCTCTCGGGCGAGAAGTCCCGTTCACCGGACTCGCTGTAGGCGAGCTTCTGGACCGGTTCCGAAGCGCCCTCCAATCTCGTGGCTCCGCCTTCCTCGTCGTCCTTGACGAGATAGACGCGCTGGTGAAGAGGAGCGAAGACGACAGCCTACTCTACGAGCTGACAAGAATAAACGAGAAGCTGACCGACGGCTGGATCGGGCTCATAGGAATCTCGAACGACCTCCACTTCAAAGACTTTCTGGACCCGAGAGTCCTAAGCTCTCTAGGAGAGGAGGAGGTCGTGTTCAAACCATACTCCTCAGACGAACTATATGACATTCTAAAGGAGCGAGCAGAGCTCGCCTTTCGACCCGGAGTTCTCGATGAAGGCGCTCTCCACCTCTGTGCTGCCTTAGCCGCAGGCGAACACGGTGACGCGCGTCGCGCGCTCGATCTCCTCAGAGTAGCCGCCGAGATCGCCGAAAGATCACGCGAGCTAAAGGTCCAAGAAAATCACGTCCGTGAAGCACAACAGAAAGTCGAACATGACCGCGTCACAGAGGCCCTATCATCCCTCCCCCTCCACTCCCGAATCCTTCTAATCTCCGTCATGCAGCTGGAGAATGCTAGGAAAGAAAGCTCGGTTACAGGCGACGTGTACGAGGTATATCGTGAACTCTGCGGCGCCGGCTCCGTCGAACCTCTCACCCAGAGGAGAGTCAGCGGACTGCTCAACGAGCTGGACATCATGGGTGTCCTGAACGCGCGCGTAGTAAGCTTCGGCAGGTACGGTCGCACAAAGAAGATCAGGCTCGGCGTAGAAGCCCGATCAGTGACCGCTTCCTTCAGCGGGGACGAGATGGTTCGAGGACTACTTAGCTATGCTCCAAGGAGCGTCCTCAGACATCAAACCAATCTCTAGATGTATCGGGATAGATGATGGACCGTTTCCACCGAAAACGGATGATAAGATCAGGCATGCTCCTCTCTTAGCCCTCTGGCTGAAAGGACCTCATCTACATCAACTCAGAAACGACTGGATTACAGTTGACGGACTAGACGCTACCAGAAAGGCCGAGCTCCTCCTCAAAGGGTCCGTGCATGTTCCGGTCTTGTTATCTGGCGTGACTTTTGGCGGGTTCAACCTCATCAACCCCTGGAAGATCGAGAAGACGTGCAAAGCCCCGGTGATCGTAGTTATTGGATCACGGCCCGATAACAGGGCTGTGAAGCGTGCCCTGTCCAGACACTTTCCCGATTGGGAGGAGAGGTGGGATCTCATCAGGTCACTGGGTCCATTGCATAGGATTCGGACGATGGCGGGTGAAGGTCCAGTGTTCTTTGAACGGTTCGGCTGCTCAACTCGGGACGCTGCGGTGATCTTGAAAAGCTGGGCGTTTGTCTCGCGCATTCCTGAGCCGTTGCGAGTCGGAGGGATCGTTGCCAGAGGCCTGTTTTCTCCGGAACCTTGCTTGTAGGCTTCTAGGTTACAGGAGGCTTTAGTCGTCCCGTTGAGGTTGCCGTGGACAGTCAACGGAAGAGTTCATGGATTCTATGTTGGTGAGTTTGGCATGACTGGAAAAAAGGCCAACCTTGAGAACCAGCTGAACAATTACTTCCGCAGACGTTGTTGCAATTACGAAAACTTCACCTGTGACCGGATCTGGGAATGTGCCTTGTGCGCGCGCCAATCGGTGAAGGTTGAACCGATAATGGATGAAATTGAATCGACCACTATGACTTCTGGGAAGAGGTGAGTTGAATGGAGACTTTGAGAGAGGAAGAGGTTCTACGTCTTGAAGAGGCGCTTCTGAAGAAGATGGAAGAGAGGCTTACCCCTCTGATGGAGCAAGCCGCACGAGACGCCGCGCGAATGGCGATGCACAGACTGCGGTTGGATATGATGGCTCATATCAGCAGGCATGAGGAGACGATACAGCGGCTCGCTAAGGCAGCACTGGCTGCAGACCATATTCCACGGTAACACCAGTTCCCTATCCCTGATTAACCGACTGAAGGCAAAACTCGTTCAGCGGTTGCTTTGCAAGCCTTGAGTAGTCTCTGAGTGCTCGGCCAAGCTCGTTTTAGCAGTTCTATCAATGATAAACCCATCTCTCCATCACCGAATAATTTTGACATGCAAGAGACCCTCTCTAGCGGTTTCGAACGTATTTTGCTGTTCTGAGGCATTTTCCGCCCACGACACGGACCCCTATCGCGCAGCAAAGGATTTTGCCATGTCTAGGCATTCTTGCATGTTGGGCAGAGCGGAATCTTGTTGACAATCCCTTTTGTCACAACGCAATCCGTGCACAGGTACTTGCGGCAGGAGCTACAAGTCCTCTCGTGTTCGGTACAAACTGTCCCACCGCAGACCTCACAGATCGCTCTGGACTTGTGATCGCAAAGCGAACACTTCTGGGTGTCATCCCAGATCATCTTTCCAGTAGCTGCCTGAAGGATCTTTCGATAGGTTTTGCCTGCGGCAATCATCTCTACCGTCACTATGGGAACGTGCAATAGCTGAACCCCCGTCACCGTCGACTCGTCACGACCAGCTACAACATCTTTGGTCTTGGCTCGGATCATGTCCTCAGTGACTCCTGCCGGTGCGACGGTGACTGTATTCTTCATCTCGAGTTCTGGAGGCAACTTGGGCATAGACCCGATTGATGGTTCTATCTCAAGGCAATCGACAAAGAATCCGGTCGATGGAAGATCGTCTAAGTGACCTTCGAAAAGACCGGCGTCGCATATTCGCCCATCCACTCCGTCAAACACGAGAACACCTTGAGCCAGTTTTTTCCGGCCGTTATCGATCTGGAAGTTGGCGAAGAAGTAAGGTCGAAATTCAAGCTTGGGCATAGAGGACATTTTGAGGAAGGTGCCGTTAGTTAGGCCATGCGCTAGGAGGCGAGATGCAGCAGCCCGAGCGACTGGCAGCGTCCCGGGAACTCTGTGTCTCTCTGGCGCCTTGATGTTCTCAACTCTCTCCTTCAGCTTGGCTAGGTCCCAGAGCTCGACGCCGAGTTTGCGAGCCATGAATTCGGCGTTGCCCCCAAACCCCTTGGGAGAAACATAGATTCCGCTCTGAATACCAAGACTCTTCAAGCGAGCGGCGAACTTCTCGACTTCTCGGCCTTCGACCTGACTAGTTCCTTCCCAGCACTCGAACGCGACTTTCTGCACTTTCTTGCCCTTCTTTCTGGAAGCGAGAATATCTACGAAATAGCTTGGCGAATCTCCGGTTTGCGCGTTCTTCTCGACCTCAAAACCTTCAACCCGGCAAACATCACATACCATGTCCACTACGAAGTTGCCTGATTCTGCTCTCGTGTCTGTGGTCATGTGAGACCCGCGTGTATTCAGTTCGAAGGTGTCAAAATTGTGGAATAAGCGTGGTGTAACCTAGCACGGTTGTTAAGCGTGGGTAAGCAAGGCTCAATAGCTGTGGATACAAAACCGTATCCATGGAGAATTTGGACAGCCTCAAGGGTTGGCACGAGGGGACCCGCTCGACGATTGATGAAACTCTTCGTGATCGAATACTGTCTGCGCTCCTGAAGCGCAGCAATCTCACCAAGATACAGTTCGAAACGCTTCTTGTAGACCAGCTTGGCCACGATATGGCGAATAAACGTCTAACAAGGAGTGATATGGTTGAATTACGGCAAGATCAGAAGCGAATAAGCCGCGGATCCTTCAATAGAACCCTAAGACAAGCGCGAGAAAACGTTGTGGAGGCAATTCACACCGTTCTCCTTCTAGGCTACAGTGGGCTGACAGAATCTCCGAGCATCGCTCCATTCCTAGAGGCTTCGGAACGCTTGAAAGGTCAAACCTCCCAGCTCAGAGATGCAGCCCTAACCGAGCCCGAAGCCTATCGGAGAACTGTGGATTCCATAATCGACGACCTCGAACAGGCGTTCAGGGCGATGTTTGGAAAGAACCGTGACATGTGACGTCACGAGTGACTCACAGCGTCACACACATCACGTCTATAATGCGCGCGCAAAACCCCGAGACGCGACTCGCTGCATCGAGCGTGAGTGTGATTGACCTTGTCATACACTTGACGTCATGACGCAACACAGGAGTCACGCTTCTATCACCCGTGATGGGGTTCCGAGAGTTCCCCGTCACAATAGTTAGTGTTAAATGTGTTCGTGGGCCTTACCGTGACGTCACGACTCCAACGAGCGTGATGTCACAGAAATGTTTGGGAAATGGAAACGGTCAAGCGAGAATAACGCCGGTGTTTCCATAGAAAATCAGGATATTGCGAAGCTATTCTTCGATGCTTTTTCTGATAGGCTTGGTTCGCTCGAGGTACGTTTGAAGGATTTTTCAGGTGAAGTTGAAAGCCTCAGGCTCTCAGGAGATCAGTCCAAACTGTCCGATCTGGTACTGCTGGAACGCCTTCAGAAAACGGAGAAGCTTCTGGGCGAGTCGCTAAACTGGATTAAGCAGATTGCTGATGCGGTCCTCCGTGTTCCAGTGACGACCTCAACGAGGAACATTCTGGTCGAAGATGCGTCTGAGCCGGTAAAATCTAGCCTACAGTCAACCGTGAATCAATCGCCGCTTCGGACGGATCCTTCGATCGTGCAGCCAGGCTCTTTGAACTCGATAACGACTCCTACTGAGCTTCAGGTTCTCACTCTTCTAGCGAACGAGGGTCCGAAGTCGGCACCGGAGATAGGACGGTTTGTAGGACGTTCTAGGGAACACACCGCTCGATTGATGAAGAAGCTCTTTGATGACGGGTATGTTCGGCGGGACCAGACCCGGATTCCGTTTCGGTACTCGACGGTTGAGCGCGTGAAGCAGAGTTTCACGAGGCCTGAAGAGAGGGATCGGGAGCGAGAGACTGTTTCTGCCTCTCAATCCTGACACGATATGACAGGCCGAATTTTTCCTGCTCTCTTTCAAGGACCCCTCGATCCGCCAGCCTCGTTAGATACGTGGACACTGTGCTCAAAGGTATCTTTTCCCGAAAAGTGGTCTCAAACGTCTTCCTCGCCTCACCTGAAGTGAAGTTCCTGCCTTTCAGCTGGGACATGATTGTGCTGGCTAGCCTGTCGAATTTTCTGGGTGAGAGTCCAAGGGCGGTCGCTGATGTTTGAGGCGTTCCCGACATCAACTCAACCAGGTCCAATATTCTGCCCACCTTTTCCTTTGTCACAGGGCCATCGATGGCTATGGAGTGCCTGACTCCATCTGAGTCGTAGAATTCTACCTTCAATCGTCGTGGTCTCATCTTTATTCCTCGAGGAAAACCCTGGGCTTCACAGTTTGCAGTTCACATGTAGAAAAGGCTCACCCACGGTCGTTCATGCCAGGCGTGAACGTATTTCACCGGCTACTCTGACACGTTCCATAGATTCCAGTGGAAACGAAGGGGTCTCTGAACGATTTCACGAGTAGTGAAGCCATTTTGAGGCTAGGATTGGGGTAATCCGCAGAAAAACGATGCGTTTGAGGTGAGAGGGGGTCATTCTATAGGTTGTGAAGACGGCAGCTCAAGGACTTGCCGAGTTCATAGTGTCAATAGGTTTGTCAGGCCCCGGTTGCGCAGGCCCTGGCTGTGGGATGTTTTGCTGTTCTGTGGGAGTGTTGACCCAGGGTTCGGGGTTCTTTTTCCGATGTCTGGTGACAAGTTTCAAAGTTTCAATGATTGGCGTGAGTAGAAGTGGTAGTAGGAGGAGATAGGAGTACGGTTGGAGGTCGGTGAAGGTTCTGGTAAACTGCGTCCAGGGTCCGCTTGATGATGAGAGCAGAGGCGTGTCCGTGGTAACCGTGTATTGTATCCTTGTTCCGTTTGGTGCCTGTCATACAAAGTCTACAGTTGCCGGGGATAGAACATAGATGCCGCTGCTTTCTGTTCT
>Ga0137415_10001705_pt1 | contig 21824 bp, 25 predicted proteins | sample CZODoug3_1_1_16f_FD_183082 | JGI IMG/M metagenome (GOLD analysis project Ga0137415, IMG submission 183082) | Vadose zone soil fungal communities from Angelo Coast Range Reserve, California, USA - CZODoug3_1_1_16fungal (Hybrid Assembly) | ecosystem: Environmental > Terrestrial > Soil > Vadose...
TTTCACCGTCCGGCAGCTCCCTGACGCGGCCGATGTCGGCCCGCTGCGCCTGCGCCGGCTCGTCGAGGTCGAGTTCGGTCTCGGCGCCACGGTCCTGTTCGTCGCGGCCTCGCTCACCTCGCTGCCGCCCGCGATCGATGTCGTCGCTGAGCGCGCGACCTCCGCGGAGGTCATGAGGCGGCTCACGCCGAAGCCGCCTACCCTCACGTCGCCGCGCATCGCGGACATGCCCGTGGACGACGTGAAGGCGCCTCGAACAGACGCCGATCGCGCCTGGTCGGAGTTCAACCACAACGTCGCGGGCCTCTTCGTTCTCGGGATGGGGGTCCTCGCGCTCCTCCATGCGACGGGCCGCGCGCGCTGGGCGCGTCACTGGCCGCTCATCTTCCTCGGGCTCGCGGCGATGCTCCTCGTGCGCGACGATCCGGGCGACTGGCCGCTCGGCCCGCGGGGGTTCTGGGCGGGCATGCTGGCGCCCGAGGTGTTCCAGCACCGCATGTTCGTCCTCCTCATCACCGGGTTCGCGGTGTTCGAGTGGATGGTGCGCGCCGGGCGACTCACCTCCACGCGCTGCGCGCTCGTCTTCCCGTTCCTCTGCGCGGTCGGCGGCGGTCTGCTCCTCACGCACTCACATGCGAGCCTCAACATCAAGGAGGAGTTCCTGAACGAGCTCACGCACGCGCCACTCGGGCTCCTCGGGGTGCTCGTCGGCTGGGGCCGGTGGCTCGAGCTGCGGCTGCCCGAGGCCTCCGCGCGCCTCCCGCGCTGGCTCTGGTCCGGCGCGCTCGTCGCCGTCGGCCTGCTCCTGCTTCTCTACCGGGAGCGCTGACGCTGCGCAGCCTGCGCCTGGCGCTCCTCGCCCTCGGCGTTCTCCTGCTCGCCGTGCTCGTGGCGAAGAACGACCCGCCGGCGATCCTCGCCTCGATCGCCCAGCTCTCCTGGCGGTTCGCGATCGTGCTCTGCTTTCCCGTGACGCTCGTGATGATGTTCGACACGCTCGGCTGGCGCTTCGCGTTCCTCCGGGACGGCGCCGGCTTCCGTACGCTCTTCGCGGCGCGGCTCGCCGGTGAGGCGTTCAACCTCGTGACACCCACGGCCGCGCTCGGCGGCGAGGCGGTCAAGGCGTGGCTCCTGCGGGGCGTCGTCCCGCTCGCCGCCAGCGTGCCGTCCGTCATCGTGGCGAAGACGACGATCACCCTCGCGCAGGGCCTCTTTCTCCTGCTCGGCGTGGTCCTCGCGTGGTCGAGCGCCTTGCCCGACGCGACCCTGCTCCACGGGATGCTCTGGCTTCTCGCGATCGAGGCCGTGGCGCTCACCGGGTTCGTCGTCGCTCAGACGCGGGGGATGTTCGCCTGGGGCGGGCGTCTCGCGACGCAGGTGGGGGTGAAGGGCGTCAAGACGGAGGCGCTCGGCCGGATCGACGACGTGCTCGCACGCTTCTACAGCACGGCGCCCGGTCGGCTCGCCCTCTCGATCGCCTTCCACTTCATCGCGTGGCTGCTTGGCTCCATCGAGACGTGGCTCATCCTCAGATTCCTCGGCGCCCCGGTGTCGCTGACGGCCGCGACCGTGATCGAGGCGCTCGGCACCGCCGTCCGCTTCGTGACCTTTCTGATCCCGGCGAGCCTCGGCGTCCTCGAGGGCGGCTACCTGGTCACCTTCGCGGCGCTGGGGCTCGGCTCGACGACGGCGGTCTCCTTCAGCCTGGTCCGCAGGATCCGCGAGTCGGTCTGGGTGGGTCTCGGGCTCGTGGCCTTCGCGATGACGCGCCGCCGCGAGGAGGCGACGGAATCGCCGTGACCGCGGGCTTTTAAAGCGCCCGGGCGCTTGCGCGCGGTTGTTAGAATTGGATTCACCGATGAGGGCCCGGCGCCTCTGTCTCTCGATCGTCGTGCTCCTCGTCCTCGTGGCGGCGGGAGCGGGCGCCGCCATGCCTACGGTGACCCACGAAGGGCGTCCATACGTGGAGCTCAGGCGGGTCGCGGCGAGCCTCAGGGCGGCCACGCTCCAGGCGACGGCGGCGGCCGTGCAAGCGCGCCTCACGACACGCGACCATGTCGTCACCTTCACCCGCAATTGGTCCCAGATCCTCGTGAACGACACGCCCCTCGTGCTCGACGCGCCCGTGCGCGTCAAGCGGGGCGTCTGGCTCGTGCCCGAGTCGTTCGTGAGCCGCGTCCTGCCGAAGCTCGCCGCGGGCCCGTCCTTCGTCACGGCGCAGGCCGCGCCCCGGCCGCCCACGCCGGCGGAGCCCACGGTGACGCTCGAGGAGCTGCGTCTCCGGTCCTATCCTTCGTTCACGCGGATCGTGCTCGAGACCGGCGGACCGGTCACCCACCGCGTCGAGCAGACCGGACCCAAGGAAGCGCGCATCCGGATCGTCGGGCTCGGCGGCGCCGCGCAGACGGAGGAGGTCAAGGACGGCTTCGTTGACGAGGTCCGCCTCGAGCGCGCGGGCCCCGACGCCCTCGTGCGCGTCGTGTATGCCGGCGGGACCGGCACGATCCGAGTGAGCACGCTGATCGACCCGCATCGGCTCGTGCTCGACGTCCAGCGGCCGGTGGACGAGGCGCAGCGCGAGAACCGCGACGAGCTCCTGCCGCTCCGGACGATCGTGCTCGATGCTGGCCACGGGGGCCACGACTCGGGCGCGGTGGGGCCGACGGGGCTCATGGAGAAGGAGCTCGTCCTCGACGTCACCCGCCGCGTGGCGCGGCTCGTCGAGGAACGCATCGGCCTCAAGGTGCTCCTGACGCGCGATGCAGACGTCTTCGTGACGCTCCAGGACCGGACGAGCTACGCCAACCGCCTGCGCGCCGACCTCTTCGTCTCGATCCACGCGAACGCGCACCGGGTGGCGGGCACCGACGGCGTCGAGACCTTCTTCCTGTCCTCGGAGGCGACCGACAACGCCGCGCGCCAGGTCGCCGCGGCCGAGAACGGCGTGGTCCAGCTCGAGAAGGCGGCGGGGCGTGGCACCAGCAAGGCGGACGTGCTGAAGACCATCCTCTGGGACCTCGCCCAATCGGAGTTCCAGGTGGAGTCCGCGCACCTCGCCGAGATCGTCCACGACTCGGTCACCCAGACGCTCCGGATGTCGAATCGCGGCGTGAAGCAGGCGGGCTTCTACGTCCTCGGCGGCGCCGCCATGCCGGCGATCCTGCTCGAGATCGGCTTCGTCACGAACCCGCGCGAGGAGCGGCGGCTCAAGGATTCGCGCTACCGCGACGAGCTCGCGCGCGCGATCTTCGCCGGCCTCGCCGAGTACAAGCGCCACTGGGACCAGCGGATCCGCGCGGCCGGCGAGCCCGCCGGCCAGCGCGTGCCCTGACGGCGATGCCGCGCCCCGACGGCCGAGCCCCCGACCAGCTGCGCGCGATCACGCTGACGCGCGACTTCCTCCTCCACCCCGAGGGCTCCGTGCTCGTCGAGTTCGGCGCGACCAAGGTGATCTGCACCGCGTCGGTCGAAGACAAGGTGCCGCCGTTCCTCAAGGGCCAGGGCCAGGGCTGGGTCACGGCGGAGTACGCGATGCTCCCACGCTCGACGAACACGCGGACGCCCCGCGAGAACCGCGGGCCGAGCGGCCGCTCGCAGGAGATCCAGCGCCTCGTGGGCCGCGCCCTCCGCGTGGTGATCGATCGCGGGAAGCTCGGCGAGCGCACGCTCTGGGTAGACTGCGACGTGATCCAGGCGGACGGCGGCACGCGGACGGCGGCGATCACGGGCGCGTTCGTCGCCGTGGCCGACGCGCTCGGCCGTGTGCCCGGCCTCCAGCCCGCGGCCGCCATCCGCGATCGCGTCGCCGCGGTGAGTGTCGGCGTCGTCCTGGGCCAGCCCGTACTCGACCTCTGCTACGCCGAGGACGCGGCGGCCGAGGTGGACATGAACGTCGTCATGACCGGCGCGGGCGAGTTCGTCGAGGTGCAGGGCACGGCCGAGCAGGTGCCCTTCGGTCGGGCTCGCCTCGACGCGCTCCTGGCGCTCGCCGAGGTGGGCGTCCGCCATCTCGTCGGCCTCCAGCGCCGCGCCCTCGAAGCGCGTGCCGAGCGCGTCTTCACCCTCTAGGCCGCTTCTCGTCCTCGCGACGCTCAATCCCGGCAAGGCGCGGGAGCTCAGGACGCTGCTCGGCGACGTGCCCTTCGAGGTGAAGGCGCTCGCCGAGCTCCCCGGCGCCCGCCTGCCCGAGGAGGACGCAGACTCGTACCGTGGCAACGCGCTCCTGAAGGCACACGCGGCGGCGGGCGCATGCTCCGCCTGGGCTCTCGGCGACGATTCCGGGCTTGAGGTGGACGCGCTCGGCGGCTCGCCGGGGGTTCGTTCGGCGCGCTACGGCGGCTCGGGCCTCGACGATGCGGGCCGCTACGCGCGCCTCCTCGAGGCGCTCGCCGGCGTCCCGGCCGAGGAGCGAACGGCGCGCTTCCGCTGCGTGATCGCCCTCGTCGATCCCGAGGGGCGCGAGCATCTGGCGGAGGGCATCGTCGAGGGCCTGATCACCGAGGCACCGCGCGGGACCCACGGCTTCGGCTACGACCCCGTCTTCTACTATCCGCCGCTCGAGCGAACGTTCGCCGAGATGGCCCCGGAGGAAAAGCTGCGCATTGATCATCGCGGCCGCGCGGTGCGGGCCGTCCGGCGCTTCCTCCGCGGATGATATACTTCCGGCTCGAGCAGCGCGGCGCAGTGACGCGTCGGGGTGTGGCGCAGCCCGGTAGCGCACCTGCTTTGGGAGCAGGGGGCCGGAGGTTCAAATCCTCTCACCCCGACCATCTCCACCCCGGTCGCCAGGAGGGCGCATGAGGAAGCCCGCCATCGTGCTCGCGTCCCTCGCAGTCCTCGGCTCGTTCGTGGCGCCCGCCTGGGCCTTCAACTGTCCCGTCGTCATCAAGCAGGCGGAGGACCTCATCAAGAAGGCGGAGGCGGGAAAGTTGAGCCCTGAGACGCGGCCGCTCCTCGACGAGGCCAAGAAGCAGCTCGCGGAGGCGAACGCGCACCACGCGGAGGCCAAGGTGAAGCGCGATCACGGCGACGCGATCCGCAAGGCCAAGGTGGCCGCGGCCTTCGCGGAAGAGGCCATCACGCTCCAGAACCCGTGAGGCTCGCGCGCTTCGCCCGCCGGGTCGTCTTCATCACGGGCGCATCGTCCGGCATCGGCGCGGCGCTCGCGCGCGAGTTCGCCCGGGCGGGCGCCGACCTGGCGCTGGCGGCGCGGCGTGTGGATCGGCTCGAGAAGCTCGCGGCGGACATCACGGGCTTGGGCCGCCGGGCGCTGGTGCTGCCCTGCGACGTGACCGTGGACGGCGACCTCGAGCGCGCCGCGGCACGCACGCGCCAGGCGTTCGGGCGCATCGACGTCGTCGTGGCCAACGCTGGCTTCGGCGTCATGGGCGCCGTCGAGACGCTGACCCTCGACGACTATCGCCACCAGTTCGAGACCAACGTCTTCGGCGTGCTGCGAACGGTCTACGCGACGCTCGAGGACGTGAAGCGCGCGCGGGGCCGGCTCGTGCTCCTCGGCAGCGTGAGCGGCCACGTCGGGTTGCCCGGCTCGACCGCGTACGCGATGAGCAAGTTCGCGGTCCGCGGCTTTGCCGAGTCGGTCGCCCACGAGCTCGCTCCCCACGGCGTCGCCGTCACGCTGGTGAGCCCCGGCTTCGTGGAGAGCGAGATCCGCCACGTGGACAGGCGCGGCCGCTGGCACGCCGAGGCGGAGGGCGGACCGCCAAGGCTCCTCATCATGCCGGCGGCGACGGCGGCTCGACAGATCGTACGCGCGGTCGCGCGGGGGCGGCGTGAGTCCGTCATCACGCGGCATGGCAAGGTCGCCGTCTTCCTGCAGCGCCACACGCCGTGGCTCGTGCGCGCCGTGGTCGGACGCTTCGGCGTGCGGAGCCGGAGCCAGGGCCGCGCGGCCGCGGCGAAGTGACACCGATCCGCCTCCGCGTCTTCGAGCCCTTCCGCTCGATCTTCTATGCTCCCAACTTCGTCGCGATCCACGGCGGCCATTTGGCGTCGGAAGGCTTCGAGATCAGGCTGACGACGGCGTCGAAGGCGCTGGGCACGGTCGATGCGCTCCGTGACGGCACGGCCGATCTCGCCCTCTCGGGCCTCATGCGGAGCTTCGAGCTCATCGATCGCGGAGGGCCTCCGCTCGTCCACTTCGCCGCGGTGAACGACCGCAACGGATTCTTTCTGCTCAGCCGGGAGCCGCGCCCACGCTTCGCGTGGTCGGATCTCGTCGGCCGGACGGTGATCTCGTTCAGCGGCGCGCCGACGCCGTGGCTCTGCATGCAGGCGGTGCTCCGCCGGCACGCCGTCGACCCGGCGCGAGTAACGTTCGTCCGCGACCTCGGGACGGGGGAGGCGGTCGATGCTTTTCGCGCGCGGAAGGCGGACTTCCTGGAACACGGGCCCCCGATGATCGACGATTTGGTGGCCGAAGGCACGGGGCACCTCGTGGCGTCGATGGGCGAGGCGACCGGACCGGTACCGTTCACCTCCTTCATGACGACGCCCGAGAAGCTCGCGCGGGAGCGCGCCATGCTCGTCCGCTTCGTGCGCGGCTTCTATCGCGCGCAGCGCTGGATGGCGGCTGCGAGCGCGGCGGAGATCGCCGCCGTGATCGCGCCGGCGTTTCCCGAGATCGCCCCGAGGATCCGGGTGCGCGCGGTCGAGCGGTATCTCCAGCAAGGCACCTGGAACCGCGACCCGGAGCTGACGCGCACGGGATACGAGGCGCTGCAGGAGATCCTGCTGGGTGGCGGGTTCATCACGCGCCGCCATCCCTTCGAAGCCCTCGTGGACACTGAGATCGCCGCCGAGGCCGTGGCGGGCGATGACTCTTGAAGTCGACGCAGGTGTCAGGTTGGTGCCGGTCCGAGCCAGGACGGCCCGGGGCCGCGGCGCCCGCCGGCGCCCCTCGCGCAGGGCAACTCCTCGAATCTGCGGGTGGCGCCGAGTGGCACCCGCGAGGTCTCGGCGTGGCACATCCTTTGAACCTCTGCACCCTGCCACAGGCTTGATGGCCATGGAGGACTTCTCATGAAGACCCTCGGTCTCGGCATGTCGCTCCTCGCCCTGGTCTTGGCGCCCGCAGCCGTGCTGGCGCAGGCGCCAAAGCCCGAAAAGACGGCGGTCAAGGTCGAGGAGACCAAGCCGACCGGCGAAGGCAACAGCGTGAAAGATACGTGGCTCACGACCAAGACAAAGTCGAAGCTCTTCCTGGATAGTCGGGTGAAGGGCCGGAGGATCAATGTCGAGACTCGCGCCGGAGTGGTCGTGCTCCGCGGCAAGGTGGAGAGCGCCGACGAGAAGAATGCCGCCGGGCAGATCGCCAAGGGGGTCGACGATGTCGTGGCGGTGACCAACCTTCTGCAGATCGTCCCCGAGGGTCAGCGCCGACGTACCGACGCGAAGGACGATGACATCAAGGAGGCCCTCGGCGCACGCCTCAAGAAGGACGCGCAGCTCAAGGACGCCGACATCAAAATCCGGTCGGATGCCGGCTTGGTCACTCTCATGGGGACCGTTCCCGACGCGCGGAGCAGAGCCCGGGCGGTCGAGCTCACGCGCGGGGTGCCGGGCGTCAAGGAGATCCGCAACGAGCTCAGGTAGGAGCGCGAGCCGCCACGACGAGGGCACGAGCGTCGTGAGGAACGGGGCGCGCGCGGCGGTGTTCATTGCTCTCATGCTCGGCGCCGTCGGCTGCTCGAGTCCGTTGCAGGGTGCTGCAGGGGGCGGTCTCGACGGCCAAGTACCCGTCGCTGAAGCCGGCGCCCTTCGGGCCGGCGCTCCGGACGCCAGGGACGCGGAGTCCTCTCACGCCGCAGTCGTCCGCGTCGCGCTGACGTACGTCGGCGCGCCTTACAAGTGGGGCGGCGCCACGCCGGCGGGCTTCGACTGCTCCGGCTTCGTCCGCTACGTCTACGCCCAGGTGGGCATCTCGATGCCCCATAACGTGGTGAAACAGTATCGGTATGGAACGCCGATCTCCCGGGACCGACTCAAGCCGGGTGACCTCGTCTTCTTCGATCACCTTCGACACGACGGCATCTACATCGGCCGCGGCCGGTTCATCCACGCGCGGAATAGCGGGAACGCGGTGGAGATCTCCAGATTGGACGAGGCGTGGTACAGGAGCCGCTGGGTCGGTGGCCGTCGGCCCGTCGCCAGGACCGTGACGTTGGCGTCTCGCGTCGAGTCACGAGAAGATCCGCTCGACGAATAGCACGAGGCCAATGATGAGGATCGCGAGGGACGAGCTCGTGACCATTCGAGCCTCCCAGCGCGTCCGACGCAACAGGATCAGCGCGGGCAGCACCAGCGCGACGACGAGCGCCTGCCCGGCCTCGACCCCCAGGTTGAACCCCAGCAGCGACAGGACCAGCCCCTGACGTGGAAGGCCCAGCTCGCGCAGGGCCGCGGAGAAGCCGAAGCCGTGCACGAGGCCGAACAGGAAGCTGACCACCCACCGTCGCGGGACCGCCGGCCGGGGCGACAGGTTCTCGGCGGCGACGAGGGCGATCGACAGGGCGATCACGGCCTCCACGAGCCGGTCCGGGAGCACGACGACATCGAGCACGGCCAGCGCGAGCGTGACGCTGTGGGCGACGGTGAACGCGGTGACGATCTTGAGCAGCGACAGCATCCGGCCCCCGCGCAGGATCAGTCCGAGGAGAAAGAGCAGGTGGTCGTAGCCGCTCAGGATGTGCTCGATGCCGAGCAGAAAGAAGCTCAGCGTCCCGGCTCCTCCTTCGCCGGCCCCGCCCAACGTCACACGCGTCTCGCGCGTCTCGGGACTGAACGCGAACTGTCCGCTGAATCCCGGCGCCTCGATTCGGGCGAGCGTGTGGTAGTCGGCCCCGAGGACGTCGAAGAGGTCGTCGCGGATCAGGAGGTCGCGGACGGCGGCCTCGGCGCAGACGAAGTCCACGACGAGGGTGACGCTTTCCCCCTGCGGCGGGGGTGGAAGGAGGAACCCAGGTCCGGTCTCGCAGCGCCTCCCCTGGGCGACCAGCGTGATCTTGTCGTGGATGAAGCCGAGGAGCCGGGCCCGGCTGGCGGCGCGGCCGGCGCGAGCGAGCTGGAGCTCCTCGGCCACCGCGGGCGGCAACGTCGAGGGCCAGAGTATCAGACTGTACCGGATGCTCCCGCGGCCGATCGTGATCGAGGCGTAGCCGTTGCTGCCACCGGTATGGGAGAAGGCCGGGCTCACGGCGGCGGCGACCGCGGTCAGGGCGAGGCCGGCGGTGAGCGCCCGCGCCGCGGTCATCGGCGACCCGCCGCGGTCGCCCGTTCCTGATCGGATTTGCCGCTGACGCTCTGAATCAACGCCAACAAATTCTCGATCTGATAGTTGGGGATGGTCGCCACGGTGGGACTTCCGACGGCCAGGACGTAACGGCTCACTGTATCCGGTGCGATGTCGCCGACCGCGTACTGGACGAGTGGCTGCGGATCCCGTGGCCGATAGACCAGGATGAGCGTTTCTGGCGTCGTGACCCCATAGCTTCCCGTGGACGCCTTGAGCGCAAGTTGTCGCTCGATGCGCGTCCGCCCGAACGCCGCAAACGCGCGCTCGATACGGACCGCCATCGCCGGATCGGCGTTATGTTGATGGGTGCCCTCCGATCCCGTGTGGATGCCGTGATAGAACCAGGCGCCCGCCGCGTCACGCTCGAAGCGATGGAGCGTCCCGGCATTGGCGACCTCGATCGCGCCGAGTTTGTCCACCGGCACGGGCAGCAGCATGCGCGGATCGGCATCGCTGTCGCGTGCCCCCTTCGGACGGACGAGATCGGTGTGCTCGATTGCCACGATCGCACCGACCAACACGAGGAACACCAGCCATACGGCGGCGAGCCTCCCGCGGATCACGCCCGGGCTCACCGCTGCCTCCACCACACCGCGGTGCCCACCACGGCCAGCAGTGCGGGAATGAGGATGACGGAAAGGAAGAACGTGCCCTTCATCTGGCGGTTGGTGAGATTGACCCGGGGCAGGTCCGAGGTGCGCGGCTGGATGCCGATCAGGTTTTCCTGTGCGGCCAGATAGTTCACCGTGTTGAGGAACAAGGTCCCATTGCCCATGATGTGGAAGAAGGAGTTGGTGGCGAAATCCGAGTCGCCAACCACGGCGATTCGGGATCGGCCCGCGACGGCTTCGGGCGCACCTTCTTTGCCGGGCTCTGCAGCGGCCGTGCGGCTGTTCTCCGGCCCGAGTGGGATCGCGGCGGCGCTCTCGGACGTGACCGGGCGCCGGAGCGCGATCACCATGAGCGTGTTCGGACCCGCCACGTCGCGTCCCTTGACGAACCCGACGCGGCCCCGCTCGGCCTGTCCCCAGCTGTTCTTGGATGAATTGATGAGCGGGACCACGGACGTACCTGGCACGCGCTGGGGCGTCGGCGAGAGCGAGCGCACACCCGGGAAGAACGTCAGGGGAAGGTCGCGCGTGATCTGATGGCGGTTGTAGTCGCTGACCGCAGGCGAGGAGACATCCGCCCAGAAATGGCTGGCCTCGTCGAGGACGATGTCGTCGTTCAGCACGATGCCGTACTCCCGGATCACCGGCTCCAACCCGGTACGCACGAACGGGTCGAGCATGAAGAACGCGTTGCCGCCCTTCGAGAGATAGGCCCGTATCGCCGCCACCTCCGTCGGCAGCAGCGCCACTTTCGGCCCTACCACGACCAGCACCGCGCAGCGGGAGAGCTCGTCTCCCCCCTTCAGCAGCGAGATCTTCTCCGCCTTGTAGTTCAGCGTCTCCAGACCGTGGCGGGCCTTGGCCATCCCGTGACGCTCGTGCAGCACGTACTTGGCGCCCAGGCCGTGGGTATGACCGACCGAACCCTCCATATGATCGTGAGATTCCATGCTGAACGGGTCCGGCTCGCCGTGGGCGTCAAGGAAGCACACGAGCTGCGTGGTGGCTCGTGACACACGCAGGATGCCGTTGGCGATGTCGGTCTCACTGTCGCCGTTCACCTGCAGCTTGCGACCCTCGCTCTCCATGATCGCCGTCCCGGCGAACTGCACGCCGAGCATCCGGGCTTGGGCGGGGTTGAGCATGGGATCGTAGAGCTCGACGGTGACGCGCTTTGTCTGCTTGGCGATCAGCTCATAGAGCTCGACCGTCTCCCGCATCATCGGATCGTGGAAGAACACGATGTGTACCGGTCTGTCCAGCCGCCTGAGCATCGTCACCGTGGGCTCCGACAGCGAGTACCGCCGCGTCTCGGTCAGATCGAGACGGAACGGATAGAGCACCGAGAGGTAGGCCAGGGCGCTCAGCACACCGATCAGTCCGAGGGTGTACAGCGCGAGCTCGCCCCGGCGTCGCCGCATCAGCTCGCCCAACTCGGCGCGCAGGGCGACGGCGCCCCAGGCCGACAGCAGGGCCCCCGCGCCGGCGAGCACGGCGGTCCACACGACGGTCTCCAGGAGGATCGCCTGAATCGCCAGCGCCGTCGCGAGTAGGGCGACGCCCGACAAGAGAACTAGTCCGGAGCGGAAGGAGCGGTCCACCTCAGCGCCGCCACTGCAGATAACTGGCATTGAGGGTCAAGGCGATCGCGCACACGACCAGATAGAACATGACCCCGTCGCTTCGTACGAGCCCCTGGATGAAGTCGGCAAAATGCAGGGCGAACGACAGATAGCCGAACAGACTGCGCAAGGTGTAGGACGTCTGGAAACTCTGCAGGTGGCCGACGAACCAGAAGCCCAGCAGCACCGCGGCCGTGATCAGCGCCGCGACGATCTGATTCTGCGTCAAGGCCGAGAAGAACTGGCCGACGGCCAGGCAGGCCATGCCCAGCAGCACGAACCCGACGTAGCCAGAGACGATTGTCGTCGTCTCTGGGTTGCCGAACAGATACAGCGGGACGAGGTCGATCAGCGTGCCGCCGGTCATCAGCAGCAGCATCGTGACCGCGCCGAAGTATTTGCCCAGCACGATCTGCCAGGGCTTGAGCGGAAGCGTCAACAGCAGCTCCATCGTGTGGGCGTTGTACTCGGCGGAGAACAGCCGCATGGAGACCACGGGAATCAGCGTCAGCAGCAGGACGCCCATGTTCTGAAACGTCACGGCCATCGTGGCGTCACCGGTCAGGAAGATGTTGTACAAGAAAAAGTATCCTGCCCCCAAGAGAAACACCGCAACCACGAAGTAGGCGATCGGCGAACGGAAGTAGGTCGATAACTCTTTCTGATAGACGGCCAGCGTACCGCTCATGCGGCCTCGCCTCGGGAAGGCGTCTCCTTGACGTACCGTAGGAAGATGTTCTCCAGCGTGGGTTGCTGCCGCTCCAATCGGTGCAATTCCCAGCGGCCGGCCACGGCCCGGGCGATGAGAGCCTCCACGCCCTCCCGGGCGTCCACCTGGCATTCGACGCTCAGCACAGGGTGATCGCCGGGGGACGCGTGAATTTCCAGGGCGCTCACCCCCTGCACCGACAGCAGCTCCTCGCGCAACTCCTGTGCGGGCGCGGTCACCTGCAACGTCACCCGATTGGTCCGTTCCACCGCCCGCTGCAGCCCATTCGGTGAATCGATGGCCAACAGACGCCCATGGTTGATGATGGCGACCCGACGGCAGATCAGGGTCGCCTCGGCGAGGATGTGCGTGCTCAACAGCACTGCATGATCCTCCCCGAACGAGCGGATGATTTCGCGGGTCTCCTGGATCTGGCCCGGATCCAGCCCGGCTGTCGGCTCGTCGAGCAGGAGCACTTCCGGCTTGCCGAGCAGGGCCTGGGCCAAGCCCAAGCGTTGCCGGTATCCCCGCGAGAGCTTGTAGACCTCGTACCGGAACACGGTCTCCAGCCGGCAGGCGGCCGTCACCCGCTCGAGCTCCGCGCGGATAGCGGAGCGAGGCACCCCCTTCACCTTGGCTACGAAACGCAAGTAGGCCGAGACATCGAGTGTGTCGTAGAGCGGGGGATGCTCCGGCAGGTAGCCGATCTGCCGCGCGGCGTCCGCGTTCTGGGTCGCCATGTCGTAGCCTGCGACCGTCACCCGTCCAGACGTGGCAGCAGTGACGCCGGCGATCATCCGTAGGGTGGTGGTTTTGCCGGCGCCGTTGGGGCCCAGAAATCCGACGATCTCGCCGTTCTCCACGGTGAAGGAGAGGTCGTGGATGACGCGCTTGGAGCCGTAGCGCTTTGAGACCGATTCGAGGACGATGACTGCAGGCGAGGGCTTCATGATACGACCGGAGGCCCCCCGCCGCGGGGGGCCTCCTTGAAACGGAGTGAAATCGGCCTACTTATACCATCTATTGCCTTTTGCGGCGAACTGATCCTGATCGTGGGCGAAGAAGATCTCCGCATTCTCGAGGTCGCGGATCATCTTCAGCTTGTTGATGGAATTGTTGTAGTCCTTGACGCTGTAGTTGAGCCCGGCGGGATAGCCTTCGAGGTTCTCTTTCATCCAAATGGCGTCTTGCGACAGGACGAGCGTCTGCCCGCTGGCCAGCTTGACCCGCAGCGACTGATGGCCGAGCGTGTGGCCCGGCGTGCTGAGGACCGTCACGCTGCTATCGCCGAACAGATCGTAATCGCCTTCGAGCTCGAGGTAGTTGAAGTCGCGGGCAGGACCATCAAAGTCCGCCATCACGAACACTCCACCCTCCCGCTGGAACTTCTCCGGCCACCACGCCTGATACAGCTCCTTTTTTTGGATGACGTGGACCGCCTTCGGGAAGAGCTTGATGTTGCCGATGTGGTCCAGGTGGGCGTGTGAGGTGACCACGGCCTTCACCTTGTCCGTCGAGTACCCGAGCTTCTTCAGCTGCTCGTCGATGACGTCAGAGCGCTTCTGATTGGGCTTGAGGAACTCGCAGTTGCCCGCCACCCAATGACTCTTGCAGGCTCCGTCGGAGATCGCGGCGTTGTTTCCCGTGTCGAAGACGACCAGTCCCTTCGGGTGGTCGATGACCCACATGCTGACCGGAATCGTGACGTCGCGCGCCTTCTCTTTCGGGATCGATGGGATCAGCCCCTGGATGTTGAACGGGCCAAACATGCCGCTGGTGGTCCAGTACACCCCCTTCACTTGCGCCGAGACCGTGGACGGGGCCATGCACAGCATGCCCAGGAGAACTGCGGCGATCCCTAGCTTCCTCATGACGCGCCTCCTCAGTGGTGGGTGATCGTACGCACCCTTGCGCCCGACCCCTTGACCCACCGAGCCGGGAACATAGCGCGCCGTCTCTCAGCCTGTCAAGCCGTGATTTCCGATATTGGAGAGGGACCCCGGCTACCGGGTTGGCTGGATCGTCAGCTCGCCGGTCGAGCGAAGCGTGATGGCGTAGACCCGGTCCTTCCGGAGCCGGGTGGAGACCGCCTCGCCGTGCAGGGCCCGAACCCCGCGCCGCCGGGCCTCATCCGGATCGTTCGCCAGTTCCCAGAATTGCGCCCAGAGCTGGCGCTCAAACGCCGTCGGCGCCCGCTCCGCGGCGTAGCTCTGGGGCATCTGCCCCTCCCGGTCCAGCACGTCTCCGTCCGCGGGCCGGCGGCGGTCGGTGAAGATCCGCCGAAAGAGCAGCAGCGCCTTGCCCTTGAGCGCGTCACCGGCGGTCACGAACGTGTCCTCGAACTTGATGACGAGCGCGTCGACGTAGACCTCGTCGCCGTCGAGCGAGAGCTCCCGCGACTCCCCGACGGGGTCACTCTGAGAGTCGAGCTCGGTGAACCGGACGCGTGTCCGGACGTGCCCCTCGGGGCCGGGCCCCTGGTCCAGCACCACCAGTCGTGCGCGCCGCTCCGTGTACCGGAGGAGCCTGACCGCGGCCTCGAGGGCCTGGTTCCGCTCAGTCAGGGCGCGGATCTGGGCGTCGCGCTCCGCCAGCTGCCGCTGGAGCGCCCGTCCCGGAGCCAGGACCATCCGGTCCGCCAAGTAGACGCCTCCCGCGCCCGCGGCGACGAGGAGCAGCGTCCAGACGACCAGCAGGCGGGGTCCACTCATGGCCGCCCCGTGTCCGTCGAGCTCAAGTCCCGCTTCTTGGCCTCGAACTCTTCCTTGCTGATCTCGCCGCGCGCATATCGTTGGCGGAGAATGTCGAGCGCCGGGTCGGATACCCGGCGCGCGCTCACTTTCATGAGCCATCGTAGGCCGAGGACCGCGCCGATGATGGCGAGGAAGATCGGGGTCAGATAGAGGAGACCCCACGCCACGAGCACGAGGAGCACGATGCCCGCCGCGACGGCGATCAATGGCCACCAGACTGGATGGACGGCGTCATCCCACACCGCAGCTCGCTCCTGTGCTTCCGCGATCAGCGAACCGGCGATCACCGCGGCCTCAACTGGAGGTCACGCTTCTTCGCCTCGAACTCCTCCTTGCTGATTTCTCCCCGCGCGTACCGCTGCCGAAGGATGTCGAGGGCTGCATCCGGCCCAGAGCCGCTGCCTTGCCTCACGAGCCACCGAATGCCGAGCACGATTCCTGCAATGACAAGTCCCCAGAACATCAGCATCCCGAGCATCATGAGGATTCCCCACGCCCCCATCATCCACCACATCGGATGCGTGCCCCACGCCCATTCGAAGGTATGCTCCTGCGCCGCTGCCATGCCCGGCGTGAGCCCGCCGATTGCGAAGCTGATCGCGGAAAATCCAAGTCGCTCAACCGTGCGACGGTTCATCACTTCATGGCCACGTTAGCCGGTCAGAGCAGAGTGGTCAATCTGCACGCCGCCGTCGAGCGCCTCGTCACGGAGCCGGCCCCCTCCTATATAATCGCCGCGCGGTCGCCGTCATCGAGCCGTCATCAACGCGTCGCGTCGCCCGCGTAGCCTGGGAGGGAAACGATGCCCCTGCGGATCGGACTCATCACGGACATCCACCACGGGCCGGACACGGACGTCAGGATTGGCAGCGCGGCGCCCGAGCTGCTGGAGAAGTTCACGCGACGCATGCGGAACGATTTCCACGCCGACCTCATCGTGGACATGGGCGACCGCATCAACGACACGGACCTCGACGCCGACAGGCGACGGCTCGGCGACGTGCGGCGGATGCTCGAGGCGGCCGGGGTGCCGATCCTCTATGCCTGGGGCAATCACGACCTCCTCAACGTTTCTCCGCCCGAGGCGCGCGCGATCCTCGGCAAGAAGGCCGACTACGAGTCGCACGAGATCGGCGATTATCACATCGTGATCCTCAACTCGCAGGACCCGACCATCGAGCGGATCGGCGGCACCCTGTCGGACCCCCAGCTGGACTGGCTCGAGCAGGATCTGAAAATCGGCACCACCCCCGCGATCGTGTTCTGTCATCACCCGCTCGATGAGCAAGACCCGTCGCGGCACTGGTACTTCAAGGATCATCACGACCACGCGTGGGCGCACAATCGCGAGCGGGCGCGGAGGATCATCGCGGGCAGCCGGCGGGTAAAGGCTGTGTTCAACGGCCACATGCATCTCAACACCGTCGAGGTGATCGGCGGGGTGCCCTACATCACGCTCATGTCGCTGGTCGACGCCGGCATCACACGTGGCCCTTCGGGGTGCTGGGGCGAGATCACGCTCGGCGAGGACGGCAGCGTCGAAGTCAAGATTCGCGGACAGCTCTCCATCGCGGTGTCCTTCCGATGACAAGGAGATGGCGCATGAGGTTGCGACAGGGGATCGTGCTCCTGGTGGCGGTGCTGGGCCTTGCGCGGTCGGTGGGCGCCGCCGAGCCGGTGACCATCGAGTACTGGCACATCAACTCGCCGACGTTCGGTGGACCGGCGGCCAAGGAGCTGGTGCAGCTCTTCGAGGCCAAGCATCCGGACATCAAGGTCCTCGAGAAATTCCAGCCCGGTGTCTACACGGGTCTCATGCAGCAGCTGCAGGTCTCGCTGGCCGCCAAGCGCCCGCCTGCCGTCGCGCAGATCGGCTACAACCTCACCGCGTATGCCGCCGGGCAGTTTCCTCACGTGCTGCTCGACAAGTACCGCAAGGGCGATCCCGCGTTCTTCAAGGGCATCCCCGACAACATCATGGCGCTCGGCGTTCTGGGCGGCACCCTGCACGGCATTCCGTTCGGCGTGAGCACGCCGGTGATGTACTACAACGCCGACCTCTTCAAGGCGGCGGGGCTGAACCCCGATCAGCCGCCGCAGACGTGGGACGACTTGCAGCGGCAGGGCGCGATCATCAAGCAGAAGACCGGCAAGCTCGCCGTGTACCTGCAGCAGCCCAACGACGAGTGGATCGACCAGACACTGATCTGGGGTAACGGCGGCCGGCCGCTGTCGGAGGATGGCAAGCGCGTCGGCTGGGATGCGCCGGAGGCGATCGAGGCGATGCAGATGTGGCAGGACATGGTCAACAAGAGCAAGATCGGCGCGAACCTCACGTGGGAGGAAGGCCTGCAGGCCTTCCTGTCCGGTCACGTGGCGATGTGTCTGACGACGATCGGGCGTCAGGAGCATATGCGGCGCAACGCAACCGGCTTTCAGGTCCGCGCGGTGCCGGTGCCGCGCTTCGGCAGCAAGCCGCTGGCGACCGCCACCGGCGGCAACGTCCTCATGATCTTCGCCAGCGATCCCGCGCAGGAGAAGGCAGCCTGGGAGTGGATCAAGTTCGTGCTCTCGCCCGAGGGGGCGACCATCTGGACCAGGGGCACCGGCTACCTGCCACCGCGTGCGGAGCTGGCGAACGACCCGCGCTACCTCAAGCCGTTCTTCGACGAGGCCCCGCTCATGAAGGCCGCATTGCAGACGTTCCCCTATGCCAAGCCATGGGTGAGCTTTCCGGGGCCGCGCGGGCTCGAGATCACCAAGATCCTCATCAAGGCGCGTGACGAAGTGCTCGAGGGCAAGCGTCCGGCCGAGCTCATCCTGAAGGAGGCCGCCCAGCAGGCCAACGCGCTGCTGCCGAAATGATGGACGCCACGGCGCTCGCCGCCGCCCCCGCGCGCGCCCGCACGCGCGCGTCGCGGCGGTGGCGTGGCGCCGTGGTCGGTCATCTCTATCTGGCGCCGGCGATCGTGCTCACCGGCCTCTTCGTGTACTGGCCGCTCGTGGCGAGCACGGTGCTCAGCTTCTATGATTGGAACCTCGTCTCGCCGACGTGGGCCGCCGTCGGTTGGCAGAACTACCGGGAGCTGATCGCCAGCCGCGCGTTCTGGATGTCGCTCGTCAATACGGGCAAGGCGGCCGTCGCCCTGACCGTGCTCACGGTGGTGGCGCCGCTGCTGCTGGCGCTGGCCGTGCAGCGCGTGGGTCCGCGCTGGCGCGACCTCTACCGCGTGGTGCTCTTTTCCCCGACGGTGATCTCGATGGCTATTGCGTGCGCGGTGTGGCTCTGGATCCTTCACCCGCTCTACGGCGTGCTCAACACGGCCCTGCGTCTGGTCGGGCTCCAGGGCCCCGCGTGGCTGTCCTCCAGCGATTCGGCGATCTGGGCCATCATCCTCGTGACCGTCTGGAAGACGTTCGGCTTCAACTTCGTCCTCTACATCGCCGGGCTCCTCGCCATTCCGCGGGAGATGTACGAGGCGGCGCGCGTGGACGGCGCCTCCGAGCGCCGGCTCGTCTGGCACATCACGCTGCCGCTCTTGGCGCCCACCACCCTCTTCGTTTTTCTGTCCACGTTCATCCTCAGCCCGCAGAACCTGTTCATCCCCACCCAGATCCTGACGCAGGGCGGGCCCAACGAGGCCAGCAACAACGTGGGCTACCTCGTCTACCAGCTGGGCTTCGAGTACTTCCGTGTCGGCTACGCCTCCGCCGCCGCCACGCTGATCTTCCTCGTGCTCCTCGTGCTCACCGCGCTGCAGTTCTACCTCGCGGAGCGCCGGATCCACTATGGGCGCTAGCGCGCGCGGCGTGCACGTGTTGCTCGTGGGCGCCTGTCTCCTCGTCATCTTTCCGATGTTCTGGATGTTCTCGACGGCCCTGAAGCCGCCGCCGGAGATCTTTGCCGGCACCTTCCGGCTCTGGCCGTCGGCGCCGACGCTGCAGAACTTCACCACGGCGCTGACCCAGGTTCCGATGCTGCGCTTGTTTTGGAACAGCCTCGTGGTCGCGGTGGTGGTGACAGCGGCGCAGGTCTTCACCAGCGCGCTCGCCGCCTATGCGTGCGCGATCCTCCGGGTGCCGGGACAGCGCGTGTGGTTCGCGCTGTTTGTGGCGACCATGATGGTACCGTTCCAGGTCACGATGATTCCCAACTACCTGCTGATGGCGCGCTTGGAGCTGCTCAACACCTACACGGCGCTGATGGTGCCGCAGGTGGTGACCGGCTACGGGATCTTCATGCTGCGGCAGACGTTCAAGAATCTGCCGACCAGTCTCGTCGAGGCCGGGATCCTGGACGGGGCGACCTCGTGGCAGGTCCTGTGGCGCATCGTCGTGCCGACCGCGCGCACGGCGCTGGCCGCGCTGTCGGTGCTCTTCTTCATCAACACCTGGAATCAATACCTCTGGCCGTTGCTGGTCGCCAACGACAAATACATGCGCACGCTGCCGGTGGGCATGCAGGAGTTCGTCAGCCTCGAGGGCGGGACGAACTGGGGCCCGCTGATGGCCGCCGCCACCATGGCCATCGTGCCGGCGCTGCTGGCCTATGTTGTCGCGCAGCGTTACGTGCTGGAGAGCTTCGTCACCGCCGGGCTCAAGGAGTAGGGAGGAGTTGTCGCTCCTGGCATGAGAGAGCTCTTCTCATCGTGGCCGCGCGGCGGGTTGAAGAGAGCGGCCTCTCGCTGCTCGACCTGGACGTCGCCGCTCTCTAGCTCGCGTCCTTGAGCCGGGCCGCCGCGTCCGGGCGTGCGGTTGACACGCGCGACGCTCAGGCCTAAAGTTTCGCCAGCAACGGCGCGTCCGAGCGCGGCAGGCCGTCCTCGGGAAAGAGAGGCGATGGAGCCCGATCAGGAGCAACTGGATCGCATCGGCCGGGAGCTCGCCACCCAGCCGCATCCCCTTCATGCTCTCGCTCTTCTGCTGACCGAGGCGCGACGCCTGACGCGCGCGGAAGCTGGCACGATTTATCTCCGCAAGGGCGACAAGCTGCACTTCGCTGTCGTCCAAAACGACGTCGTGGTGCGGCAGTTCGGCGAAGACGAGCTTCGGCGGCGCTTCGCTGATCCCCCCCTGAGCCTCGCCGGTCCCAGTATCGCGGGCTATGTCGCACTCACCCGCGCAAGCCTGCGGATCCCCGACGCGTACGAGATACCGGCGGATCGCCCGTACGGGTTCGACCGCCAGCGGGATGCGGAGAACCGCTACCGAACGCGCTCAATGCTGGCCCTGCCCATCCAGGACGCTCGAGGCGGAGTGTTCGGAGTCTTGCAGCTTATCAATGCGCTGAACGACGCCGGTCAGATTGTGGCCTTCAGCAGCCCGAGCGAAGACATCGCGGCCGCGTTGCTCACGCGTCTGGCGCGTTCGATGCTGCCCGCGGACTCGCCCTGAGGTCAAGAACCGGCAACAGGTGAAGGCTGCAGCGGGGCTGCGCATGGCGCACCTGGCCACAGAGACGCCAGCACTACTCCGCGTCTCATTTGCCTCCCCCCTTGAATCTCATTGGAGCGTCCTTGGGTCTGGCACCCTGCGCCACGCCAGATCACCTGATCGCGCGTTAATCGCCCATCACGAGGCCACCGTCCACTTTGATCGCCTGCCCGGTCATGTAGTCGGAGTCGGGGCCGGCGAGAAACAGAACAACACCCGCGACGTCGTCCGCCGTCTCCGGACGGCCGAGCGGAATCGGCGCCGTACGTCGCTTCCACGCTTCGCCCTCCGGCCAGCCGCGTAATGCGTTCCACTCCCGATCGATCTGATGCCACATCGGGGTGTCGACGGCGCCCGGACACACGCAGTTCGACGTGATGCGCTCGCGCGCGAGCTCCTGCGCGGCGGAGCGCGTGAGGCTGACGACGCCGGCTTTCGACGCGCTGTACGGCGTCATCAACGGATTGCCACCGCGATACGCGGCGATCGAGGCGGTCTGGATCAGCTTGCCACGGAGCTCCGACCCCGTCATCGGCTTCTGCTCGCGCATGCGCCGGGCGACGGCCTGCATGACGAAGAACACGGCACGCAGATTCACATTCAGCACGCGATCCCACTCGGCCGCGGTGACGTCGAGCAGCGGCTGGAGACGGATCACGCCCGCGTTGTTGAAGAGCACGTCGAGCCGTCCGAAGCGACGATACGGCTCGTCGACGAGCCGCGCGAGGTCGTCGGCCCGCGTGATATCCGCGGCGACCGCGACCTGACCGAGCTCGGCGGCGAGATTCTCGACCGCGGTCTTGTCGATGTCGGAGAGGACGAGCCGTGCGCCCTCACGTGCGAGCCGGCGCGCGGTGGCAGCCCCGATACCGCCCGATGCGCCGGTGATCAGCACCGTCCGTCCGTCGAGTAGACTCATCGCTACACTCCGAAGATAGACTTGGCGCCGGCCGGCAGCTCACCAACGGACTTCACATTCGCGGTCTTGTCCCAGAATCCGGGCGGCGCCATGTCGAAACCTCCTCGGCGCGACATGCGACCGATTGTACGCTAGCGCGGCTCCACATCCGGGGGGCTCGGACTACCTCCGGGCGGCCGTCGAACTACTGGCGGCTCCTGGAGGCGTTGCACTACACTCTGACTGCACTCGGACGCCAGATCCCGGCGCCCGACGTTCGGCAAACGATTGACGCGCCTGTAGCTCAGTTGGATAGAGCATCTAATCGTGGGGGCGACACGGAGCCTCTCGGTAAGTCGGCGACTCATATTCCGAACGATCCCATCCAGGCGCGGGCTTCCTCGATGAGTGTTCGTGGTCGGACGATGCGCACTCCTTCCCTTGAACGGAAGTGTCGGACGTTGTGGGTGACGAGGAGTCGCGCT
>Ga0137415_10001706_pt1 | contig 21822 bp, 23 predicted proteins | sample CZODoug3_1_1_16f_FD_183082 | JGI IMG/M metagenome (GOLD analysis project Ga0137415, IMG submission 183082) | Vadose zone soil fungal communities from Angelo Coast Range Reserve, California, USA - CZODoug3_1_1_16fungal (Hybrid Assembly) | ecosystem: Environmental > Terrestrial > Soil > Vadose...
TCATCGATTCGTTAGATGAATGTTGCGATCACCACTGGCTCGGAAGCCGAACTGCCCCTGCCGGCATCGGTTGTTTCGGCCACATCGTAAACGTAACGGGCACGTCGACTTCTTTCCACTTTCCAGGCTTCCAGCACCATTTCCGCAAAGCTGCCACAGCAGAGTCGTCAAGCGTTTTGACTCCGGTGGATCTTGCTACGGTCACTGACGCGGCACAGCCAGTTTTTATATCAATCGCAATCTGAAAGAAACCGTGGCCTTGGCGATGAGCTGCTCGGTCTGAATAACTATAAATTGGGGCGAATGTCTTGATTGGTCATCCAGCCATGGCGGGCGATGTCGCGGATAGTCCTTATAACTGTGTCGTTCACCTTTGGCATCTTTAGCATAAGTGCCGGCATAGTCGTAGTATGCTTGTGCCTTCAACACTGACGACGAAATCAACTGACCAGCGGCGAGAATCACCAGAAGTTTTGTGCGAGCGAAATCCATCTAACGAGAACAAGATGAGCCGCCGCGAGCGAGGGCGCACGTGGCTGCGAATTGACGGGGTAAACTCATGGAAAGCTGGATACGGCGGCTCGTGGTCGGCTCCATCGTTTGGTTAGGCCTGCTTCAGGAGGCACGCAATGGCAAATCTCGCGACATCGGCTGGAAGCGAACTCCGGCACCGTCAACCACCTCATCGCCCGCATTTCGGAACCCAAATCTGCGATAGGCATCCACTGCATTAAGCGAAGAATTCACGGTAACGGTCGCTCTGCCACATCTATCGGAAATAAACCATAGCGCCTCGTTCATGAGCCGTCGTCCGATTCCGCTTCGCTGTCGATCTGAACGCACGAACAAGTGATAGATGTGCGAGGGGGGCTTAACCACCGCAATCCCGGCAATCGCACCACCTTCTAGGGCGACCCAGTGCGGGAATCCATCGGTCATTCGCGTGATCGTCGAATCTACATCCATACTTCTGAGTAGGTTCTCCAAGCCTTCAACCTGAAGGGTTGCCCCAATATGCGTCACTGCGAGCTCAGACACGAATCGGCTGATGGCTTCGGCCTCAGATTTCTCAGCGAGACGAATCTTCATTTTGTGGCCTAACGAGAAGTGGGCCGAATTATTCGGAAATTAAAGGCGGAATTATTCGGTCTCATCCGCGTGCCTTGGAAGGGACGGCTGAATAAATACCGAATCATGGCCAAAGGTTTCTACCGCTCGATCCCGGTTTGGGCAAACCGAGAAATTGCTCGATCACGTGCGTAATTAAAAGGCAAACATTTTTCGGCTATTTCGGGCTGCAATGGAAAAAGGGGTGGGGCAGCATGCTTCCCGCGAGCCGCTGAAAGCGACAGGCCAGGTCGTCGCGGCAACTGCTCCCCCCATCCGAAGAGTCCACGTCATTCGCGGTGATCGACAGGTTGCATGCAGCCGCAGGAAGAAAGTTGGAGCTTGGGATTTGGTTCTTGCGGTTTTACGCGCCTTGTGATTTGGCGCGCAGGGGGTAACTTGGCCGATGCGACGTTGTCCGCCAATCCATCAGTCGGGCGGACTCGTCCCGCGGCGAGTCGGACGGACTCGCCCTGTGGCCAGTCCGCCAGTCGGACGGATTCGTCCTATGGCGAACCGGGGCTTCACGTTGATCGAGATCGTGATCGCGGTTTTCATTCTGATGCTGCTCCTCATGCTGGCGGTGCCGAGCATGAACGGCGTGCTGGCGGACAAGCGATTGCGGCGTTCGCTGGATAGATTCAATGATCTGGTGCGCCAGGCGCAGGAGCGCAGTGTGGCCGAGCATCGCGCCTACCTCATCGTCTGGGGCGACAAGGATGTCGCGCTGCGTCCGGAAGCTTTTGCAAAGGGCGAAGAAGCGAGACCGACCGCGGACTTTGCGTTGGCGCGTGGAGATGTTTTGAAACTTACGCTGCCGGCGGCGCTGACCAGAAATCCGCCAGGCGAATGGATTTTCTGGCCATCGGGGACATGCGAGCCGGCTGTTATCCAATTTAGCGGGCGGGATGGTTCCTGGACGGCGAATTACTCGGCGTTAACGGCGCGCCCTGAGCTTACCAATTATGCGGCGAGGTGATTTCAAAGCGATGCTGCGCGAATCGTGGAGTAATGGAGTAATGGAGGAATGGAGTGATGTAGTGATCAATACTCCACCACTCGAGCACCCCAACACTCCAAGCGTTACCGCAAGGAAGAATGAAAAAAAGAAACGGAGCGCGGCTTTTGCCCTTTACGAAGTGATCATCGGTGTGGCGATTTTCGCGGTGGGCGTGCTCGCGCTTGGCCGCGCCGTGGAGAATTGTTTGAACGCGAGCACACTCAACGCAGAAGAGGAGCGCGTGCGCCAGATTTTGTCCAATCGGATGGCCGAAATTCAGGCCACGCCCGGGTTTCCCGATGCGGCGAAGGAATTCAAGATCGATACCGGCTACGGCGTGGTGAAATTAATCCAGAAAAGCGCACCGGCTGATTTAAGCGAGCCGGATGGCGGCAAGCTGGGCGGAATCAATTTTGTGGTCCTGACCGTGCAATGGGTGCGCGGCGGCGTCTCGCAATCGAAGCACATTGCGTTTTATGTTTATCGTCCCGGTTAATCCGAGTCGCGCGCGCGCTTTCACTTTGCTCGAGATCACATTGGCGGTGGCGATCCTGGCGATGATGTCGGTGGTGATTTATCGCTTCGTGCAATCGAACTTGACGGCGCTGCGCGTTTCGTCCGAGGCAAGCGCGGCGGATGCGCGCTATAGCGGTTTGCGCGATCTCTTGATGACGCAATGGCAAGGCTTGTCGCCGGGCAACGGCGCGATGACGGGTGAGCCGTTCAAATTAAACGATCGCCCGCGCGATGAGATCAAGTGGACTTGCGGGGCCGGGCCTGGATTGCTCACGCGCTATGCGCCGGGTGATTTTACGGTGTGGATGCGATTGCAACAGGAAAAGGACAAGAGCGACCGGCTCGATCTGGGTCTCTTGCGCAAACCGCACGATGATCCTTCCATCACGCATGAGCACGAGACCTGGGTACCGTTGATTAAGAACGTGGGCAGCCTGCAAATCCGCTACTTCGAGCCGCGTTTGAATGTGTGGGTGGATAGATGGACGGACACGCTGGTCTTGCCGCGGCTGGTGAAGATCGTGGTCGGACGCAACGACGCCGCTGTGCCATTCGAAGTGATCATTCCGCTGGGGCGAACACCGTTTTGATGATGTCAATGTTAATTCGAGATTCGAGATTCCGGACTCCGGGGGCCGCTCTCATGTTATCGCTCTGGGCGCTTTTTCTATTGAGCGCGATGGTCATTTCCTGGGCTGTGGAGATCGATTCGCGCCTCGCACTTTCTGGAAACTCGAATCGGGTTCTGGAAGCGGAAGCGATGGCATGCTCTGGCGCGGAAGTTGCGTTGAATCCAATTATCAGGCCGGGCTCGCCGAATCTGCGCCGGCAAATGGAGGGTCGTCAAAGTTATGAAGCGCGCATTACTGGGGAAGGGGGCCGCTTGAATTTGAACTGGCTGCTGGCGGGCGAAGACCCGACCCGGCTCGACATTCTCCGGCGCTACCTGGAAAACAAAGGCATCGATTTGAACGAACGCAACGTGATGATGGATTCACTGCTTGATTGGGTCTCGCCAAACACGGGACTACATCATTTGAACGCGCCGCCGGAAAGTGATGACTACCATCCGGCGCATACTCCCTTAACCCGGATCGAGGAGCTGAAAAAAGTATTTGGCTGGCAGGAGTTCACTTCACAGCAGGGGTGGGACGACGATTTTACAGTCAACTCCAACCCCCCCGTCATCGATCTGGCCTGGGCCTCACGTGACGTGTTGCTGGCGCTCCCTGGAATCAATGAGCAGTCGGTCGATCGCTTTCTCGCTCTGCGGCGCGGCCCAGACGGAATTGATGGAACAGCCGACGACGCGCCATTCGCTAGCGTGAATGATGCGGCGGCAGCGCTGGGCCTGACGCCGGACCAACTTCAGCACCTTAGCAGCTTGGTCGGGTTCAGAGTCCCGGTGTTTCGGATTGTGAGCGTCGGGAAATCGGGCGGCGCCACGCGAGTGGTGCAGATGGTGGTCCGCAAAGTGAACAATGTTCCTCAATTGATCACGTGGAAGGAGCTTTGATATCGAGCCCGCATCGCCACCTGTGTTCATAATGCCGACTGCGCACGGCTGGAATTTTTTGCGCGCGGCCGAGCGGAACGGTTCCTGGGACGTGCGCAAGCTTCGGACTTTGGATGAAGCGGTGCCGCTGCTGACGGCCCAGGACGATTTTGTGCTTGGGCTGCCCATTGCGGCCGTGCTCGCGCAACGCTTTCACTTGCCGACCGTCGATCCAGCGGAGTTTCCGGAGATGGTTCGCATCCAGATCGAGAAGGCGCTGCCGTTCTCGGCGGATGAACTGACAACCGACTTCGAGGTGATCGAACAAACGGAAACGGGAAGCGTGGTTTCGGCGGTGGCGGTTCGAAACGATCAGCTCGCTGAGATCGCCGCGCCGCTGCTGAAGCGTGATTACATCCCGCGGCAGGTGACAGTTTATGCTGCGCAGCGCGCCAGCACCCATGCACCGCAAGGGAATGCGCTCCTCATTTATCCCGAAGGCGAAACCGTTGTTTCGGCAGTGACCGAGAACGGTAAAGTCAGTCTCACACGAACGCTGGAAGGCGTCGCGCCGCAGCAATTGCAAATTGAATTGCCGCAACTGGCATTGAGTGCGGAATTGCAGGGGATCAACGCATCGTTCCCGAATGTGCTGCTGGACGAGACCTGTTACGAATTGCGCGACACGGTGCAAGGAATCCTGGCCAGTCCGACCGAGATCGTCGGGGTCGAAACGCCGCCAGCTTCCGTCAAACTCAATCTCCTGCCCGAAAGCTGGCGGTTGCGTCGCTCACAGCTGGCCAGGCGAGGGGAATGGCAGAAGTGGCTCATCTGGGCGGGCGCCGCCTACGCGGGACTTCTTTTTCTTTTTTTCGCATGCCTGGCTTACTTTCGTTTGGAAATTGGGCGGCTCAATCACCACATCGCCCGCGATGCGCCCAAGACCGAATTCGTCCGGGCCGCGGAAGCCAACTGGAAGGCGCTCGCGCCCGCGGTCGATTCGCGTTATTACCCGGTCGAAATTTTGCTACATCTGTTCAACAGTCTGCCCTCGCCGGAGGTACGCATTACTGCTTACAATCAGTCCGCGCGCCAAATCTCAGTGGACGGTGAAGCCGGTTCGGCGGCGCTTGCCTATCAGTTCATCGACAAGTTAAAAAAGAATCCGGAACTGCAAATTTTTCAGTTCGACATGGCAGCGCCGCGCATTTTGCCGAACAACCATGCCCAGTTTCGCCTGGAGGGAAAACCGCGATGATGCTTCCGGCTTGGTATGAACGCATGAATCGACGGGAGCGCCTCCTCTCATGGATCGTGGCCGGCACGGTCATCGCATTGCTTAACGTGGTGATCTGGAGCTGGCTCTTCGGCGCGCTCGGTCGCGCGCGGGCCCAGTTGGCGGAGCGCAGAACCACTCGCGCCGAACAGGCTGTCTATGTAAAAGAGCGCAGTCTCTGGGAGAACCGCGACCAATGGCTCCGCCGGCACCAACCGGCGCTGAAAAATGCGGCCGACGCCTCCACACTGCTGGACGAATTGAAACAAGTCGCCGGCAAGTACAATATCTTGATCGAGAATCCGGCCATTGGTGCTGGCGAAACGACACCCAATCATCAGACAGTTTTCGCTTCCATTGAAACCAAAAGCCCCTGGCCGCCGCTGGTCCATTTTCTCTATGACGTGCAGCAGCCGGAAGCGTTTGTGGTGTTTGAGAGCGTCAATCTGGCGATCGACGGCGCCGATCCCACCATGATGCGCTGCAAGTTAAAGATCGCGCGCTGGTTCGCGCCCGCTCAACGCAAGAAAGGATGATTATGAAACGTGCTCAAATTCTGATGTCGATCTTCGCTCTGCTTTGTCCGGTCTCGACTCAAGGAACCGATGATATTCCGAAACGGTTTAACTTTGACCGCTACTCAGCGATGTTAAATCGGTCACCTTTTGCCGTTGCCACCGCAGTCGCCTTGCCTGTCGCTGGGGCAGATTTTGCAAAAGACCTTTACGTGGGTAATGCCGCCCGTTCGCCGGAAGGCGACATGGTCACCATCGCTTCGACGGCGGACACGAACTTCAAGGAATATCTGACGACGAAGGGACCGGTCGATGGCTACGGCATCGCCAGCATTGAATGGTCGGACCGCGTGGGCGCGACGAAAGTGACAATCAGCAAGGACGGAAAATTTGCGACGATCGGTTTTAACGAAGCGCTTCTGGCGGCGCAGCCAGTTCCGAACGTGCAGCCCATCCTTCCTCCCCCTGGAGCCAATGTGCCCCCGCGCTTGAAACCGGCGCCGATCCCCACCTTGCCAACCCCGCCGCCGCACCGGCGCGGCGTGATTCAGCGAAATCCGCCGGCGAACCCGGCTCCGAACGTAGCGCCGCCCGTGCCTCCTGGCACGTAATCGTTATCGGTAGAGGCGCGCGTCCTCAGTCGCCCCAGTCGTCGGTCCCTGCGCCCGGTTTGCGGCTCGGTCCGGCGGAATAAAGATCGTAACTGTTTGGGTTTTTTAAGCCCGGGCAAATGTAGATGTAATTGTTCTGCCAGGGATCTTTCGGCATCTCTTTGTATAATTGATACCAGCGCGTTGGCCTGGGATCGGTATCGGGTTGGACCACCAGTGCCTGCAACCCCTGGTCGGTGGTTGGGAAGAAACCGTTCATGCTCTCATAGAGCTTGAGTTGCGTGTTGATGCCCTGGATGTCAGCTCGAACCCGCGTGTCCCGCGCATACTCGACGTTGCCGGTAAGCTTGTAGATAGCCGTGCCGAGCAACAGCGCGATGATCGTCACCACGAGCATGATCTCGAGCAAGGTGAAGCCTTGTTGTTTTTCCCTTAGCCTCATTTTTTATCTAATACAGACTGCGGACATATCGTTGCGGTTCATTTATTGACCCGTTCGCAGCTGATAATCGGATTTGTCCCAAAGATATTTTAATTGAATTTGTGTTGCGCGAATGGCCGAGGTCGATGTAGTCGCGCCGCTCAGCACCATCACATCGTTGGTTCCAATCTTCAAACTCGTCACCGGCACAGTCTTCTGTGCGCGCAGCCACCCGGTGTATTGGAAATGCATTTCCCTGACGAGTGATTTCACCTCGCCTCGATAGCCGGGGTCGGCCAGCTCCGGCAAGGTCAGTGTAGCCGGCCCGACGTCCTCGCCGTTCACATAAATTTCCGGCGGCGCATCGATGCGCGGGCTCGCCACTTCAAAGGTGAGCAGCGCGAGCAACGGTTGCGCTTCGATGCCAAATTGAAAGGCCGCGCCTTGTTGCACACTCGGCCCAATGGGGATGGTTTCCGCGGCAAGCGTCGCGGTGACAGTGCCGAATTGTTCCGTGTCCTGCGCGGGCGGATGCAACGGCGGCATCGAGGAAAACGGTTCCGGAATGACATCTCGATGTTCGGCGTTGAGCGGATGCACAACCTCGCTGCTCGTCATCCAATCCAGATACGCGCCGCGCACCGTTTTTCCGTCGCCGGGAACTTCAATGTCGATTGCCGAGATGCCGCTCATCGGGATCATCACCGCATCGGAACTGGGCAGATCGATGCCAGAGCCAAGCTCGCCGGAGCGCAAAACTTGTGTGCCCGATTCGTCCCACACGACCACCTCCGGTCGCTGATTTGGCTTGTCATCGAAGAACAAGCGAAAAAAAAGGACTTGATAATCTCCGCTCGGTTGCGCCACGCGAATGCGAAAGACGCTCTTCGGCGCGGCGCCGCTGGTCGTTTGCGCAGGAACCAACGTGACGGCTTCAACCCACTGCGGGGCGCTCTGCGGCGTCGAATTGCCAGGTGCGTTCTGACGCAAGTCGAGCCACGCGCTTGCCGGCAGCGGCTCTCCTAATTTCCCATTAGCCGACGGTGGTAGCGCGTTGTTGAAAGCTTCCTGCGCGGGAAGAGGAGTGGCTGCGCCAATCAGCAGCGTGAACGCAATGACGCGAAAAAGCATTTGGCCTCCAAGATTACCTCAGTGCGGTCGAAACTGCAAACTATGTGTCATCTCGAAGACCGCCGAGAGAATACTGTAAACGACAAAGCCGACCACAATCGCGATCAGCACGATGATGACCGGCGGAATGAGCGCCGAGATGATCGCCACATTCCGATCGAGCTCGCGCTCATAAACGTCAGCGATCGTTTGCATCGTCTCCGCGAAATGCCCCGTTTGTTCGCCCACCGACATCATATCGGTAAGCAAATCCGGAAACAGATGCTGCGCTTGCAATGCGGCCGACAACGTGGCGCCGTCAATCACGGCGCGGCGCACTTCGCCGAGTTTGAGCTCGAGAAATCGATTGCCGGCAATTTCGGTCACGAGATCGAGCGAGCGCAGGAGAGGGATTCCATTTTCCATCAACGTCCCCAGCGTGCGGGAAAATTGCGCGTAATAACGGTGGCGGATTACTTGCCCGTAGCCCGGAATTATGAGACGAAATCGGTCCCACGCCGTTCGTCCTTCATCGGTGCGCACGAACGCGCGGAACCCAATGACCGCGCCGATGGCGAGAATCACCCCGATCCACCAATACGCTGTGATCGCGTGATGAATCTGCAGCAGGATTCGCGTCGGCAGGGGAAGCGCGCCGCCGCTTTGCGACATGAAGCCGGTCAGTTGCGGCACCATGAACGTGATAAAAATCGTGATCAGGGCTACGCCCGCCAAGGCCAGGAACGCGGGATAAATCAGCGCCTGTTGCACGCGGTCGCGCAGATTTTTTGCCTGCATCAGATGCTTCACCAGCCGCAGCAAAATGTCCGGCAACGCGCCGCTGGCTTCGCCTGCCGCGACCATGTTCGCGTAAAGCGGCGGGAAAATTCGCGGAAACTCACGCAATGCTTGCGAAAAGCTCCGGCCGTCCACCAGGGCCTGATGCAGTGTCTGCGTCATCTGCTGCACGCGCGGCTGTTTGAGGCGCTTCATCAGGATCGACAATCCCTCGTCGAGTGTCATTCCTGCCCGTAGCAAATGACCAAGCTGTTCGGTAAAGACGAGCAACTGGCCGTGCGGAATCTTTAACTTCTGCGTCGCCGGTGCGGTCGTCGATTTATCGCGCTCTGCAATTTTCGGCTCCGTGGCGACCGACTCAATCCGAATCGGTATGCAACGCTGCTGCTCGATTTGGCGAATCGCCACCGCCCGGTCGGCACAATCCAGCACCCCTTCAACCAGGCCGCCCTGGGCGTTGCGCGCTCGATAAGCAAACTGTGGCATCGCGAAAAATCTTGAATTTATCTATCAACAAACTCAGCCAGAGAGATTGCGATAGCAGGAAACGCGCGAGGCAATTGCTGACCGGCGGTGACCAGTGGCACGCCATGCTCGCTTGCCACAGCCGCAAATTCACCGTCGTATGCGGTGCAAGCCAATCGTGAAACGAGATTAAGGACGAGCCGTAAATCGGGGGCAAACTCGGGCATGCTCTCTTCTGCGTGCAACCATAAAGGAACCATTCTGGATGTCCACTATGCATTGTTTTTCCGCAATGAACACAGTTCGATTCTCTGGCCTCTGGTTGACCGAATCCTTCCTGGACAATCGCCCTCCGCTCTCGCTAAGATGGTTACTTTCGCAACGATGAACACGCTTCGCACCGCGCTCGTCCCCGGTCTCATCGCCGGGGTCATTTCCATTTTCACGAGCTGGCTCTGGATGGGCGTCATCTTTCATCGGTTCCAAAAAGAAACGCCCGGCACCTGGCGGCCGGAAGGTCCGCGCAATTATATCGGGGCGAGTTTGCTTCACCTCCTCGCCGCGATCGGCATCGCCTGCTTATTCACACTCATCGTGCGCTTTAACGTTGCAATTTTCGCTGCTGGAGTTCACGGCAGTCTGCTCTTCGCCATCGCTATCTGGGGCGCGATGTCGCTGCCGATCATTCTTGAGTCCGCCCTTTTCATCCGCCTTCATCCATTCGTCGTCCTCGGTCAGCTCCTTGATTGGCTCACGACCTCGCTCCTGGCTTGCGTCGTCACAGGTTGTTGGCTGCGATCGTAATCTCGGTCGCGTCAAAAATCATCTGCGACCGGCCTAAATGGCATGATTGATGCGATAAACATGGGAAATTATGAAACATGCGGTTATCGGCATCTTTCTTTCCCTGATCCTGTCCTCGCCAGCGCTTGCCATCTTGCGCCCACGCTATCCTGTCAAACCGACGCCGCCATTTCGCGGTCATGTAATTATTATCGAAGACGACGCGATTCAACCGGGACGGCCGAAAATCGGACGCTGACGGGAAATTCCATCTCAAATTGGAGCTGGGAAAGCGGGCTACTCGGCCGAAAAATCTTGGCGTCATAGGAGGCGGGGGCGGGAATGGAGCCGGCGGGAGCCGAGCGACATAGACGAAGCCCGTAAGGGTGAGCTTTCGGGTCGAAAGCGAATCAATCGAACCGGCGTGTGGAGCAAAAGCCCCGTTATCCACAAAACCCGAGCGTGATTTTGAGGCGGGGGCGGGAATCGAACCCGCGAATAGCGGTTTTGCAGACCGCGACCTTACCACTTGGCTACCCCGCCGCTGCGAGCAGGGAGCGTAACGGCTGAGTGTCCAGTGTCAACGTGGCGGCATGCCGGTGTACCGGCGTCTGAATTCAACGTTGGACGTTCGATGTTCGACGTTGGACGTTTGCATTCCGTTTCCATGGCTTCGCTTTCGTCCAAATTATTTGCCGCGGCGCAAAAACGCATCCCCGGCGGAGTGAATTCGCCGGTGCGCGCGTTTCGCAATGTCGGCAGCGCACCTTTTTTCATCGAGCGCGCAGAAGGCCCGAAGATTTGGGATGTCGATGGAAATGAATACATCGACTACGTCGGCAGCTGGGGGCCGGCGATTCTCGGTCATGCGCCCAAGGTCGTTGTCGATGCCGTGCGCGAGGCCGCCACCCGCGGTGTGAGTTTTGGAATTCCCAACCCGCTCGAAGTGGAAATGGCGGAATTGATCTGCGACTGGATGCCTTCCATCGAGAAAGTGCGGATGGTGAACAGCGGCACCGAAGCTACCATGTCGTGCCTTCGACTGGCCCGCGGTTTCACGGGCCGCGACAAAATCATCAAGTTCGACGGTTGTTACCACGGACACGTCGATGCGCTGCTGGTGAAATCGGGCAGCGGCGCGCTCACTCATGGGCGGCCCGACAGCGCGGGCGTTCCGCAATCGTTTGTCGATCTAACAATCTCGCTGCCGTTTAACGATGTCGATCTTGTGCGACAAGCATTTCACAAAAATGAAATTGCCGCCGTCATTCTCGAACCGATTCCCGCAAACGCCGGACTTTATTTTCCGCGCGAAGATTTTTTGTCGATCTTGCGCGAGGAATGTACAAAACATGGCGCGCTTCTGATTTTCGATGAGGTGATGACCGGGTTTCGTGTCGCGCGCGGCGGAGCCCAGGAAATTTACGGAATCAAGCCGGACCTCACGGCGCTTGGAAAAGTAATTGGCGGCGGCCTGCCCGTCGGCGCCTTCGGCGGGCGCGCAGAAATCATGGATCAACTTTCACCGGACGGGCCGGTTTATCAGGCGGGAACGTTGTCCGGGAATCCGCTGGCCATGGCGGCAGGTCTCGCGCAGTTGCGCGAACTCGAGCGGATCGACGCATGGAAGCTGTTAGAGAAACTCGGCGCCCAACTTGAAAAAGCCGCGCGCGAGGCGCTACAAAAATCGAAATTGGGCGCTACGTTCCATCGGGTCGGCTCGATGTTTTGTTTGTTTTTCACCTCAGGACCGATTGTCGATCTTGCCGGCGCGCAGCGCAGCGATTTGAAAATGTTCGCGAAGTATTTTCAGGGCTGCTTGAAGCGGGGCGTTTATTTCGCGCCGTCGCAATTCGAGACCGGATTTATTTCCACGGCGCATTCGTCGGATGACATCGAACGCACAGGCGCGGTTGTGCGAGAAAGTCTTTTGGAGCTGTAGTGGCAGGCGTGTCGCCTGCGTCCTCTTGCCAAAGCAGCCGACACGGCTGCCTCTACAGTTGCTGGACGCGGCAATGCGTCGTCCCTACCTTTGCACCGCCGTGAGCACGACCGTACTGCCCAGGATTTGCGCGGTCGCGAAATTCTTTTTTGAAGGCGAGAGGAAGTTTTTTGTCAAAGGCGTGACCTACGGGCCGTTTAAGCCGGACCCGGAGGGAAATCATCTCGGGCGCGCGGAACAAGTAGATATCGATCTTGCGCTGATGCGTCAGGCCGGCTTGAACGTGGTGCGGATTTATCATGCTCCGCCGCGCTGGTTTCTCGATCGTTGCGCCGCTGCGGGAATGCGCGTGCTCATCACGCTACCGTGGGCGAAGCACATCGAATTCTTGCGTGAGAGATCCGCGCGCAACGCAATCGCCAAGACAGTGCAGGCGGCCGTGAAAGCCAATGCCGGCCATCCGGCGATTTTCGGTTACCTCGTCGGAAACGAGATCGCGAGCACGATGGTGCGCTGGCTCGGCGTGCGTCGCGTCACCGATTTTGTGGAGAAATTAATTCGAATCGGACGCGCGATCGATCCAGATGTTCTCTTTTCCTATGCCACTTATCCGCCGACCGAATATCTCCTGCCCCAAAATGTCGATTTTTTCTGCTTCAACGTTTACCTGCATAACCAGCGCGACTTTGAGAAATACCTGCTGCGATTGCAAAATCTGACTGAAGAACGGCCGCTCATTCTGGGCGAATTTGGCATGGACACGATCCGGCATTCGCAAGAGGAGCAGGCCGAAATGCTCGGCTGGCATGTCGATAGCGTGGTGAAATGCGGCCTGGCCGGAACGATTTTCTTTACCTGGACGGACGAATGGTTCACCGGCGAGCAGGAAATCACCGATTGGGCGTTTGGGATCGTCACGCGCGAACGCGAACCGAAAAAAGCGTTCTCCGTGCTTCGGGAAAAACTTGGCGAAGACAATTCCGCGCTGCCGCATCGCCACTTACCGCGAGCGCCGTTTGTCTCTGTTATTGTTTGTTCTTATAACGGCGGGCAAACGCTTGCTGCCTGTCTGGACTCCCTAGGCAAACTGAACTATCCCGATTACGAAGTGATCCTGGTCGATGATGGATCGACCGACGACACCGCTTGTGTCGCCGCGCAATTCCCGCGGGTCCGCTACATCCATCAAGGTAATCGCGGCTTGAGTCACGCCCGCAACACCGGCGCGGCCGCGGCCAAAGGCGAAGTGTTCGCCTACACGGACAGCGACTGCATGGCGGACGTCGATTGGCTTTACTATTTAATCGGCACGCTCGTGAGCGACGAATATGCCGGAGTGGGCGGGCCCAACGTCACTCCGCCCGCGCAAAATTGGGTCCAGGCCTGTGTCGCCGCCGCGCCGGGTGGGCCGAGTCATGTTTTGCTCACGGACACAATCGCGGAGCACATTCCCGGGTGTAACATGGCCTTCTACCGATGGGCCTTTGAGAACATCGGCGGGTTCGATGCCGAATATCACAAGGCCGGCGACGATGTCGATTTTTGCTGGCGACTTCAACAGGCTGGTTGCGTCATCGCTTTCAGCCCAACCGCCATCGTATGGCATCATCGCCGCTTCACCCTGCGCGCTTTCTTGAAACAACAGGACGGCTACGGTGAAGCGGAATCGTTGCTGCGCTTCAAACATTTGATTTTCTTCGGCCCAACCGGCGCGGCGAAATGGCGCGGCCAGATTTATGGAACGCCCCGCTTCAGTTGGTTCATTGATCGGCCGGTTATTTATCACGGAATTTTCGGCGACGGTTTTTTTCAATCGATCTATCCTAGACCGCAATCGGACGTGGCCGTCTATCTGGGCAGTGTCGAATGGTTCGCGCTCACAATTTTTCTTTTTGGGCTTGGGGTTTTTTTGCCGGTGCTGCGCATTGTCCCTTATCTGATGTTTGGTGGCACGCTCTGCGTCGCGCTCTCTTACATGGTGCGGGCGCGCATCGAACCGAAATTCGACACCGTCCACGCCCGCCTGCTCGTCCTGTTTCTGGCCTTTGCCCAACCGCTCGTGCGAGGATTCTCGCGTTATTTCACCTGGCTGCACTTCAAGCGCACGCCGCGCAATGTGATCCGGACGCACGAACATTTGCCGGCCGGCGCGAATCTTGCCGGTCGTTTGGGCCGCCGAATTTTTTGGAGCGAAGAGGGAAGGGATCGTCATCATTTGCTTGGTGCCATGTTCCAGTTGCTCGAGGAAGAAGGCTGGCGCTATTCCACCGATACCGGTTGGAATGAGTGGGACATTCAGATTTACGGAAATTTTTGGTGGAGCATCGCGCTGCAAACCGTGACCGAATATCACGGCGGCGCGAAATGCCTCACCCGCGTCCGGCTCCGCACTCGATTCGTTACCACGACCGTCATCTTCAATCTCGTTGCCCTGAGTCTTTTGATTTATCGGCAGCTCAACGCTTCCCACGTCGATCTTTGGTTCATCGTCCCGTATTTGCTCTTCGCGATTTTTCTTGCGACCAGGGCGCGCGCATTGAAACGTCGGGTTGCGGAACTTGTCGATGTCGCTGCGTATCGCGCGGGTTTGCAGCGCATCTTGCGACGAGGCGGGATCGCGCCACGTAAACCCGCGCGGCAAGCTGATGTTCCCTTGAGTATTGATCCAGCAGCACGCGTTTAGACAAGGAGCGGTGGTCTCCACTCCGCCGGGCAATGTTAAATAAATGCGGCTTCGCCGCCTAAATTTAGCCTGGAGAGTCCGATCGAGCGCATCGCGTCGGTGAAATCGTTTGGTAACGGCGCTGCAAAGCTTTTCCATTCGCCCGTGCGCGGATGTTGAAACCCGAGTTTCCAGGCATGCAACATTTGACGTGGATAATCTTTCGCCGATTTCGGCGCATAAACTTTGTCGCCGAGCACTGGGTGACCGAGATGATGGAGGTGGACGCGAATTTGATGGGTACGTCCGGTATGCAATTGGCACTCGACCAAACTCATTTTATCTGAGGAGCGAACGACGCGATACGCGGTTTTCGCCGCGCGCCCGCGTGATGAAGTCACGCTCATTCGCTGTCGATCGACGGGGTGTCGTCCAATTCTTTCTTCAATTACGCCCGCGGTTTTGCGCAATTTTCCGGCGACAAGCGCGAGATAAATTTTTTCCACGGTGCGCGCCGCAAATTGGATCGACAATCTTCGGTGCGCCTGATCGTTTTTCGCGATGACGAGGCAGCCGCTGGTTTCTTTGTCGAGACGGTGCACGATGCCGGGCCGTTCTTTGCCGCCGATCCCGGAAAGGGTGGGGCAATGATGAAGCAATGCATTGACCAGGGTGTGTTCCCGATGACCCGCTCCCGGATGAACCACGAGACCGGCCGGTTTGCTGATGACAATGAGATCGTCGTCTTCAAAAAGAATCTCCAGCGGAATATGCTCCGGTTGATTGTCGATCTTTTCGAGCGGCGGTTCGGTTAGCTCGATCTCATCACCGGCGTGGACAAGATCGCGCGGTCTTGCCGCTTGGCCGTTTAACCTAACGAATCTGGCACGGATCAGTCGCTGGAGTCGCGCCCGCGAATGTCCGCTCAGCTGGCTGGCCAGAAAACGATCGAGGCGAAGCCGCGCGACTTGTTTCGGCGCCACTAGCTTGATCGTTGTCGATTTTTCTGGCGAGGTTTTCAACGGGCCATCTCTTTGCTACGGCCTGGCCGGTGCCGCGACACAGAAACGGAAACACGAGCCGAGATTTTGGGCACGCCTTATTATGTCGCGCCAGAGCGATTAAACAATCGGCCGGAGGTTGTGGCGTAGCTTTTGCTATGGAAAGAGCGAATGCGTAACCGTGCCCTGGCGGCTTTAGTTTGCGTTCTCTTGTCGATCCTTGTCGCGCGCGCCGCGCAATTGCCGCTCACGATCAAGGAGATTAGCCTGATGTTGCGCTCGGGCTATTCCAGTAACGCCATCATGCAAGAATTGGCCATCCGATATTTTGCCGAGAAGCTTGATGTTGAGAAAGAAAAGACGCTGCTTCAAGCGGGCGCGTCCGCTGAACTGATCAGTGCGCTAAAGAGTGGAAAGTATTCGCTTTCGCCGGAGCAAATGACGATTGCACAGCAGCAAATCGCCGATCAGACGAAGCGACGCGCGGCTGAAGCAGCGCGTTCGCGGCAGTTCGACAGTTTGTACCAAAGTCAAATGGCGCGCGAGCGCGCAGCTGCCCGGCCGCAAGCGCCGAATGCAAACGCGCTCCGTGAACTAGTAAAGGGCGATCTCGTTTCATTGCGCAATGGAGCGCTCGGCCATTTCGATGACGAAGAGCTGGAAAAGAAAAAGTTGATCGCGCTCTACTTTTCGGCGCATTGGTGCGCGCCGTGCCGCAAATTCACACCGGAGTTGGTCGATTACTACAATCGCGTCGCAACACAACATCCGGAATTCGAGATCGTCTTTGTTAGCTTCGATAAATCGCAATTCGCGATGGAAACTTACATGCGCGAGGCAAACATGCCGTGGCCAGCGATCGATTTTCAAAAACTTAAAGGCAAAGACGCAATTAGGAAATACGCCGGCGACGGAATCCCGTGTCTGGTTCTTGTCGATGCAACAGGCAAGGTCATATCCAGTACCTACGCCGGCGCGCAGTATCTCGGTCCGGCCAAGGTCCTGGGCGATCTCGACGCGATTTTCGCCGGAAGGGTTTTGGACAACGTCGCGCAGAATCGGTGAATTTGTAATCACACTCTTCGCGACGCACGGTCGGTCGCTCATGGTACAGGCGCGAGAAGCCGCGCCGGTCTACGCCGGATCAGGCTGCCGCTTCAATTAAAGCGCAGAATTCGGATGCAATCGGGCCGCGTCTATTCCGTCTCCACAGCGCTGCGCGGATGAACGAATGCCGCATTCAGGAGTCAGATTTACACGAGTCTTTGCCATGATAGATTTTCGCGCGACCTTTTGATCGCGAAAAGCACGAGCAGCCATGGAACAGAACCCACCACCACCATTTCCTTCACCGGAAGAACTAAAGGCGAAGATCACCGAGTTCATGAAATCGAACTTCGGCGATCGCGTCTCGGTCGCGACCTTCACGCAGCCGGAGCCAGCTGAATCCGGCGTGGAAGAGAAGCCCGAGAAGGTCGACCATGAGGAATTCGTTTTCAGCTTTCTCCCGCGCGACATCAAAGCGCATCTCGACCGCTTTGTGATCAAGCAGGACGAAGCGAAAAAGGTGCTCTCGATCGCGGTGTGCGATCATTACAACCATGCCAATTATCTCCGGCGGCTGGAGAAGGAAGATCCGGGCCGGGCGGAAGAGACTGAGTACGCGAAGCAGAATGTCATTTTGGTTGGGCCAACCGGCGTCGGCAAAACTTATCTCATCAAGCACATTGCCGATCTCATTAAAGTGCCGTTCGTGAAAGCGGACGCGACCAAGTTCAGCGAAACCGGCTACGTGGGCGGCGACGTGGAAGACCTCGTGCGCGAGCTGGTGCAGAAAGCGAATGGCGACGTCAACCTGGCGCAGTTCGGGATCATTTACATCGACGAGATCGACAAGATCGCTTCGGCGGGGAATTTGATCGGACGCGACGTGAGTGGACGCGGCGTGCAGACCACGTTGCTCAAGTTGATGGAAGAAACGGAAGTGCCGGTGCGGAGCATGAACGATCTCCAGGCGCAATTGCAGGCCGCCTTCGAATTCCAGAGGCGGGGCAAGGCGAAACGCGAAACGATCAACACGCGGCACATTCTTTTTGTGGTGAGCGGTGCGTTTGAGAAGCTGAAAGAGCAAGTCGCGCGACGGGTCAGGCAGGGACAGATCGGATTTAGCGCCGCGCCCGTGCAGGTGATGGACAATGAATTGTTTCAGCAAGTCACCACGCAGGATTTTGTCGAGTACGGATTTGAGCCGGAATTCATCGGCCGTCTCCCGGTGCGGGTTGTTTGCTTGGATCTCGATGCCGAGGATCTGTTTAAGATCATGAAGTATTCTGAGGGCAGTTTACTTCGACAATATGAACGCGCCTTTCGCGCGTACGGAATCGAGATCAGCTTCGACGACGAAGCGTTGCGCTTGATGGCCGAAGCCGCGGCGGAGGAAAAAACCGGCGCCCGGGGATTGTTGACAGTCTTTGAGAAATTATTCCGCGATTACAAATATTATCTGGCCGGGTCAGGATTAAGTCAGTTGCGCGTCACGGCCGAACTGGTGCGTGAGCCGAAGCGCGTCCTCGACCGTCTCATGGCCGAAAGCCACGAGCACACCGGGAAAGCGCTGGAGGTGAGCGCGCATCAATTTGCCGATAGGTTCAAGAAAGAATATGGACTCGAAGTTATGTTCGATGATTCGGCGCTCCGGCGCCTGGTCGAGCGCGCCCAAACGGAACGGATGACGATGGCGGAACTTTGCGCACATCTGTTCAAGGATTATCAATTTGGATTGAGTTTGATCCAGAAAAACAGCGGCCAGAAAAAGTTTGTGCTGAACGCCGCGGCAGTTGATGCCCCGGATAAATTTTTGAGCGACCTCGTCGTGCGCTCGTACTATCCGGTTGCGCCGGCCCAGAAAGCTTAGTTTGTCGATGAAACGACCTTTAGTCGCAACTCTGATCATTGGTTTCGTCGTCGCCGGAGTCATCGGCGCGCTGCACGCGAGCGGACTATTGCTGCGTTTGGAACTACTGGCCGCGGAACTCGTCCCGCATCACCGCACGATCACGAGATCGGTGGCCGGCAAATGGCAATATGTTTTCATCGTGATCTTGTCACTCGGTGTCGCCGGGCTCACTTTGACGAGCTCTCGGCGCAAGCAGGTGGGATGGTTGGTTCTTGCGTTGTTGATCGAGCTGTTGGGCCTTTGCTGGATTTGCTCGCTCTATCGGACATTTTTTCAGCCGCTGCCTTCAATCTTCGCGGTCGTGCTCGCGTTCGTCGTCGCCGAGCGATCCATCGCAATTGCCAGACGCACCCGGTCCCACTTGGCCAGATCGTTTTTCACGGGCCGATTGTCGAACGAGCAAGTCCATCGTGTGATCGCCGGGGAAATCCCACTCGATACCAAAGCCAGGAGCTGCCAGGCCACGGTGGTCGTGTGCGATATCGCCAATAAGTACGACCTGGCCGAGGACTCTGAGCCCGTGGCTTTTGCCGAGACCACAGAAAAATTCATTCGTCGCACAACTGAACTTTTTCTGGAAGCGGGCGGTTATATTGAGGCGGCTGATGGCGAAGGCGTGGTGGCCATTTTCGGATTTCCCGATGGCAATGCCGAGCATGCGGACAAAGCGGTGCGCGTCACGCTCGGTTTGGTTCAGGCCTTTCGCGATTCGCGCCGGCAGAATAACGGAAAACTTTTCGGAAACTGCGACGTGCATCTCGGCGTCAGCTCCGGCACGATGATTGTGGCGCCACTGCAGGATGGCGAGCGCCCGGGACTCTTGACCAGCGGTGAGCCGGTCGAGCTCGCGCGCAGGTTCTGCGTCGCAAATCGGTTTTACGGGTCCCACATCTTGATCGGCCCGCGCACCTTCGAGCTGGCGAGCAAAGCAATTGTCGCGCGACCGATCGATTTTCTCAGTGGAGTAAACAAGCAGGAGCGGCATGAAATTTACGAGCCACTTTGGCTGGCGACTGAGGCCAAGCCGGAGCATCTCGCCCGACGCGATTCTTTCTGGAACGGGCTCGTGCTTTATCGGGAAAAACGCTGGGCCGAAGCCTACACGGAATTCCAAAAAGCGCGCGGCCCGGATGCAGAGGACGATGCGCCGCTGCAATTGTATCTGCGCCGGCTTGAGCCGCTCGCTCTGCACTTGACGGAAACGCCCTCCGAGTGAACCAGCGCGCGTTTTGAGAAAGACCGAATACCCGGCCGCGCTCCGGGATTTGATTGCGCAACTGCGGCAGATGCCGGGGATTGGGCCTCGCTCGGCGGAACGGATCGCGCTTTGGATCGTGCAGGCGCGCGGAGATCAACCCCAGGAGATCGCGCGCGCCATCACTGTTACACGGCAGGCCATTCATCCATGCGCGCTGTGCGGTTATTTTACGACCGAGGAAATTTGCGAGATTTGCCAAGATCCCTCGCGCGCAGCCGACCAACTCTGCGTCGTCGAACAGCCAACCGATATCCTGCCGTTGGAAAAAACGAGCGCGTTTCGCGGGCGGTATCACTCGTTAGGCGGCAAAATTTCGCCGCTCGATCATGTTGGTCCGGAAGATTTGCGCATCAAGGAATTGCTCGATCGGATCGAGAAGGAAAAATTTTCCGAAATCATTTTTGCCCTGGCCGCCGATGTTGAAGGCGAAGCCACCACAAATTACCTGGTCGATCTTCTCAAAGGAAAACCGGTGACCTTGACTCGCATCGCGCGCGGTCTTCCTGCCGGAGGCGGTCTCGAATCGGCCGACGAGTTGACGCTCTATCAAGCGCTGACGGGAAGGACCAAATTGTAGCGGCGGTCTATGACCGTCGGTCGAATTGATTTATGCGACGCTCGTAGAGCGCCGCTACAGTCCGCTTCAACGGTTCAACTTTTCAACGCTTCAACGTTGCGCTAGCATTCTATCAAATGTCCTGCGTGAAAATCGATCCCGGGTTGCACCAAGCGCAGAAGCCGCCCTGGATCAAGGTGCGGCTGCCCTCGAATCCGGTTTTCTTTTCCACCAGGGCGCTCATCTCCGATCTGCGTTTGCACACCGTTTGCGAAAGCGCGCAATGCCCGAACCGGTGGGAATGCTGGAGCCAGGGCACCGCCACGATGATGATCGCCGGCGATCGTTGCACGCGCGCCTGCGGATTTTGCGCTGTGACAACGGCGAAACCGTTCGCGCTCGAAGAAGATGAACCGCAACGTGTCGCCGAAGCGGTGCGACGATTGAAGTTGAAACACGTCGTTATTACCGCGGTGGCGCGCGACGATCTCAAAGACGGCGGCGCGAATCATTTCGCCCGCACCATCACCGCGATTCGGGAAATGGATCCGTCCGTGGTTGTCGAAGTACTAGTGCCCGATTTTCATGCCCAGGATTGGTGCATCCAGATCGTGCTCGATGCCGGGCCCGACATTTACAATCATAACATGGAAACGGTCGAGCGCTTGACTCCGCTCGTGCGCTCGCGCGCGAAATATCGCACTTCGCTTCGCGTCCTGAAGCGCGCGAAAGAATTGTCGCCAAAAGTTGTGACGAAAAGTGGCGTCATGCTCGGTCTCGGCGAAAAGGAAACCGAGCTTTTTCAAACCCTGGACGATTTGCGCGACGTCGGGTGCGAAGTTTTAACGATGGGTCAATATCTTCGCCCCACGCCAAGACACCTTCCGGTCGTCGAATACATCACGCCGGCGCAATTCGATTGCTACGGCGGCATCGCCCGCGCCAAAGGATTCTTGCACGTCGCCTCCGGCCCGCTCGTCCGCAGTTCTTATCACGCGGCCGACTTCCATCCGCTCGTCCGCTAACGATGGAAAACGCGGGCGCGCGCGTGCAAGATCGGCCATCCATTGCGGCGGTCATTCCGGCCTATGGCGAAGAGAAACATATCGGCGACGTCGTTCGCCGAACCCGCCAACAGCTCGATCATGTGCTCGTCGTCGATGATGGATCCAACGATCAGACGGCGGCGCGCGCGCGTGAAGCTGGCGCAGAAGTAATTGTTCATCCGCAAAATCGTGGCAAGGGCGAGGCGATCAAGACCGGGCTTCGTCACTGGTTGGATCGGCAATTCACTTTCGTCGTTATTCTCGACGCCGATGGCCAGCACCTTCCCGAGGAAATTGATCGTTT
>Ga0137415_10001709_pt1 | contig 21808 bp, 24 predicted proteins | sample CZODoug3_1_1_16f_FD_183082 | JGI IMG/M metagenome (GOLD analysis project Ga0137415, IMG submission 183082) | Vadose zone soil fungal communities from Angelo Coast Range Reserve, California, USA - CZODoug3_1_1_16fungal (Hybrid Assembly) | ecosystem: Environmental > Terrestrial > Soil > Vadose...
GTGTCATTACTGCGTGATGGTCTGACCTTCCTCTACGCTCCCGGCGTACACGGGACGCTGAAGACACTCGGAGAAATAGGGATGGGTCCCGTGCTGCAAGGATTGGGAACTGCGCTGATATTGACGATCGTGGCGCAAGTGCGTGAACGCGATGAGCAAGCGCTAGCGGCAGCTTCGGCCGAGGTGCGCGCCCTCCAGGCGCGAATGAACCCGCATTTCTTGTTCAACGCATTGAATGTGTTAGCGGCGCTTGCAACATTTGCGCCACGCGAGATTCCCCGGGCGGCGGGGCGATTGCGGCAGTTTCTCCGCGCGAGTTTTGATCAACACGATCGAGAGTTCGTTCGACTGGAGGAAGAGTTGGCTGTTGTTCGTGCTTATCTAGATATCGAGTCGCTGCGACACGGAGCCCGATTGAAGGTGGAAGAGGCCGTTGATCCCGGTGTAGCAGACACTCTAATACCACCTTTCTCGGTGCAGCCGCTGGTCGAGAATGCGGTGCAGCATGGACTCCAATCTTCGTCCGGCGCTGGGCGGTTGCGCGTCGCAATACGTTCGGCAGGGCGATGGCTGGAGATGAGCGTTAGCGACGACGGGCAAGGAGTATCGTCGGAGGAAGTAGAACAGATCTTCTTTGCGGAACGTCCGCAGATGCACGCACTGGTGCTTTTGCGGCGGCGATTGCAAGGACTGTTCGGTCGCTCGTTTCGGCTCGAGGTGTATAGCGACGCCGGGCGTGGCACCACGGTCACCTTGCGCATTCCCCGCGGACACGGTTTGATGTAGCCGGAAGGTCGTTGGAAAGGATGAGAACCTTCAGGTTCGTTTGGACTACCGAGACGAGTTAATGACCTCCGATGTGGTCGGATTGATGGAATATTTGAAGATCCGGAAGGCTGCGATCGTCGGCTGCAGTGACGGAGCGATTTTGGGCCTGGATATCGCCATCCGTCACCCGGAGCGCCTGATCAAGCTCTTTACCTTTGGGCCGGACGGTGAGCCGTGCAGCGGCCGCAAATTATAGAAGGGCCAATGCATCATTTGAAACAACGATTGCGGCAGCTCGTACAAAAACCGACTGGCCTCTCAAATCCTGTTGTTTGTTGCGTCATCAACACGCACGAATCATTCAACAGGAATATGTTATGACTGCCAGCTCCAATGTTGTACGACCCATCGACGATCAGCCCAATTTAAACGGAGTGCCACCCGATTTTCCAACATGTGTCATTGACTCTTTCGAGGCACGTCACCGGGTGCTGACAGAATCTGAAAGAATTAGCCAACAAAGCGAGAGAGATTGGCAGGTTCAGGGGTCTGCCATCGGTCGAGGACGTTCGGTTGGCGTGACTGATCCTCTCGAGGAAGGCATCCATTGGCTGATCTCGGCGGCGGTGCTCGCCTGTTTGGCCCTTGGGATCCTCGGCCTTTAAAACTTCACCATTCTATGAAAATGAGTCCCGATATCGATCAGCTCTCGTACGTCAGAAGCTTGCGACGCTGACCAGCTTTACTTGGAATTAAATCTGGGAATTAAATCTGCCATTAATGGAAGCGGCCGAGGCAGATCTCTAGCCGCTTGAAGACCTGCGTCTGGTCATTCAAAGTGGTCGTTCCTCAGCGAAGCGTCGGCAGTTGGGACAACGAACACGGCAATTGGGACAAAAAAAGGGATATCTCCGCAATCTCGGCGTCTATTTGAGGTTGGAACTTAGTGGGCGAGACGAGAAAGGGCCCGCTTCCTATTCGGGAACCAGTCATTTTCAGCATGGAGAATTATTCGATAAAACACGAGGCCCATACTGCCACGAGACGCCGGCCCTGAAGAACGTTCATCGGGCTGTAGTAGTGCCTCAAGCCTCGTAGCCGACCCCCCGGCTTGCTGCAATGGAGAATCTTTTTAGCGACATTTGTGTATTGGTAACCGCGGCATTCGTACTCACGTTTGTGCCGGGCTTAAGACAACAGGAGCGCTCACTACTATCGATGCGGGATCGGGGAACGGCATTGTTGGTGTTTCTAGCTCTTGGATTGGTCGAAGAAGCGAGCTTTTCGCACAGCGGCTGGCTCAACGAACGGATCGTAGCGGTATGTGCAGCTGGTCTAGTAGCGGGTCCTTGGATCGGGCTGGCCGTCAGCGTCTTTGTGACTTGGCTGGCGGTTAGGTATGACGGTCTGCCATTGGGGTCTATCGGGATTTCCATGGTTTGCGGCGGCCTGGCCGGTGGGTGGCTATCGCAGTGGCGCCCTAAGCTGGCGCAACACCCGCTGACGGGATTCTGTCTGACTTCGGCGGTATCGTTGCTGCGGAGTGGCCTGGTTTTCTTCTTCGCTTCTGGCGCTCGAGCGGGGCCGCATCCGTTTGGGCAGATTGAGGTGGCCGCTGTGTTGCAAGGTTTGGGTACAGCGTTGATTCTGGCTATCGTAGCGCACGTACGTGAGCGCGATGAGCAAGCCCGGGCGGCGGTTTCGGCGGAGGTGCGTGCACTTCAGGCGCGCATGAGCCCGCATTTCTTGTTCAACGCATTAAACACGTTAGCAGCGCTGGCAACGGTTGCCCCGCGCGAGATTCCCCGCGCAGCCGGTCGGTTGCGCCGCTTCCTCCGCGCCAGTTTCGACCAGCACGAACAAGTGTTGGTTCCGTTGGAGGAAGAGTTGGCAGTCGTGCGCGCTTATCTGGATATCGAGTCGCTGCGGCTTGGTAACCGATTGAAAGTAGAAGAGATCATCGATCCGGGAGCTTTAGAGCTTCTAACTCCGCCTTTCTCACTTCAACCTTTGGTGGAGAATGCGGTGCAACATGGGCTACAGTCTTCGCCGAACGCTGGACGGCTGCGCCTCGCGGTCCGTCTGGTGGGACAGTCGCTCGAGATGAGCGTCAGCGATGATGGGCAAGGAGTACCCTCGACCCAAGTCGAAAGAGTCTTCTTCGCGACACGTCCGCAGGTGCACGCATTGGAGTTGTTGCGTCGGCGGCTGCAAGGATTGTTCGGTCAGTCCTTTTGGCTGGAGGTGTGTAGTGAGGTCGGACAAGGCACAACCGTCACCATGCGCATTCCTCTACGAATGCGCTTAGAGGTGGCGGGACGATCCTTCGAAGGTATGACAGCGAGGCCCAGTCGGGCGGTACCCGGCTAAGATTCGTTGCGAGGCTGAAGAAGGTCGTTCTCAGCGGATTACTAACCTGGCTGCTGTCTGCGGCTGGAGCCTATTCCATTTGGTTCTCTGGCCCGCGCACGCGTCGGAAACTTTCAGAACGATTTCAATTTGGCTAGACTGAGTCTTCAAAAATGGCGACTACTCGAGTCCAGCCTGCCGAAGCGGCTTTGATCTTCACTGGAAAGCAGCTCACTAGGAATCCTGACTCTGGCAACAATTCCAAGTTATTTAGTTTCTCAATGTGCGTGTAGCCGATCTCCCGGCCAGCCTTGTGTCCCTCCCAGACTAAAGCCGAATCGCCTGTTTGTGCATAGTTCTTGGCCGTATGTACAAATGGTGCATCCCATGACCATCCGTCCGTACCCGTTACCCTGATACCCTTCGAGGTGAGGTAGAGAGTAGCTTCGCGACCCATTCCACATCCAGCAGAGATATAATCCGGCTTTTCGTATCGTGCTCCCGCCGCAGTATTGACGAGGACAATCTCCAGTGGCTGCAGCGTGTGACCAATCCGCATCAATTCCGTTTCCACGTCTTGAGCTGTAATCACGTATCCATCCGGAAAATGACGGAAATCAAGCTTTACGCCCGGCTGAAAACACCATTCCAGCGGTACCTGATCGATCGTCCAAGCGCGTTCACCTTGATTCATAGTCGAAGCGAAGTGCCAAGGTGCATCCAGATGTGTTCCGTTATGGGTGGAAAGACTGATCTTTTCAATCGCCCATCCCTCGCTCTCCGGTAAATCCTCTGGTTCCAGCCCAGGAAAGAATCGACATATTGCGTCCGCGGTCTCGGCGTGCCGGAAATACTCGATTTTCGGACCGGCCCCCGGCGGATCTGCAATCACTTCATTTTCCAGAGGCACGGAAAGATCGACGAAATGACGTCTGATCGGACGGACACTTTTCACGACTTCCGCAGTCGCACGATCAAGCTGAACTTTAGGTGATTGAAACTCGCGTCTCATAGTTAGTTCGAAAATAGACATCAGTGCCTTGCGGTCACCTGCCATTTGTCCGGATTGCCGCAATCATTGTCTCATTGATTGCGGCAATCCGGACAAAAACGGCTTTTGGGGGATGTCGCACATCGCTCGATGGCCGGCCTGGGCACAGGTGCCGCCGGCTCCCACCTCGATCAGGCGCCGAAGCCACCGTCCAAGGGCAAAGCGACGCCGGTAACGAACGCTGCACCGGGCGAACAGAGATACAGCACCGCTGCCGCCACCTCTTCCGGTTGACCAAACCGGCCGATGGGATGCCGCTGCAGCAGGTAGCTCCGGGTTTGATCGTCCCTTCGGATCTGCTCGGTCATGTCCGTTTCGATGATGGCGGGGCAAACGGCATTCACGCGCACGCCTTTAGCCGCGAACTCAAGCGCTACCGATTTGGTGAGACCGACCACTGCGAACTTGCTGGCGCTATAAATCGGTGAGCCGGCGCTCGGCCTGAGGCCAACTACCGAAGCATTGTTCACAATCGCTCCGCCGCCCGATTGCAGAATAGCTGGGATTTGGTACTTCATGCCGAAAAAGACGCCCCGCACATTGATGGTCATGATGCGGTCGAACACCTCGCCGGTATTGGCGATGCCGACGCCCCCCTCTCCACCGATCCCGGCGTTGTTGAACGCAAAATCGAGTCGCCCGAAATGTTTAACCGTGCGGGTGACCAATGCGGCGATTTCTTCCTCAAGGGTCACATCGGTACGGATGAACAGGCCGCGGCCGCCGGCCTTCTCAACCAGTGTGACCGACTCTGCTCCCTCAATTTCACGCCGACCGGCGACGACGACGTTTGCGCCCCGTTCGGCGAAAGCGACCGCCGTTGCTCGTCCAATTCCAGCGGTTCCGCCGGTGATTAACACGACTTTGCCTGTAAATGATGAGATCATTGCATGAAGTTGCTCTGTTGGTTCTGCGGTTTCGCGTTTTTCGGCCGATCAGTGAATCGATGAAAATGTTACTGCGCTAGTTACATTACATCCGCAAGTGCCAAAGAAAAGCTCACGCCAAGGCGCCAAGAAATAAAGGCAGGCGCGATCGTTCGAGCCGCTGACTGGTTTGACCGGACAGAGCCTGGTAAGACCCAACCGGAGGCCGGGCGGCTTCAATTGATTAGGTACATGTCTCCGGGCTCTTAGCGATCGCGCAGTATTTCGAATAAGAACCAGGTGCGACGCTCAGTCTCGTCGATCCAGTTCTCGATCAAGCTGGCAGTAGCGACGTCATTGTGCCGGTCACAGATCTCATGGGTAGAGCGCAAGAATCGCGTTAGTTGCTCGTTGTCAGCACAAAGCTCTCCGAGCATTTCTTTCGGAGAAACGAATTCCGCATTGTTGTCTTTCAGGCGCTGGTGTCGCGAGATATCGCTGACGGAGTGGAGCGTCGTTCCGCCAATCTTGCGTGCGCGTTCTGCAACATCGTCGGTCATAGCGAAAATTTGCTCGCCATGTTCGTCTAGGAGGAGGTGGTAGTCACGAAAGTGGGGCCCACTCATGTGCCAATGGAAATTCTTCGTCTTCACGTAAAGTGCAAACACATCTGCCAGTAGTTGGCGGAGGGCACTCGAAATTTCTTCAACGCCCTCATGGTTGAGATCGGTTGGAGTCTGTAGCGCAGCATTTTCTCGTCTTCCAGGTCGAGCATCACTCTTTCTCATGGCTTTTCTTTTCATCTCAGGCGAAAACTCAGTTCATTGGAGACTCTCGGCAACAAGGTCTTTTCATTATCTTTATGCAGCTATTGCCGCCAAGCGCCTTTTTGCAGGCGAGCATTGGGCCACCGATGCGTTGGTACCGTCCGAGTGAAGGTCTCGACTGCAGGTGACCAGCCGCGGCACAGATTGCCGGTAGGAGTTGAGGTTTCTTAGCAGCGTCGTCCATTTTGCTCCTCTGTCTTGCTTGAAACTCGTGGCCGACGGGGAAGGCAACGCAGAAACGCTCACGATAAAGAGGCGAGGTCTGGAAAGTATCTGGAAACGGTTGCGGCTGCGCGAGTATCGCAAGGTCTAACCAACCATTCCGAAGCAGTTCGTTCAGTTTTTCCGCCGTTCCATCATTCGTCTTCGGGTTTCTGGATAGCCCGGGTGGGGCTAGGGCGGAAACATGACACTCCTCAGCGGCGTGGCGAAAGTTCAAATATTCGCTTACAGCAAGAAAATACCGTATCTGATGCATTTCCAGCTCGCGGCAAACGATACGCGGCGAGCTAGGTTTGAACAGCTCCTTACAATGCGCGACACTGATCCGACGAGAAGCGGATGACAAATAACAAATGACGGATGACAAAATCGATCGCGGTGCCAATAACAAACCGGCTCGACCGGAGCCGCACCTTGCCATTTTCCACGCGCTCCTCCCACTATACCGACAGGGAGAGTTTTGACTCGAATCCTTATCTAGGTCCCAATTAGCCTTCCTTCCATGGCCGACTACACGCCGCCCGACATTAAGCTGAATTTGAAACTTCCATCGCTTGGCTGGATAGCTGCAATCTTCATTGGCATCCTGTTGATTGTGGGACTCTGGATGTCCTATTACACGGTAGGACCCGAATCGCAGGGTGTCGTGCGGCGTTTCGGAAAGTATTTGCAGACGGTCGACCCAGGCTTGCACTTCAAGGTGCCATTCGGCATCGACGTCGTGACCGTGTTACCGACGCGTCGACAGTTGAAACTTGAGTTTGGCTTCGCCACGCCCGGCTATGTTACCAATCCGATCCAGGCCGGCCAGGAACCGGACGAGGAAAAATCCATGGTCACCGGTGACCTGAACGCAGCACTAGTCGAGTGGGTCGTGCAATATCGAATCGAAGATCCAAGTCAGTATCTGTTCGATGTCCGCAATCCGGGGCAGACTCTCCGCGATTTGTCTGAAGCCGCGATGCGGGAGGTCGTAGGCGACCGCACGGTTGACGAACTCATTACCATCGGACGCCAGGACATTGAGATTGAGGCACTGGCCCGCATGCAAGAATTGTCGAAGCGATATCATCTCGGCATTCGCGTGGACCAGGTGCAGTTGAAAAATGTGAACCCGCCCAGCCAAGTGCAGGCATCGTTCAATGAAGTGAACAAAGCGCAACAGGATCGCGAAAACGCGATCAATATCGCCAATGGCGAATACAACAACGTAGTGCCAAGGGCTAAAGGCCAGGCCGACGAGACAATACGGGCAGCGGAAGGCTATCGGTTCAAGCGAGTTAACGAAGCTGAAGGCGATGTCGCCGCTTTTAGCGCCGTGCTGCAACAATATATCAAGGCGCCAGAGATTACTCGCAGCCGCCTTTACCTGGAGACTATGGGAGAAATCCTCCCGCAAACGGGGCAAAAAATCATTGTTGATGAGTCCTTGCGGCAATTACTTCCTGTGCTGCCGCTCTCGATCAAACCGGGGGAGGGCCGGCAATAATGAAGAAGAGTTACTTTGCCGGGATAGCCATTGTTGTCGTTGCGCTTCTCTTGTTACTCGTTTTCTCTGGTGCGTTTTATACGGTGGATCAGACCGAACAGGTGATCATCACGCAATTTGGGCAACCGATCGGCGATCCGATCGCCGATCCGGGCCTGCATTTCAAAATACCAATCGTGCAAAGTGTAAACAGTCTTGATAAACGCTTCCTGGAATGGGACGGCGCTCCGGTCGCGATTCCAACCCGGGACAAAACGTATATCCACGTCGACACATTTGCCCGTTGGCGGATCGAAGATCCGAAGACTTATTTCGTGCGTTTGCACGACGAGCGGAGCGCTCTATCCCGCCTCGACGACATCCTCGGTAGTGAGACGCGTAACTCAATCGCCAAACACGACCTGATCGAAATCGTGCGTACTGACAAGAATCGTCAACCACTGCGCGACGAGACTCTTAAAGGCGGTCCGACCGGCACGATCGGCGTTCTTCCGCCCATCGTGTTCGGACGGCAGAAGATCGAAGATGAAATCAAGACGGCGGCCACGCAAAAACTAGCCCAGTTCGGCATCGCTGTGCTCGATTTCCGAATCAAACGAGTGAACTACAATCCCGATGTCCTGGCGCGTATCTACCAGCGCATGATCAGCGAGCGACTTCAGATCGCACAGCGGTTTCGTTCTGAAGGGGAAGGTGAATCCGCCCGTATTGCTGGCCAACGCGAGCGCGACCTGAACGAAATCCAGTCTAACGCTTATCGCCAGGTGCAGCAGATCCGGGGCGAGTCCGACGCCAAGGCCAGCGAGATTTACGCTCGCGCCTATACCCAAAATCCTCAGGCAGCCGAGTTCTACGTTTTCCTCAAGACACTCGAGACCTACCACAAAATCTTTACCAAAGACTCGGCTTTGGTGCTCTCGACGGACAGCGACATATTCGCGTTGCTGAAACGTGCCGGGAAAACCAGCGGCTCGCCAGCGCCGGCCGAGACTTCGACAAAACCTTCGCCCTGAGTTCGTGGATACGATTTCTAAGTAGTTCTCGATGGTTGCCAGAGTCGCGAAAAGGACTCGGCACTAGCCTTCGGAATGATCGTTTAGCCCTGCATTATCCCCTCGACGGCACTGACGTAGGCGCTCGCAACGCCGGGAACGCCGACACGCTCACTCCGCGGGCAGCACGAGCTTACTCTTTAACCAAGGGACGCTAACAATCAGGGAAGCAACCATCGCGGCAATGTAAACCAGGATTGGCGAGAGATGGCTAAGTCCTTCGGCGACGATGGTATAGAAGACCAGTACGCCGTAAGCACCCTCGAGAATTCCGCGGAGTACAGCTCGAGCCCCATCGCTCCCCTGTTGATGGTGAACAAACACACACAGGGGCCATGCCAGGACTGGAATTGGTGAAAGTAAGCCGCTCCACTGGGATCCAAGAACAGATGCGGAAAGAGTGATAGTCAGGACCATCGCGGTGGCTGAGAAAACGCGTGCCGGTAAATCCCACCGGGGATAGTGGATTTGAAATTTTGCCGGCACCTTGATTGGAGTGAGCATAAGGCCAAGAGAGATCGCCAGAAATCCTGTGATCCAGGATGGCCAAAAAGAGAAGCCAGATTTCTGCAAAAAATATAAAGAGAGTAGAAAGGCGCCGAAGCTACCAAGCGCGCAGCTAACCACTTGCCGGTGACCGGATAGCCGGGTGTAAACAACGGAAAAGAGAGCGACTGGCGTCAGACTCAGAATCGAGTTGGCGGCAGCAGAGGCTGCAAAGTGCGGCCCCTGCTCGGCACAGAGGTAGATGGAGATAGGGCCCGAAGTGAGCGGCAATCCAGCGAGAAGTCCGCCTATCCGTGGTCCCCACCGACGTGCCGCCCAGGAAACGGCGAGCATCAAGAGAGGGGTAAGAAAAAGTTTAATCAGCAGCAACTGCACCGGCTACCGAATTGTTGCGACGACGAATAACCGACGGAAAGGAAGCAGTATATCTCCATTCGTCTGTCGTGGAAAAAGGATTCGAAATCGCTCGAGAAGCTGTTTTTGAAATTCCTCGCGCGCCGCGTCATTCGGCAAGGCCTCTAAATAGGGGCGTAGACCAGCGCTCCGGTACCAATCCAAGATAGCGGTGTGATCCGACAGCTGATGGTAATAAACCGTCTCCCAGAGATCGACAGATCCTGCTTTGCCGGCTAAGTAGTCGTGATAGACACGAGGCGGATGTACGATGGGGAAAGATTGCGGCGCGTAAATCTTCCAGGCAGCAAGAGCGGAGATCTCCCGGATAGCTGCGGTTGCCGGCTGATCATAGAGGGCGGGAACTTGAAAAGCTAAGGTGCCTTCGGGCTTAAGCTGCTGAATCAGCGAATTCAACAGTGGCTCATGGTCTGGCAGCCAATGCAGAGAAGCGTTCGCGAAAATTAAGTCGACCTGGCTCGATGATCGCCACGAGCCGATGTCCTCGCAGCGCCACTCCGTTTTCTGATCAGTTTTTTTTGCCTGCTCCAGCATGGCCGAGGAATTATCCAGGCCAACAATTCTGGCGGAGGGCCAACGTCCGCGGAGAATCGCAGTGCTGTTACCGGGTCCGCATCCGAGATCCACAATCTCTTCTGGTTGATCGATTGTGATCCTGGCGAGGAGATCGCGACTCGGTTGTGTGCGCTCCCGCTCAAAACACAAATACAATGACGTATTCCAATCTTCATTCATCAGATATAAAGATGTGTGTGCTTCTATATCAATTAGTTATGTTCCAAGAGTCGAGAAGGGGAACTGGGGGTGTGGTAAAAGATCTTCTCAGAGACTGGCAACAGGTCCACTATTTTCCACTGATGTTGGCCCCTCTTGGTTATCGGAATAGCCGTCGCGCTGGCAGCTACATCGCAGGCTTCACCTGTTCTCATCATCACCAAGGGCGGAACTTACACGTTCAGCGTTGGGCAATCCAACCCGAACATTCCGGCCGTATCGGTTCGCACCCGAGAGCTAGCGATCTTTCGGCAATGGTAGCGAACAAATGGTCTCTACCGAGAACGACGCACTTGGCACTGTAATTGCTACTCGTGCACCTTCGGTAGTGACTTAGAAACATTCCCGCAATGCCTACGTTTTATCCACGCCGGGCTCCCCGATGCTGATCGATATCACCACGCAGGTGCCGGATGATTTGTTGCAATTCGATGTCTGCATTGTCGGCAGCGGTCCCGCCGGGATCACCTTGGCACGCGAAATTTCCCGTGCCGGGCTCCGGGTCTGCCTCTTGGAATCCGGCGGACACAAATCTGCGGCGAAGATCCAAGACCTTAATGCAGGCGCCGTCGATTCAACTCACGGCTATCGCGAGGAACCCTTGTGGGAGGGACGCCGTCGGCAGTTTGGCGGCACCGCCAATCTATGGAATCATCGGATTCGCGGTGAATCCGCCCGGCACATTCGTTACGTGCCCCTGGATGAAATTGACTTTGAGCAACGCGACTGGGTGCCGGAAAGCGGCTGGCCTTTCAGGCGCCGGGACATTGAAGCTTTCTACGAGCGCGCCGAGCAGGTCTGCGGCATCAAGAAATTCGACTATCGATCTGGGACTTTGGAAATCAAGACGAAAAACTACCGGCCCTGGCAATCGGAAAAAATCGAGTCGGTCGTATCCCAATTTGGCTTATCGAGGATTTTTCTGGAGCATTATCGCCGAGAACTCGTTTGTGATCAGCGGGTAACGGTAATACTGCACGCCACGTTGCTTCAGTTACAGATGGATCCATTGTCGCGCGCCATCACGTCGGGAGAGGCTGGTGTGCCGGATGGACGGAAATTCCGGGTTCGGGCTCGGGCCTTTGTGCTCGCTGCTGGAGGTCTGGAAAACGCCCGCATTTTGCTGCTTCAGGAAAATTTGCAATCCGGCGGACTGGGCAACCAGCACGATATGGTCGGACGCTGCTTCATGGATCACCCTACGATTACGTTGGGAACGCTCACTCCCTTCTCCAGCGCGTTTTTTGGACAGGCTGCGTTTTACGATCAGCACGACGTGGCAGGGCAGGCGATAATGGGCATATTGCACATCCGCCCGGATGAGGCGCGCCGGGAGAAAATGCTTAATCTTTGCGCCGTGCTTGTGCCGCATTTCAAGAATCTGCGGGCCAACAGCACGGCTGTCCTGCGTCAGCTCCTGGTCAGAGGCCCGCGCTTTCTCTGCCGGCGTCTTTTCGCGGAAGATCATTGCACTCCCCAAGCTGGCCGGGAGCCTCTCCGACCGCTTCGGCAGCGGCTACTCGATGAATATTATTCAGAAGGTTATTGCGGCTGGTCGAGACTTGACGGGCTGGAACGCCGCTTCGGTAAATTTGGCCTCCGCGCCCTTGTCGAGCAGTCGCCGGACCGCTCCAATCGTGTCACGTTGCAGGAGCAAACCGATGCCTACGGCCAGCGAAAAATCAAGATTCTCTGGCGCTGGAACGAGCTCGACCTGCACAGCATCCGCCAAGCGCAAAAGATTTTTCGCGAGGAATTGGCTGCCGCCGGTATCGGCACTTTCGTACCTGTGGAAGAAACTGTTGGCTTGCAACCCCGACGATTCGACAGCCCGCATCACTTCCTGGGAACTACCCGGATGCACGACGATCCCCGGAACGGCGTTGTCAATGCCGATTGCCGGGTGCATGGCGTGCCGAATCTCTTCATCGCCGGCAGCTCGGTATTTCCCACCGGCGGTTATGCCAATCCGACCCTGACTATTGTCGCGTTGGCCTTTCGGCTCGCGACTCATCTGCAGTCCGAACTTCAATCCGCGCCACGCATCCAGTTGGACCAACGAGCGTCAACGAACGTCAATGAACACCAACGAACGTCAGCGAACACCAACGAACGTCAATAAATCACCATTTGAAAATCCACCGAGAATTCCTGAGAAAATCCAATGGGTGAAGCCAGCCTTCGTCTGTGAGGTCGCCTTTGCCGAATGGACTCTCGATGGAGGCGACGACAAAGAATCGTATCAACCGAATCGCTTCAGGAGTCGCATCCATTGGACGTGCCTTCCTCGGATGCCTACGCTCATATTAGCTGTGAGCGCGATTGACGAATCCCAATCGTACAGCGTGCAGCCTCCGCATCCCTCATACAGTAAAACTATGAGGTAAGAGGCTGTTCCGCAGTCGGAGCTGACGTTCGTTGGTGTTCATTGGTGTTCGCTGACGGCGTTGCGTGGAGCGCAACATAGGTTCCGCTCGAAGAGCGGCTAATTGCGCCACGGCGGCGGATTAGTGTCAGTCGTCGAAGGCTTGGTCAAATCTTCGTATGAAGTGACCAGTGCATCGAACGCCGCCAATGAATATTCAAAGCCTTGCCGGCTGGGACAAGACAAAGTCACAAAGTGAATTGAGTCTTTCGACTGATAGTAGGCGGTTGCCTCGTAGTTTCCGTATTTGTCTTCCGAGAAGTAATAGATTTTGGCCTTGCTCGCATCCCGAGTAGTCAGGGTCTTAACGTATTTCGCCTGGACGGCAATGCTGCCGTTCTCGCGAAACACCCTCAAGGTGTCTTTGACCTGATCCTCGACTGACTTCACGGTGTCATCCAGGGTCCGGACTCGTGCGTAACAAATCGCTGAGCTAGATGCCCAGCTTGAGTTCTTCGGATAGAAAACTACGTTCAATCCTTGATCGTGTCCGGACTCATTATCGAGGACCCAATCCCTGGGGGCCTTCAGTTGGAAGGCATAATCTTTTCCTTTAAGAACTGCATATCCCTCTACGACTTGTTCTGCCCGACTCGTGAGTGTGTTCGCGAGAAGAAGAAGCAATGGGGAGAAATACTTCAGAAACATCATACCGAGGCAAATCGAATTTCGGATTGCGGATTCCGCGATTCGTACTCCGCAATTGAGTGGCTACGAATACCTCGACTTCAAGAAATAGCCAATAGCCAATATCCGCCCGCAACGCTACGCGTAGCGCTGCGGGCGGGTCTGCTACTTGCTATTGGTCATTGCCATTTGGTACCGGCACCGCCGGAAGACTGCATGCCGTGAACCGGCATGCAGCTCCGTGTTCCAGATTCTCATATGCCGGTTGTTATGCAGTCGCTCGAATAGCGGCGCCTGGCACAAATCGCCCTTCTCCGCGAGCTTCCTCGCTCTGTTCCCGACGCACTTCGGCCAACAGGCTGAAGTCGATCGCCGGCAAAAATTCATGCTGAGATGGGTGTTCTTCGGCTACCTGAGTTTTCCGTCCACTCAAGCTTTGCGCGATAAGTAATGTGTATAGATCCATTTTCCCTCCGTTTGTTTTGATTTCTCGTTTAGTTCCAGGGGAGGGGGGAACATTTTGTTGTTCCACTTTTTAGTTTTGTTCATTTTCTGTCGCCGGCTCATAGCCTGACTCGTCAAACGCGACTTGCAGTCTCGTATTGAGTGCAAGCAACGCGACGAACAGACTCAGAATCATCCCGATGCCCAAAAGGCCGATCAAGGGATGCGTATAGTCGTGGATTTGTGATCCAGCGACAGCCCGGACGATAGCCGCAATCACTCCGATTATGGCACTGGAGCCCGCCAGTACCGTTAGTGTGCGCTTAGTTCCTGCGACTTCTTTTCTTACCGTTTCGTGTTCCATAAGGGTTTCACCTTTCACTTGTGCTCACCCTGAAGCTTTCGCTCCGGGTGAAACCCTCATCAGTAACAACTTGAGGACAGTATTCCTTCAGGTCGGCGCAAATGTCAAACTCCGCAGCAAAAAAACGGCGATGATGACATGTATAATTGAGAACCTAGAATTCAGAAATTTAGAATCAGATTAGAAATTATCGGTTCCAACGCCCTTTTGTTGAGGCTCCCCAGCGACCTACTTCGCCCGTTGTCTGAACTCCGGCCGCTTGGTCCGACGTGTCGGCGCGTCGGCGTTCCCTGGGCCGCCGTGGTCATTTTGGATCCGATTTCTTTTCCAGAAGGAACAGACGCGGGGCAATTTCAGAATCCAATTGGCCAGCGATTTCTCGAACGAGAACGTTTGTTGCCGAATCCAAGTATCGCTTTACTTCTTCGTATTCTTCCGGGCCACCGCTATGGCCTCGATAGGAAAGAATCGTTATCCGACCGCCGATGCTCAGGTGGCGGAGCAAGCCATCAATCGCCGCAAGGGTCGTGGCGGCTCTTGTCACGATCGAGCGATCTCCCCTCGGTAAATATCCGAGGTTAAACATTGCAACCTGTATTGGTCGGCCGTTCCGCAGATAATCTTCGATTCCCGAGTGGCAACCCAAGACCAGGCGGACGCGGTCGATCATGCCAGTGAAGCGCAAAAGTTCGGATGCATTCTTTAGGGCGGCCTTCTGAACATCGAAGCCGATTACTTGGCCGGACGAACCGACCGCGTGGGCAAGAAACAGTGTATCATATCCGTTGCCGACAGTCGCGTCGATGGCTATAGAACCGTTGCCAATCGCTGCGGTAATCCAGTCCCCGGCTAAGCGGGTCAATTTCGTCTCGCTAAATTCCAAAGGGATGGACGACATAGGTCGATTTCTTTCAAGATCGGCTTTCCTTCTTCGAGGGCGGAGACGAGTTCTTGTGCAACGAACGGCGCTTGCAAAGCGCCTTTCGATCCCAGTCCGTTGAGAATCGCTAACTGAGACCATCGCGGATGAACTCCGACTACAGGCCGATTGTCCACTCGCACGACCGGACGAACCCCTGCTCGTTGATCGGCGATTTCGAAATCAGAAATGAAGAATTCGCGAATTGCTTGCTCGATTTCATTTCTAGCCGCTTTGGTAGGCTCTTCGTCAAGCGTGTCCCATTGATAATTCGTCCCCGCCAGAACTTCTCCGTTCAAATTCCGAAAGATCCATTTTCCGTGTTGGACGATTCGATCTTCTGCAAAACCTGAAGTCGCTAAGGTCAGCGTCTCCCCTTTGGCGGGATTTAATTCGAGCTCACTAAAGTAAGGATTGTGGACCATTCGATACCCCTCACAGAAGATGGCATATCGGGCGGTAAATCGCTTCCACCGAATGCGATCCCGGAAAATATTTAGATCGCCGTAACTGAACGGCTGATTGACAAGGGATTGCTGAGCAAGCAGGAACTCTCTCACACACAGTATCAGACGGCGGATATCCAACTGCGCCGCTTGGATCACCTCGAACACGCCAAAATTGTTTCGGAACAGCGGGAACGGGCTTGGCGGAATATTGGACAAGTATTTACCGTATTCCAACAAGCTAGATTGGCGTCTCCAGCGTTCTGCCTCTTCATCGTTCTGGAGCAGTCGGAGGACCGTTCGCTGACGAAAGAGCGGCACGGCGAGTTGTGCTTCGATTCTTGGATAGACGGCGAAAACGCGTTTTAGCAATTCATCGATCAAGGCAGGCCGGTTTAGTCGTTTGCCAGTGATCGGATTGATAATTCCGCCGGCCGCTCTGGAGGCGGCGTGACGATGATCGTTATCGACAACGATGACGGAGCGGCCCCTTTCCTGAAGCAAGAGCGTTAAGAGACTGCCCGCCAGTCCTTGGCCGACCACGAGATAATCAACAAACTCCATCGCGCTCAGAAGTAGATATCTTCGCGGATCTGAAACGCATTGCGAATCAAACGCACTGCTCTTCGCGGTTCCATCACGACTTCGACAATGTCGAATCGATACGGGATATCTGCGTCATCGAGCAGTCGAAGCCATTCCTTCGCTGCACGGATAATACTGTTTTGTTGCCGAAGAGTAACCGCCTCGTGGGGATCGCCAAAAAGATTGGTTGTTCTGGTTTTGACCTCCACGAACACCAGGACTTTCGCCTCCCGATCCCGGCAGACAAGATCGATCTCACCTCCACATTTGGCGCGGAAATTACGAAAGAGAAGTTTGTATCCCGATTTTCGTAAGAAACCGACGGCGATCTGTTCTCCTCGTCGGCCAACGCGCAGGTGTGCCGCGGTTGGCGGGTCTGGACGAAAATATCGGTTAAAGCGGAAGATAGGTTTGAGCCACCGGCGCAAACGTTCGGCGGTGGAGGAGACAAGGTCCGTGCGAGCGCAATTTCTCAAGATGCTCTGGCGTGCCATACCCTTTGTTGCGAGCAAATTCGTAAACCGGAAACTCCTCATGCCAGCTCATCATCATACGATCGCGCGTAATTTTCGCAATCACGCTGGCGGCCGCAATGCTGAACGATCGGGCATCGCCATCGACGATTGCTGTCTGAGGGAGCGAAAAAGCCGAGACCGGCAAACCGTCGACAAGGAGGTGTTCCGGAAGGGATACCAAACCGGAAACGGCTCTCTGCATGGCCAGGTGGGTCGCGCGAAGGATGTTGACCTGATCGATTTCTGCAACCGAAGCCAGACCGATTCCGAATATAACTTTGGGGTTCGAAACCAGCGCCTCATAATAGGATTCACGAGCCAGACATGAGAGTTGTTTGGAGTCGTTGAGCCCGCGAAGCCGGAAGTTTGGTGGCAATATGACGGCAGCGGCGATTACCGGTCCGGCTAAAGGTCCGCGTCCGGCCTCATCGATTCCAGCGATACGTTGGAGCCCCTGCTGATAAAGCTTTCGCTCAAAACGAAGTGAACAGGAGAACCTCTCCCCGGCCTTTCGCTCGATCACGCAGCCATATTGAGACGTCGCGTTGAATTCAGCAATCGGAAAGCGGATCGATCCGCGATTTTACTCGCGGCCATTTCGTCTTCGTCATCGAAGAGCAGCTTTCCGTAGCTAGAAAGAAACTGACGTGGGTCCGTAGTCGGCACATTAATAGCTTCGAGCACGAGGACGAGAACGGTTAAGTTAGGCGGTCACCAGCACGGGTTTCCGGCTAAGTTGATCCTCCATGTGTCGAGAAGCAATCCTCTCTATTTCCTCAATTGCAGTTACTCGTTGAAACGCTTCGCGCAGCGATCGGCCGTCCGGCATGCCTTTCGAGTAAGCCATTAGACGGCTTCGCAGCGACGAGATCACAAAACTCTCCGAACCGCTTTCCTGGACCGCTAGCCGGCAGTGCCGGAGGACATGGTCCCAGCGCTGGTTTAAAGATGGCTCCGGAAACAGCCCGCCGGAATTCAAGAACAGCTTGATCTCATGAAACAACCACGGGTTGGTCATTACCGCTCGACCGAGCATTACGCCTCGGACCTTTGTTTGTGTCAGCCGTGCACTTACTTCCTCTACCGAACGAAGATCGCCATTTCCGATTACCGGAATTGCCACCGCTTCAGCGACGCGTGCGATTTGGTCCCAGTCGGCAAAACCGGAGTATCCCTGTTCTTTGGTTCGCCCGTGCACTGCAAGAGCGCAGATCCCAGTATCTTCCAGAATGCGCGCGGTCTGGATCGCATTAATGGAGGAGGCATCCCAACCGAGGCGGATTTTGGCGGTGACCGGGACTGGCTCAAGCGCTTGCACGACGCGCGAAGCGACTCGCTCTAGAAGAGGACAGTCGCGGAGAAGCGCCGAGCCGCCCTGGCGGCAAACGACTTTGTTGACCGGACAACCGAAGTTTAGGTCAATGAAATCGGGTTGCACCCAATCAACTACAGCTCTCGCCGCGTCCGCCATCTTTTCTGGGTCGGCACCAAAGAGCTGGACTCCGATCGGCCGTTCTTCCGGCCGAAATGCGACCATCTCGCGAGTCCGCTGGTTTCGATGGAGAATACCGTCAGCCGAAACGAACTCGGTAACGACCACATCAGCGCCGTGTTCTTTGCACAACCGGCGAAAAACGGAATCCGTTACTCCGGCCATTGGGGCCAGATAGAGAGGAATTTGTTCCGAACGAAACCAAGGAAGCATGGCGGCACCCGCCGGGGCGGGCGATTATAAATGACAAATAGCAGATAGCAAATTTTCGCTGTCTTTCATCCTTTTCGAAGATTGGTTTTTGAAACGGTGCGGTCGGCGATAGCCAAAATCTGCTATATACAATCTGTAATCCGTCACCGAAATCTAGTAGACCACGTTTTTGAATTCAAATCCGCCGTTGCTAGCCCAAAAGCTTTCGGGGCTAGGAATGGGCGACCGCATTAACGGCGCTTTCGCGATCGTCGAAGATCAAAAAGATCTTATCCAATCGTGCAATTTGAAAGACCATCGCGACGTTACTTTGGAGTCCTGCCAAGACCAATTTTCCACCATATCGCTGGATTCTTTGCAAGGCGTCGATAAAAATGGCCAGACCTGAGCTGTCAACGTAAGAGACCTCGGACAAATCCACCACGATAGCGGGACTCTGTTTCTCGATTAGCGGATCGAGCCGAGCCGTGACGTTCGGTTTTTCGTTCAGATCTATCTCACCCCGAAGTTCCAAGAGTTCGACCACCATGAGAGGCCCGAGCTATAGCACCCTTTCACCCTGGCGGCAACGGCAAAGCCCATACTCCAAATTAACAGTTGCTCCCTTTCACAGGCAACGGTAGCATTATTTTTGTAATAGACTCCGCAATTAAGATATTTTTGAGAGGGATAACGGTATGGCTCTAAAACGCAAACTCGGTTCTGTGCGAAGACAGACGATGCGTTATCCTCGCCTCTACTCAATCACCGTTTTTACAAACAAATGGCGGGAGGTTCGCGATTTTTACACGCGCCTGCTTGGAGGCGGAATCATCAGCGAGCGCAAGCACCGGTACTTCGATCTTTTGATCGGTGGAATGCCACTTTCATTCCGAGCCTGCGAGGACGGAGAGGTCGAGAGCCATTTTCATTTATACCTCGCGTTGCGCGATCGTGAGGTGCTGTTAGAAAAACTGAAAGAGGCAGGTGTCATTGTGCGAATGGACGGTCCGTATGCGAGTTTCCTTGATCCCGACGGCCGCACTATCAAGCTCTCTGAGGATGTTGCAGTATTGACCTGAGGTGGCGCGGGAGATCGGGCGAGTGGCTCCGCGACCGCCGATTTACCCATGAGTCGTGGGCGCATTCGGCCTAACAATATTGCAGCCATCAATCTCCGGTAACGATATTAGGCCTAACCAGGCTCGATTGTGTCCTCGGTTCGGCGGTCCTGGAGCGATGGGCCTACCGGCGTAGGCGCTCATCGGTGCGCGACGTTTGATTGAAAATGCTAAAGGCCAACCTACTGGAATCCCAAGGCTCCCAGCACCGCTTTCGTTTCGCTTAGATCGTCGAAGAGAAAATCGGGTTTATGAGCCGCTAGGTTCTCCCGAGAGTAGCGGCCGGTGGCTACGGCTAACACCTTCGCATTGGCAACCTTTCCACAAGCGATGTCGCGCGGGGTATCGCCAACAATGAAGAGTTGGTCGAACGCCGCCTGAAACTCCGTCTCTGCCCGCTTTTTGGCGATCGGGCCCAGCAAATTCCGATCCCGATTGTCGTCAGCAAATGCGCCGACGCTGAAGCGGTCCCACAGACGATGCGCACCAAGCTTCATTTGGGCGCCTCGCCTGAGGTTTCCGGTTAGCAGCCCGACTATGCAGCGCTCCTGGGCACAAGCATCCAGCAACACCGCTACGCCGGGCAGGACGTCGCCGGGTTCCTTAGCCAACCGCTGTTTGAGGTGGGCCAGATAGGCGCCGAGATAGCGGTTAACATTAATTTCCGAATCCGGAATCCCGTGTTTGTTCAGAATTTCATGGACAATCGCGACGTCGGTATTCCCCGAGATAGCCACCCCCTGGAGATCTTCTTCAATCGCGAAAACATCTGCACCTGCCGCCCGCAGCGCTGCGCGGCCTGCGCCGTCAGTCGTCAATAGTGTCCCGTCGATGTCAAAGAGGATGAGCTTCATTCCTCCGAGTCCGGAGGTTCGGGGGGAAGTTCTTCATCCGGAGGCGCGAATCGGCGCTTGCGCTTGCTGATGGGGAGAGGCGAGATCGTCATGCTGATACTTTTTCCCATCAGCTTAGGCTCCATTTCGGCTTGTCCCATTGTCGCCAAATCGTCTTTGAGTCGAGTCATCAGTTGGTAACCCAGCTCCTTGTGACTGAGCTCGCGACCGCGGAACTGCAGCTGCGCTTTTACCTTGTTTCCCTTCTCCAGAAATTCCTCGGCGTGCCGCAGTTTGATCATGTAATCGTGTGGATCGATATTGACCCGAAACTTGATCTCTTTGAGTTTCGATCCGGACGATTTTCGGTCCTTATCCTGTTTCGAGAGATCGTAGCGATACTTGCCGAAATCTACGATCTTACATACCGGCGGATTTGCGCCCGGCGCCACTTCCACCAGATCCAAGCCGATTGATTGCGCTCGGCGCAGTGCGTCTTGAATCTTCATTATGCCCAACTGTTCGTTGGTTGCTCCCAAGATGACGCGGACCTCGCGTGCGCGAATTCGGCCATTTACTCGAATCTGCTGTTGCTGAATAAAACTATTCTCCTAAAGAGTGAGACCGGGAGCTGATCGCCTCGCTCAATCAATCAAGTTTTCGATTTTTAATTTCCTGCTGGATTCTTTCCAAGAAATGCGGTGCACTCGCAGCCCCCTCATCGCCGCGGAGACGACTGCGCACAGCCACCTCGCCGGCTTGTTCTTCTCGTGCACCGAGGACCAACATATAGGGGACCTTTTGGAGCTGAGCAAGCCGAATCTTAGCCCCAATCTTATCGGAACTTTCGTCGAGAGAAGCTCGGATATTTGCTGCTTTTAGGAGGGATAGAATTTGACCGCCATAAGCGACATGTTTGTCAGAAATTGGCAGTATCCGCACCTGCTCGGGAGCCAGCCAGAGCGGAAAAGCGCCGGCAAAATGCTCGATGAGAACTCCACAAAATCGTTCGAGGGATCCAAAGGGGGCCCGATGAATCATTACAGGTCGTTTCGAGGAGTTGTCTGAATCGATATAAGTTAGATCGAATCGTTCCGGCAAATTGTAATCGACCTGAATCGTGCCGAGCTGCCACTCCCGTCCGATCACATCCTTCACAATAAAGTCGATCTTCGGGCCGTAGAAAGCGGCCTCACCTTCTTCTTCGGCAAAAGAGATATTGGACTGCACGGCTATCTGCTTCAACGCCGCTTCCGCTTTGTCCCATTGAGCGGGAGTACCGACATACTTCGAAGAATCAGGATCTCTTAATCCGATCCGCGCACGAAATTCATTCAGGCCGAGCGCGCGCAGTACGTTGAGACCAAGTTCCAGGCACTGTCGAAGCTCTTCCGCAAGCTGTTCTTCGGTGCAGAAAAGATGGCCGTCATCTTGGGTGAACCCGCGCACTCTAGTCATTCCTCCCAGCTCACCTGACTGCTCCCAACGATAAACGGTTCCAAACTCCGACAGCCTTACCGGCAGGT
>Ga0137415_10001712_pt1 | contig 21791 bp, 20 predicted proteins | sample CZODoug3_1_1_16f_FD_183082 | JGI IMG/M metagenome (GOLD analysis project Ga0137415, IMG submission 183082) | Vadose zone soil fungal communities from Angelo Coast Range Reserve, California, USA - CZODoug3_1_1_16fungal (Hybrid Assembly) | ecosystem: Environmental > Terrestrial > Soil > Vadose...
AAGCTGCGCCCATTCAGCGGCATGTTCTTTATGTAGGTCTGATCCACCACGGTGCTGACCGACGCATCCGTCGTATTCAGTGTGATACCGCTACCATCGACCGTGACCGTCTCCGCGATAGAGCCAACTTGTAGAGCAAAGTTGCGGACAACGTTGTCCTGTATGTTGAGCTCCAACTCCGTCACCGTGACACTTTTGAACCCAGCCTTTCGGACATTAATCAGATAGTGGCCCGGGTGTAGCGATGGAATCGTGTAGAGCCCGTCTTGATTCGTTTTCACACTCACGGAGACGTTCGTCTCGACATTTTTGATCTCTACTTCTGCATCTACGATCACAGCCCCGGATGGATCTGTGACACGGCCATAGACGCCGGCTAGTTCAGTCTGGGCAGGGGCAGAGGAAGGCAACGCGACGCACGCCAGGATGAGAACCACTCCGAAGAACGTCGAAGAAAGAATACAAAAAATCTTACGCAACGTGGACACAGGCATTCGAAATCCCCCTTACTCAAGTGTTCCTGCGCCAATCGCCCTTTGTGTCAGCCGCCCCAAAAATATTTTGGGGTGTGAGTCGGAGGTCACGTACTACGAGTTAAGGATGATTCGGTTGGTTCCGGAGGTAGGCGTAGAGGAACTTCTCGCCTTTAGGCTCGGTGCTGTTCTTACCGGGAGGTTCCAACGTAACAAACACCGAATCGATCTCGCTGAGAACCTTTGGGTCGTCGTATTTGAACACCCAACGCTTCTGGGTCTTGTCGTCGGAATAGAAGATTCCGAGACTCCGGGCCGCTTGTCCTGGCCCCTCTTTCTTACCCCAGACCCGGTAGTGGTAGCCGGCATCTTGGACGCGATGATCGTTGAGATCGTAGGCATAGATGATCAGCGACTTGCCTTCCGTGAAAAAGACTCTGCCGAAGCTCGCTCGCGTCTTGCCCTTCGTATCCGTGTCAAATACGTCCGCGATGTGGAGGTTCCGTGCCGCCATCAGGTCGCGGATATCGCGGTTCGCGGCAAGCATTTCGCGTTCTCGGTCGAGCGCGCTCGACTGCTCGGCGAGCTGCTCGGTCAGCTCACGAATCCTGGTTCGATCGGCCACGAGCGTAGCCTGATTGCCGATTTGGGATTTTTCTAGTTCCGTTTGAGCGCTCGCGACTTCCGCTTGCGCTTGGGTCAGTTGGCGCTGCAGGTCGTCGATCTTCGCCTCACGTTCTTTCGCTGCCGACAGAAGCGCAGCACGATCTTTTTCGGATGTTGCCGCGCTCGCTTTCGCTTGGTCGAGAATGGAAGATTGTTTCCCGAGAGAAGCCTTCAGCGCAGTGATTTCAACCGCCAGTATGCGGTTTTCCTTTGCCAGCCTAGAAATCGGCGCTTCGCGGTCTTGATCCCCGGACGTACCAGCGGCAGGCAGCGGCCGCTGCGTGGCGGTCTTTCCGGACAGCGCCGAAGTGGGTTTCGGATAGAACTTGCCCCGGTACACGCCTCCCACACCGAGAGCTAGCAAAATCGACGCAGCGAGGCCAAGCGCAAAGGTTCCGTACACGTTGTGCTTGATCGGCGCACCGCGAGGTTCCGGAAAAGTCGACCCAATCCTTTCACCCGAGACGAGAATTCCTTCCGCTTCTGCCTTCTTGAGGAACTTCTCCCGAAACACGGCCGAATCGATGTACCCGATGGCCTCTGGGCCGGTAACTTCTTGCGTGCTGTTGGCGTCGGCCACCGCGCGAACAGCACCTAATTGCAGGAAGTCGGCATAGGCTTGCTGGCAGCCGAGGCATCCGGCGAGGTGTTCCTGGAGTTCGGCAAGCTCCGCTCCGGAAGCTTGCCCGATGCTCGCAGCCGCGCAAAGCGCTTCGAAATGCTCATGCCTTTCCACGGCTGACCTCCCCTCCTAAACCAAGACCGAGAATTCCCTCGCTCGTTTCGGGTACGGGCTTCGGAACCAAGCAGGCTCGCAGATGATCCAGTCCCCGGTAGTAATGGTTGCGCACCGTGGAATAGGCCTCGCCCGACTGCTCGGCAGCTTCCCGCAATGTTAATCCCTCGAAGACGACTTTCTGGACCGTCCGCCTTTGCGGTTCGCGCAAGTTCGCGAGGGCCTCGTCCAAAATTTGTTTTAGTTCTTGGGCAGGCATAGAGGGTGATGTCTTCGCTTTAGATTCCCAGCTCGTGGCCTGTTCGAGGTCAGGTTGGTTGTAGAACTGTCTCAGCAGAAGATAGTTCCGCCGGTTGATGCTCCGGTGATAGGCGAACTGCAGGAGCCACACTTTAAGTTTGCCTCGGGCGGGATCAAATCTTCTCGCCGCCCGATAAAATTCGAAGAAAACATTTTGCGTGACTTCCTGGGCCTCTCCAACGTCTTGGACGATTCTGAGCGCGACGGTAAGAACCAGACGGTTGTAGCGATCGAACAATACTGTAAAGGCGTCTCCGTCACCACCTTGCACTTCGCGCATCAATTGTTCATCGGACAGCGCTTCGTGCGCCGTCGGGTGAGAATTGCCGTTGCCGTTCCGATTTGAAAAATCGGCTGACATACCCCTCTGGAAAACACCCTGTCTTTGACCCTATTAGGGCAGCGATGCCAAGCGGGGCGCAAGCGATAAATTTTTCATTGCCGGTGATACAAATCGCCCTTGCAGGAGGAATACTATTTGCGGGAAAAAGAGCGGGCTAAGATGGGCCGCCAACATGCCTGAGTGGTATCGAATGCTGCCCCTCTCCCCCAAGTCCTCACAATTACCCTTTCCTTTTCACTGCGTTGCAAAAGTCCCGCCCTCCACCATCTCTTCAATGGTTTCAATTGCTGCAAATGTTTCGGTTAGTTTCAGCTACAAACCGTCTGTTCGTCGACACCAAACCAGACACCATGCTCCGCACTCGCTCCACAAGAAAACCTCACAAGCAAATGAAATTTTGGTGAGGTGCTATTACATTTTCATGACAGAAATCATCTTGGTTTTGATTACTAGACCTCGAAATCGTGGAACTCCTTGAATCTCAACGAGAAATTGAAAACAAGCTATCGGTTTGGCGGCCCGGCCATCTGTCAAAAAAGCAGATGATCGCTTCTCGCGCAAGTCGTTGAAAAGAAATGAAGTGGCGCGCCCAAGGGGACGATCTTAGAACTTTCCTCGACGGCTTCATATCTGAGCTATCGCAGGTCCCCTGCTCTCCGCAACATCTTTTGCCATACTGCGGCCCTATCTAAGGCACTATCTTGTCAGCCGTGGCGCTAGCAATGACGCACAAGTCCTTGAAAACTCGTGCTCTGTATGCCGATTTTCCTCCTGCCTGGCGCAAGACTACGGGCAGATTTCTTCGCAATTCCCAATAGATACTCCACATCTGTTGAACTGAAGGCTGTCTGCCGGGTCTTCGGAACATATTGCAGAGCTCTCTAAACAACCCTGCGATCGTTCCGTCATGAATGAACGGATCCGTCCCATTCAGATCACTGAGAGATTTCGAGAGCCTGAAGTTTCTAGACTCACAGACAAACCACTCATGTTTTTTCCCACTCAAGGCCTTCTGATGAGCCACCGAAAGGCCGAGTTCAAACGGCATATTGAATCTGGGAGTCCGCGGAGCCCTGCCATCAAGTTCGACTCTGGATAGATCGTGGATGGAGTATTGGCAGTCTCGGATCAAGCTCAGGATACGGTCTAGCCGTCGAGAGCTAGTGGTTATCTCCAATGTTGCTCGTGGGACAAGTCCGAACGCACTAATCCCCGAAATGAAAGCGAGGAAAAGCCTTTCGAACTTCTGGTCGTAGGGTATGTTTAGGAAAACCTCAGCGGCTGGCTTTTGTGACTTTGCCACGAGCATGCCTTTTGCGTGACGCGGACTTCTTAGTGGCCCTCCGCTTCTTTGAGCTCGACTTGTCTTTTGAGTCAGAAGCCTTGAAGTGTACGCTCACAAAACCCAAATGAGGGTTCTTCGAGGAGTTTTTCCCCTGTTGTGTCTTGAAGGCATGCCAGCGCGCTACAGGCTCGTCGCCAAAAGTCGAATGCGTGAGACTCACCAGTTTTTTCATGCGAGAAAATGGCACACCCAGCACGTTAGCGGTTTCTTTCGCAGTGGCAAAGCGGGCATCGATTCGTGCTTTCATCTCGTCTCTCTCACAATATTATACCACCGTTGTCCGCATCAGTTCTCTTAACACTAAGGCGCCTAAGGCGCCCGGATTCTCCGGGCGGGTCGCGACCATCAAGGCGTAGAGGGGATCCTGCTTACTCCAATTGTCAAGGCGCCAGCTGATTTGGGAGCCGTGATCGACCACGGCCGCCGAAGTTCTTGGGAATTCAGCGGACCAGCGGACAACTTGATCCCAGGTCCGCCAGCAGTGCACCAACAAATCGGCCAATAGCACCTGTGCAGCGGGCGCGTTCCTACCGCCAAGAAGTATGCCGCCCCGAGCTACGGGATGCCCACCTTGCTCACAATGGTCTCGATAATCCTTGCTTAGGAAACGTCCCTTGGAGGTCCGTCGAAGCTGAGCCGGGCTAAAATCCTTCATCCGCTCCTCATGTGTGCTTTCCAGCCACTCTGCAGGACTTCGACTATTTACCTGGAACGTCCAAGTCAGGTATTCAATTTCCACGACCTGCCGAAGAAGGGCAGCACCTGCATAGTACTCGCGATCAGACAGCATCCTTCCTGCCGCGAACGCCAACTCGCCAACCATCTGCAACAGAAGTCCGACGGCGTGAATTGCGTTTCGCACCGACATTTGGTCTGACTCGACAGGTCGTGACATTAATGTTCCGACCTCGATAAAGTCGCGAGCTGTCTGCATTACAGTGCGTTTCCGCAATCTCCATAGTTTAGGGCCGTCTATGCCAGCCCGGAGGCGTGATTGGAACTCAGTGTCGTCCATTTTGTCGGCATGCTGGTCCAAGGTTACAAGAGTCTAGCACTGTGCTGACGCAATGAATGCTACTCAGGAAACTAGCCTTGCCTTCAAACGTTCCTCTAACCAGTGTGCGAGAGAGAAAGTCGTGCTCAATTGACCGCCCAAACGTCGGAAGAAAATCAGAGTTGTTCTGTGGCAGTGAACGGCAGAAAATCAGCTCCCAGACGGCTGGATCAGCTCAGCTGCAAGACCCAGCTTAGTCCAAATGGAAGGATCGGCCAAATTACTGTGCCTTCTTCTCACTACCGTGTTCAACGCTCTCATGAGTCTTGGCGCAGAACCTGGCACCGTTTTCAACGCGTTCATCATCGTGACTATCGCCCGTTCGGCTTTTTCGGTTTCGGTGGTCTTCAACAACGAGGTGAGCGTATTGCTAAGAATGTACATCTGTTTCTGTTTTGACATGCCGTCGTTCATGATGATCGACACTATGTCCTCTACATTATCGTTTTCAATAGAACCCGCCGTAAAACGCACCTGTAACGCCGCTGGTGGGGGAACTCATCTCTGGAAGCGAAGTTTCTGGCAGTGAGTGAGCAATCACTCTGAGAATACCTGTTGTGATCGAAGCGGCCGTGAAAAGCTGAATTCAAGCGAAGGAGTCGTGACATTTATTCATCGCCGCACATAAACATTGATTTTCATACTCACCGCGTCACCTGTTCCAGTAAAATGGAAATGCGAGACCTGAAATGCGAGCGTAAAAGGCTTACTTACTGCGCCGGGTTTCAATCCATCGGCAGGAATCGCTTCGCTTACATCCCAGATCGGCTGGTCGGTTTGCGCTGAAGTTGCCGCGAATATGGCACGCGGAACACCTAACTCCGACTGCAAGTCGACCGCGCATATCTTAAACGACGCTTTCAAGATTTTGTGTCCTTTATTGATGAGCTCGACCCGCGCGGAAAAGACATTCTTCTTCTCGTCATAATCCGTCCCCCTGAAGTCCAAAGCTAAGGCGCGCGTGGCATCGCGCAAACCTATTAGGCTTGCATCCATCTGCTCGGTGGTGGGATCAAATCGGTATGTTCCGTGACAATTTCCCTTTCCACCCTTCGAGCGTCCGTCAGCAAATCAGTATGAGCGTCGCTGGCAAGCTGAGTCGGGACATCATCTCCGATTGCAATCGTTCGTGTCCAAATAGCTAGGCCTCCAGGGCCGGGTTGCGTCCAAAGGACGTGAAATGCGCCTGCGGCATCGCAGATAAGATAGGTGCTCCAAAAGAAGGTAAATGGGTGCTCGATCCGTATGCTGAACCCAAGCTTATCCTCGTAACCATAATCTGCTCCGTAAGACTTGCCCATTGATCGGAGACGGATGTGAGCGCCCCACGATTCCTTGTAGGGCAAGCCCCATAAGAGATAGGAAAGATATTGCGTTTCTTCGACCGGCGTACATGTTGAGATCAGCGTGTCCTTGCCAAACGTGAGTCCCCCGTCACGCGAAGGTGCAAAATGGATCGATTCGCCGCCGTTTTCTGCCCACGTCAGGCCAAGAACACCGTTAGCGACCGCAAGTCCCGGAGTCTGATCAATCGTCGGTATAGATCCTTCATGCAATTCCGCTTCGTCACATGCCAGTCCCAGTGTTTCGCCAAAATGGCCTTTGAATAGCGATCGCGTTTTCCAATGGTACCCTCGGTCGTCGGACCACCCCAAATACATCGTTGTTGTACCGGATTCCATAACAGTCCAAGCAACATATAACCGTCCGTGATATTGACCATGGCCATTATCTTGCGCGAGAGAAGGATGGGAGACATAGACGAAGTCGGGCCCTGAAGGGAAGTCCCCTATAACTGCCCGCGATTTAGGCGTTTTTCCACTGTCGCTCGTTGCAAACATTTGGACTGTACTATCGGCGGTATTACCGCTCGTGTGCGCCACAGTCGTAACCGCAGCAATAGCAGTGCCATCGTTCAGGACCAGCGATTGACTTGGCATTCCGGAGCCGTAGCCGTTTGTTGGGCCAACCGGGCGTCCGAAACTGATCCCTTCATTTCGCGATGTCAATACACTCGGTTGCTTCTGCCAAATGCGAGGACGGATCAGTTCCGCGTTGCCGAAAACGTAAATCGAACCACGATTGGGACCGGCAGTTTGGTCCACGGCAACAGACGGAAAGTCCACAAACAGGCGGACGGACGGTTTATTCCACGTCAATCCATGATCCTTAGAACGATAAAAGTGAAACCATCCCGACTCGTGATGGATCAGCCCATTATAGAAATTTGAAGCCCCCGCGCCGAAATATACAGTCCCATCGTTTCCATACGCACAAGCATCTTCGCTGACCCACTCGGTCGATGAATCCACCAACGTCTCCTGCCACGTTGAGCCGCCGTCTGCGGACACTATGACGACACCCGACGCACGGTTGTCCCTCGGTTGTTTACGCATACCACAAACCATCAAGTAATTGCTATCAAGCGAATCTGCATTCACCCAGAAATAGTCTCGCCAGGCTCCTGATCTCGGAAGCGTCACTCGCACCGCGGGCCCAAGCGACACCACTTCGGCCTGCACCTTTGGTCCAACCGCGATCTGTGCCGAGGCCACGTCGGCAAATACCACCGCACAAAGAACTAGTCGAAGCTTGCATAGGGTTCGAGAAGCCAATGATTGTTCCTTCGGTTCTTCTGCGCATCCGACTCGAGCCTGATCAATCCCGTTTCCCAAGCACCTTCACCTCGAAATCGGCAATGACAGGCTTAATTGTCTTCAGTTCCGGATCAGTGACCGCAAAATGGAGCCGGATTGCACTCGTTCGTGCTCCCGGCTCAAGCCTGTTGTTAGGTATTTCTCGATCGACATTCACGACCGCGCCAGCGCGTTGCAAGGAATTAGCCGACCCAACCAGCTTGACCTCTCCCATCTCGGACTGCATGGAGATGAACCGAAGCTCAAATGGACCTCGGATTGGATCTTTGGACGCATTAACCAGATAGGCCTCTATGGTCGCGATGTTCTTGGCCGCGTCAAACTTCGCGTTCGCAAATTGCAGCACGAGCTTGGGCGTCAAGTCCTGCCAATTACTAAATTCTGTGGAGCCGTTCACAAACGCTCTCCCTTGAACCGTTACAATCGCAGTCCAAACCTGGGTGAGCCCAGTCCGATTGTCGATCCAAAATGGATGAAACGCCCCATCCGCACTTGACGCCATGCCCGTCGTGTGACCGGGCCAAGGATTGACACCGAAGGATCCTTTGAAATTACCTCCACCGGCATTAGGTTCCGAATCGCCTCCTCCCTCTGCTTGCATCCAGAACTGCCATTTCTTGACTTCGTATGAGGCCGGTACCTCGGAAACGCGAACACTCGGAAGAAATGTCTCGCCACCATCCAATGAGGCCGAGAAGCGCACCGAGTATCCGTCCTTATCGTGGCCATCGCGGGGGTCATACCACATCACGCCAATTACACCTTCCTTATTGACGGCAACCATTGACATCATGTGAAAGCTGGGATCGGGAGAACGCTCGCTAGGCCCGGCTGGCAAATCGTCACTTACGATAAAAGGACGCGACCAGGTCTTACCTTTGTCGGACGACTTAATCCACAGAACCTCGCATCGCCCGGAGCGAAGATCAGTCCACGTCAAATAGAGATGATCGTGGAATGGTCCGCCACTGCGGTCCGCCGCCAATGAAGGCGGGCCGCCGCAGGCGTGCACTTCTTGAGCGATCAAGACGGGTGAAAACGTCTCTTCGCCGTCGGATGAAGTAACGATATGTATGGCTGCATTGGCTGTCTTGACGCGATCCGTTAGCTCAATACCCTCCGACCCATTTACATCCAAGTACGCTGCGACGACGGTACCATCCGAGAGCACGCTGCTCTGGGTTTGACCGGGAGGGTGATGTCGAGGCGCGGATGCAATCAGATACGGGTATGAGAAGGTTTGTGCTCCATCAAGCGAGCGAAAGAACGTGGATCCCTGAATGGCGTGCCCTTCGCGATATGCCCTAACAGAGTGGTTCCCATTTATGTAAATACGCCCCCGGTACTTGCTCTGGGTAGTGTCTACAACTATGTATTCTCGATCTACGAAGGGCAAATCAACGGGTGGTTCCCAGGTCCTTCCGGCGTCTGCTGAACGGTAAACCGCCATGCGGCTGCTATCAGGGGATGCCGGGAACCCGGCTCCGGTGAGGAGGGTCGTAAAGTAGGCGTGATTGTCGATTCCGAAAGTACAAGCAGGGTCGCTGATACCGGGAAACCCCCGATCGACCTCGAGCGTGGGCTGCCAGCTAGCGCCGCCGTCCATGGAGCTGTACACGATCGTGTGCCACGGCTGCGTGGACGGCTGCTGTACTTCAATGATGGAGCAGCCGAGCAGATGATGAGAATCTTCCGGATCCGCCGCAACCAAAACCTCAAAATGAGCTCGTCCTCCATTGGCCTTGCTGACTTGCACGTTCCGTCCAACCGTGATCTGTGCTGATGCCACGGCAGTAAATGAAATTGTAATAAGCAGAGCGTAAAGCGCTGATCCACACGGACATCTCGTTCGACAGGACACGATTCCCCTCCCCGTTTTCCTTGGCCTTATCCTTTGCTTGCCCTCGTCGAGGCGCTCCTCAGCGACTCACCGCGCGACTTCAAAGAACAGCGAGCTATAATCACAGGCGCCCGCGATTCGGTTGTACGTCAAGGTTCAGTAGATCCGCGAAGGGCTCGCGAGCAGGCAAGCCCCGCTTTCCTCCCGTAAAGTCATCTATCGTCAGAAAATGAGCTTGAGAGCGAACTGCATGGAGCGTGGACCGCCCATTTGGTAGAGCGGATTGAGCACGCCGAGCGAATTCGCCAGCGTGCCGGTGGCCTGCCCAAATGTCCTGTCAAAAGTATACTGATCGATGTAGCCAAAATTCGGGTGATTGAAAATATTGAAAGCTTCTGCGCGAAATTGAAGCTTAAGCCTTTCCTGGATTGGAAACTCTCGCCTAACGGCCAAGTTCGTCTGCCAGGCCCCAAACCCGTGCAGGAAGTTGCGGGGTGCCAGTCCGCCGACTGTTCCGTTAGTAGGGCAAGGGGAACTAGGCGTACTCCCGACTGCAACAAAGGCGCAAGGGTTGATCGCCCAACCTCCCGGACAGCCTTGACCCGGACTCAGCCTCCCCAAGCCCTGAAGCACCGATGCGCAATTCGCACCATAAAGATAAATCGGTTGGCTCGAAACCAAATCGAGACCCGTGGAGGTATCGTACCCGGTCAGGGGATCAATTACGCCAGCTCCGCTCAGACCTACTGGAAAGCTCGATCTCGCAATAAGCCGGCCATCGACTCCCCAATGATGCAGGACTGCCTTCGTAAATGGGCTCTGTCCCGGATTTGGCAGGTCATACGAAATAGCAGCCGAGAAATTGTGCCGCACGTCGAAGTCACAGTTCCCACGCTGATACACAAAAAGGAAGTTAGTGGAACCGTAGTCAATGCAGTGCGACCACGTGTAGCTCCCCAGAGCCGTCAACCCCCGCGTCAATCTCCGCCGAAACTGAATCTGCAACGAGTTGTAGTAAGACGTCAAGCCGTTCCCTATTATGATAAACTCACCTGCGTTTGGGTTGTTGGCGGGGAAAATCGTATTTTGCTGTAGCAATCTCGCCGCGTGTGAACCGAGATAGGTGACCGTAAGAGCCTGGGACTTTCCGAGTGCCTGCTCGATACTGGCATTCCAGTGCAGCGTGTATGGCAGTTGCAGATGGGGGGCAAAGCCATACGCAAAACTATATGACACGGGCGGGTTTACGATCGTGGGAATCACTACAGATCCTGGAAACGATCCGCGCGAAATCTTGAAAATCCTAAACCCTGGTCCAGGATCGAAGCCGACCGATCCCAACTGCTGGCCGGTATCGAAGAAAACCCCACCACCACCTCGCACCACTGTTTCCCGGCCGGGTGCGTTACGAACGACGTACGCGGCGCCCAATCGAGGCGCAAAGTTATACCATGTGGTCCTCCAGAGCGGTGTGCCCTGCGGCGCCAGCGCCAGCGCATCGGGGCTGGAGCCTTGTACCGTATAGGCGTTCAAACCTTGGGTCACGCCAGGTGGCGGGTTGACCTCCCAACGCAGTCCCAAGGAAAGGCTCAAGCGCTGCGACACCCGCCATTGGTCCTGAACAAACGCCGAGAAGTTCGTGTATAGCGGGTAGGCGGGAGCGTGGGCTACTGCAATCACAAGCGCTCCGCTGTTCGTTTTGACCGCGGTTTGGCTAGTGTAACGGTAAAGTACCTGGGGATTGATTGGAACGTCAAACGGCGCCAGCCTGCGATAGTCCACACCAAATTTGAACTGATGGCGCCCGCGAGAAACACTCACCGAATCCACTAAATTCCACTGCCGCTGTGCGCCAGCCGTCTGCGATTGTGAGAGATCAACAAGATATCCACCAAAAAGAAGCTGTACGTATACGGCCGACCCTTTATCAAACCCAGCAAGCTGTACCAGATCGATGGGCGTACTGCCGCCAAACGCGTCAAAGACGTTACGTTGAGCCACCTCGTTGGAACTGTAATTGAGGCGAAAGTCGTTACTAAGACGGCCCGAAAAAACGCTGCTGGCGCCGGCTGTATACGTCCGCATCGTGTAGGCGGTGATACTGTTCGACGTTGGTGGGCTAAGGACATAATTCGTTCCCCGTACCGTTGTGCCCGAGGTTGTATCGCTGAACCGAAAGAAGATCCTCAACTTATCGTTTACGACGTGGTCAAACCTGAGGCTGGTGGAATCGAGCGAAGCCGGATTCGACCAGCTTGCAATATATTGGGCGATGCCATTTGCCACATCATCCACTCCATTTGGGCTGGGCTGTGGAAAGGCATTTAGAACCTGATTAAGAGGAGCAGGAGCACTTGCGCGCAGGGCGGCATCCGGTACGAAGTTGACCGTGGCGGCCTGTGGCGCAGCCAAGCGCAGCCCTTCATACGACACAAAGAAAAAAGTTCTGTCTTTTCCGTTATACAGGGCGGGAATCCTGACTGGGCCGCCCAACGTGCCGCCAAAATCATTCTGCCGAAGTGCAGGCTCTTTCACGCGAAAGTAGTTGTTAAACCAGTCTGTCGCATCAAAGTAACCATTTCGCAGATAATCGAAGGCCGTACCGTGCCATTGATTCGTGCCCGATTTCGTTTCAAACACGAACTGTCCGCCCGGATTGCGCCCGTACTCTGCCGAGTACGTCGAACTCTGCACGCGAAATTCTTGGAGGGCATCCACGGAGACAATAGCTTGTGTAGTTCCTAAGGCAGTCGCCGATGCAATGGACCCACTGGAAGCTGCGCCAATCGTCATGTTGTTACCTGCAGTAGCTCCTACATTTGCGCTGACCCCATCCACGGTGTAGTAATTCGATTCGGTACGTTGTCCGTTCACACTGAATTCACCTGCTTGCCCAAACCCATATCCCGCCACAGCCACGGTCTGAGGGCTTGACGTCACTGTTCCTGGCGTTAACAGGATCAAATCCTGGAAGCTGCGCCCATTCAGCGGCATGTTCTTTACATAGGTTTGATCCACTATCGTGCTGACCGACCCATCCGTCGTATTGATCATGGACGCGCCGGACTCGACCGTGACGGATTCGTTCATGGATCCAACTTCCAGCGAGAAGTTTTGCTCAAGGGTATCCTGAAGATGGAGGACCACGTCGGTTTTGTTGATCGCCTTAAATCCATCCTTGCCGACCAGAAGACGGTACGGCCCAGGGGCCACGTGCGGGATGACATAGATTCCGCTGTCATTCGTTTTTCCCGTGTAGACGACGTTGGTCTCGATGTTGATCGCCTGCACCTGAACACTGGGAACAACTCTTCCTTGAGAATCCGTGACCTGCCCGTTGATGGTGGCGCTCGTCGATTGCGCGCGAGAGGACACCGGGACACACACAAATGCCCAAAGAGCCCCTAAAACCGAAAGGACTGTGGATAGGCGACGCCTCGTCATCGGCAGTTACTCCTTAAGTTACAGATGGATACTTTCGGCTATAAATGCCACGGCACATGGCCAGCTGTACCAGTTGGCGTGTGAAAAAATCTTGGCACGCGGGCGATGGCCGCTGAAAGGCGAACTTTTCTTGCACGTAGAAATCAGCAACCGTGTATGTCTGGGGTGAAGAGTACGGGGAGAGTGGGCCAGATAATTTCGCCCATCGCGAGCAGCTCTAGTACGAACGAGACACTTTCTTACCGGCATCGATATGTTTTCGCCGGCCACGCACTTCAGGGATGATTCGGCTGACCGCCCAAAAATGCGTAAAGAATCTTCTTGCCGCGGGGGGTGTTGCTCTCGCGATCGTGCGGTTCGAGGGTGACAAACACCGAGTCGATTTGAGCAATCTGCTGAGGATCATCTACCCTCAGGACCCATCGTCTCTGCGTCTTGTCGTCCGAATAGAGTATCCCGAGACTCTTTAGGCTCGAGGGCTGGCCCAATCGCTCGCCCCAAGCTTCGAACTTGTACTTTGCATTCGCAAGTCTCTTTTCGTCCAAATCAAAGGCATAGAAGATCAGCGATTTTCCTTCTGTGTAGAACACCCTGCCAAACGACTTTCGATCCTTTCCACTGCCGTCGGCATCGTGCACATCGATGAGGTGCAAGTTTCGGGCTCCCATGAGGTCTGTGATGTCGCGGCCCGCGACCAGCAATTCCCGGTCACGGTCGAGACTCGCCGTTTGCAGCCTCACTTGTTCCGATAAGTCATTTACCTTTACTTTTTGTGTCGCGATGTCGTCCGCCATGAGCGTTCTATCCGCCCGGGCCCTCTCCAGTTCTGCGGTCGTTTGCGTCAAGAAATTCCTGTTCTGCTCCATTTGACTCGACAGTTGTGTATTCACCTCATTGGCGCGCGCTAGGGCTTGTTCAAGGTTTTGTCTCGCGGCTTCGCTTACTTCAAACTGCTTTTCGAGAGCAGCCAGCCTCGCCAATAGCCTCACATTGTCAAACTTCAAGCTCGAGATTGTCTTCTGTGAGGTTTCGTCGACAACTTGAACCTCGTTTAGCTTAGCGATGAGGTCCTTGGTCTCATTTCCGGAGGACTGCGGATGTGTGGCCAGAGTTGGCGTTGAACCGGACCTCGCCAACTCGGGTTCTGAGTTATTTCTGCGCATACTGCGGTACTTGAGCGCGCCAACAGCAATCAAGAGGATCAGCCCTACTACCGCCGCCATCTGATAGCCTGGCGCGAATCGCAGCAACGTCCAGCTCGTCCGAGTTCGACCCTGAAGTGTCTGTTCTGAAAACCTGCGCCCTGTTGTTCTGGCTCGGTCGAGAAAACGCCGGCGGAATTCTGACTCATTCATTTGCCGCAACAGAGCGTGATCCACGCGGTCTCGCTCAGGTACCGGCAGTCCGTGCAAGACCGTGGAAAATTCGTCGCAGGTCAGTCGGCAAACGTCACACTCTTTGAGGTGTTCGTCGAGCTGGCGCTCTTCCTCAGCTGAAAGCTGGCCCGCGGCGGCTAGTGCGCACAGTTCTTCGAAATGTTCATGTCTTGACATCGACGGCTCCTGGGCGGATAAACTCCGCCTTCTCCTTTCCATTACCCGTTGGGTTCCCACTGGAAACGAAGAAACGCAGCTGGCTGAGTCCCCGATAATAGTGGTGTCTCACGTTGCCGAGACTTTCTCCTGTTTTCTCAGCAACCTCACGAAGAGACATGCCTTCGAAATACACCATCTCCAGTGTTCGGCGATGGCATTTCTTGAGGCCCTCTAACCCTTCACGCACCAATCTGCGAACTTCCTGTACCGGCATAGAACCGGCTCCATTGTGGATCGGCCCTTGTTCCAGAAAATCCAAATCCTCTTCGCTCGTGCCATGTGGATCATAAAACTTTCTCCGGGTCAGATACAGCCGGCGGTTCATGCCTCGGTGATACGCGTATTGCAGAATCCATACCTTAGTAGTGCCCCGCGAAGGATCGAATTGTCCCGCCGCTTCAAAAATTTGCAAGAAAACAGTCTGGGTTAAGTCTTCCGCTTCGCCGAGATCGCGGAGAATCCTGAATGCGATGCTCAACACAAGACGGTGGTAGCGGTCAAAAATCACAGCAAGCGCATCGTCGTGCCCCTTCTGGACATGTGCCATCACATGTTCGTCCGAGAGGGCTGACAATTGCGCGAAAGTCAACCCACAAGGCTCAACAATCGCGTCCTTCGTGCGCTTCATGAGAAGGCGCTCTTTCCCCGAGAGAGTCGAGGTGCTCTCCCCTGGTTTTTGCTCGGTCACATACTTTTCAGGAAGCTAACACAAATCTGTAGGCAAATCCTTTGAGACGAGAGAATTTATTTTTTCTGGTGGTTGGTACATCAGTGTTTCCCGCGTGGCATCCATATAAATGGATAGAAGTGCGTTGGGAACGCTGCGGCGACCGGCTTCCACCGCGCCGGGCAGCATGAACGACGGGCCTGAATATGAAAGTTGGCGCGACGACCCTTCTCCAGATTTGCCGGTCACGGCCAGACTGGCAGTTGAACTACGCGGTGGTTTTGGCCACAGATGATGATCGCCCTTGGAGCATGACACGGCTCCCAAGTAAATGAACTTTTGATGGGGTGCTATTACATTTCTATGACAGAAATCATCTTGGTTTTGATTACTAGACATCGAAGTCGTGGAATTCCTTGAATCTCAACCAGAAATTGAAAGCAAGCCACCCATTTTCCGGCCCGGCCATCTGTCAAAAAAGCAGATGATCGCTTGTCGCGCAAGTCGTTGAAAAGAAATGATGTGGCGCGCCCGGGGAGACTCGAACTCCCGACCCCCTGCTTAGAAGTCAGTTGACCACTTTAATCAGAACTTGCCGGAGCGAGCGTAAAGCGAGGGGAAATCAGCAACTTGTGATTAACGGTGACAAGCCACTTACTCCTTTTTCATCACCTTTATGCAGCCGTTTTGGCGCCATTTGTCACGATTAGTATGACATTTTTATGACAGAGAAAATCGTGGGGCCAATCACGATATCTTAAGCAGGATCTACTTTGGCCTATTTCTCGACTGGCTGACCGACCTCACGGTCGAAATGGCTTTTTGGGAGATGTGGCGCGAGCAGCATTCAGCGGAATCACACTTCCTCGAACGAGACTTCGGGATCGTTTGGCCAAGTTCTCCATTTACGGGAGCACGTGGTGCGCGCAGCCATATGCAGCTCCGGCGATTGGCTTGACTTTAGCGTGGCCTGGGTGGCAAAGGATCGTGAATACTTTTTGGTGGAGGCGGCAGCGGTGGAGGCGGCCCCCCGGACCCGGGCGGAAACTGTGGCGTTTCGGTTGCTCCCGGGAAGATATTTGGGGACTGGCCAAAAAGAATTCCGAGGCGCCGTGCGATCTCACGACCGTATTGCGTACCCTCCAGGTCCGCCCGCGACATGTTGACCGCGGTGAGCGTGTCCCGCGGCCCCAGATAAAGCAATGCATCGGCTGTATCCTGTAGCTTGAGCGAATTCGGGTCGGTCGGCGCAGTTCCACCCGTCAAGACGGGCATGGCGGACAGATTGCCTACCCAGGTTCCCTTTAACGGGATCAGCGCCGGGACCTTCCAAGCGTCAAAGCGTTTGTCCAGATCGTTGTATCCGGCGACGGCGTTTGTGCCGAACAGGATCACGAATGTAGTGGCGCCGGCTGCGCGGAGGTCCTTCTCCACGAAGCTGGGGCCCTCTAGTGAGCGCAGAAAGTGTCCCCAGCCCTCGATCAGCAGCGCACGGTGATGTTTTGCGAGCACTTCGTCCTTTACGACGCTGGTGTAGAATTCATCGCGGTGGGCGAGGTAAGGCCCCACATCTTCGCGGCTCTTCACGTTGTCCCAATTGATATAAGGATCGCCGAGAAGAATCCTAAGCTGATGTTTTCCGGCATGCTGCCGATTGACTAGCCGGATGGCTTCGTACAAGGAAGGATAGACCGGTGATACAGGGCCCAACGCCATCGTATTCCGCCAAGCCTTCTGGACTTCTTCGATGGGCACGTCTTCACCGGCGATGTAGCGATCCACAACCTTTTGATATAGAGAGTTTCCATACTCCACGACGATGTCGTCCACCTTATCCGCGAACTGCGGGAAGGAGACTAATGCGCGCAGGAATTCATATTCCTGCTTGTTTGCGTGGACCTCCCCGAACATTACGATTGAGTGGGTATCAAAGGCCTGAATAATCGCGCGAGTGGCATCAACGGGCTTGACGTCCTGGGCCGAGTTTGCCGCACAGGTTAAGCCAGCGAAAAAGAGAACAAACCAAAGTGTTTTCATTTGTGCCGCCTTTGAGAAATGTTCAGCTGCTTTCCTGAACGCGAAATACCATGTCGAACATAAAGACCCACCGATTTACGAGAGCCACACCGACTCTCGGCTAAGGGCAATGGAATTCGACTGAAGAAGTCTTCCGTGTCCCGCGACGCAGAGCCATTCCGTGCCGAACGGTTCGAATATGGTCTTCCCTATGCATCCGATCCAAACAGGCTCCGCAAGGGAATGCTGGCAGACTGGGCAGCGCAGCGCATGGTCTCGGAAGAGCCAACAGAGGAGCGCTCCGCAACTGGCCAGGGGCATGAGCCAGCCAATTGCCGAGCCGAGTGGAGCGACTCCTCCGGTTTCCACCAAGCGAGAGCGAGCCACAACCAGTTCTAAACAAATCGCGGATGGCACGCTCAAGAGCAGGACGCTTCGAACTAGGAGCAGCAGAAACGCCCAGAGCGACCTTACGCGACAATGCCATATGGCGATGGCGATTGCAGCCAGCGTCACCATCACAATCCATTTCACAATGGCAGAGATCTGCTCCACCAAACCGCTCACGGAAGGGTTCCCCCAGCCCGGATGCCTGCCCACCGGAGCCCGCAACTCCGCCTCGACTTGTCTAGGACTGAAGCCAACCCGCCGTTGCGCAAGGACTCCAAATTCCCCGGGAGAAGTTTTGCTACGATCCAGTCGCACAAAAGCGTCGAAATCTGGGGTAGGGATTTCACCACTCCGCCCCAGCAAGGCCACGGAACAGGGCTGGTCATCGATTGTTACTTCCTTCAAATTCTTGAATTCTGATGAGAAATCGGTGTTCAGAATGATTTCGCAGGAAAAGTGGGACGGGCGGGCGCCGTATTCAGGAACCGAATATCCCAGAAGTTGCAGGACGGCCTCATCGCCTAGCATCACGCGCTTCTGTACGCGCCGCCCTTCGGCTACAATGATGCTCTTCTTAACCTTCCATCGCCCTATGGATTCAAATCCTCGGTTGCTCTCCATCCAAGAAGCGGCTTGCGAAGCAGGAGTTTGCTCTACGACCAAAAAGAATGGACTCGGCATTGAGATCGTGACAAGCAGGTCGTTCTGGGGGTTTGCGAGAAAGTGAAGGAGTGCCCTGGACCGGGATAGTCCACCTGTTGAAATGGTCAGGACCAGCCACGCGCCGAACAATAACAGCACCAGTGCAATTGGCGATCGCCCTAAGTCAATTAGCCGTTCTCTGATGTTCGATCGGGTTTCCAGCATGCACTTTGCGTCAAGAAATGCACCCGAAGATCTTTTGAACAAAATCCAGCGGCTGTGTCTCAACGTGCCGGTGGTTTCCTTGTGCCAGTGCCACATCTCGCCGAGCCATTCCTGTCGCCAAGCCCCACGGTCCTGGATAGAAAGAAGCCATCCTGCAACGAGGACGAGGAAGTGGCTTTCGATTGGCAAGTGGTCTTCGGAACTTCGAGCATTTTGCATCAGCGCTTCACCAGTGTTCCCAACAACGGAAACCGCTCTTCCGACTGAGAAAGAAACTCCTGTCCGGCCTTCGTGATCTGATAGCAGCGACGGGGCGGTCCGCCACCCTTGTTTGTTCGTTTGTCCCATGCACCCCGGACGAGACCGGAAGCCTCCAGTCGTCGTAGCGCTGGATAAACCGTTCCGCTGGGCAAACCTGTGACATCCATGATTTCGAACCCGTAGGGTCGTCCTTGGGAAATCGTTCTGAGAATAAATGTCGTCGCGTATGTGAGGTTGATCTGGGCCATGAAGCTCCTAGTCCACAATATAGAATTCTACATATAGGATTCTATATAAGCAAGCTAGTTTAGAAGTATCAAAGCTGACTCGAGTTGTGCCGCCGTGGAGGGAGCGGCCAACGAGGAAACTTGCCTTTACAAGAATAGAATGATATGTCATTCTATTATTATAGAGGTCTCAACATGAGCCGCAAATTCGCCAGTTCCCCAAATCACTTTGCCGTGATCAGCCTGCTTCTCGTCTGTTCTCTTGTGTTTGTTCCGAAAAGGCTCGCTGCACAAGACGCGCCATCTTCTGCAACTATAATGGTGGAAATCCAATGCAAGCCGGGAACAGCGGACGCCTGGCGAGAGGCATTTGTCAAAGAAATCGTCCCCTCGATCCGCGAAGCAATTAGGAAAGGTGACGCATTCACTAATTTCACCTACTTTGAGGCCCCGCTTCCTGCTCAGGATCTTGACTTTGTTCTGCTCTTTGAGCTCAAGAGCTTCAGTTCTTTGGACACGCGACGAATTCCTCCTCACTACCAAGTGTTGTTCCAGCGTCTCGGCCCGGAGCGCGGGGAGGCGCTCCTGAAGGAAATGGGAGGTTGGGAGCAGAAGGTAACAGTGAGAATCCTGCAAGCCAACAAGGTGTAATCATGCCTTCCGTTCTCGTTACCGGCGCGGGCGGATTTATTGGACGACGTGTCGTCTCCGCCGTGGGCCACGCAGGCTATCGCGTTGCTGGCATTGTTCGTCAGACGCCTTCTCTCGCCGGCGCCAGCACCGTGATTCAACACGACCTGCGAAACCCATTGAATGGCCCGCCCTCCGCCGATTGGGTTTTTCACCTCGCCGGTGGGTACGCTGGCGCTGGCAAAAAGGAACTAGAGCGAACAGACGCCCAGACAGCGCACAATGTCATCGATTGGGGGTTCGCGGCGGGCATCAAGAATTGGATCTTCGCCAGCGCCGCTGAAGTGTATGGTGACGTATGTGGCGTAGCTACCGAGGAGGCACCGCAACGTCCGGTGATTCCTTACGGCTGGCTCAAACTGACCGTAGAGCGCCTCTTCGCGGAGAGGTTGAAAACTCTTTCTAATCACAGGATCGTCATTCTAAGGATCGGCGAAGTCTATGGCCGAGACGGGCGACTGATCCGCGAACTGGCCGTGCGGCTGAAACGCGGGCTGTGCCCGTGGCCTGGGTCGGGGCATGTCCCATTGAGTTTCGTGCACGTCGACGACGTGGCTCAAGCCTTTCTGTGTGCCGCCCGCACGGCTCCAACGGGTATTTCGGTCTATAACGTGGCTGACGATATGCCGGTCACCTGGCAAGGTTTCCTTCTGCACGTTGCTCAGTTGCTTGGCACAAAACCTCCCGTTTTCTTGCCCGTGTCCTTGGTTCAGGTCTACGCGCTGTGCAGCACTCTCGCTCATCGAGCGACGCGAACTGAACCGATTCTGACGATGCATGCACTGCGGCTTCTGCTGACCCCGAAAGCACTCTCAAACGCTCGCCTAAAGAGCGCGCTCGGCTTCGAACCACAATACCCGACCATTTCGGAAGGGTCGGAGGAAGCATTTCGTGGCCTATCACACGACTCCTAAGATGGCGAAGCGTAAGGAGGCGCATCGAGCCCGAATTCTCCACGCAGCCATCCATTTATTTGGAAAGCTGGGCTACCACGCCACAACGGTGCCTCGTATCGTGCGCCAATCGGGCAGCTCAATTGGCGCTTTTTATTTCTATTTCCGCAATAAGGAAGATGTTTTTGCTGCGGCGCTCGAAGTCATCGGCGCGCAAATCGCCGCTGCGCTCAACAAGGCCATCGCCGCGGCTGGCGACGCGACTCTTGCCCAGATGCGAGCCGCCGTCGCAGGCCTCGTCATTTACTTTTCTCAACACCCTGCGGAGGCGCGGATCTTGATTGTCGAATCTTCCGGACTTACTTCAAGACTGGCGAACATTCGCCGCTCGATTATCGCAAGTCACTGCCGAAGCGTCGAACGCGCTCTCGCGAGCATTCCCCACCTAATTCCTGGTACGAATTTGAAAGTGGCTGCGAGTTGCTGGGTCGGTGCAGTTCACGAATCTCTCTACCAATGGCTCGAAGCTCCCGAGGGGAAGCGAATTCGTGCGGAAAGCCTCGCTGCGGAAATTGCACGGTTCAATTTGCAAGCAATAGGGGTATACGAGGGAATTTCATGAACAAGTTATTGGTCGCCTTGTGGCTGTCCGCAACAATCGCAAGCGCTCAGACCCGAACCTGTGATGTAAAGGAATCGGAAACGCAGGTGCGCGAGGTCATCCAGAGAGTGATGGATCTCCGTTCACAGCAGGACGACCGTTTCCTGACATTTTACGCTAGCGACGAGTATTCCTTCCCGGGCGAGTCATGGGTCTTCCAGGGCCACCAGCGCGCCGCGGAACGTACGCAAGACACCCACACTGCGCGTCAATCCGGAACAACTTGGCACATGGAAATCCGCGATCTCCACTTGAAGGCGGGCTGCGACATTGCCTGGATCGCGGGCATTGTCCACGCGCAGCAAGTAGATTCGCAGAACAACGCGAAATATGAGGCTGAATGGCGGCTTACTGCGATATTAGAGCGCCGAGAATCCGCATGGCTGATCGTTCATCAGCACTCGTCGCTCCCAATCACGGAACCGCAACAGTGGTGGAAAAAGGTGCAAACAGCACCCAAGCCATAGGTTGCTCCGGAGGCGAAAATGGCGCGTACACCCGAAGGAACAATAATACAAAATCCCTCACCGAATCGGGGCTTCGGAATTGCATGGTTGCTGTTTGCAATTGCTCTTGGTTTCCATGTTGCGGATGAAGCGACACACAATTTCTTGTCTACGTATAATCCGAGCGTTCGTGCAATTCGAGAGCGATTCCCGTTTCTCT
>Ga0137415_10001715_pt1 | contig 21777 bp, 15 predicted proteins | sample CZODoug3_1_1_16f_FD_183082 | JGI IMG/M metagenome (GOLD analysis project Ga0137415, IMG submission 183082) | Vadose zone soil fungal communities from Angelo Coast Range Reserve, California, USA - CZODoug3_1_1_16fungal (Hybrid Assembly) | ecosystem: Environmental > Terrestrial > Soil > Vadose...
TTCTGCTGGCTTTGGCGATTCTGGTGGCCATCGGGATTGCTTATCTCATGACCGCACCCTATTTTCACCGGAGGGCAGAGAGCATCTCACCTGGTTTCAGCGCGATCTGTCAGCAGCACCGGCACGCCGTCGACAATGGGATAGAGTTTCCCGCAGGATGAGCAAATGAATGCCTGTGCTTGGGCCGCAAGCCGCTGATAGCAGGCAGGACATACAATCAGCTCAGTAAGTTGATCGAGACAATCATCGACACGCATGGATCAAGTGTACGCATATTTCATACGGATGAAGAAAGAGCTTATATGCTGCGTGTTGGCTTGACTGGCGGATTGGGCAGCGGCAAGTCGACCGTCGCGCAGCTTTTCCGCGAGCATAGTGTTCATATTATTGAAGCCGATGCTGTGGGCCGCGCTCTGATGCAGCCGGGTCAGAAGGTCTATCGTGAAATCGTCACTCATTTCGGCCCGGAAGTTGTACAGCCGGATGGATTGTTAAATCGCCGCAAACTGGCCGAGATATCCTTTAGCGAAGGTAGAATCGCTGAACTGAACCGGATCGTGCATCCTGCGGTGATTGCGTCTCAAGAAGAACAGATGCGGAAGATATTCGCGGATGATCCAACGGCCATCGTCATAGTTGAATCGGCGCTGATTTTTGAAGCAGAAGCTCAAGGCACGGTTCCTGATTGGCGCAAGAGGTTTGACCGGGTCATTGTCGTAACTGCGCCCGACGATCTAAAAGTCCAGCGCTACGTGCAGCGTATCCTTGATACAGGCGGAGATACATCCCGCAAAGCAGAGATTGAGCAGGATGCCAGGGCCCGCATCGCTGTGCAGATCCCGGACAGGGAGAAAGCCGCGCGCAGCGATTATGTAATCGAGAATTCCGGTTCTTTGGCAGCTACACGGCAACAAGTTGACGGGATATTCCATAAACTTAGGGCAGAGGCGCAAAATAAGAAACTTGAAGCACTTCCATGAACTAGAAGCTTTTGCGCCAGAGGCTCGCGGGCCTGGACGGCCAGGCCCGCTTAAAATCATTAGTGATGCTTTTGCGCCGGCTGCGTCCAAATGCGCGACTTTGAAATAGGAATTGCACATGACCTTTCGCAGAATTGTGATCGTTCTCCTGCTGGTTGGCGGGTTCTACTACATCACCAGCCACCGTAGCCCCAGGAACCAGAATGCGGTTATCCCTGCCAGCAGCAGCGGATCGCCACTTACATTGACCGAAGCCCATGCCGCGCCTGAGTTTGACTCCGAAGAGGTCAATAACATTTCGGTCTACAAAAGAGTGCAGTCGTCGGTGGTCAATATTACGTCCATCGTTGTTACCGTCGATTGGTTCTACGGCTACGTACCGGCACAGGGTCAGGGATCGGGTTTCATTCTCGATAAGGAAGGCCATATTCTTACCAACTATCACGTTGTTGCAGACGCTCGTAACGTTGAGGTTCAGACATCGGACAAGCGCCGCTATAAGGCTCGTGTTATCGGCAAGGATCAGGGGCACGATCTTGCGTTGCTGCAAATCGATGCGCCGAATCTCACGCCTGCGGTGCTCTCAGGTTCTCGCGCCGTTGAGGTAGGCCAGAAGGTTTATGCGATTGGCAATCCATTCGGGCTAAGCGGAACGATGACTACTGGTATCGTCAGCGCGATTCGCTCGATTCGTGGCGGTCAAAATGGGTCGGCGATTGAAAATGCTATCCAGACCGATGCAGCCATCAACCCAGGCAACTCCGGTGGGCCGCTGTTGAATTCGCGCGGCGAAGTCATCGGCATCAATACCTTGATCGCCACCAACCCAAACCAAGCTGTCGATCAGAGCGCGGGCATCGGCTTTGCCATCCCCATCGATACAGCAAAGGCTGTGCTGGGAGACTTCCAGAAGTATGGCCGAGTTCGCCGTCCTTCAATCGGGATTGTTTCTTACCCGATCGGGCCGGATCTTGCTGAACAGATGGGGCTCGCTGCGGACTATGGCGTACTGATTCTGAAAACCATTTCGAACGGTGCGGCAGAACGCGCCGGATTGCATGGTGGGAATCAAACGGCATATCTCGGCAACAGGAAGATTTATCTTGGAGGCGATCTCATTATCGGCATCGACGACCAAGAAGTAACAAATCCTCAAGATATCGATGACGTTATGAACCGTCATCAGGTCGGCGATACGGTGACAGTCACCTTCCTGCGCGGACGCCACAAAATGACCACTAAAGTAACGCTAGGTGAAGCTCACGAGGCTTCGACTTAATAGCTATGAGCCACTGGACAACTTCCGAGATCCCGCTCCAGGCCGGTAAGCTTGCGCTGGTAACCGGAGCAAACATCGGCATCGGCTTTCACGCCGCAAAAGAATTGGCGCGAGCAGGATGCACAGTCATCCTGGCATGCCGCAATCAGCAGAAGGCTGAGGCGGCCAGGCAATCTATCCTCAAAGAGCTGCCTAATGCGAATATCGAAATTCTTTCGCTTGATCTCGCCAGCCTTGTTTCTATCCATGCCGCTGCGGATCAGTTTCTAGCCAGCGGCCGTGCGCTCGACTTGCTTATCAACAATGCTGGAGTCATGGCGCTGCCAACGCGGCAACTGACGGCGGATGGCTTTGAGCTTCAGTTCGGGACCAACCATCTAGGCCACTTTGTTCATACCGGGTTGTTACTGCCATCTGTCCTGCGCGCACCTGCAGGTCGTATAGTGACGGTGAGCTCGCTCGCACATCGAGGTGGAAAAATTCGCTTCGACGATTTGCGCTGGGATAAGGACTATGTCCCGTGGCCGGCTTATAGGCAATCGAAGCTAGCGAATCTGCTCTTTGGTTTTGAGCTTCAACGCAGACTAGAACGTATGGAGGCCCCGGCAAGAAGCATCGTTGTGCATCCGGGAGTTTCAGTCACAAACCTCTTTCATGCAGGACCGGGGCAGTCGAAAAACCTATTCATGAAAATCATCCCCTTTTTCATTACCATCATCGGGCAGTCCGATGCGCAGGGTGCTTTGCCGACTCTTTACGGAGTGACTGCGCCTGAAGCTCAGGGCGGCCGTTATTATGGCCCAGATGGTTTTCGTGAGATGCGAGGCTTTCCAGTAGAGGTAAAAGCAGAAGCTCAGGCTTATGATCCGGAGCTAGCTGCGAGGCTATGGCAAGTCTCCCAGGATTTAACCGGGATACGCTATCCGCTATGAAGTTGAGCCCTGTCTTCTATTTCGTGCTTCTTTAGCCGCTTTTCAGCATTTAGCCGATTCACGTTAATATCACGTTTACAATTACTCTTCATAGTCGCTCCACAGTTTCTTTGCATTTCCTTCATTGCACCTAAACGCAGTTGCTGCACATGCAGCAGAGGGGGAGTTGTCATCGATGACGTTTACACGGCGGATGTTTCTTACGCGAGTAGCACAGGCAGGCGGGTATCAGGCAACGTATCGGGCCATGCAGGCGCTCGGGTTATTGGCTTCGGTTGCGGAAGCGTCTCCTTTGCCTGAACTTTCCAAGAATTTTGGCGCCGGCAAGAAGGTAGTCATTCTGGGCGGCGGCATTGCGGGACTTGTCTCTGCTTACGAGCTGCGTAAAGCGGGCTTTAGCTGTACGGTGCTGGAAGCCCGTGAGCGTCCGGGAGGAAGAAACTGGAGTGTCCGCAACGGAACCAAGGTGGAGTTTACCGATGGAACGGTGCAGGAATGCAGCTGGGAGGAAGGCAACTATCTGAATGCAGGTCCGGCAAGGCTGCCATCGATCCATAAAATTATTCTTGGCTACTGCGAAGAGCTTGGCGTACCGCTTGAAGTCGAGATCAATACTTCGCGGAGCACGCTGATGCAGGCCGATGCGCTGAATCAGGGCAAGCCGGTTGAGCAGCGACAGGTGATTCATGACACACGTGGATACCTCTCCGAACTATTGGCAAAGGCGATTAGTCAACACTCGCTCGATCAGGCACTCAGCAAGGAAGATGCGGAGCGACTGCTGGATTTTCTTGAGGATTTTGGAGATCTGAGCGAAGGCTATCGATATACAGGATCGACACGTGGCGGTTATGTCGAATCGCCAGGCGCAGGGCCTGTGGGTGGCACGCCGCACTCGCCACTTAGTCTGCATGAGCTGCTGATCGCGAATCTCTCGAAGGGCGAGTTCTACGAAGAGCAGATCGACTGGCAGGCTACGATGTTTCAGCCGGTTGGCGGCATGGACCGTATTCCCTATGCTTTCGCGAAGTCGCTTGGCGATATCGTTCAGTACAAGACCGTGGTGAAGGAGATTCGCAAAACATCGAATGGCGTGCGGGTTGTGTATACGAAGGCCGGTTCTGCGAATACACAAACGCTGGAGGCCGATTACTGCATCTGTACATTGCCGGTCAGCATTCTGCGCGATCTTGATTCGGATTTCTCTCTGGAGATGAAGCAGGCTTTCAGCGCCTTGCGGATGGCGTCGCTTTTCAAGATTGGATGGGAGGCGCCGCGCTTCTGGGAGAAGGATTACAACATCTACGGCGGGATTTCGTTTCTCAAGCAGCCGGTGGATCTGGTCTGGTATCCGAGCAACGGATTGTTCACTAAGCGCGGCATCCTGCTTTCCGGTTTTAACTTCGAAACCAATGACGGAGCAAACTCGAGCAGCTTGACGCCGCGAGCGGATGATCCATCGTTCTCCGCAATTGGCACGCCTACGGAGTTTGGAAAGCTGCCCAGCATGGAAGCAAAGCTCGAGGCCTCGCGGGCTGCAGTGGAATTGCTGCATCCGGGACATGGGAAATCGCTGGCCAAGCCTATCTATGTTTCGTGGTCGAAGATTCCGTACAGCCTGGGATGTCTGGCCATCAATGGAGGCGGCCCGAGTATCACATCTGCATATGCTCAGCTTTCACAGCCGGATGGAAGGCTGTTCATTGCCGGAGACTATGTAAGCCATCTGGTGGGCTGGCAAGAAGGCGCGGCGCTTGCTGCGCATCGAGCCATTGCTGGGATTGCGGCTCATATGAAGCATGCTTAAAGTGGATAAAGGAGCAGTTACAGTGAGCGATCATCGTATTCCCATGCTGGAGCGGGATCAGGTACCGCCGGAAATTCAGGCGATCTATGATGCGGTATTCGAGGCGCGTGGATTTATTCCGAATATGCACAAGACCGTCGCGAATGTTCCTCCGCTGGCGCAAGGCTTTGTTGCGTTGCTGAAGCCGCTGATGGGCGAGGGCGCATTGCCTGCAGGTTACAAGGAGCTGATCGCTGTGAGAGTTGCTTCTCTTATTCATTGCGATTACTGCATGAGTTCTCACATTTTTCTTGCCGCAAAGCAGGGGATACCACAGGCACAGATCGATGCTGTCAATGATTACGAACACGGTCCTTTCACGGAGAAAGAGAAACTTGGCTTTCGTTGTGCTGATCGTATCCACGAGTCGGCCTATGCGTTGGATGATGTTTTCTATGCGAAGCTCAATCAGTCTTTTAGCGATCAGGAAATCATCGAGCTTATTGCTGTGGCTGCCGCTTTTGAGTTCTTTCCACGATTTGTGACCGCGTTGCGTATACCGGTTACGCCGATTCCGGAATCTGTTGCGGCCAAATAAAGTTCTGCATCTTTAGATCAGGTACCTTCCATTTACTTTCAGTAGGCGTTCTTTTTGCTTGACAGCCCATTGGATGCCGGGCAATAATCCTCGGCGTTTATTGCATCTATAGACAATCGTTTGTCTATTTCCCATGAGATCTGTGCACATGCGGCTAAGCTGCTGGACCGGTGTAAGCATGTTCCTCGTCCCAAGCAGCAATACATATCTGCGTCTGCCCTGCAAATAAAACGGGCATTTATGCAAGCACATGACAGGGAAAGGAATGCGTCTTATGACAAAGTTGACTTTGCAAGCATCGCGATGGCTTCTGCAAACGGCGGTGAGAGCTGGGGCTGTGGGCATAGTATTGGTGGCGAGTACGTCATTTCTCCATGCACAGGCCTGGAACATTCAGTGGAGCGACGAGTTCAACGGATCGGCAGGCGCATCGCCTAATTCCGGCAATTGGACCTACGATACGGGTGGCGGTGGGTGGGGCAATGGTGAGTTGGAATACTATTGCTCGCCTTATTCCAGCACATCTCCATGCGATCCTAACAACTCGAACATTTATCAGGACGGCAACGGCAACCTGGTGATCCGCGCCATCAACAACAATGGCACCTGGACGTCGGGGCGCATGAACACGTCGGGCAGGCAGGCTTTTCAGTACGGACGCATCGAAGCACGTATGAAGCTGCAGGTGGGCGACGGCTTCTGGCCTGCGTTCTGGATGCTCGGCAACAATATCGGCAGCGTGGGATGGCCAACGTCAGGCGAGCAGGACATTATGGAATGGGTGCAGAGTTATGGAGCTAGCACAACGTCATCCACAATTCATGGTCCTGGATATTCCGGCGGGAGTGGCATCGGCAGTCAGTTTACGTTTCCAAATGGCGGGCGCATCGATGACGGCAATTACCATATCTACGGTGTGATCTGGACGCAGAACCAGATGAAGTTCTACCGGGATAACCCCACGCAACCGTTCTTCACTGTGACTCCTGCGAACATTCCGAGCGGCGACCAGTGGGTCTACAACCAGCCTTTCTTTCTGTTGTTGAATTTTGCTATCGGCGGTGGTGGTTTTCCGGGTTATACGGATGGAAGCACGCCGAATCCGGGAACGATGCTGGTTGATTATGTTCGCGTCTATCAGTCTTCCAGCTCGATCAACTCGGGCACCTGGTATAACGTCACCAATCAGAACAGCGGCTCCTGCGTAGACGATGCAAACTGGGGTACGGCGAACGGCAGCATTGTTCAACAATGGATCTGCGGCAGCAGCCAATATAACCAGGAATGGCAATTCACGCCGACCGATAGTGGCTACTACACGGTGACTAGCAGGCAGGCAGGGCTGGTTTGGGATGTAACCGGCGGGGCGGGGGCAACGGGCAGCGGAGCGCTGATCGAACTCTGGAGTTATGGGGGCGGGACGAACCAGCAATGGATGCCAGTTTCCCTGGGCAATGGAACCTATAAGTTCGTAGCACGCAACAGCGGACTTTGCCTGGATGTTCCGTCTGCCTCCACTGCAAACGGAGTGCAATTACAGCAATACACCTGCAACGGCACTGCGGCACAGGCGTTTGTATTGACGCAGCAGCCATAGATATTTGCAGTCATTATGGGACGGCTGCAAGGCCGTCCTCTTTTGAGTGGATATTATTTGCCTACCAAGCGTTGCTCCTAAGCCGAAGGTAGTTTTCAGTTGACCGACTATGACTGCAATCGGTGCAGATGAAAGAAATCCAACTCAAAAAGTCTTCAGATATTCAATGAGCGCTTGCTTATCTTCATTGGACAGAGTGGCACCATAGGTGTGCCCACGATCCTGAACAAAGTCAGGAGCGTTGTCGGTAAGCAGGAATAATCCGTTCAGGCCTCCGGTTCCGGTAAGGTGGCAGAAGAGCCTGGTTAAGAAATTGTCCTTGCGGAATTTTTCCGGTGTCACCAGGTCTACGTTTGTCAGGAGATCGATGGGGGTATTGCGTGCGATGCAAACGCTTCCGCCTTCTTCATACTGAAACGTGCTGGCTTGCGTGGTTCTTCGAATTGTTTTTAATCCAGGTCTTCGTTCGGGCCAGAGCAGTTTCTCCATTGCGTCCTGGTAAGCAGCCATTCTGCCTGCGATGGATGGATCGTTGTTGAATAGTCCCACGGAGTTGTTATGCAGGAATGGCGCAGTGGCCCAGATATTTGCCAGCGTAGGTGTGCGGTAATATCCGCGGCCTCCAGTAGCCTCGAATGGCAACAGATGCAGGCTCGTGTGTAGCGGATTGACCAATCCTGATACGTGAACGTCTGGGAGTTTCTTGTAGGTGTCTGAAGAAAAATCCTGCCAGATATGGCCCTCTGTGGCATTGCTGGCCATAGCCCGCTCACTGTTCGTGCCGAGTTCGGAGACAGGGTAACGTTCGTCGTCGGAGAGAAAGTTGTCTTTCAGGAAATCATCCTGTGCGACAACTTTGCGGAACCAGTCGACAGGCTGGCTCTGGTAATTCTGTGGAGGACGTTTGCTGGAGTGGCAGCGAGCGCAGGTTTCCGCGAAGACGAGTTTACCGCGTGAAACAACTTGCTGGTCTTTAGGCAGATAAGCTGTGCCGCCGTCTGCGTCTGCAAGATGAAGCGGTGGCAGCGTTCGCAGAAACGCTTCCAGCCCTTCCATTCTGGCTTCAGTGGCGGTCCAGCCCTCATTACATGCGCTGTTTTCTTTGCGTGCCTGTTTGGGATCGAAGACGGACTGCGGTCGCTTCAACCCATAGACCGGATCATGCAGCGTCGTCCATATAGAAGCGCAGAGACCGATATTGACATAGACTCGCAGCGCTGCACATGCGGTGTCATTCACGCCAGGTCGCGGCGTTGGGTCGTCGAGACAGGCAGAACCGATCGAGTCCGCGCCTTCCTTCAATACGTGATAAACATCGCGCTCCACTCCGTCAGCCGTGTGTTCATGATGCTTCGGGCGGAAATTGAGATTGGCGATGTTGTTTATCACATTTGGATTGTTGATGTGATCGGTGGCGACCTGCGAGGTCTCGGAGGTTCCAGGAGGTTGCGCGTTGGCAATCTGCCATTTGAAATTATTCGGCTTTATTCCGCGCTCAGGGGGATATTTCGCCGTATTGAAGAGCTGTTCTCTCAGGTATTGATTGCCAATTCCAGGATGGAGATTGTGCCACTCCGGGTTTTCAGGATCGGCAGGAGGACGTAAAGGATTGAAGCCGACATGGCAGAATGCGCAGCCCATCCCGATAAGGTAGGGCGGCTCAACCTTTGCCGGGTCAGCCATATATTTGTTTACGTCCCACTCGGACTCTTTGAAGTTTGGGTTGAGGAACTTTCTTAATCCGATAACGCCCGTTGGTTCGCCAGGAACATCGGGAATGCGCGGAACATCCTTGCTGGAGCAGTCATCGAGCCATAGGCCATAGCGGTCAGGATGCGTGGCCTTTTTGCAGTCGGGATCGCTGATCACACCAAACAGCTTGAAGCGCTGTCCGCGATATCGCGAGTCGATGGACTGCAGAAGGTCGAACGTTCCGTGGGATTGGACGGCAAGAATGCGCCACAGCGCCTGATCGCCAACAACAGCTTTTCCAGTTGTGTCGTGATCGCCGCCGGTCCAGAAGTACCAGGTATCGCGTCCGTGCTCCTCTAACTTGGAAAGCCCGGCATAGCCCGATTGATAACAACTTGTTTTACCGCTTGGACACGTGTAGCTGTTCTGGGCATAAGCGGCGTATATGGGCATGATCGCGACACAGACAAGAATCGTGAGAGCTGAGGCAAGCTTTCGAGCAGTCATAGAACGCTCCGCATTCCGGGCGAATTCCTGATACCTACAGACTGCCTGCTCCGAACAGATGTGCCGCGCGCCGGATAGCACTTTCTTAAGCGGCAGCCATGCTATCACGGCAGCCTGAGATCGAGCTTGACTTTGATAGAAACGCCGTTGTACCGTTCAACGATTTCATACAGGCGTCTGCACTGGAATGGTGCGCCGCCAGGTGCTTTCGTTTCCTGGTTCTGACACGCTAGCTCGTTCCTGAGCACTATTTACCAGAAAAGCTTCTTTGCCTTCGGGCAGACCAATCCCACCGTGAGGTACGTGCGTGGCTACAAATACTGTGACGAACTGGTTTGGCAACGTTGTCTCCCATCCCAGCGTGATTGTGGAGGCGAACTCGGTAGACGACATTATCGCGGTGATGAAGGACCCGGTGAAGTATCCTTCGCCAGTCCGCGCAGTTGGCTCGAATCACTCCACGGCGCCGTGCGGCGTTGCCGATGCGGGTACCCTCATCAAGATGAAGATGAGCAAGATTCTCAACATCGGACCGGACAGTCTGACTGTCGAGGCCGATGCCGTGCATCTCGACATGGCGAAGGCGCTGGAAGCGAAGCAGTTACAGTTTTACGTCAACACGGAGATAGGCAGCCTCTCGGCGGGTAGCGCGGCATGCGCAGGAACAAAGGATGCTTCGTTCTTTGGCGAATATGGCCAGGTCGGTTCGTATGTTACCGGCGTGAAGATGGTGCTACCGAGCGGAGATCTGTTGGAGGTCACTGAAGCTGCGCAGCCCGAGCTGATGCAGAAGGTGCGGTCAAGCTACGGTTTGTTCGGCATTATCTATGAGGTGACGTATAAGGTCCGTCCGCTGACGCCGATGCACGTGCATCACAAGACTTTCAGTCTGGAAGAATTCATCGCCGTGCTTCCCGAGTTGAAGGCTCTGAATTATTCGATGATGTTTTACATCTTTCCCTTCGATAACAAGATCACCGTTGAATTTCGCAAATACAATCCGGGCGCTACGGACGAGCCGAACCACTCTGCATGGGCGCTACGGAATCATATCTGGGGCACATCTGGTCCAAAGCTGGGACATGATGTAGAGCAGAATTTTTCGATCCCGTCGATTCGTTATGGGATCATCGATACCTTCAACGCCGCGTGGCGGTTTCAGTTGGAGAATCTTGTATCGAGCGAATACACCATTCCAGGTGATCAGATCATTCATTATCCGGCGGTCGCCGACGATAGCCGCTACACCTTCAGCCTGTTTGCGTTTCCGGAAGATGAATATCCCGCAGCGATTACCGATTTCTTCAAATTCTGCAAAGATTATTATTCGCAAAAGGGATATCGTTCCAATCTGCTCTATGTGGGCTATCGCATTGCGCAGGATCAGCAAGCACTCCTTTCTTATTCCTATGACGGAACAGTGATGACGATCGATCCTGTTTCGACGGCGAATCCAGGTTGGTTTGAGTTTCTCGATGTGTACAACCAGTTTTGCAGCGACCGTAATGGAAAGCCTTTGCTGAATCAGACTCCAGGTCTGACTCCTGCCATCGCGCAAAAGGCATATGGAGACAAATTGAAGGTGCTTGCGGAAACACGTAAGCAATATGATCCGCAGGATCGGCTGTTGAGCAATTATTTCCGCACCTTGCTCCCGTAGCCGGGATGGGTTGAGATGCGCTGGAGCGAGGGGAGAAAGATGCCAAGGTTCTTGCAATGTCTGTTGCTTATTGTGCCGGTGGCCCTCACGGCTGCCGGTCATGCGCAGGCGATTCCACTGAACCGCGCGGCCACGATCCAGGTGTGTCCTGGGGCTTTCCCGACTGACCTGACTGCGACAGATTGCAGATACAAAATACAACAGAGGACACTGGATTTTGTCTCTGGCTCTGTTACCGATCAGGCAATATTGGGAGCAGTAGTTTTTGGACTGGGCGCGCAAGTGACCCAGTCTCCATCGGAATGGAAGCGTACCTGGGATGGGTATGGAAGACGCGTCGGTTCCCGCTATACGCAGGCAGTCGGGAAAGGCGCTGCGCAGTACCTCGTCGGTCTTATTGTGAATGACGATCCGCGATTCCTTGCTTACCGTGACGATCCCCGAGTTATTCGCCGCCGCAGAGATGCTGTTTGCGCTCTCACCACGCGAGCTTCTTCAAATGCCGCTGCGCCGTGTGCCAATCCAACGCCGGAGACTTTAGATGCTCTCACGCACGACGGGTGGCAGCGATTCGGACATGCATGGTACGACGTGATTACCGTGCGACATTCCACGGTTCACGGTGATGGCCGCCGTATTCCAGCGTTTTCGCGGTTCGCTGGAGAATTTGGCGGAGCCTATGCGGGCTATCCCTGGTATCCAGCTGCTGAGAACTCGTTCGCGCAAGTTGGCCAACGTGCGGCGGGAGCCTTCGGCACAGCTCTGCTCTCGAGCTTCTATACCGAATACAAACCGGAGATCACAAATCTGTTGGGTGCTGTTTTTCGGCGGGGCAGTCAGCCGAAATCGAGCACAGGAGCTCAGCCATGAATCTGATAAAAGCGCTATCGCTGTCTGCATTTCTTCTGCCTGCGCTCACAGGCTGTCATGTGCCGTTGAAACCTTATCGTCTGCAGCATCCTGCGATTGAAGTGCCCGTAGCCGCGTCTGCTTCTGCACCAGAAGTCGCCATTGCGTCGCCAGAAAAAGACTGTATTAGCGCGAATACCCCTGTTTGCCTCGCTTTCATTGAGGTAGATGATATGGGCGAGCTCTTCGACAAAGGCGAGCTGAATACCGCGCTTCGTGTTATCCGCCAGGCCAATGATCTTGCAAAAGCCGATGCAGGCCAGGCCGATCCGATTGTCATCACTTTTGTTCATGGCTGGAAGAACAATGCCAGTGAGACGAATGGCAATGTCGAAGGCTTCAAGCTGGCACTGGGAGAAGTGTACCGGCGATTCCAGAGAACACATCGCGTGATTGGCGTCTATATCGGCTGGCGTGGCGACCTGATCCGCAGTGCATGGGCTGTCTCACGGCAACTCTCCTACTACAACCGCGAGGCAGCGGCGATTCGGGTGCCCGGCGCAACATTATCCAGCGCGCTCACCCAGATAGCCACGCGCACACATGAGAATCAACAGGCCCTGGCTATCTTTATTGGCCATTCGTTTGGAGGCCTTCTGCTCGAGCGTTCGCTGAGCGAAGCAACCGCCAGCCAGATTGCGCAGGCGACCATCTTTGCCCAGGAAGCAGCAGCAGCTCCGCCAGGCTCAGAAGAAGCTAAGGAGAAAGGGATGGCGGCTAAGTTTGCAGCTGATTCACGCGCGGACCTTGTCATCTTCATCAATCCGGCAGGTGCAGCGATGGAAGCCAAGCAGATGCTGGATTTCTTAACCTATAACGGATACCGGTATCAGCCTGCCGCGCAGAAGGCACTCATCGAGGATTCCCAGGCTGCGTCTTTGCCGGACAAAGATGCCGACCGGCCCCTGTTTGTGTCGCTCACGTCGACCAGCGATCTGGCAACGAAGGTGGCGATGCCTATCGGTCACGCGTTTCCTTATCTTGGCTTCAAGAGAGAAGGAAGCTTCCGCGATCTGAGTCAGGAGCCGAACAAAAAATATGCTCTCTCGTGCTTCGATCCCCGCAAAGAGCACCCTTACTGGGACCTGAAAACGAAGGAAGAGGGCGCGCAATCGCAGGGCGCTTACTTTATGAGCACCGCTCCTCACATGCAGGTTCTGCAAAGTCATGTCATGCTGAAAGCCGTCGGCGCAAACCAGATGCGTGTGTCGTCAACGGGCCAGATGATACATATCGAAGATCCGAGCGCCATTGCCGAATGCAACCGCGATCTCTTCAACAAACAAAACCTGAATATCGTCAGCACATTCCGTCTCGATGACACTGGTGCCTGCTTTGCCATTCAGGAACGTCCCAATCGCTGCAACGGCACGCCCTACTGGATGATGGAGATCGATCCCGATGTCGTTCCCGATCACAGCACCATCTTCACGCGGAGATTTATCTCATTTCTTATCGATACATTTTTCTCAACACCCAAAGGACAGGCCTTGCAACGGCTCAATCCGCAGATGATGAGAACTCCGTAATGCCTTCAGGCAATGGGCTTCCAGTCAATAAGCCTACTTAAGATATTTAGGGTCGATCGTAGCTTCCAGCATCTTTGCAAATGATTCCCAGGAGCAGGACATGTCTTGCCGGCTGCACCCTGGCAGGAATACCGGAAGGCGCTCGGGAGGATTCTCCAACGTCAGGATAGAAGCGTTCCGCATCTGCTCCAGAGTCTGAGCGGTATAAAAGACCTTTACTGAGTTATTTCCATTTTCACGGTTTCGCCAAAGCTCGAAGACCAAAGCCCCACCGGGAGGAGTGTCGTCCCGCCTGCCATCTACAATCCACGTTAGATTCAACATGCCGGCGAGGTTGGAAAGGTTGGTGTCGTGTCCAATCAAGAAGAGTGCTTTATCCGACGGCTTGCCAAGAGCACCGGGAATTACTTTGCCTGCTCGCGCCTGTTCCATGGACGCGCGGATTTTCTCGAGCAAATACGAGCCTTGCGCTCTCGCGATGAGTGGGGTGCGCTGCGTGAAGTCTACCGCGGCGCTGTGCAGGTCAATGAGAGACTGCAACCTGGCAGTATCGACACAACCCCAGCCGACGTTAGTTGCCTTCATCCCCTCTGTATATTCAAGAAGCAGATTTTCAGCGAGCGTAGAAGCGGTATTGAGTGGTCCACGAAGTTCGGCAAGGTGATCTCCTTTTGCAGCACCGAGCACTGCAGGGATTTTGAGCAGAGAAGTACGTGCCTGTCCGCCGCTCGCAGGAGCACCGCAGTTGGCGAGCAGTTGATCGAAGCTGGCGAGCTGCGTCTGGTAAGCAGCAGTCAGCTTATCCGGTGATCCGCCAATGCGTCCTTCGATAGCTGCCTTTGCCAGATCTGGATCAGGGTGGGGAAATCCAGCTTCAATGGGATGAAACAACGGGTCAGGGGTGCCCTCGGTAAATGCCTGTACAGGAACTTCACACCCTGGGAATAACCCATCTGCCAAAGCCTTGCCTGTTTCACGAGTGCGCTGATCGGAATCGGCATGAAGCGTCACTTTGGTGGCATCTTCACAGCCAGAGAAGCTGAACAGCCCCTGACGAGAGAGTAGCCTGCGATCATACTCACCGAACAGCTTCATGAGTTGATAGCCATGGCCGGTAAGATAGCCCGGCGGTACATCCCACTTCGGCCAGGGTGCTTTGGAGTACTGGTTGTACTGTTCCGGGTTTGAAGTTGGGGAACGAACGCCGTGACGGCTGAGATAAACGACAAATTTTAGTTCTACATCTTCGCTGTTCGCGGTAGATGTACTCGTCTGTGCGATGAGATCCTGAGTTGAAATGAGAAGAGCCAGGATGACAAGAGAGACAATTCGAAGCATTCAATTACCTTTTGAGTTTAGTGGAGCGGACTGCTATCGATGCGAAAGCAAATGTGTGAGGTGCAGAAATGCAACAGTCAGCACCTCACTTGCGAATATGCAAAAATACTTACCGTTCGCGGGTATAGGTATAGCGCAAACCGAACGTGAAGGTTGGTTTGTAATACTCACGCTGATTCACGAATTGAGTACTTCCCGTGTAGTACCCAAAAACTTCATTGTTCAAATTCAGGCCCGATGCCATCGCACTGAATCCATGTCCAATGCGATATGTTGCCTGGGCATCCACCTGCATATGGGCCAGCGTGTATACGTCGCCCGAGGGTCCGGTCGGCCCTAAGTTGCTCGGATCGGCACCCGTTACCAGTGTTGGAGCGATCCATACATACTGATAAATGCTGGGCCCGTTATACGTAACACCCATTCGTACGGAAAGGTGCCGCGTATCGTAAGTAGGACTCAGGTTCCATGAATTAGCCGCCTGGCGTTGCAGATCCGGCTGATCAGTGCGAAGAGGCAATCCCTTTTCTTTTGACGCCGCGTAACTGTAGTTTGCTGAGACGCCTAGTCCGGAAAACACGCTCGGCAAATAGCTAAAGTGCTGTTGGAAGCTGAGTTCCAGGCCATAGATATATGCATTCTGTCCGTTGATGTACTGCGTGATCGAATCGCCGGGATACTGCGCTATTGCGGATTGAAGGCTTGCTGGAATTGTTCCAGCAGGCAGGTTGCTTAGGCTGACCGTCCCAGGAATTGTTGTAACAACCTGAGGCGAGCTCAATTGCTTGAAGAAAAATCCGCCCTGAATCATACCCAGGGGGCGAAGGAAATTTTCATAGAGAAGGTCGTAGTTGTTGGCGTGCGCGGGCTTGAGCGATGGGTTTCCTATCGCTACAGTCACTGGGCTTGCCGACGAATCTTCCGTGACATACGGCACAAGCTGGTAAGCATCGGGACGGGCAATTCCGCGGCCATACACAGCGCGCAAAGCCGAGTCATTCGTCAACTTGTAATGCAGCTGCACACTTGGCAGTATGTCGACGTACGACGGATTATTGGTCACGAGTGTTGGAACTCCGCAGCCTGTATTCGACTTATCGCCGCAGACCGAACTGCCCGCTGGATATAGAGTCACGTTGTATCCGGAGGTATCCATCTGCGTGCCTTCTATGCGTACGCCGGTCTGTGCCCGCATCCGTCCGAACGAAATGGTGTTCATCAGATAACCCGCAGTAATGCGTTCAACAGTGTGAAAAATGTTCGGATAAAGCACAGCGGCGGTCTTATAACCATCTACATATCCCGAGAGGTTCTGGTTCAGGTATGTAACTACCTGATTGAAATCGGATACCGGTGCATAGACTCCGCCGAAGTACGAGCCGTTGTAGTAGTCCGTATTTTTGAAGTTGTCTTGTAACTGGCTCATCAGAATTGCAGACGAACCCTTCGTTGACCATCCGTCGTAAACGGTCTCTGTAGCGTTCTGGGTTTTATGCCCATTGCGGATTTTGAAACCCATCTCGAAAGTGCCAAAATTGCCGTGCGTCTCATAGCTCTTCGCATATGACACGGCCGCTGCGAGGTTCAGCTGCGAGCTCAGGCCAGTGGAGGTTGTTACATCCTTCAAAGCCCAATAAGAGGAGTTCAATAGCGACGAGTTGGGGCCATCGCAGTTTCCAAAGTGAGGACGATAGAGATCGTTCTTCCCTTGAGGAGCATAGTTGCAATATACAGATGGCCCAATCCAGGAGAAGTCAGCCTTGGGATTACCCGCGGAATCCACTTCGTACGAGCGGGAGGCAGAGATGTTCCAGGTGAGCCACTGGTTGGTCAGGTAGTGGCCGCCCCCCAAAGAGATGCTACCTACGGATGCGTCTGGGCGTTTGCTGGATGTGTAGAACTTTGGGCTTGGCGATGCTGCAGTAGTACTCGGCAATGTGCCATTTGCACTGATTGCGGTAGATATCGGGCTGTAGTACCACTTATCGCCCCAGTCCTTGAGGTCGGAATAGATACCGCGGAGGAAAAAACTGTTCTGGTCATTCAGCTTGTAGTCCGCACTGCCTGAAAATCCATATCGATGGCGATAATAGCGATACTCGCGGATGGTGTTGTTGTCATAGAAGGGCTGAGCAAATGTAGAGAGTGGATCAAGCGTTGGTTGGATATTGTCGATTCCGCGGCCGTTGTAGTCGTATGTGCCCGCAATGAGCAGCCCGAACCGTTTGGTCCTTCCGAAGCGGTCGCCCAGCGTTCCGCCAAATGCATTCGATCCCCGTCCATTCAGAATCGGCGTGTAACCACCGTTGCCATAGGTGGTGAAATATGGTCTTTCACTAGCGGACTTCGTCCTCAAGTTCACCGATCCGCCGATTCCGTCGCCATCCTGATTCGCCGAAAGGGTTTTGTTGATTTCAACTGCTTCGATCAAATCCGCAGGAAGCACATCAAGCCGTACCTGGCGCACAGTTGGTTCAGGAGAAGGAATTGTGATTCCATCTACCGTGACATTCGTGAGGCGCGGTTCAGTCCCGCGAACCTGGATGTAAACACCCTCGCCTTCGATTCGTTCGAGCGTGACAGATGGCAGGCGTCCAATTGCATCGGCTACGTTCGCATTTGGAAGGCTCATAATCACTTCGGCTGGAAGTACCTGGATGATATTGTCCGAGGTGCGGGTCTGGTTGATGGCGTCTGCTTCGCCATGAGCACGGTCCGCTGTCACCATCACTGCTTCACTGAGTGAAACAACCTGCAGCTTCACAGGAAGATGTGTTGTCTGCCCGGCAGTCAGAGTCACGTCAGCTTCAAAGCTGGCGAAGCCGACATAGTTGACTGAAAGCTTGTACGTTCCTGGAGCAACATCGAGGAAGCTGAATTCACCTACTTCATTCGATACGGTAGTTAATCCTATGGGCAATAGCTTCAGCTCTGCGCCCTTCATCATGGCTCCAGAGGTATCCGCAACCGAACCGATCAGGCTTGCCTTGGAAGATTGGGCAGCGGCAGAGAAATACCCATTCCATAAACCCAATAACAGCAAAGAAGAACACACATATGCCCACCAACCTCGTCTGCTTATGTACACGCGAATCAGTCTCCAGATCTGAGAGATACCACTCGTAGTGAGGGGGAAGTAAGCGGAGTATGTCAGGCCTGTCTAAGCTGAATCTAAGGAACAGCCGGTTCAAAAGGGATTTCATCGAAATTTCAAAATACAGGGCTACACTCTTCAAAAATGCACATTTTGATAGTCGAAGACAAGCGCAGCCTGGCTATGCACCTTGGCCGCGCTCTCGAAAGCGAGGGCTTTTCGGTAACGCTTGCCTATGACGGCGAAGAAGCCTTCGCTCTCGGGAAGACTGATAAGTTCGACCTGGTGATTCTCGACGTTATGCTTCCCCGCATGGATGGATTTACCGTGCTTCGCAAGCTGCGCGCCATGCGTATGCGTACACAGACCATCTTGCTCACCGCGCGGGATTCTATGAAAGACATCGTTGACGGACTGGATGCAGGCGCTGACGATTATGTAACCAAGCCCTTTGCTTTGGATGTGCTGCTTGCGCGCGTGCGTGCTGCAGCCCGGAGGGTGCCGGAAAAGACGCAGGCTGGACTGCGTTTCAAAGACCTGCATCTTATTCCACAAACACTTGAGCTTGATCGTGCTGGACGTGTCGAACAACTGACGCGCACAGAATATCTGTTGCTGGAAACGCTCATTCGCCGCGCCGGAACCATCGTTCCACGCAGCGTCTTGATCGATGAAGGATGGGGTTTCGACGCCGATGTGAGCGTCGACAGCCTTTATGTTTTCATACGTTCGTTACGATCAAAGATCACCCATCCGGGCGAGCTCGAACTTCTTCATACCGTTCGCGGTGTTGGCTATAGCTTGCGGTCGGAGAACTGATGGTTCGGCGCATCTCGATCTCGCTGCGCATGACGATGTGGTTCGGCTGCATCTTCTTTGCAGGATGGCTCGCCTTCGGTTCTGCTATGTGGTTCAGCCTGAAGCACACACTGACAAACGAGCGTTACCAGACTCTCTCCCGCCGCATCAATAGACTTGAAGATCTGCTCAATAGGAATAGCAAGGAAAGTCATGCCGATAAAGCGCAGGATTTTTCCGACTTCGCGAATGCAACGGGAAATGGACTCTCCGAAGTCTTTTATGCCAACGGTACACGTGCGTTTCCATCTCCGTCGCTGTCTGCACGAAGCTTTCCCTGGCCTTCCATTTCGAGCAGCACGTCAGAGCAGTTCCTGCATCTGCGTTCCTCGGGCCAGGGTTACTGGGTCCTTGTCCGTCCTTTTACTGCGCAGGGACAGTCTCTTTTTGTTCTTGCCGCCGCTCCTTCAGCCGGGAGTGAATTGCTCCTCCAACGCTTTCTTTCCGGTTTACTAGCCTCAGTCCCGATTGTGCTGTTGATCGCATCTTGCGGAGGCTACTTTATCAGCCGGAAAGCGCTTCAGCCTGTGGGCCAAATCATTACAGCCGCCCATTCCATCAGCATCCGCAATCTGTCCGAGCGGCTTCCTATCTCAAACACGGGAGACGAGCTGCAACGGCTCGCCGAAACCTGCAATGAAATGTTTGGCCGGCTCGAAGGCTCTGTAAATCAGATCAAACAATTCACGGCTGACGCATCGCATGAACTGCGCGGACCACTTTCATTTACGCGAACCGTTGCTGAAGTCGCACTGCGCAATCCCGGTGTCGACCGCGACAGCCAGCAGGCATTCTCTGACATCGTTGAGGAAGTTGCAAAGGCATCAGTTGTCCTCAACGACTTGCTGACGCTCGCGCGAGCCGATGCCGAGCGCTTCGACATGGTAGTCGCTCCTGTGAATCTCTCTGAACTTGTTCAAGAATCCTACGAGCGCGCACTGCCCATAGCGCGGGAGCGCCAGCACATACTCTCTATCTCAGTGCGCTCAGAGGCACAGCATCAGATACTCGGCGATTTCGACAGTCTTCGCCGGCTTATCTGGATATTTCTCGACAATGCCATGAAATACACTCTTGCAGGCGGCACCATCAAAATTGGTCTGGAAGATGTGAATGGGTGCTCCGCTATCACCATAGCGGATAACGGTCTCGGAATACCTGAAGAGGATATCCCTTATATATTTGATCGCTTCTTCCGCGCAGATCCTTCGCGCAGTCTGGTAGATGGAAGTGGTCTTGGCCTGGCGATAGCAAAATGGATTGCCGATATGCACCGCGCGACTCTGAACATATCCAGCACGATCAATGTGGGTACAACTGTTCGTGTCGCTTTTCCTGAAGTGTCGGACCTGAGAATATCTGGTATTTGAAGGGCCTGGATTTTCAGTACCCGTCACAAGATTAGAAATTGGCGTGCTTTTTGTTCAGCCAAATCGCGGCTAGCGCGATTTGGCTTGCGAATTCGTTTGTTGTCCTGTTAGTCAGATGTTTAGTCCGATTTGGCTGGGTCCGATTTGCTTTTTTTGTATAGTTCAGCGCGCTCTCCGTTCTGCGATCCTTGCGGATTCAGTTGCTCTCCCAGCCATCCAACGATACCGTTTGTGCCCAACGCTTTTGCTGCCGCCGTCATGTCCGGATAGCGAGTCACTTCGTCGGCCCTTGGTGCGGCGTTGGCGATCTTGTCCCTTGCGGCAGTTGGGGTAACAGGGTCGGCGGTGACCTGCTGAATGTGGATGGCCCTTTCCTTCAGTTGCGGAAGGTAGGTCACCGGATCGAGACTCGATACCTTTTGCAGAAACTCTGGCTTGAGGTACGCCGCGCGTTCCTCTTCGGGTATCTGTTTTGAATCCTTCAACCAGTCGGGCCAGTCACCCCACGGATCCATCAAGTCGAGCACGCTGATACGAGCATCAGCGGCGGCTGCAAGAATGGCAATGGCTCCTCCCGATCCCTGTCCGAACATGCCCACATGATGCATGTCGAGGTCGCCGCGCGTTTCCAGATAATTCAGGACCATCTGCACGTCGTGCGTGGATGTGGCAAGCGCTTCCTGCAGTTCGCTCACAAACCATTCCTTCATAGGGCGTGGGGCATGAAACCGCTGCCCGGACAGTGCAGATACGAAGCCCGCCACGGCGAATCCGTTCTGCGTGGCTCGCTCGCACCAGCGCTCCTCACGGAAGACATCCGTGTCGAAGGTGTAGTTATACATAAATAGAACGACGGGCAGCTTTCCTGCGCGGTGGGGCCGTATGACGTAAAGGTCGATAGGGTCGTTGGGGCGCCACTTTAAGCGCAGCAGTTCGCGTGTGCATCCCTGCAGTTCGACCTTATTTATAAGGAAGCCGCCGGTTGCGTCGAGTGGAAGCCCGCTCTTTGCGAGATGAATCGTTGTCCAGTCTTCGTTGCCTGGTGTTTTGGTTGAGAGTGTGACTGGCGGCTGTGTTTCTGGTGCGGCTTGTGAAGATTGCGCCGCCGGACTTCCCGTCTGCGCGGGCAGAAGCGCTGCCCCGAGCGTGATGGATGCGAGCATTATAGCTAAACTACGACACATTCCCGACTCCTGACAGTATTCGATAGAGGGTGAGGAAAAGGTTTGATGTTAAATCTCGCTGCGCTCTAAACAAGAAAGCGGCAGACCCGCCGTAGAGCGCGGGTCTGCCTGTTCAGGGTAAAAGAACGAAGGTTCCGGAAAGTCGCCGAAGGTTAGCGGCGCTGTCCAGTCTGACCGGTGGTGACGCCATTGTTGGTGCAGTAGGTGGAGTCAGCGGTAAGGAGGTACACCACGCCGCCTACATCGCCACCCTTTTCAGCCGCGGTGCAAGCGCTGCTTGTGAGTCCCACGTGGCCGTTGGCGATCGCCGAGAGTGCGGGCAGGCCTGATCCGGCAGGTGGAAGGAAGTGCGAGCGGACAACTTTAAGGTTAGAGGGAATAACAAAGTCGGGGCGGGAGGTGGTGGTGCCGAAGGTGACGTAGTTCTGCGCTGCCGCAGCCAGTTGCAGGACTGGGGTCGGCGC